>Ga0209645_1000507_pt1 | contig 19934 bp, 18 predicted proteins | sample ETNvirenome_6_30_FD_184070 | JGI IMG/M metagenome (GOLD analysis project Ga0209645, IMG submission 184070) | Marine viral communities from the Pacific Ocean - ETNP_6_30 (SPAdes) (version 2) | ecosystem: Environmental > Aquatic > Marine > Oceanic | place: Pacific Ocean | collected 2013-06-19
ACTAGCTTGCTTTGGTCTATGCCTTGATAGATTGGAATAGTGTTTCCATCTTCATCTAGCTTGTTATCTCCTACAGAAACACCATCAGGTAACTCTTCGTCATCCTGCCATACTTGTACTTCATTGTGTGTGCCAGTAACAGCTTCTGGCACAACTGATTGTACCTCATGTGCAAGAAACCCTTGTACTTGTGTTTGGTCAGTATCAAATTCTTCTCTCCAAGTAAACTCAGCAGGTTTTAATTGTTTTAATTTTGTTGTTGCATCCCAAGAATAATTTACATTATTTTTCATTCTATAGTCAGATGATGTTACATAAGCTGTAGATGTTTGGTTAGTAGTTTCTATTTTACCAACCTGCGTACCATTCCTTAAAAACTGTATATTATTATGAGTACCTGAGCTTGTTTCGTCTGACAATCTAATTCCAACTACAGAACTCCCAACATGAGTTACAGTTAATTTTGCACTTCCTGTGTAACTGCCTGTGCCTACATCTACTCTGCCATTAGCATGGATTCTCATACGTTCTTCAGCTGTAGGTGTGCCAGTAGTGGCAGATGAATTAGAAAACTTTAAAACTCCATCTACCATCTGCAACAATGCACCCTCATTAGCACTGCTAGTATTGTAAACTTGTAATGTTCCACCAGTGTCATAGTAAAGGTTGTGAGTAAGATATGTTTGTCCAGTAGAGGATAAAGCCTTATTAGCACCAAGTGTAGCTTGATTTCCTACTTGCAAAATACTGTGACCAAACTGTGCAGTTGGAGTTACATCAATTCCGATGCGACCACTACTATCTAATGTTAATGCAGTGCTTGTAGCATCATCATTTATACCTTGTGATGTAAATGCACCCTCTACAGTACCATTAGTAACTGTAAAACTAGTAGGAAATACATCAGATGGTTTCTTTCCTATATATGCCATTATGTAATCTCCATGATAGATAATGTGGCATCAACTTTAGCTGACACACTACAGTCAATCTTCAATACATCTGTTGTCTGCATTACCACCTTGTTACCAGCCAATATCTCTAGTGATGATCCAGCAGGAATTGGTGCATTATCAAGTAGCTTTACTGTTTCGTTTGTTTCTGTGTCACTAGTATCTGATACCAACTGAACATCTACTGTTACCTGACTTGTATGTACGTTACATAGAACTAATCCTAACACAACCGATGTTGTGGAACTAGGAACTGTGTATATAGTATCAGGCGTTCCAGAACTCGATGGCATCGCTGCATTTGTTTTTACTTTGAATGTATTTGCCATTTATTACTCCTTATCCTAATGCAATGGCTAATGCCGTAGCATCATCCGTTGTAGCTAACAGTGTTGCATCTACAGCTGCATCTTGCCAGGCAGAACCATTATACACCTTTAACACATTTGATGTCGTATTAAAATATAAATCACCAGCATTCAAAGCATCACCATCATTGTCAACAGTTGGATCGCTTGATTTAGCTCCTAAATATGTGTCATCAAAGTTATCTGCTGCTGTCTCTGCTGCTGTCTTAGCAGCTTCTGCTGCTGTTTGTGCAGTCTGTGCTGCTGTTGCACTAGTCGCTGCATTTGTTGCACTTGTAGAAGCTTCTGAAGCCTTTGTAGTGGCTGTTGTTGCAGAAGTTGCAGCATTTGTCTCTGAAGTGGCTGCATTGGTTGCAGATGTAGCTGCAGCTGTTGCTGACGTAGCTGCTGCTGTAGCACTTGTACTTGCAGCTGTAGCTTGTGTACTTGCTGTCGTAGCACTAGTTGCTGCGTTAGTCTCTGATGTTGCAGCGTTTGTGGCAGATGTACTTGCTTCACTAGCCTTTGTAGAAGCTGTGCTTGCACTTGTGGATGCATTTGTTTCGCTTGTAGCTGCATTAGTTGCAGAAGTAGCTGCTTCGCTTGCTTTAGTTGTAGCAGTTGTTGCACTAGCTGCTGCTGCCGTAGCACTGGATGCTGCACTTACAGCATCTACTAATAACTCAAAATGATCTGTATCTGTTAAGCTATCTCCAACAACAGCATCTGCAACACATATGTAAACATTGTTAAGTTGTGCTGTAGTCGTTGATTTTATTATATCTCTTACAACATATGCTTCTGTTGTTACAGTTGCATCTGTGCCTTTGTATGTACCTAGCTCTTGTGTAACAGATAACTCTCCATTGCCATCAAAAGCTAGTATTTTATTTGCCCTAGATGTTGCACCCACTGTAAATTCAGTAGATGTCATAGTATTTGTTCTTGATAGTTTGATGCTTCTATCTAGTTCTTCTTGTTGCTGTTGTGCAATAAATGTAAGCCTATCTAGTGCATCTTCATGGCTTTCTGCTGGGAATGGATCATTTGCTGTGTAGTCTGTAGACTGTGTTTGTGCCATGTTACGTCTAATAACGACTGTAACGCCACTAGCAGGTGCACTGCCAAACACAACATTACCACCACTAGCACTACCTGCGTTTGTTACTGTGTAATGAGTTGTGAGTGTTTGTACTGTTTCAGTACCAGCAGCTGATCTAAGTATAACAGTAAGGTCTGCATCAGCGAATATCTTGAAGGCGTATGCAAACGTAGTGGTACTTCCGTCTCCACTATAACTGTTTTTTGTGGTTGTGCTACTAACTGTCATAACTACCTCATTTTTACGTTATAATATTTTTTTGTAAATAAATCAATTAATCTATTGCTTTCTCTATAATTGTCTCTTTTGCGTACCTAGATGGTGGTAGATAAAACTCTTGGTCAAAATCATTTTTCATTCTTCTTTCCATCCTTCTTAAATATCCTGGATTTGTTTTTTCCATGATTCCATAAATAAACATATAATCCAAAGCTGCTTTTGTATAAAATAAATTAATATAAGGTGTGTTCGATACTATTGATCTAAATGCTTGTTGTGTAACTTTGTCTGTATTGCCATCCCTCAAGTTTGCAAAAAGCTTTAACATATCCCCTGCTGTGCCTAATGTTGGTCCTGCAAATGTTTCTATTGGTGATTGTCCATACCTATTAAATTCACCAAATATGAAGTCTCCATATATCCCTGCACCACCACCTTGCGTAAACGCCCTTATAAATGTTTTGGTGTTCAATCCTTCCCTTTCATCAAACACTTCTGCTGGATTCCTACCTTTTAATACGTCTTTTAGTGACATAGAAAGATAACCCATAACAGTTGTGCCAACCATCATTTGAGACAATCCTAATATTCCACTGTTACCTATTTGTTTTTGTGCATAATACTGTTGCTTCATACCTTTTGTAATATATGTAATAGGAAAACCTTTTAATTGCATAATTGCTCTAACAGCTTCACCAAGTATTGTGCCACGCATAGTTCCTAAGTTCATTATGGCTCTTTCTTTTGCACCTGGTGTTGGAATAGCAGAGTCTGCTGCATCATTAAAAAAGGTGGATAGTTTTGTAACTAATTCATCTTTATATGAATCAATCTCTGTTTGAGTGGCTTGCTTCTTTTTTCTTTTCCGTAATGAGTTTGCTTTGTCAAGTGCAGCTCTTTCTATCACATTAGCAGGTATTGTATCTACAGCAGAGGGTGTAAGATAGTTTACATTATCTACTGCTGTCTTCTGCATTTGGCTGTATAAACTCCATTCAAGCTCACCAATTCCGTATCTTGTTAAATTTGTTCTTGTTTTGATTGGAATATCTGCAAAAGCTCTATCTGTATATTGAGCTAAATCAGCTGCCATCATGCGAACCAAGCCTGTTTTTTGTGCGTTGTTCCACCACTGCATACCATTAAGTCTAAAGAATGTTTGGTGTGCTTTTCCAATGAAGCCAGGCAAGCTATCATTACTTCCAAATCTAGCGTGCACCTCGCCTAGAAAATTATCTATCCCAACATTTAAAAGATATGCTAACTTTTTTTGATCTTTGGAATTGTATCCTCTAAATATATCTGAAAAAGCTTTAGCATAAGAACCAAATATACCTCTGTCTGTCCTTGAGTTTATAAAAGCAGCTTTTGTTGCCACATCTGAAAATGAAGATATTGTGGCAGCACCAAGCTTTGCCATGTTTTGTATCATACGAATAGCTGCACCAATTCCTGCAAAATCAACAACACCACCAAAATACAGTTTACCTGAACCCCTTGCTCTTGTTGTTCCGTCTAACTCTTTAAATTGGTTTTCTAAACTAAATTTATTAATACTGCTTAAGGCTTTTTCATTACCCTTGTTGATGTTTTGTATATCTTTCATTACCCTTTCAAACATTGCTTTTGGATTGGTGCCAAATGTTTCCATGAGTCCTATAGATTGTCCGTCATTAATTATGCCATTTACAACTGCTTCTGAAAAAGACATTCTTGAAAACTCTTTAGAGTAATCATATGAAGCTTGACCATCTTTAAAATGTAAAACTCTTGATGTGCTTAGTTTTTTTGCTAAATTTGAAGGTCCTTTGTAAGCTGTCAATGAATCAATCATTTCTTTTGACATATCAGAGCCATCTGTTTTTTGATGGTTACCAGAAACAAGGTTGTCGTAAATGTCACCTAAAAAATCATTTTCTGTATAAGGCTGCCCATCCTTAAATGCAGGTTTGTTTTCAAAAGTTTTTGCACTAAGCTTATCTTTAATTTTACTTATCCATGCCTGTTTCCCAACTTTTCTTAACAAAACAGCATCATGTGATTGCCTAACCACATAATTTTCTAACTCTGTAATTATTGCACCATTTCTATTTTTTCTTTTGAGTAATTGTTTTTGCACCTTTTTTACTATTTCAGCTATCTTGATTGCATTTTTGGATGCAGTAGATCCATCTAATTGATCTGGTCCATCAAACATAGCCTTATATATAAGCTCATCTAAGTCACCACTTTTAAATATATCTTCTAAATCCTGATCTCGTAAAGCAGCTACTAACCTACCAGCATACTCTGCACCTATTGCTTGCTGTCTAGCATCTACACTAGATAATCCATTTTCTAATGTCTTTATATCGCCAACAAGTATAGCTGACAAAGCTTCGCCTGGATTGTCTTTGTTAGCATTTACCCTAAGCATAATGTTTGTGTAGGCTCTTGCGTTTAACAGCCTTGTTTTTCTTTGTATAGCTGCATTTATTCTTGCTTGTTTTGCTATTTCTCTAGCTAATTTAAATACGTCTAACCTTGCATCTTCACCAGACTCTGCAACTTTCTTTGCAAGTCTTTCAGATAAAACTTGCTCAATTTCTTTTGCTTCATCTTCAAGGATGTCTATCCCTGCCCTTTTAGCAGCATCCATTATTTCTGATATACAACTCATGATTTAGTCCTTATTACGCAATTCGCACCTGCTGTCACAGCTTTTTCGTAAACTGTTTCTGCCTTTACAACTAACTCATCAGCAGCTTTTATTTCTGCTTTTAATGAAGCAATATATTTTTTTGACTCTTCTGGCAAATCTGCAATTATGTTTTCGTCTTCTAATTCTTCTTGTAAACTTAAGTTTTCTTCATTTATTTCTTCTAAAGTTTGACCATTATATTCAGCAGTATCATTTTTTATATCTTTTACTTTTTGCTCATATTCGCTTAATCTGCCTAATTTGCTTTCTATTTTGGTAGAATCCTTAGTGTTAGATATTTGCTCTGGATTTAATTCTTCACCTTCTTTGACCTCAACCTGTTCACTTGCAGTTTGTAAATCACTTTCGCCTTCCTCTGTAACCCTTTGTTTTATAGGGTCTTTTGGTCTCTGTACATCTTCTCCTCTCGCTTTTTTTAATGCTATATCTAAAGCATTTTTGTCTTTCTTTATTGTCTCTATGTTTTCATCTATGTTTTTTATTCTTTTATCAATTTCTTTTTTCTTTAGCTTTTTCTTCAAAGTGCCATATTGAGTTGGAATATTTTTCTTTGCTTCTTCTAAACTTAGTATATTTAAGTCTAATGTTTCTTGTGCATCTAATATAAGTTTTTCAGAATTTGTTTCACTAAGAATACCAGATATTGAATACTTTACGCTTGGATCAGTACCTTCATCTTCCAACATTAATGTTGTTATTTCATAATCATCATCATAAATTGACTTTGAAAAAACATCACTGCTATCTAATAACTTTTCACTACCATCCTCATCTTTGATTGTAATTCTACCATCTGAGTCTTGTGATACTTTTTCAACTAACTTAGGTTCACCTTTCGAATTATAAACAACTATCTCATCAGTTTCTTTTGCCTTTTTTGTTTTTATTGTTTGTGCTTCTTCTGCAAGTTTACTGACTTGTATTTCACTGTCACTCAATGCCTGACCTACGGCTGTACCATGTATTTTTTCTCTTGTTGTTGGTTTAATTTTGTTAATTCTGTCTGACATTTTACCTATGCCATAATGTAAACCACCACTAATAACACCACCTAAAGCCACATTTAAGAAACTATCCATCAACGTGTAGTCTTTATCTTGTTCTGCGTATGCTTGCCCAATAATTAACGGCTCTAACACAGCAGCACCAACAGCACCATCAACAAGACCTGTTGTAAATTTTTTACCTCTTGTTCCGTATCTTGCAGCCAAAGTTGCACTTTTCGCTACAGCCACTGATGGTATGAAACCTGCAGCTATATTAAGTGGATCAAGCAAACTACCAGCCAAAGCTACTCCAAATTGAGCTGCTCCTAAACCAAAGCCACCTTTTGATCTTTGTAATACATTTTGAAATGATCTTCTTTTATCAACCCTTTCTGCAAAAAGTTGTGCCAAGCCTTCTTTGATACCATCTTCGCCAACTTCAATCCCATCCCTATAATAATCACTATTTGCCCATTCATCTTTAGACAATATTTTCCCTTGCGTTCCAGGACCTATATATTGTTCAATAGTTCTGCTTAGTGCATTTGCTGGATTGTAATATAATGTCTCTTGAAATGATGCACCTAGAACATCTAAAGTTCCAGTTTTTGCAATATCATAATAATTATCTGATAAGTTTTTATCAAACCCTTGTTCTGGTATAAACAAATCTACCATTAAAACAAATGCCCTTCTTGATTAAAATACTCTAAAAGCCTACTTCCTTGTTGAAATATATTTGGATTATCTTTAACAATATTTTTGTATTTTTCTAAGCTTTCACCCATTCTACTAAATTGCACACTAACAAAAGGTTGCTGTGTATCTCCTGGACCAACAAAAACATCTTTTCTTGGAACTATTTGACCAACAGCATCAACTAAATAAACTCCTTTATTATCATTGCTTGTACGCCATGATCCATTTTCAGCTAATTCTTGATAATAATTTTCGTTATATTGTGCTATTCCTGCTTCATCCAAACCCTGTGGTGGTGGGGGTGGCTGTACAACTTGCTTCAAATAATCTACATTTCTAACCAAAGAAACCTCTAACATATTTGTAAAAGCAGTGGCATCTCCATCAGAAATAGATTTGTCAAACCTAACCACACCATCATTTATTTTATTTGATAAGTTATAATTTGAACCAATAGCATCATCAAACGCTTTTTGTGCAGCAGCTTCTGGTGTAATATCTTGTGTTAACATATAAAAGTTTGCTGTGTTTTTTACTAAATCTCTCATGCCAAGTATAAAACTTGCCCTTCCTTTAGTAAAACCACCACCTAAAACGTCATCAGCACCACTGCCACCTAAATAACTATTTGAATAATCCGAAAACAAAATACTTATTTCATTAGATGCTGCATCTCTATTTGTTTTAGACACTTCAGAATTATATCTTTTTACATTATCAGGTGCATTTCCAATAAATACATTTTTTGACCTGCTGTTAGTGCTGAAAGCAGCCTGAAAGTTATCTCTTAATGAAATTGTGCCACTAGAAACTAAATGTCTCATTATTCTGTTTTCGTTCTCTATACCCTTGCTTCTCACAAAATTATTAAGTGCATTAGCTTTTTCTGTGTATGTTTGTGCTCCATCATAGCTTGATTTAAAAGCTTCAAGCTCTGCATTTGTTGTCACTCTTATATTTAAAGGAAGAACATCCATGTTTTTTTGAAAATTTATTAGCTCATCAACAGTAACATCTTGTATCTTTTTCCCTTTTTTGGCTAAATAATAACCTACAGGATTTTTTTCTAAGAAATCTTTTCTTGATGCTGCAAGCTTGTCAAATATCTCTAATGCTTTTTTATTTTCTGGTGTTGGATTGTTTTGTAAATTTTGTGACAAAGCTTGACGAGCACTTTCTGTTTTTACCAATCCCTCAAATTCAATTTGTTTGAAAGCATTAGCACCTAATTTTAATGCATTATATTCTTTTTGCAAATTTGCAGCCTGTTGGTATTCTTTTGCTAAAATCAAACCATTATGTGCTTTATTGTAAAGTGCATCATCCTCATCTGTAGCTTCGCCATTTACACTTATTCTTGTGTTAATGGTTTCTATAGTTGTTTTGCTTTCTGATACAACTCTTGGTGCTTTGTTTCTAATTTCGTCTTGGACTAAAGCTATAAGCTGATTTCTTTTGCCTTTATCCTTAAATTGTGGGAAAGCTTTACCTGCACGAACATCTTTTTGTAATTGTTCTAATTCAGACAAACTCTTTGACATTATATCTGCTTGAACGGCAGTGTAAGTATCATTAAATTTTTTATCTTGCCTTTTGTTAAACTCTACTTCTATGTTGTTTACAAACTGTTCTCTGTATTTTGCTGGTATTTTACCAAAATTTATTTTTGTTCTTTTGCCATCTACAACTGTGTAAATGTCAACTTCTTTACCTTCTTTAATTTGCTTTATTGCATCATCTTTTGTCTTAACCCTAAAATCATCATTAGTAGCAGTAAATATTACCTCATTTACTCTACTTACTGCCTGTGTCAAAACAGCAGCTTCTTTTTGTCCAATCTTAGTTAAAATGGCTGTTTTTTCTTCAGCTAACATATCAACATCATCTAAAGTTTGTGTTTTTAATTTATCTAAATCATCTAAACTGTCAGTCGTATCAGCAAGTAAATTTATATCATTTCGTTTTATTTGAGATGTAAGATCTGTTTTTGTTTTAATATCAAGGAATTTTGTTTCTCCATTCAATGCAGCATTTTCTATTTCTTTATTAGCTTCTTGAATCATAACGTCTCTTAATGGATTACCTATTGGAAGCTTGCTTATTTCGGCTACATAATTTTTTATAATGCTATCATTTAATTTTGAAGCTTCATCTCTACCTCTTGCAAAAGCTACCTGCTTACCTGTCTGCTGAGCATTGCTAATCAATAAAGACATTTGATTTTTTACATCCCTAAGCTGATTACCAGTTAAATTTAAGGCATTGTAATTTTTTTCAAACTTTCTATTAAATTCATTAAAATTTGCTTGATACTGTGCTGTAGTCGTAGATTTATCATTTCTTTGAAAATCATTTACTTCGTCAATATATTGAGTTTTTAGTTTTGTAAATGCAGATTTAGTTTCTGCGTTTTTCTCAGCTTGACCAAACTGAAAAGCTATTTGTGATGCCGTTTCTCCAAACTGTGACAAGGCACGACCAGGAGCAGTAAAGGCACCAGCATCAGCTTGCCTTGATAGTGGTCCAGTTGCTAATTGAGTTTGACTTTCATATAATGGTATTCTTGGCATATTTTATCCTAATAATGTTGCAGCTCTTGAACCAGATTGTAATAAAGATTGATAGCCTTGTATTTTTGCACCACTTGCTCTTGCTCCACCTTCTGCACGAGCCAAGATAGCATCTTGTTGTTTTTTTGTTTGTTCTATTTCTGATGCGTATTGTATCCTAAGTGCATCTTCTTCAATACCAAAATATGTTTCTGCTAACGCTGTTAATGGACTTCCTGACATTGTAATCCCAGAAGAAGCAGTTGCCACCCTTTGTTGCGAAACTATTTTTTCGCCCTTTTCTCTTACTTGCCTTTCTTCGTCAACCTTTCTGCGTGCAAGCAAAATAGCTTCTTGTTCAGCAACCTGTGCTTCATAATCAGCTAATTGTTTCAAAGCTTTGGCTTGCGACTGACTTCCTTTAAAGCCTAAAAACCCTGAAGCACCTGCTGTAACTGCTGCTATTGTTACTGGATCCATTATGCAACCCTCGCAAAACGATAATAATCTGATCCATCAGGACCAAATTTCTTCATTAAACCTTCATTCTCAAACCCTAACCACTCAACATATCTTATGGCTTGCTTGTCATCTGCATGAACGCTTGCCTGTATACGTTGTAAATCATTATCCTCTTGTACATGATCTAATAGTAAACTGGAATACTTAGCTGCTGATCTTGGCATATCGTAGGCATATTTTGACATCACAAACCATGCTTCACCTACATTTTCCCATAATCCGTATACACCACCAATCATAAACACTCTACTTTCCTGCATTGCTGTGTATGCACTTAAACAACTTTCTTTCATCATAGCTGCTTTTGAGCTTTCTGGAAAATGAAAATTTGTTTCAATGTTTTCCAAGTCTTCTTTTTCAAATTTCTTAAACTTAAGCATCAAACGTATTAGACCTTCTCATAATCGCTAATATTGTCATTGGCAACGGCTGTGTTTGCCTTATAACAATCTTTGCATCATTATCATAGCCTGATGGAAAAGATATTTCTTTATCACCAGTAAACAATGGTACAGCTGCATCCATAGCCATACTACTATCTCTAAATGGCAATCTATCAAGATTAGATGTATCAGGACCTAGTTCTGCACCAACTGTCTGAAAGAATCTAGCTGTAACGCCATGTATTCTTTTTATCTTGCCTTGTGCAACACCATCTTCTGCACCTGCTTCCATACGCAAAGTTTCAAGCGTAGATGTGTAACCATACCCAACATGAACCTTGGTAGCACTTCTATCCAGTGTAATTGCACCATTGCTGACTGTTTTATCAGCGTGTGCAGCACCATCTGCTAAAATGGTTACTGTGACACCCTCAAGATGATTTAAGCCTGTAATAGACGTTGTGGCACTGCCACTGTATGTCAACCCACTATCCACAAAGAAAGCATCATTTACATCATCATTAAAATACAATGATTTAAGATATACTATATGTCGCACTGTAGCACTGTTTATCGTTCTTTTTACAGTAAGATATACTTGGTCTTCTGCACCACTAGGTATAGCTGTAATACTTTCTACCACACCACTGCCACCTAAACTATGCTCATGCCATCCTACTGTAGCGTTTGCTCTATCGTATGTCAGTCCTATCAACCTGCCATCACCATGAACGAACCACAATAATAGCTCTGGCTCTTGCTGCCATACCATATCAGTCAAGCCACCTCTAGCTAAATGATCTGCTAACACAGTCAAATCAACGCCTAGTAAACCATCTGTATCTAAATCAAAGGTTATTTCTTTTACCTTCTCACCACCTTTTTGTATAAGTATGGTGCTGTTTCCTGCTCTCAGTGGTCTAACATTACCAGTACCGAATGTTGTTTCTCGTAATACGTTTACGTTTGTAGGTGTTACTGGTTCTGATCCTGCACCACCTGATAAGGTAAATTCAGCACTTGTAGTTAATAACTGTAGGAACCTAGCTGGTAGTAGATGTTTTATGACGTTAACTTGGTCAGAAGCTATAGTAACATTTATTGCATCATCATCATTTGTACCAGGTGTATGGTTTTCAAAATCAGCAGAAACACTACCAAATATTGTCTGTGGCTGACCTACAGTACCTGCAAAATATAATCTTTCTTCATAAAACGCCACTGCCCTTGGAAACTTTTGATCTCCGTCAAATGCACCTAATGACCATCTTGTGTTTGCATTGCTTGAGCCTACAGCACTATCTGGTAGTTTTGAATTACCAAACTGATCTTCATGCACTGTCGCTGTTACGTTTTGTGCATCTGTAAACGCAGTTATCCTTACATGACCATGATTATTATGTTGATATTGCCAATCAATAGAACCATATGTTTCTGTTCCAGATAAATGAACTGGTGCTGTATTCCCACTTGTTTGCGTAGAACCAGTTACGTTTTTGTAAACATGACCATTAAATCTTACTGTGGCATTGTTTGCATAACTTGTTGATGCTGCCCATTCATCATGCTCTATCTCAAGTATTTCACGAAATCTTATGTATCTTCCGACATCATCACTGCTAAATAAATTAGCTGAAGCTACAATAGACACACTGCCTGTAGCTGCTGAAGCATATAATGTTGTTGTCGTAATATTCTCATCTAGCCAAGGACCATCAATAAAATCAATATCTGCTAAAGTAAAGCTAGTAGCTGTAGTTCTTGTTAACTTTGCAGGTGCATGGTCTTTATGTGCAAGAAACAACACATCTGCTGACTGTGCATAGTTAATCTCAAATATCTCAGTTACGCTGTAAGTCGTTGTAACTTCTACTATTTTTCCTACTGTGCCACCACTTGTATATGTAGTAAATGCAGAACTGTTGATACCTGATAATTCAAATGTATTTGTTGTTTTGTTAGCAACAGTAAACTCTTTGTTGTTTACCTCTGCCATACCACCAACACTTGCAATAAACACTCTATCGCCATTGCTTAGTCCATGTGATGCAGCTGTCACAACTGCTGGGTTTGCTTTTGTTATAGCTGTAATATTAGTTGTTGCTTCTGTAAGTATTCCACCATCTTTGAAGAACCTTACATAGTTTGCACCAAACTCAAGAACATATGCTTGTTCATCAGAGAACTCAAAGTTAATTAATCTTACTTTGCCACCATCTTTTGAGCTACCTGCATAATATGTACCTGGTCTTCTTGTTGCACCCCCTTGTGGGAATACAATCATATTGCTTAAGTCTTTTACAGCTTCGTTATATTTCTGTAAATCAATACGACCTTCTAATCGTGGAGATATCTCACCTGCTCTGAAGTTGGTGATGATAGACGATACTCTAGCCATATTAGAACCTTGCGTTTGTGTAAGTATCTGCCTGTAGTTGTTCTGGATAACCCTCTAAAGCATCCATGCTTCTAGCTTCACTTAATCTTGCTTGATATAAAGAATACATTGACTGTGCCAAAGCGTTACTGCCTGTAATGGCATAAGCTGTCTCTGAAGCTAATCTGTGAGCTATAGTGCTACTAAGCAAAGAATCATATAACTCTGTGTCTGTTACCCTACCTATATAAATTATAGAACAAGTGCTTTCATTCGATAGTATCTTCCTGCCTTCAATCTTATACATCACATTGCTATCATATGCTGCAATATCATTATTCACATTTGAGTTCCAAAAAGATATGACCCTTAGACAATAAGGATCTGTAGGTAATGTAAATTGTGTTGAAAAACCAAATGCAGGTGCATCACTATCAGCTGCCAATGATGCTCTTGTTATAGCTACGTTCCAAGAATGTGCCCTTAGAACTGCATCTCTTACTGTATCAAATCTTCTATTACAAAGTCGTGCTTCTTTAGAGTTTTCCGTTAATGCAGTTATTGTAGCTGCACCAAGTAAATCCATAGCTTCGTTACAAATGTCTACGACTGACGGCATATCAAACTCCTAAAGGTAAGGAGCAGATTAACTGCTCCTCACGAATGTTTTAGTTAACAACATAGTGTATGACGAAAGACATATCACCTGCTGTGCCACCTGTTGCATTGAATGTTACTGCAACATAGTAGTAACCACCTGGGTCACTTGACTGACCAGCATCTTCCCAAATCTGTTGACCGATAGTGTTTATATCAGCAGCTTCGTTTCTTAACTCAGCTAATGCTGCACCATCAGCAACGGATGAGGCATATAGATCTTCGTCTATAACTGTTCCGTCTGATGTATATAGACCTACGTTGAATGTGCATGATCCACCTAATGAATCAGACCCAATCTGTAGTGACGAAATAGATGCGTTAGTTGGTATTGGTGCAAGCATAACAATATCATTGTCTGTGCTGTCACCAGCGACTAAAGCTACTGTGCCCTGTGCTACACGCAAAACGCCATGTAACTCGTGAGCATCACTTGCAACTTGAGGACTAGCTTCGAAGTTAGCTACAAGTGTTGAATTTTTTGTAGTCATTATTCACTCTCCTCTTAAGCTGATTCGTCACAATCGATTTGTACTACTTTGTCTTCTTCCATTCTAGTAGCACCAATGCTCATGCAGTAGTAAACTTGAGTCGCATAACCTTTGTCTGCTCTCTCATCTATTCTTGCAGAAACATCTTTTCCAACACCTAAAGCAATACCATCTTCTGCCCAAGCAAAACATGATCTGATATTAGATGCAATCGATAGTCTGTTTGTTACGATAAACTTGAAGCCTAGGAATGTATCCACATCACCTTGTACAAGTGCCTTAACTGTGTTGAAGTCAGAACTTGTTACTGATGTTGTGTTTAAAAGAGCTTCAATCTGATTAGGACCAACAGCAATATATCTTGGTATTGATGGGTCAACGTCAGCTAAATCTAAAATCTTTTTAGCTTCAATTAACTTGGCAATAGACATATCGGCACTTCCATTTGCAATTTGGTTTGCAGCTTTGAAAGATGTTGATGTTGAGCCTGTTTCGCCTGTAAAAGCTGTACCAAGTGCAGCAGAGATGATAACGTCATCCATTGCCCTTCCCATTGCAGCAGCAGCTGCTTGTGCATAAGAAGATGTAGGATCGATTAACATTCTAACCTTATCTTGGTCATCAATTAAATCGGCATACTCATAGTCAGCTAGACTCACTCTACGTCTTGCGTGAGGTGTGTCCATCTGTGGTGTGTCGGCATGGCGAGTTGTACGCAACTGAGCAGTAGCAACGCCTACCTGGTCGAAAAAAGCATTTTTACCAGTAATATTCTCCACACGAACTGCATCCCTTAGACGGCTTCCCATCTGTTGAGATAGCATCTGCACGTTAGCAGAATACTGTTGGACAAATGCTGTAGTTACTTGTGATGACATTTAAGTCTCCTTCGTAAAAGTTACATTTGATTTAGTTTGCAGCGTGCTACCCTTTACGGACACTCCTAGTTTTTTGAGCCAACTTTAGGCTATCGTCTTTCCGATTGTCTTGAGGACTTGTTGCCAAGCTACCCTGCATAACCCATTCGTAATATATATCAGCAAGTTTCTCTGGATGCAACACATCTCTTTGTGTTCCATGCTCAACTGCAAGCCGTAAACATTCCAAACGGATATCTTGGTCAGGAGTTATACCATCAGCCATGTATATACCCCATCAATTCTTGCATACGTTCAACAGCACGTTGTCTTCCTATAGGATCTTTCCTATTCCAATAGGCGTGTGTTTTGTCGTTCATAATTGCATCAACTTCTTGTTGTGCCATTTGTGGTGTGTAAGCTTTGTTTGAAGCGTTTTCAGATACAGTATCTTCGCTTGTTACAGTAGACTTAAACTCACCCATAGCAGCAAATGCTTTGATAAAAGCTGGATGGTTACCAATCATTGTACCATCTTCTAGCTTCATCTGTAGCAAATCACTACCACCAAACTGCTCAACAACATCTTTGGCAGCTGTCACTTTCTGCTCAAAAGCCTGACCCCATTCTTTTTTGAGTTCGGCTGCAGTCTGTTCAGCTTGTTGTTCTGCTTGCTGTTGCACAGCTTCTGCACTCTGTGCAACTGTGCTTTTGTAATAATCTAACACACCTTGTGCTTGCTGTGGTGTAAGTCTTAGATTATGTGCAATGTCTGCATATTGTTTAGCAATATCTTCAGTAATAACATTACCATCAACAGGAAGCTCATAGCCTTCTGGTGTCTCTGGTCTGCCTAACCTACTGTAAATGTTATCTAAATCTTCTTCGGTTGGATTCTTAGGCAACGGAACTTTATCACTGCCTATCAATCTTTGTGCGTTAACATAACTTCTAGCCAAGTTACCAACATCTTTGATTGGTGATAAACTTGGATGCTCCCTTAATTCTTCTGGTATCATTTCAATGAAACTGTTACCAGACCCACCTTGTGCAACCTCTGCTGGTGTTTCCAGCGTTGTAGGCTGTACTGGTTCGGCTACCTGTTCAGCAACTTGTTCTGACATTTCTACTCCTCTTTCATCATGTTATATATGTGTAGTATGACTGCCCTCTTACCTTCTTCAAAGGCTGTAGCATTGGCATCTCCTGCTACATAACTTGAAGCACGCCAGTTACAGCGTAACTCCAAATCCTCCAATACTTTTTTCCCTGCATTATCCTTAAATGTATCCTGATACATAACCTTAAGCTGTGCTATCTGGTCATTCATTTGCACCCACCATTCTTACAGCTTGAGCAGCTTGACCAACTGTAGCAACATCTTCTTGCTCCATTTGTCTTTGCATTTGCTCTTCTTGCATCATTGCACGCTGTTCTCTTTCCTCATCAATAGATGATTGTGGTCTTAATACTTTCTTTGGAACACCTAACGCTTCTGTTAGATAATTAACCAATCCATCAGGATCTATATGGTCACCAACTGGTAATGATTGTGCTAGTGGCATCAATATCTCTAATGCTCTCATCACACCATTAACAGAGCTAGACTTCTGTGCCCTTGCAAGTGGTGATACATATTCAATATCTATATCTCTTCCCTGCAGTATCTCTGGTGGTATCGCAAGCATATCAGCACGAAGCATCAAAGCAAATGCCCTGTCTATCAAAGGTCTTAGCATCTCATTCATCAATCTACCAAGAACAGGACCTATAACTCTCATTCTTTCTTCTTGTCTTTGGATAACTTCTGTAGCTGTCATGTTTGGCTGTGTACCACTTAACAACTGGTCAACAAAGAACGCAGAACGAATAGCCATTCTTCTCTGCTCTTCCATATTCAATCCGATAGGTATATTAGCACCAGTTTGTAATGGTGTAATGGTATCTCTTGAACCTGATCTGTAAAAGTTGAGACCCCCAGGCTGGGTTCGAATAGGGAGTAAGAACCCATCATCAGGCACTAGCAGTGGAGGATCTATCATTTTTTGTGCCGCTTGTATGATTGTTTTAGACATAAGATTTATCATCTTAACATCTGGCAACGCAACCATTGCTGGAGATCTCCCCATCACTTCTCCAGTTGCCTTCAAGAAGCGTGGTACAACGTAAGGCAGTTCTTGGAAACCACTCTCTGCCAGTATCATCTTTGTCTCCATGCAAATATACAAGGAAGCAAACGGCATATTCTTATTATCTGCTTTTGTTGGGTCTCTGTCTACCCTTGGCATAACAACATGAAGTATCTCTACATTCTCATCTGGCTTCTTTTCAAATGTCCTAGCAATGAAAGCACCAACATTATCAATACCAAACCTTTGTACAGCTTGCCTTGCAGGTATCTCATACTTTCTAAACACAGTATCAACGATACCATACTGATCTTCTGTTACATAAAACTCTGATATATGCCTTGTGCTAAAACGTAATGTCTTATCATCCATCTCAACAAACATACAACCTGTGCCAAACACAACTAGGTCAACATACATCTCATGGACTTCTGTTTCAAAGTTTGACATGGTAAAAGCACGCATCATTCTTTGTGATGAATCCTCTAACCACCTCTGTACTTCCTCGTCTCTGCCTAACTCTTCATCTTTCATTGTCAAATGAAACCAAGGTGTAGCACCTGATGTTAGCATCCCATGCAAACTAGATGATAGCAAATCAACAGATTGTAAAGCTGTGCCATCAAAGATAAGTTCCATTCTCTTTTCGCCACGACTTCTTTTCTTAACTATGTCTGCTTTTCTTGGCAGCATATAGTCAGCTAACTCTTGGTAATGGTTATTCCAGTTATCTCGCTGACCTTCAACGTGTTCAAATCTAGCAACTATATCTTTGACATTCATCATAGCTTTATCCTAACAAAGTTGGTTTGCCACCTGTAGTGTCCATTGTATCTCCTAAAGCACCAGCAACTATTGTGCTTCCACGACCCCTACGTTTTCTTCTTTCTGCTGTCACAGCTTCTTCAGCTAGGGCAGAAGCTCTTGCGTAATCAGGCTCTGCTGGTGGCTCAGGTGCTGGTGGAGGTGGTGGTATATTTACTTTAGGTCTTAAAAACGACATAACAATCTCCTATGTTACTGCTCTTTTGCCTGGTGGTCTTGTAAGCACACCATAGCCTTCCAATATTGTACCAGCTTGACCTGCCCTTTTTGTTCTACGTCTTGCGTATCTTGTTGTAATAGGCTCGTCATTTTCTATTCTTTCTGGTGTAATCTCTGGCGTTACTTCAGGCGTAATATCAGCTCTTTGAGTAACTGGAGTTGGGGAACTGTCATCACCACTTGTTGTATCACGACTTATTGGATCGAAAGCTGGGTCACCACTGTAAACCCTACCACCTAAAATATTTGTACTAACAACACCTTTGTATTCGCCTTGGTCATCAGTAATCATTTCGCCACCACGCCTTAACTCTCTAGCTTGTTGTTGTGCAGCCAATCCACCAATCGTATTCAAAGCAATACTTCCCATAGTAGGTACAGGAACTTTTATCTGACCTCTTTCTGCTTGCTTTTCTAGTTCTCTAGCTTGTAGATTTTCTGCTAATCTTGTAAATTCATATGGGTCTTGCACACCTGATTGTGCCATTTCTCTTCTATCTCTATCGGCTCTTGCTTTGGCAAGCTCTCTGTTGGTTACGTTGGTATCGTCACCACCACCACTAGGACCACCACCCATGTTACTTTCCTTTCAACATATGCCACCCTAACTTCTCAGTTTCAGGTCTAAACCAAAAGGCTTTCTTATAGCCACTTCGCATAAACATCCTCTTTAAAACGAGGAATCCCATTCTTGTATAACCTTTTTTTGCAATAAAGTCTACCAACCAAACATCTTTGCCACCTCCCTTGTATCCATCAACAGGGAAATGTAGCGTGCCAACGTACTCATCAACCTGTTTATCAGTAGGAAACCCCCATGTAGCAAACATCAATGGCTCGTGTAATTCATCTCTCATAATCTTATATTGTCTAATCCCTAAAGGTTTTTCAATATATTTCTGTATCATGTCATCCGACCAGTTCCTGTGATGCTCACTATACTGCACCATCTCTAGTGCATCCTCATAGTCCTGCCCATACATCATAGCGTAAAGGGATTGTACTCATTCACTGCCACCGATTGTGGTGGTTTCGTCATCACAGTACGATTCTCCAACCCAACAGCTAAATATCTAAAAGCATCAGCAGCATGACTCGTAAAGTCATGTCTAGGCTGGTCTCGGAATATCTTTTTCTTTTCATCCCATTCCTGCCTATACTGTCGCAACATTTCTAACCCTTCAGCACATTTGTCTCTATCAAAGTAACATTTAGGTATCATCATTCGAGCAGCGTTGATTCCATCAGCAATTTTCATTCTAGGTATTACTTTAAAACGTATCCCCAAGCTAAAAGCCGTCTCTAATCTCGATTTCCCACTACCCAGTTCTCGAACCTCAATATCATGTGGAGCAAGATGATCTCCCCAGTGATAATCTTTCTTTCGCAATACTTCAGCGTAATGGTCCAAGCCAACGCCACTATTCTCATAATAGTCAATAACATTAACAGCACCCCCTCTATAGACCTGTGCAAACCAAATAGCCGTTGAATCATTAATACCTAAATCCCAAGCCGTATGAACTGGCAACGCAGGATCGTATGGAACCCTCGTAATCTTGCCATTATCATCAGCATCAGCCAATAGTTTCCCATAATACGCACCAATAATAGCAGCCGTAAATGAACACTCATACTCTTGTTCATACTGCTCTGGTGTCATTTGCAACTTAGCAGCTTCCAGTTCCTCATCTTTTACGAGATTGGTCTCACTAGCCTTTGCAATCTTCCAGTACCACTGATCCGAGCCTTCTTCTTCCTGCTCTTTAGCCGATTGTAGTATTTCAAAAAAATGATTATGCCCAGCAGGTGTTCCCAAAAAGATAGCACTACCCTCTCTGTCGGATAGGGCTGGTCTTACAACCTCCCCCCATACCCTAGGATTCTGCATCCCATACTCATCAAAGACACACAAGTC
>Ga0209645_1000508_pt1 | contig 19909 bp, 23 predicted proteins | sample ETNvirenome_6_30_FD_184070 | JGI IMG/M metagenome (GOLD analysis project Ga0209645, IMG submission 184070) | Marine viral communities from the Pacific Ocean - ETNP_6_30 (SPAdes) (version 2) | ecosystem: Environmental > Aquatic > Marine > Oceanic | place: Pacific Ocean | collected 2013-06-19
CCGGTTTATCTCCCGGCTTATCTCCCGGTTTTTCGCCGGGTATTTTATCACCATCCGGCCTGTCATCACCGGGGCTAGTTGGAGTATCTTCGCCGGTTTCTCCGGTATCGCCTCCGTTATTTCCTCCACCATTATTTCCACCGCCGTTGTTGCCGCCGCCTCCGCCGCCGCCACCACCGCCGTTGCCGCCACCATCTCCGCCTCCCGGTTGCTGTCGAGGCCATTCAAATTGAGGCATAAAGAATTGGGGTGTTCCACCAAAGGCACCAGTAGGATTAACACCACCACCAGCTGCTCCCCAATCTTTAAGAAGACCCATCATTTCTTGGAGAGAAGGATAGCTATCTGTTCGACGCTCTTTGAACATTGCTAAGTCTTCACCAGTCTGGCCGATTCTTCCACCGCCTCGCTCAAATGCACCAATACCAGCTTCACCCAAAGCTGCATCTCGACCTGTTGCTTGACTTAACATATTAGCAAGCGAACTAACTTGATTTTGCGTCATTCCAATATCGGCACCAGTTAGTTGACTTTGGCCTTGTGCTAATGCGCCAAGTCCTTGCCCAGCTAAATTAGCCTGCGCACCAAAACCTTGCGATGCCTGATTGATTTGACCAGCAAGTCCTTGACCTTCTAATCCTTGTTGGGCATTTAAACCTTGGCCTAGCATCTGAGTTCTAGCACCAAGACCACCTTGAGTAAACGCATCAATCGCTCGCTGTTGGTCTCCAGATAGTGACTGGAACATTCCAGCTTGACGGTCAATTAAAGAATCACGAAGCTGACCCAAAGCTGATTCTCTGTCTCTTCCTGCACGTGACCTAATGCCTTGCTCCATTGAGCTTCTTATAGTGGTGTTTCCTAGTCCACGTTTCTGAGCTTGAGCATCTGCCGCTGCTAAACCGGTATCTAAAGAATCTTGGTATCGGTTTTGTATTTCATTTCTAGCACCTTCGCCAAGGCCACGAAGCAATCCCATTCCCGTTCCTAGCCTACCGCCATAGCGTCTTCCAGCATCTGAGACCGCTGCTCCATAATCTTGGCCTACTTGTTGCCGACCGGCATCAAAGCGCTGACCAGTCCGCCCTTGTGCAGCCTGAGAAAGACCGCCAATACCAGCAATGTTAGCACCAGTCATGTCGCTTAGCTCTTGCCTAGCTCCACCAAACTGATTCATTAAGCCAGCCAGCCTTCCTTGGCCTCGCTGCTCAATCCCTGCACGACCTTGGTTGAAGGCTTGCTGTGTTTGCCCTATATCGCCTGCTGTTCTTTGGTTGATGTCACCACGCAGATTACCATACATGTCTTGTATGTCTGAACGGTCTTGTCTAGCGTCTGCTATTAACCCTTCTCTGTCGCCAACAATTTCTTCATAGCGTTCAAGGTTTGCTTGCTTACCTTCATCGTGAGCTTTTTGGTACTCACTCATCACCCACTCAAGAAGAGTTGCAGGCCCTTGCGGTTGATTGTTGTTATCTAAATCAGGGTCTTGCCACTCAGCCTTTCCCCATGGAAGTCGTGGCCCCATGTACTGTTGACCGGATTGGTTAAACAAATGTCGTGCTGGATTAAACCAAGACATGTTATTTGCCCCTGAAGCACCCATCCATCCACCGCTAGGCAAGCCATCCCAAGGCCATGGATTTCCAGCTGGATTAGTGTACACATTTCCACCGGGGCCTTGGACTGCTCCCGGTGCAAAGCCCATATTACCGGGATTTTCCACAGCCGGAGAAACGGTGGTGTCACCAGCACCAACTTGTGCTTCAGGGTTGAACGCGCCACCAAAGCTCTGGTCTTCTACAGGAAGACCATCAACAATATTGTTGTTGTTTTGAGGTCTTGTGTTATCAGTGTTTGAGTTTGCTTCTGGTTGGGAAGCTGGTACGCCCTGAGATTCCTGAGGCTGTGCGCTAATAGGAACAATTTCTGGTCGGGTATTAGCACTAACATTCGGTTTATCAACAGGTTTATTAACAGGTTTATTAGCACTGCCTGAAACAACTGCATTTTCTCGGTCTGGCTTTCCATGCGGGTCTGTTACTGCACCAGACTTTGCTCTCCACTTCTTGGCTTCAGCAGAATCTTTTAGCTCGCCGTTAATAACCTGAGCCATGACAGACTGGTTAGAAATGCCCATCTTGGAACCATTACTAGCCATCTTGTACAATCCACCACGACTGTCTCTATAGACAGGCTGGTTGCCATAGAACCCTTCAAAGGTATCGTCGCCCCTACTTTTAATAGCAGCGTTTTTAAGAACCTTAGGGTCAGTTGCTGGTGCTTTCTTTTTATTGTTTGCAACATTCTCACGGGTAGTTGGTGATACTAAAGGCATATCTTCTTCCTTATTTGGGGCTGGCTTGTTCCAGTTTTCCCAATCTTTTTCTGATGCGTGAGGATACTTTTTTTGAAATTCTTCAAGTGTCTTTGGTTCGCTTTGAACCTTTGGGGTTTCACTTGTCTTGGGAGGCCAAGGTTCACCAGCTTTCCATGTACCTGCTTTTTGAGCAGCTATCTTAGCTTGAGTTTCTTTCATTGCAGCTAATGCAGAAGTCTTACCCTCAGGAGTAGAGGTTGCCTCCGCCATTCGCTTTTTAGCTTCTTCAAGATTCGCTTTGCCACCGTCATCCTTGACCATATCCTTTGGGTCAACTTTAGGAGCTGGCTTTCCATCTAAAGTAGTAAACTCACTTGGGTCGTATTTCTTTTTTCCTGAACCGTGTTTTCCACGCTTTGCAAATCCGGTAAGGCCATCAGAGCTAACAACGTCATTTACGAAGTGAGTTTTCTCTTTACCCTTTAAGGCTTCATACATGTCCTTTATGGACTTGGCTAAATAAACATTACCGGGGGCTACGTTCTTTGCCTTAGTTCCATCGTTAAGGTTTCCACCCCAACGGTAGAAGCCATATTCTTTACCATCCTTCCCTTTGAAGAATAGCTTAGATATTTTTTCCCAGTCTTTATCAACAGCCATTACCTGCGGCCTCCACGCATTGCAGCTAACATTTGCATAAGATTTCTAAGACCACCAATTTGCCTTGACTGGCCACCATACATCATAGGATTGTAACCACCCATGCGCCCCTGATTACGTGCAATGCGAGGCCCTTGCTGAGTAAGCTGATTGTTGATGTTTGTATTACCTTGATTAAATGTCATTGCAGGTTGGCGGCTTGGATAACCTCCCATTGACCCAAAGTTAGACATTCTTCGAGGTGTTCTAGGAGTCGGCATCCCCGGACTTCTTGGATAATTGCTCGTTCCACCGTATGGACTCAGACCTCCAGTATCGTAAGTCCCACGCCCTCCAGACATAGGAGGAGCTTGGTTCATTCCTCCTTGCGGGGATGCGTATGTTGGTCTGCTTGTTCCGTAGTTTCTTAAACGGGCTGTTGAATTTGGGTCTTGATATTGTCCTGAATCTCCTGCACGTTGAGATGCTCTCCATGCTGCTTGGTCTTGTTGCCCTCGTGATTGCACCATGCCAGTTCCTCTATTTGCTGGTGCCATCATATTGGCTTGCCGATTACCTCTACCAGTAGTTGCATTGATAGGCCCTCCGTTTGGAAAAACAGGAGGTCTTAATGGACTTTCTTGCAATGGGCTGCGGCCTAAAGGTGTTGGCGGCCTAGATGTATTAGGCATAGGTGGACTGCCTTGCACTGGAGGCCAAGGATTTCTATCAGGGAAGTTGGGAGCCTGTAACGGACTTTCTTGCAGTGGCCCACCGGGGATGCGAGTTCCACTGTTTCTTGGCCCCGGAACCGGAAGTGGATTTGTTGGCCCCATTGGGTAATTACCTACGCCGCCTCCCATTGGAGTGCTGTTAGGAAATGTAGCAACGGGGCCTGACATATTTCCACCGCCCATTGGTGTAAAATTAGGGAAAGTAGCAATTGGTTCGTTCATTCCACCCATTGGTGTTTGGTAAGGCATTCCGCCCGGCTGGCTTCCTCGACGACCTTGATTGTAATATTGATTTGGCATATCCATGATTAGCTCATTTGGGTTAATGTTTCTTCGTACCAGTTACCACCGTAAGCTACACACAGCTTAACCGTGGAACCACCGCCGCCATAAAGCAAGACAATTTCGCCGTCGGCTGGATTAGTATTCAAATCTGTTGAGTCAGTTTCATCGCTAGTAACTACAGGTATTACAGTGTTCGCTGTAAGTGTAACCGTAGAAGCAGGAGCCGTTGAAAGCTGATTGCTTAATCTACGTTGCCTAGAACCATGCGAAGGGTCTCTTGGTGCATTGCTTAATACTCCCATTACCATTGCCTCGCTCTTGGCCCATCGAAACTATTTAACTCTACTCCCATAAACTCATACGACCATGCTTGGTTGTCTGAGTTATTTTGGAGCTTAATGAAAATATCATGCCCCATTGCTCTTCTTCTCTCACTCTTATTCCGACCCGCTGAAAACGTACCAGTAAAATCAGCACTACTCAAAGCATGCGCAGCCTGAGCAGTCTCAGCTCCATAGATACCAAAAGTAACATCATTGCTTCCGGTGCCTAAAGCTGTCTTTAACTCAGTCAGCATTAATTTAGGTCTTCCCTGTAACTGACAAGGCCCAAGATAGACATAACTGTCTATTGCTGTTCCATCATCTGACTTAGATGGAGTGTCGTAATCAAACTTCCTTACATACCCATCTTGACCGCCTAGGAGAACTGTACGGTCAGATGCGGAATCTCCATCAAACGTGTGAACGCTAATTGGGTTATGGTCATTATTTCCAAACTTGTCGGGCCACCAACTTTGATTACGTACATCGTAGTAATAATTAGTTGTAGCCCCTCCTCCTAAAGGAGTTAAGAAAACATATACACCCCGTTCTCTGTCAGACCAAACCATACGAACTAACGTAGTGTTAGCGTTGTATTGATTCATCCTGTCTTGGATTTGTTGCTCAGTAATATTTACTGGAGCTTGACCCGGCTGCATACGATACACACCACCACGGCTTCCAAAGAAATACAGAACACCTTCAGGTGATTTGCAATATGGCCTACCGAATGGTGCGCCAATGCTAGAACTGATTAAATCAAATCGACCACCAGCAGCAGGGTCACCTGTCATTTGCCAAATGCTATGGTCTCCAAAGATGATGAGAATGTCATCGTTGTAAGGACACATTGCATTAACAATGTCTTGAGATTTACCTGCTTCAGCATTGTTACCGGCAACTGCTTGAGTTTGTGTCTGCACAGTTGGTGAATAGTTCCAGTTGGTTGGGTCTCCAACCGCACTCATGAACCAGTTATGTGGGTCACTGCTAATCCCACTCATAACAATGCGCCCATTCCAAGACTCAATAAGCCTTGGTTCATTTCCGCTATCTACAGGAAGAGAGCCTGAAGATGCTGTCCATGTAGAAACAGTATTAGTAGAGGCTGTCCATTTTTTAGCGCTAGCACCATCGGCAAAATAAACATTGCCAAACATTTCAGCACTAAAGATTGCAGGCACAGAAGAAGACAACGCACCGCTACCATTGGTAGCTGTAGTAAAGCCACTTGTTGTAACTTTAGCTACAGTACCATTAGTAACTGCATAATTATAGACAGTACGCGCACCCACTTCTGATTGGTCAGAAGGGGTGTCTCTACCTACAACTTGGCCGATGTCTTGGACTTTGCCGTCCGCAGTTCTGGCGTTTACATACTTTGCTAACCCAGCACGCTGACCACCCCGAGACCGTCCTGTCCCGGGGTCGTAAGCTCTAACGTTCTGGCAATCAACTGTAGTACCACGAGGTTGCGTTTCATAACCCAGCGATTCAACGAGTCCTTTCGTCGGCCAAGGCATATCAAACCTTGTCCGATTACGACCCATTAGCTCATCGCTGCTCCGTTATTAGCAATTGGCGACCAGACAATATTAGCACCTTTGTTAATGCTCATTAGCACCAACAAATCTCCAGCGTCGGCCATTGTTGCTGTAGTTTCAGTACCCGCACCACTGTTCAGGATTTCGCTTCCCGCACCAGTGATAGCTACGTCGCCGCCGTCAGTCTTAAAGCAAATAGCTAAGATAATCCCTGCACGCTCTGGTGAGGCAATTTTTCTGGTTTCTGATGCGGCAGTTACGATAGAACAAATGCCAAGACTTCTGTCTACAGCAATTGTTCCAGCATTACCGGGGTCTACAATCTCCAACTCAGGTTCACGAGCTAGCTGTTGTAAGATATTATGTCCACTCATTTAAGTTCTCCTATGAGCTTGTGAGATGCAGGTCTACAACCCCTGCGTTATTTCCAAGTAATTTAATGTAGGCAGCACCCTTTAGTTCAGCGGGTAACGGCCAAGCCTTTTCAACAGCTACTGTATCCTGCACAGCACCTGAGGCGTTCTTTAGTTCGTAGTAAGTCCCACCCTCTGTAGATGAAACATAGTAATTAAGTGTTGTTGTGGGGCTTGATGAGTCGGGGTGCAAAATTAACACACCTCCGGTAAAGCCCTTAAAAACGATAGGGTCAGAATCACCGATGCTGCTCCCTACGGCAACTGATGTAATTACATCATTTTGTGGTGTTGTATACATGTTTCACCTATGGATTAACGTCTGAGTAATAACTGCCATTGTACTTAACAATGTCACCATTCATCGACCTGTTCTCTGCTTCTGAAATTGCTCGACCGTCACTACGGTCTGCGTTGTAACCAAGATACTCAGGACTTTGAAGAACCTTGTCATAACTTACCGAAGCAGCTAATCGTTGCTGAAATGCTGCATTGTGTATTCCAGCATTGTTATCAATCCTAGATTCAGATATTGCTAAACAAGATTCTAATATTGTTTCGGCATGGGCCTCACCACCTAAGGGGTAAGGATTGCCGGTTGTTAACTTTCCGGGCAGGGCGTGATAACGATAAGAAAGGGTATACGCCGCATCAGGTGTGGGGTATAACATCAATTCAAACCGTTGCCCATTAGAGCCATCGCTTGTCTTTGGTCTTATTGCAAAGAGCTTAGGGTCTGATTTCACCGTCCCATAATCCCGTTGCTTTAAGATTCTAATGCGATGTTCTCCCGTCAGTTCAATAGGGAACCACCTATTGTCAGTGGAAGCATATGTCATGATTCCTATCATGCCACCAAAGTTAGCAGAAAGCTGATAAGTATCAGTGCCAGCTACGGTCGTGAGAGTCGTAGTTGGTTCCATAAAACTCCACTTGTGGCTTAACCTAGCTCCCATCACCGGCGTGGGATGGTAGAACTGACGTAACCCGGAATTTATTATCTCATCAATTTGAGCTAACTCATCGCTAGACCAATTAGATGAATCACGTTCACCTAAATAATGCCAACCTACTTCTTTGCGAAGCTGAGTTAAATCAATTGATAAAGTTGATTCTGTACTTGTATCAGCAGGACTTCCGATAGTCTTAATATTAAAACTAACAGGGATTGCATTTGTATGAGTAAATAGAAGACCTACAACTGCGGCATTCATTTCCGCTGCTGTAAGATTGACGCTGTATTGACCGTTACCTTCTTCTGCAATTGAACCTGCGATGCTGGCTTGAGTGCCACCATCTTTAGTTATGTATTTTCCAATTGCACTGGCAACGCCCGTCAGAGCAGCACCTGTAGTCTTATTCACAAGACCAAAGGTGAACCCTGTTACAGCTTCGTTTCTAACAAAACTCATTTAGTAGCAACTTTCTTTTTGACCGCAGCCTTGCTCTGGCTTTTAGCAATTGAAACAATTGCAACCTGAACTTCCCAAGGCAATGGGCCACTGGCTCGTTTGTGATAAATTTCGTGGGCATCATCAAGAGCTTTTTGCTGTGCAGCATTCAAGCCTCCTAATACTTCCCTTATTTCATCTGAAAGAACTTGTATGTGTTTGTGTTCTTCTGGCATTTTCCCCTCCAATTAAAGTAAGGGTGTAGCCAGAGAATACTGACTACACCCCACTTTAGACTAACAATTAATTGTCAACCTGCTCAACTTGATAGCAAGCAACCCAGTCAACAGACATGATTGGGTCAGTTGTTCCAGCCGATTGGCAAACAATACTAGGTGTTAAAGCAACAACTGGAATGTTAGTAGTAATAGCTGTTCCAGCTTTTCCGTTGACGTAAGGAGTGATTTTACTTACTCCATCAACAATAAAGCCAACTTTTACATACGTTCCATCCACAAGAGTTCCAGCAGAACCAGAAGCACTTCGGCTTCCGGCCTTTTCACTCTTGAGGTCAAGTGCTGTACTGTTAATCATTTCAAAGCCGATATGATTATCAGATGCGTTTGCACCACTAGCAATAATGCCAGTTTCAACATCTGAAAGTCCGACAAATGCCTGAACAGTAGTTGACCCGATGTCGTCCAGCTTGATGCGTGCTTCAAAATAAATCTTAGCACTTGCATTAGGCACAAACGCTGCTGCACCTGTTGCTCCACCATACTGAATTTGAATACCTTGGTGGTTAGTGCTTGAAGCACTATCCAACTCAAGTACACCACCTTTGGCATCTGCTAATGTAGCAGTACCAGCAGATGCTTGAGTTGCAATCCAAGGAGATTCGTCATTGAATGACAAAAAGTCATCCAAGATTCCAAACCCTTCGCTGATTCCACCGACTGCCAATTCAGCCAATGGAGCCTGTGCGAAGATGTTTGGGGAGAGGCCACGCAATTCCTTGCCTACCCCTCGTTGCGGTTTGAGGTATAAATCACCCATCGTTATAAACTCCTTTCTGAGTCAATTAGGCTTGGTAGCCAACAAAGAGTTTACGGCGGTTGTAACATACAAAGTTACCCCATGTGTCCATATGGACTTCACGGACAGTGTGTTGCTTTGCTGCTTCCTTAGGAGCATGGCGAAGCATTTCACGGCCTTGCTTGAAGAACCATTTGAATACACGGTGATTTACTCCGTAGAACGGATTGGAACTGTCGTTGTTCTGAAGGTAAGGAACCCAAATGATTGGATTACCCTTCAGGGTCACGGCACCAGCATACTTGGCAAGGTCAACACCTAGGTTGTCATTGCGTGATTCAAGTAGCTTTTCCAAGCTCGACTGCACGTTGTAGGTTGTGTAGAACGCCCAATCGGAATCGGACTTTCCACCGCCTAGTTCAGCGTACTGTTTAGGAGCCATAAACTGAGTAAACTCACACGCTTTACGTGCTTTCTCTACTAAGTCATCTCGTGAACCAGCACTGGTGTAATTAAACGACCAGTTCTTCCAGTTCGGTACATCTGATACAGCAATGCCACCAGCACCAGCCGAAAACCCAGATGGGTCTCCACCAGTAAATCCACCGGCAGGTGTTGTTGCAGATTTCTGAATCCAGAAAGGAATACCAGATGGACGACGAGGAGATTGGCTTGAAGATGAAGGTGCGCTCCAAAGAGCCTCTTCCATCAATTCAAACCAGTCGTTGTACATCGAATGTTCACGAATCTGGAGTTCACGAATAATAGTCTCACGGTCAGACTGCATAGCATCTTCGTCTACATCGTAGCTGAAGTTGACCGTACTTTTAGTCCACTGCTGTTTCGCTTCAGTTGTCAAATCTTTAACAGCTGTAGCATCTACGCTATACAGTTCACTAAATTTAGCCGTACCTGTGTTGCTTGTTTGAACCTTCCAGTTCAACTGAACACCACCACGTACAGGCTCACGGGTACTTCCACTCAAAAACTTCTGCGCAAAAATGTGGTGTTGCTGGTCAAGAGACAAGTCAATCCACTTCTTCTTCTTGAACTGGTCAAGAGTAAGATTTACGAAGTCATCGAGCTGGTCTGGTAATAAAGCCATACCTCGATTTCCTTATGTAAAATTACAGACTTCCATTTTCCCGAAGTGCATTTTCATAAAAGTCTCTAAGGATTGGATTGTCTACTGGGTCGTCACTTGCCGCAGGTGCGGGTTGACTACTCAAAGACGCTCCAGAACCAAGTCGCCTTGCTGATGCTGCACGTAATCGGTCGTTGGATTTCTGTACTGATTGTTGTTGAATTTCATTGTAAAAAGTCATGTGATACGCCTGCTGAACTAAATCGTCCATAGCAGGTACATCCATTCCTTGAGCTTGATAACCTGTCGCAAGTAATGACGCTTGGTCATAGACCTGCTCCATATTCTTTGCTTGTAGGCTATCTTGTTCAATTGATATATAGTCGCCCTCTCCAAACAAACCGGGATTTCCCAGCTTTTGAATAGACCTACTAAAAGTATCAATTTGGCTTTTAGCATTATCTTGAACCTCTTGCTGATGCAATTGGTCTACATAATACTGCTGTGACTTAATAACCTCATTAAGATTATTAATCTGGCTATCGTAATGCTGCTGCATATTGTTAGCTAAACGATTAATCGACTCTTTAAGGCCATCGTCGTAATCATCGCTCAAATCTATACTGAACGAATCATTAACATCTTCCTCCGGCATTTCATCAACGGAGCCAGCTTGTTGTTGCTGTTGCCCCTGATACCACTGATTCCACTCTTGCAACTGTCCCTGAGTCTGACCAACAACCTCAAGGGCGTTTACAAGTGCTTCGTCCGAACTATACTTGGTCGGGTCTAGTCCGTAGTACCTAGCGGCTCTATCTAACTCCACTCTAGGGAAGTTAGTTCCAGTGGATTGCTCAACACTGTTATCTACATCTTCAGAAGTATTCTCACTATTTCCAATATCACTTTCTGGTTCTGGGGTTGTTTCCACCTCAGAATCAGGCAAATCATATTCTGCATTTACTTCATCAATAACAGACATATCACTGTCTGTTAGTTCAATTACTTCATCTTCTTCGCTCATAATCCCCTCCTAAAAACTCCGAGGCGCACCGTCACCATAACCTGCGTCACGGTCGTATAATCCTCGGTGGGCTAAGTATTTAGCTCGCTCTTTCCTGCTGGAAAAAACAGCTGTTCCATCGCTTTTGAAATCCACCCCAGTAAAACCGTGGTCTTTGGCATCCTGCCTAAACTCATCGGTTTGACTGGAATGGACTGACGCTGCCACACTAGACAAGCCCGAAGACCATCCATTGGCACCGAAGTTCCTGTCCACTTTCTTTTTGTTCTCTTCACCAAACTTTGGTGCAGGCGTATCATGCCAATCAAGAACACCGTCTTTATTACGGTAATAATATTTGTTCCTAGCCATTAGTATTTTTTACTCCTGACTTTCTTTCCTGTTTTTTTAGCGTGCCGCTTTGCAGCAGCCTTGCCTTTTTTTGTATAAGCAAATTTTTTTCCACCTACTTTAGGCATACTAATCTCCTTTAATTTGCAGGCTGTCGCCCCATCATATTTATCTGCTGCTCAGTCGGCTGACTGCCAGCTAATACTTGTTGCATTACATTAGCTCTTGCACCAGAAGTTCCTCCAGTTGGAACACTTCTTCTAATACTCTCACGCACAGAGACTTGAGGTTTTTCAGGTGGTTCAGCAGGATTTGCAAGAGGCCTATCTTGCTTAGGCTCTTCAAACTTAACAATGTTCTTTAATCTTGGAACATCCATTAGTTCTGCGTAAAGCTCAATTAACTCTTGAGCATCAATCATTCCTCCAGCTTCTTGTATGTTAGGTAACATTGGTAACACAACGCTCTGAACGAAACCGGTAATGTTTTGTATTCTTTCTGAAGGTGATTTATAAGCCATCGAAAATGGTTCAACCGCAAAGTTGTACTGCAAGAAATTACCTTCTCTTAGCTCTGGAGTCCAAGTGATGTCAAACTTGTAGCCATTGATTTCTCTTTCTTCCGGCATTTCTTGGAATGGGTCATTCCATAAAAGCCAACCTAAATCACTGCAAACCTTTTCGGTAAACTCAACTACACGATATTGCATATTGGCTTCACGTTTTGAAACAGCTCCGTGTATAAGTTTGTCTTGGGTAGCTGTGTCAGAACTTGGGCCTAGACCCGCCATGGCTTGTAAATTACCAGCCATTCTGTCAAACAATTCCTGCATAGCATAATTAAACGACATGTTTCCTTGGTCTACTCCACCCATCTTTAGCACGTTAACTGACTCGGGATTATTTACCTGAGTCCAATCTCCGTCATCTGCACGTTGCAACCTTCGTGCATCATCGTGCGAACCTGCTTGGTAGAAAGGAATGTCTTTTTGCCGCTGGGCTTGTCGCTTTTGCTTTCGCAACAAACCATTCACAATGTCAAACAGTGGCTTCAGATTCATAGCAGGAGACACACCTAGAATCTGGTCTGGCACTTCAGCGGCAAGATTGAGGATATGGAACGGCCCATTTTCAGGGCCATCCCAATCCACAACTCTAAGCGGTTCAGTGTTTTTACCATGACACATAGTAATCACTTTGTTTTCTGACGGGATGTATATGTCGATTAGCTGCACATTGGGGACAAACTCATCACCGTTAGTATTGCGAGTCATGTTACGCATGGGATGCTCACCATCGTCATCGTGCATGGAACGCATGTCGTAAGTTTCGAGTATTTTGTTTACAGCTTTTTTGTTAAACGATGATTCGCTTTTTAATTTCTCAACACTTATTCTGTATTTGTTAGCAGCAAATCTTTTCTTTTGCCAGCTAGGAGCAGAGGTGTCGTATATAAAGTCATCAAAAGAAATGCTTTCAGCAAATGGTTTGCCGGGGTCTAGCCACTCATCTTCACCTTCGAGCTGAACAAGACCGGCATCTGCCGTATAAACTTTTATTGTTCCAAGAGAAAAGAATGCTTCAAGAACTGCTGACTTTAGTGCTTTTTCTAAATGTATCTCTTTTATTAGATTATTAGTTGCTTGCTGAAAAGTATGAGCAAACCAGCTTAGTTCAGGGTATTTAGATGTCACTAAGATACGTGGTCGATTTGCAGACAGAGACATAGAATATGTTTCTGCCGTCTGATACATCAGGTTTGAGATAACCTCTAAATCACTTGTCGTGTTTGTTCCTGAACAATAATGCGTACCGGTATAGTCACGAATAAACTTCTTTCGCATTTCACGAAAAGGCTTTAATGAATCCGAAGAATTCTTAACTGCCTTTAGTAATTTATCTCTTCCGCCTTCTTGGTTGAAATTCATTATTACCATCCATCGTTTAATTCTGACGCAACTAAAGCATCGTATTCTTTTAATCTGTAAGCCATGCTTCCACGAGGCGCTTCTGAAAACTCGTCAGTCTGCACAGTTGTATCGGCTGGTCTATCTACCGCACCATGCCACGCTAATGCGGCAGCAATTACTCGGTCACCATGAGCTTGTCCTTTAGAAGAGTCGTCTTGGGTCTTAATGCTTCTACTGTGAACAACCTTACCGTCTTTATAAATGTATTGACGACACTCATCTAAAAGCCTATCGCTTCTTATTATGTACTCTTTTGATTGTATAGCCCCAGCCATCTTTCCCAAAAGAGCGAGTTTGTTTTTGTCGTTTGTAAAGAAACCCGGATTCTTTGTTTTCTTACGATAGGCCCTACCTTCTAGCTCACGGTAATAGATGTTTCCATATCCAATATCAATTATCTGCCTAGTAAAAGCACCACCCGGCGCACCGTTGTGTTCCCACACTAAATACGCTTTATGGAACCAATTGCACATAGCCACAACCAATTCAGCAAAATCATCCGGCCTTATTGTGTTCGAGGCAAATTCGGCCACTTGCTCACCTGTAACGCTATCAACCACAACAGCAACAGAATTAGAGCTATAGCTCCCCCCAAGCCCGGCAGCAATATCGCAACCGATAACATAATCGCCAGTGGTAACTGGCGCTCCCGCTGAAGAACGCAGACACCATAATTTAACCGGCCCATTCTCCGTCTCTTGGTAATCAGGGGAAAACGACTCGCCATCATAATACAAAGCACCAACAGAATAAGGTCGTAAAAGATTTCCTTTAGCTGTTTCATACAGTTCTTTCCCAAAAACTTGGTAATCTGAGCCGCCGTAATCTCTATCTAATTCCTGTGCAATAGACTGGGGTGTTGCACCGGGACGACGACATTCATCATCGTAATAAGGGCTTCTTGTTTTTCCATCTAAAACAAATTTATAACCTTCAGGAAATTCATACTTGTCATCAAGAACTTTCAAAACTCCGTCAGTTGAAGTGTACATACCTACTCTTCTATCAGGATGTTCCTTCCAATCCATGATTACTTTAAGCATGTTTGATTCTTGGTGCATTACATCATAGTAGGCACCTGCTCCACCCTTAGGTGTTGACACAAACATTCGACTATCTGTTGCGTGCTGTGTCGCAGATAACGACTTATAATCATCCCCTTTTGGAAATGCAGCGAATTCATCTATAGCAATAGACTTTTTACGACCACCTCGGAAAGCATCTTCTGTGGTACTAGCGCCTTCAAACGAAGAACCGTTTGTCCTGTTTTCCATAATCATTACAGAGCGATAAACTTCTGGTTTCATCCACGAAGGCAAGCCACCTTTATTACCATCACCATCTAACAAAAAGTCTAGCTTCCACATTAATGTGTCTTTCTTACCCGGCTTATCTACCAAGTCTGCGGTACGAGACATAATGCCAAAGCTACTAAAGTCATTAAACATCCAGTGGTAAAAGTACAACGTAAGAAACATCCACGTCGCACCTAAGTCACGAGACTTTTCAATACCAATATCCTTGTTTCCAAGCGCCTCGTTCATTTCAAGAAAGGCTTTATCTTGGTATTCGTAAGTCCTAAATGGGATAACATTGCTTGATGTGCCAACTAATCGGCTGCTTCGTGGTTCATATAGCCAACAAAAAGCGTTTATGAAAAACAATATGTCATGCTTACAAGCAGTCCAAAGGATTCTTTGTCGCTCTGGAGTGTCTGCCCATTGCAACAAATCTCTTCTGTATTCAAGGTTTCCTACTAAGTCTTTGGGTATTTGCTCGTACAAGCCCATTAAACTATTAGCCCCCTACCTTAATGTCACGCAGCATTTCTTCAATCTTTTCTATTTGCATGTCAACCGCACGCATTGATGTATCCACTTCTTTGCTGGAGTTAATCTTCAGCTGCTCCCTAATTACCTGCTCCATGAACTTAGTGGTGTTACCAACAGCCCACACCAACATAGCCCAAGCCCCCGGAGAAGGTGCTTCCTCAGGACTAATAAGCCACTCCTCCTGCTCACCCTTACACTTGTGCAGGTTATGAAACACAAAAGCAACATCATCAGGCAGCTCTGAACCATCAACATCAAAATCAGCTAACTGCTTAAATACGTCTATCTGCTCCCTCTGTATCTCGATAGACTCCCGATGTCTTCTCTCCTCATACTCTTTTTCAAACACCTCGTCTTTAGCACGGAGCCTTTCGTAATCGGCACCTTTGTATCCCATCTCTTTACAAGCGGCCATAGTCGCAGCCTTAACAGACTCACCCATCCCCTTGTACTTGTCATACCAAACCTTCCATTCAGGATACTTACCCTCCTCTTTCAACCTATCCATAAACAATGAATATCCCGGCTTGCGACGAGTTGTCTTTTTCTTGGCCATTATTCCCCCCAAGTTATTATGGTTTTCTGCACAGGCACTGCGTTTGCATGTGTAATCATTAGCCCAATTACAGAAGCGTCTGTTTCAGTAGCCGTTAGATTAAACGACCACTGACCGTTTCCCTCGTGTGTGGCAGAGCCACTTAACGTGCCTTGAGTTCCTCCGTCCTTTGTAATCTTTAGAGTTGGGGTGCCACTGGTTATAGCAGAGCCATTGTCTTTATTTACCAGAGCCACGGTAAACCCAGTAATAGCCACACCCCTTTTAAACTTATCAGCCTCTGATACATTCCCTATCAGGTGATTCGATTCAAAGTAATAGTGAGTAGTTGATGCTGCCGCACCCATACCCCGAGTGACAATAAACTCAACTGTGTTACTGCCGATAAACCCCGGCCCTATAAGGTCTTTAATCGGCATTAGCTGGCCCTTGTTCTGCTAGTAGGGTTACTTGCATCGTTAATCGTCCATGTCATAGCTGTCGTGCTTCCATCCAGTTTCTTCCCTGTAATAGTCGTACCACTAACAGCGAATTCACCTACTGCACAGTAAATCATGTACAGCAATTGAGCAGGCGTAGCCGCAGCACCGTCACTAGCATAAGCCTCGGTCTGTGCAGTCGTCCACATAGCATCCATTTCTGCTTTGGTAGGTGGGTCATAAGCATTTAGAGCATCAGCACACTCACTCTGTACTTCAGCGTCCCAGCTACTATTCCATGGTATAGCGGACAATCCAGCCCCTGCGGAACCTATCTCAGCAGTATCTGCCAGTATTCCATCTACTATCAAATCTAATCTACCGCCGTTCGCCCAATCCGTTTGCAACTCGTTAGTATCCGCAACAATTGCTGCAAGTTTAGTGCTATTACTATCCATTTCAGCACGTATTTCAGCAACAGTAGGTGCCGAACCTCCACCACCTGTTGTCCAAGCAGAGTCACCCCTATCCCGTAGGGCCTGTAAACTTTCTGTAGTATTTACATAATCATCCCAATCAGCAGTAGATTCCTTACTGACCAGCTTAGCGATAATAGAGTTGTCTGTTACGTCCGAGCCAGCTACAGAAGCTGATACTAGATGGTCTAAACCATACGTCTCTATAGCCGCATCACAAGCAGCATTTATCTGGTCAGTAGCGTCAGAACCTTCAATCTGAGTCACATTAACGCTTAACGTGTCCTGCACACCGTTGATGTGGTTATTACTATCTACAGTAGGCAAGCCACCATTTGCAGCAGGTGCAGCATCTGGAAGCCTTTCAAACTGTATGCTAATCGGCAATACGACTATATCAGATGTAGTGCTTTTACCTGCTAGCATCCCGATATTGCAATTAGCTTCTGCTGCGCTTATAGCTACTTTGTACACACCGGGGCAATTAGCGGCATCCACTTCCGTCACAGTGTTTGTATCAAGTGTTTCAACTGTACCATCTTTTATCCATTTGACAGCAATATTGCTTGCATCACCTGTTTTCCCTGTATTGGCACTAGTGTCCCAAGCCACAAAGGTTACTGTCATTGCTACGTTTCTTGTCGCCATTATGTACTCATCCCGTTAATAAATAGGGTTACTGGTATTTTCGCTGAAGAGCCTCCACCACCGGAAGCGTATTCAATAACTAAATCAGCAGCTTGGCTAGCACTTGAATAGTCGTATGAACTAGCGTTCCAATTATATTGACCGGCATACGAAGGTGTCTGAGTTACAACGGCCAACATCATCGCGTTTCCACTCGACCATCCCGAACGGTCTACAATCTCTTGTACTATAGTTTTAATGTCGGGGCTAGTTTTCTGAGCAGAACCTACACTAGGTGTGAAATTAACATTTGCCGAAGTGAAATTACTGGCTGCCAATTCGCTGCCAGAAGAAGGTGCTGAAGCATTATCTGCATCAATTCCGTGAATCACTAGTGGTGTGGAAGAATAGCTTGATTGATATGGCTTGAAGTACGCTGATGAGATTGTTGCACCTTGCGCAATAGTAATATTCTGGAACCTAAAGAAACCCAAAAAGTGTGTTGCGTAATTCGGCCAGTTATCGTAATCTTCTTGCCCACCTACTATTACATTTGAGCCGCTCGTACTAGGACTACCCCAGCCTGAGGTTGGAATAGAATCAGATGATGTAGACTTAGTTACGTAACCATCATCTGCACTCGCAGACACTGTAAATGTAGTGGTAGTTGTACTCATTCGTCTTCCTCGTCTTCTAAGCCTACATAGTTCGCCTCAAACTTCTCTCCGCAGTGCTTACATTCTACGTCACCGGGGTACAAAATAAGCTCCGCCTCATCGCTAACCAAATGCAAAAATTGCTCCAGTTGAGCCGCCTCAAGGTGTATACAGCGGTCAAAATTCTCCCTGCCGCACTCAGGACAGTCCCAACGAAGTGCGTTAAATAATTCTACTTTCTCAGCCATCACAAGCTCCTTAACAACAGTCTAGGCTTATGAGAGCTACATAGGAATAGAAAAATGGTTCTGCGAGTTTTGGAGGCTATACGCTACCGGTACTTTCAATGGGGGTGGGGGGCTGTTTCATTTCTATAGCAATCCCCCACACACCAAACCACTTCACTGCTAGGGTTATTTGCTGGTACAGGCAAATCGACGATAACCATTGCAGGCAGGGAAAGCCCTAGCCTAGCAAGTACCACCTACCGAGTACAGCAGGCAAGGCACCCACGCTACATAGACTATCAACCACATAACTCTCAAAGGACTAACAATGACTATTCGACTCAAGGACACTGAACGCAGGCATTGGCTTAATTCGGCCTATGCTCGTTTCAGTCCCCACCAAGAATACAGACTGCCAAACGGCCTAGTGTTTACTGCTACCGTAGGATACGACTGGCTCACTACACTGGTCAAACAAATAAAAGTGACTAGAGCAAGTAATAGCACACTACCAGCACTCGCCGACATGCTAACAGCAATTAAAGCCTGTCACCCACTAGGCACCGAGATAGAGCTGATTGACCAAACCGAGGGACATGAGAAGCGTAGCCCTAAACGGCCACAGAATCTAAGAATGAATCACTGTGACAAACCAACGGACAAACATGCTAAAGCCGTCAAAACGTACGACACGCTAAAGGCTAACAAGCTACAACACAAACTCAACCAACTACTAGCAAGCTAAAGAAAGGGCATAAAATGCCAACACTACTCAAAAAATCTACCAAAAAATACTCAACCGCATGGCTAATTGAACAAGCATTTGAAACAGGACTAGCAGAACGTAAAAGCCCCACAAAGTGGAAGGACTCACTACGATTCATTGAGTCGCATAGAAAACACCCTGCACGGGACAGAATTCAACGAGCTTACCAACTAGGTAAGTCAGCCGAATAAATCTTCTGACCTGAACGGAATACTTCAAGGGTTCAAGTCCCCATCAGGTCACTGTTAACTAGAAACTAGCCATAAAACAAGGACAATAAAATGGCAAGACGTAGACCAAGTGAACGACCTAAACTAAACAAGTGCAAAGAAACAAGCACTTATGTACTAGAAAATATGAGGTCACATATTCAGATAGCTAAGACTTCAATCCATATGTTAGACGTTACAACGTCCGACTTTGATTACGAGCTTGGCAAAATAATCTATCAACTGAACAAGATAAAACGTGCAGTTGATACACAATATGACAACGTAATGTCTAAGCGTTTACTAAAATCAGTGCAAAGTATTAATGAGGACAAATAAAATGAGTGACTTTAACCTAAAAGAATTCATGACGGATATGACCTTACTACATATCAACAATGACCAAGAATATAAAGACTATGTAATGAGTCGAGTAAATAAATCTGTGCTAGTGCTAACATCACGGAACAAGTTGACGCGTGACAGATTAATTTATCGTGTTGGCAATGAGATTGAGCAGTGGTTTACCTCACTAGCCTATGATGTAAACGACAAGGTTGATGAGATGTCTGACCGTAAACGTAAAACCTCGTCGGGCATTGACAGTCTGGTACTCAAGACAATAGGTGAACATCTAACACGTAGCATTATCAACTTAGACTATCGCCGAATAGCTATACGTATGATTGATGACTACATCGATGACACTAGATATGACCTTGAATTAAGGGTACGGTTATACATTGGTTTGGAATCAATAACCGCCTAACACTTTCAATCCTGACTGGTGTTGAGACTAGGGTTCAATTCCCTAGCAGGATTCTGACTAACATGATTTGTCGCTACAACACTATGCTGTATAGTATATGTAGTGGACAAGGACTAACTCTTAAGCAAGGGACTATTAACTATGACCGCAGAATTATCTGTATATGAACGTGGCACTAATGCTCAACGTGCTAAGTATGACCAACTCAAGCAACGTTGGGATAATGTGGATGCACCTTTGCAAGGTATCGCGTCGGACTACTGGACTGTAAAAGTATCAAG
>Ga0209645_1000509_pt1 | contig 19906 bp, 9 predicted proteins | sample ETNvirenome_6_30_FD_184070 | JGI IMG/M metagenome (GOLD analysis project Ga0209645, IMG submission 184070) | Marine viral communities from the Pacific Ocean - ETNP_6_30 (SPAdes) (version 2) | ecosystem: Environmental > Aquatic > Marine > Oceanic | place: Pacific Ocean | collected 2013-06-19
AAATACATATGTCTTGCAAAAGATACAGTGTTTGGAGCAGAAAGACAAATCTCTATCGTCACAGTGGTGAATAGTCCATCCAATGGACAATCTATGATCAGTCAATATGGTGATCTTGCTACTGTTAATGACTTAGGAAGTTACGATTACGCTCTTGAAGGTGGTGAGGGAGTTTTACAATTCTTCCCAACTAAATTTAAATTCAATAACTATGCTCTGTCAATTTTCACATTTGGTTTAGATAGATTAGGTTTAAACACTACTACTGTTGGACTTAATACAAGTAACATTGGAGTATCAACAGCGACTGGATTCCCTGGTGCATTAGTTGCGGTGGCGAGTTCAAATATCATAATCGGTGGAGGTACAACAACAAACTTACTTACCATTGGTGGAATTGGAACCGATACATCGGGAGTCAGAGCAACAAAATTAATTGTGAGTATTGAAAATTCTAATGATGAAAATGAGTTTGAAGAAGTTAGTGTTATTCATGATGGAACAAATGTTCAAATTTTAGAATATAACCAACTAACAAATACAACTCTTGATTCGCAGAGTGGATCAACTGGATTGGGTTCATTTAGTGCAAGTTTGAATAATAACGATTTGCTGATCGATTTTGAACCCATTGCAGGTGTAACCACTACGCATGTCAATGTGTTATCTGTAGGTTTCTCATCTGAGAGATATCTCGGAGTTGGAACAGATAAGTATAGATTTGCACAATTAACAGCCAAAGGTGTTGACATAGCATCGGCCGGGTCTCCAACTGCAACAGTTGTTGGACAATATGGAACCACCGCAGATACTGAGGTTGATGCTGCATATGGAATAATTGTTGTTTCTGATAAAACAAACAATATTCATCAGATGTCTGAATTTACCATTGTTGATGATGACACTACCGTATCTTTAACTGAATATGCTGCAGTTGATACTTCTGGTGGCGAGAGCACTGTGGGATTAGGAACTTTGGGTGCTACTAGATCTGGAAACGTAACAGTTATCAACTTTACTCCCAATCCAAGTATTGATGTTCATGTTAAAACATTCATCAATAAGTTGAATACTGCAGAAGATTTGAATACTGCTCAATTCCAGAAAGATTTGGATTGTGCTGCCATGGAATCCAATTTCGACACTTACACCGGAACTGAAGTTAGTGTTAAAAGATCTTTCCCACTTACTCATAAGAATGACACGATCTTTACTAAGACCTTCAATGCATCAGATTCCACAATCGTCGATCTAACAGACAATACAATTTACCTACCTAATCATTTCTTTGTTACCGGTCAAGAACTGGTATATTCAAGTCCTTTGGGAATAAAAACAGATTTCATTTCAATTGCCTCTACAGATGGATTTGTTGGAGTTGGAACAACAACAACATTACCAGCAAGTGTATTCTGCATCAAAAATGGTGAAGATGAAATTAAACTTGCAACAACTGCAGAAAACGCACTCAAGAAAAATCCAGTTTCTGTTGCATTTACGGGAGTTGCTGCAGCTTCAAATCATGCCTTTACTGCAAAGGATGCAAATTCTAAAGTGGTATTAAGTATTGATAATATGATTCAGTCTCCCATTGTGGCAGGTGTTGTTACTACTGGATTATCAACTGCAGCGACAGTTGATAGAGATATCTTATTCTTCTCCGGAATCACTTCATTCTTTGCTGGTGATTATGTAAGAATAGGTGCTAATGATACAGATGAAATTGTAAAAATTATTTCCATTGGAATTGGTACAACAAATGCAGTTAAGGTTCAGCGTGCTTGGCTTGGAACTGGTTTGGCAAGTCATCCTAAGGATACGATAGTTACCAAAATTGAAGGTAATTATAATATTGTTGGTAATACATTGAACTTTGCGGAAGCTCCATTTGGCAATACTCCAATTGGGTCTGCTACTGATGCACCGTCATTTAGAGATTATATTGGCATAACAACTTCTTCAACTTTCTTCGGTAGATCTTTCTTAAGAAGTGGAGTTCCTGGAAGCAACCAAGAAACTTACACTAAAAATCATATCTATGATGATATATCTCAATCATTCAATGGTCTGAATAAAGAATTTGTATTAACAGCAGATAAACAAAATGTTACTGGAATACAGACATCTACCCTTATATTGATTAACGGTATTTTACAGGCTCAGGGAGCAGATAAAAATTATACTGTATCACAAGTTGGTAGTGCCACTTCAATTAACTTCACTGGAACTGCAAGTTCTGTAAGTTATGATGTGAACAACGCAAACATCCCTGTTGGCGGAGTTCTTCTGTCCGTTGGATCTACAGCCGGTCTCGGTTATCAACCTCTTGTTGCTGCTGGTGGAACAGCAGTGATTGCCAGGACGGGAATCGTTACGAACGTTGCTATTGGAAATAGTGGATCTGGATATCGAGTTGGTGTTCAGACAACAGTAAATGTTTCAATTCAAAGGCAAAGTAGAACTGGAGTTGACATAACTGGAATTGGAACAGCACAAATTACTGATGGATTCATTACTGGAATCGCCGTTACTAGCAATAAAATTTTCTACAAACCAGGAAATATTATTAATGTAGGATATGGTTCTATAACAGGACTTACAACTGTTAGTACTTCTTTCCCACATAATCTTTCTGTTGGAGATGATGTTGTCTTATCTGGCGTTGCCTTCACATGCGACTACATTCCATCTGTAGGTGTTGTTACTGCTTCTTATGATCATGTTAGTGGTATATTGACAGTTACTACAAACGGTGCTCATGGACTCTCTGTTGCCCCAGGTAAAAATAGTGATGTGATATTAACAGGATTGGCATTCACTTGTGGTCTTGGTGCTACAGTTCCTCACATTTATCCCAGAAATAGAGATGTATTCTTTGACACAGCAATCTCGGTTGGTTCTACAACTGCGACTACTATTACCCTAGATGTCGGTAGATCTGGTGCTAAAGATCAGTATGCTCATACATTTGTTGGCACTTCCGGCACTTTCGCAGTAATTCAGGGTGGAGATTACTTACATACATTCCAATATGCATTGGATAATGCAGTGACGACTGGAGTTGGAACACAATTTACTCCAACAGGTGCTACATATGATCCTAAGAATGGTAATTTAGTAATAACAATTCCAAATCATGGACTAGACACGAACGTTGTTGTTGGAATTGCAACCAGTTCAATCGTCTTTAGGTGTGATATGGATCAACAGGGTAGTGATCATCCATATCCAAGACCAACTGATCCTATCGCTGGTATTAATACTGCGATTACAGCAACCACAGCAAATACTATTACAGTTAATGTGGGAACATCTAAGTCCGTTCTTTATGATGTCAGTGCTGCTACCTATAATCCAGCAACAGGTGCTCTTGTTTTAACCATTGGTGCTCATACATTACTTCCGAATAGAAGTATTAAACTTGCCAAAGAATCTCTAATATTTACCTGCACTAAGAATGGCAACACAACGCAGCACAGATATCCCAGAGCAGGTGATCCATATTATGCAGGAAGTCCTGTCACCAATGTGGGAACTTCAACAATATTCACCACTAATATTGGAGTTACCACTGTTGCTACGCAATATGTTTCTGGTGGCACAGCACAAGCTGCGATTATTGCTCCAAGACCTAAAAACAATTCTCCAAGTGGTCAAGATGCCGCGTTTGCAGGAACACCAGTTATTGCAGTCGTAGATGCTACTACATTTGAAATCAATACTGGAATTTCTACCAGAACTCACTTCTATGCGAGAGGTGGTAAAGTTGATCAAGCACTTGATGTAGTTATTGATGATCCACTTCCATATGTTGATATACCACTAATCTACACATCAGATTCCATTGGTGTAGGAACAGGAGGAAAGGTTGATATTGTCGTTGGACAAGGATCTAGCGTAATTGAATTTAATCTTTCAAATACTGGTTTTGGATATCAAGTTGGTCAGACACTGACTGTTGGTCTTGGTGGTACTACAGGAATTCCTACAGATACTACCAAAACATTTAGTCCTTTTGAGATTGAGGTTGAAAGAACTGATGGAGATAAATTCAACGCATGGTCTGTTGGTGAATTTGAAGCATTAGATGATTTCTCCTCACTCTTTACTGGATCTAGAACTAGATTCCCGATCAAAAAGAATGGAGAGTTCTTATCCGTTGTAGCTGCTCAGGGTTCAAATATTAACATTCAAGATAATCTGTTTATCTTTATTAATGATATTCCGCAAATTCCTGGAGAGTCTTATCAGTTCTCCGGAGGAAGTAATATAGTTTTCACTGAGGCACCCAAGTCAGGTGATACTATTAAATTCTTACTTTATAAAGGAACTGGCGAAATTGATACAAGAAATGTTGATGTTTTAGAAACCGTCAAACCCGGAGACACATTACAATTCACCAGTGGAAATATTGAACAGAACCAGGATAAGAGAACAATCAATACAATACTTTCAGCAAGTTCTCTCAATACAAATGCATATCCTGGACCTGGATTAGCTAAAAATGAAACTACAGAAAGACCTATAAATTGGTGTAGACAAAGAGATGATAGACTAATTAATGGAAAAATTGTTGACAAGTCACGCTCTTTGTATGAACCAAGTATTTTCCCCACTGCATATCTTATTAAATCTGTAGGTGTTGGTTCAACTGAGGTATATGTTGATAATGTAAGACCAGGATTTAATCCAATTAATGAAACTCAACTTCCAAATAAAGGATTCCAAAACAAAGTAACCTTGTTTAATTACAGTAATGACAAGATTGGTGCTGCAGGAACCGCTGTTGTGTCTGCTGCAGGAACAGTAACTTCTATTACACTATCTACAGGTGGGTCCGGATATTCTGTAGTTCCTGATGTGACAATAGAAAATCCTGTTGGATTAGGAAGCACACTTAGAGCAAATGCAACTGCATCTATAACTGCTGGTGTTGTTACTAGTATAACTATTACCTCACCAGGGACAGGATATACTTTCTCTAAAGCACCAGTTGTTCTTATTAGTCCTCCAATATCATTAACAACTGAGGATAATACAATACAATCTTTCAGTGGTGATTTTGGAGTTATCACTGGAATTAATACAACTTCAGTGGGTGTTGCCTCTACAGGAATTGTATTTGATTTGGCAATTGAAGCAATATCTCCTCTAAGGGATAACACTGGTGTCACTGCACAAACAACAACTAGTGGAATATCTACTGGCGATTATTTCATTGTCTATGAATCTAATGTTGGAAGTGGAGTCACTGCTCTTGATGAAAGTGGTAATGTAATTGGTGTTGGAAATTCTTTCCTTGACAACATCTATAGAGTTGCCGATGTCTCTATCGCAAATACATCTTCAATAGGAGTTGGAACCACTAATGTTGCCAGAGTCACTGTTAGCATTGAACATTATAATGGATTCACTGCTGCTGGTCTAGCGATCAGTAGTTTCTACGGAAAGTATAGTTGGGGTAAGATTGAATTTAGTGAAAGAGTTGGTTTTAACTCATATTCTGCCATTACTTCAAATGGCATAGTAGGTATTAAAACAGGACCATATGTAATTAGACAAACTGCGTACAAGTCAATTGGGTTTGTAACCTGATAAATAACTAAAAAATTACTACAAAAATGTCTGCTATTATAACTGATCAGATAAGAATATTGAATGCAAAGAATTTTGTAGCTGGATTTAACACTACTGCAAAATCATATTACAGTTTTGTGGGTTTACCAAATCCAACAAATGTTGATGTAAATTGGAATGATTCTCCTCCGGCACCAACCGACAACTTTTTTAATGAGAATGTCACTTGGGATACTATCATTGCACTCAAGAAAATTACTTCTGATGATGCTAATCAAGTAGTAAGAAAAAATGTCTGGGCATCTGGAAGAACTTATGATTATTATAGACATGACTATAGTATAAACAATACACCTAGAAACTCTAACGGAACTTCTTTATACTCTTCAAATTATTTTGTTTTGAATAGTGATTATAGAGTTTACATCTGTCTTCAAAATGGAACTGATCAAGAAAACGCCAATGGAAGACCATCATTAGATGAACCCAAATTTACCGATCTAGAACCCAGAGCTGCAGGCACTAGTGGTGATGGTTATGTTTGGAAATATCTCTATACTATTAAACCATCTGATATTGTTAAATTTGATAGCACAGATTATATGCCTGTTCCCGATAATTGGGAGACTAGTGATGATGATGCTTCTGTTAGAGAAAATGCGGTTGATGGTGGGCTTAAAATAGTAGTTGTTCAAAATCGTGGTTCTGGTATAGGAACTGCAAATAGAACTTATACAAAAGTTCCTATTAAAGGTGATGGATCTGGAGCAGAGTGTACGGTAACAATTAATAATGACTCAAGAGTTGAAAGTGTCATTGTTTCAAATCAAGGATCTGGATATAGTTTTGGTAATGTTGATTTAGTTGCTGGTGGTGTTCCAGAACCTCAAACATATCCAGTTTTGGATGTAATTATTCCACCTAAAGGTGGTCATGGAGCCGATATTAATAGAGAACTTGGTGCAACAAATGTTCTTTTATATTCAAGAATTGAGAATGATGTTGAGAACCCAGATTTTATTACCGGTAATGAAATTGCTAGAATTGGGGTTGTTGAGAATCCATTAGCATTTGGTAGTAATCAAATACTGTCTTTGGAGAAAGCAAGTGGAGTCTATGCTCTCAGATTAACAGGTATTGGTTTTAGTTCAGCAACATTTACCGAAGATGCACTTGTTCAGCAAACGATTGGAACTGGTGTAACCGCCATAGGTAAAGTCGTTAGTTATGACCAGATAACTGGAGTTTTAAAATTATGGCAGGAAAGAACTTTTGCGGGATTTACGACAGTTGGAGTTGCTATAACTAATCCCTCCTTTGGATTCAATCTGAATAGATTTACAGGTAGTCCAGACACAGGTGGTAATTTATCAATCACCGGAGGAAGCATCAATTTAAATATTGATGAAAACTTTACAGGTCTATCAACAGTCATAAATAATAGGACATATTATCTAGGTCAAACTTTTGCAAGTGGTGTATCTACCCCAGAGGTCAAACAATTCTCTGGAAATATAATTTACACTGATAATAGACCGGCTATAACAAGATCTTCAAATCAGAAGGAAGATATCAAAATCATATTGCAATTCTAATCAACCATGGCTCAACAAACAAATCTCAATGTTTCTCCATATTTTGATGATTTTGACCCCAGTGACAATTATCATAGAGTCTTATTTAAACCAGGATATCCAGTTCAAGCAAGAGAACTAACTGGTTTACAATCTATTCTTCAAAATCAAATTGAAAGATTTGGACAGCACTTTTTCAAAGAGGGTGCTAAAGTTATTCCTGGAAATACTGCATATTCCAGAACATACCATGCTGTTCAGTTGAATAATACTCACCTAGGAGTACCTGTTGATTTTTATGTTGAGCAACTATTAGAAAGAAAAATAATTGGATTAACTTCTGGTGTAACAGCATACGTAAAAAATATATTAAGGTCTGAAAATTCTGAAAAAGGAAATCTAACACTTTATATTTCCTACTTATCTTCTGGCGTTCAAGATTCAGAACTAAAAACTTTCTTAGATGGAGAACTTTTAGCACTTGACAATGATGTCATTTCTGGACCTTTAAATAATCCATTCATACCGATAGGAGAATCTGTAGCATCTACCATTCAGTCAGAGGCTACTTCGATTGCATCAGCATTTTCTATATCTAATGGTGTTTACTTTATACGAGGCAATTTTGTAAACGTTGAAGATGAAACTTTAATTTTATCTCAATATGACAACTCTCCATCTGGTAGAGTTGGTCTAAAAGTATTAGAAGAAATAGTAAATTCTGATACTGATGAAAATTTAACAGATAATTCTAAAGGATTTAATAATTTTGCATCTCCTGGTGCGGATCGTTTAAAGATTAGTTGCTCTCTACAAATTAAATCATTAGATGATTATAATGACTCTAATTTTGTAGAATTAGCAACTATTAGAGATGGTGTTTTAGAATCTCAAGTAAAAAATACACAATATAGTATCATTGCAGAGGAGTTAGCGCGTAGAACATACGCTGAGTCTGGTGATTATACTGTTAGTCCATTTGATGTCTCTGTTAGAGAATCTTTGAATGATGGTATTTCAAACAATGGAGTATATGAGGAGGGAAGATTCACTCAAGGTGGACAATTGGCATCTGAGGATCTTGCTCTTTATGAAATTTCTCCAGGAAAAGCATTCGTAAAAGGATTTGAAGTTGAAACTATTAGCACAACATATCTGGACGCACCAAAACCAAGAACCACTAAGAAATTAGAAAACCAGGAAATTATTTTTAATACTGGAGCGACATTTAAAGTAAATAATGCCTCTGGCACTCCAGCGATTGGTATTGGTAATACCTATGTTTTAAGTTTGAGAAATGATAGAGTTGGAGTAAATACCACAGCGAAAGGGCAAGAAATTGGTCTAGCAAGAATATATGATTTTTCTTTGGAAAGTGGATCTTACAGTTCTACTAATGCTGCCGCAAATCAATGGGATCTTCAATTATTTGATATTCAAACATTCTCTCGCATAACACTTAATGAACCAATAACCCTTACCGTCCCCACTCAAGTTAAAGGAAAATTTAGTGGAGCAACAGCATTTTTAAGAAGTAATGTTTCTGCATCAAAGGCGTTAACGGTATATGAAAAGAGTGGAGAATTTGCACTCAATGAACCACTTATTTTTGATGGAGTTGATAACTCTAGAGTCGCTACTGCAATAACAGCATCAGGTATATCTGATGTGAAGTCTGTTTATGGCGGACCAGACTTAGGTGCAATCGGTGTTTCAAATGTATTTACTGCTGACACCGTATTAGATACTCTGTCTAATATTGGAGTTTCTTCAATTACAGCAACACTTGGTGCTGGCACTCCTAAAATTACCGCACCTACCACTTCCAAGTTCCTCTCAAAAGTAAAAGTTGGAAGTATTTTAAAGTTTACAACTAGTGATTCCGCAACACCAATTGGTGCAAAAGTTATCAGTGTTAACGCTGGTGATGTTACTGTCACTGGTGTTACTACAGTTACGGGAGTTTTAGATGGAAATCTTCCAGCAACGAACAGAACAATTAATGATTTAAAAGTTGTTGGTAATGCAGTGTCTAGTGCATCTGAAGATCTAGATGCTAATGCATTATATACAAGAATGCCTAAGCAATTTATATCTGATATTGATTTAACCTCATCTAATCTTGTAATTAGAAAAACATTTACAGTTAATATTGCAACTAATAAACTGTCTACTCCTGTTACTTCTGGTGCTAATGAAACTTTCTTAGCATTTGATGAGGAAAGATACGCTTTAATCAGAAGCAATGGTAATACAGAGGAATTAACATCAGATAGATTCCAATTCACTAATGGTGGAAAAGAACTTCAAATTAATAATTTGGGAGCTAATGACACTGGGGCAACTCTTTTTGCAACTTTGAGAAAAACAAATCTAAAAGCAAAAGTTAAAAAGCAGAATAGGGTAGAAACTATTATTGTAGATAAGTCTAGAATTGTTGGTTCTGGAGCAGGGACAACCACTTTAAATAATGGTCTTGATTTTGGAAATTATCCATTTGGAACTAGAGTTCAGGATGAAAGAATTTCTTTGAATAAACCCGACGTTATTTCAATTCTTGGAATTTATGAATCAAATGACACAAATGCTGCTTCTGCTCCTCAAGCCACTTTATCTGGTTTAAATGGCGTAACAGGTAAAACTGCAGATCTGGTTGTCGGTGAGACCATGATAGGACAGTCATCTGGAGCGAGAGCAACCTTTGCTGAGAGATTGTCTGATACACAAATTACTTATACTCCTAAAACTGACATAAACTTTATTGAGGGAGAGACCATAACATTCTCTGAAACAAATATTACAGGAACTTTAGTAACTTTAAATACTCCAAGTTCTGCTGTTTCTAGTCACTTTGAATTTAATACTGGACAAAAATCTTCAATCTATGGACAAGGATTTATTAAGAGAAAACCAGAACATAGAGCACCTGGTAGACAATTAAAAATATATTTCAGTTGTGCATATTATGATGATAATGACGATGGTGATATTACCACTAAAAATTCTTATGACTCTTTAGATTATGATCTTGATATTCAAGAAGTTAATGGAGAAAGAAATACAGATTTAATTGATATACGACCAAGAGTTTCCAATTATAATGTATCTGAAGGATCTAGATCTCCATTAGAATTTTTGGGAAGATCATATGATGGGAATGGAAATTCTGCTGCTAATACTTTAGCATCTGACGAATCTATTAATCTTGCATATTCTTTCTTCTTAGGAAGATTTGATAGAATATACCTCACAAAAGATGGAAGATTCCAAATACAGCAAGGCACCCCTTCGGAAAATCACGAAAAACCAGTGATACTTGATGATGCTTTAGAAATTGCTACCGTAAAATTAGATCCATATCTACTTGGTCCTGGTGATGCTACTGTATCCTTCTTAGATCATAAGAGATATCGCATGTCCGATATCAAGAAACTTGAGGACAGAATCAGAAGTTTAGAGTATTATACTACCCTCTCTTTGTTGGAGATGAATACTGAGCAGTTGTTTATTACTGACTCTGAGGGATTGAATAGATTTAAATCTGGTTTCTTTGTTGATGACTTTACTACTCTATTACCACAAGAAACTAATATTCCTATTAAGAATTCTATTGATGTTGAAAGTAGGGAGTTACGTCCAAGACATTATACCAACTCAATCGACCTTACTATTGAACCAGTAGAAGGTGTCACAACACAAACTGATATTGGATTTACTCAACCTGATGGTGAAAATATTAAACGCTCTTCTGATATTATAACTCTTGACTATGAAGAGGTGGAATGGTTAAAGCAAACTTTTGCAACTAGAACTGAAAGCATAACTCCATTCTTAATTAGTTTTTGGCAAGCTTCTATTGAACTAAGTCCCTCTTCAGACACTTGGGTTGATACTGCTAGGATTGAAGCAAAAGTTACTCAAGTTGAAGGTAACTATGCAGAAGAGATGGCAAAGGCCACTAGAGCGTTTGGTAATCCAGATCCTCAAACTGGTTTCTTCCCAATTCAATGGAATTCCTGGCAAACTACTTGGACAGGAACAAGCACCAGGCAAAGAGATGGTGGAACAAGGACTGTAACCAGAAACGGTGGCGGTGGAAGAAGAACTGTTGATGGTGGAACTCGTCACACTCAAGGTAGACCCAGCGGTAGATCAAGGCGAAGAACAAGAACAAGTTCAACGACAACTACAGTCACACAGAGCACAATAACTGATAGATTTAGACACGGAACTGATAACAGAACTGGTCAAAGAACTATCATTACTGAAAGGTTTGATAATACTTCTCAAGGTGACAGAGTTATCAATAGAGAAGTCATTAGTATAATGCGATCTAGAAATGTTCAATTTATTGCTAAAAAGGCAAGACCTCTCACGCAACTTTATCCATTCTTTGATGGAAAAGATGTCAAAAAGTTCTGTGTTCCAAAATTATTAGAGATCTCAATGACCTCTGGAGTATTCCAGGTTGGCGAAACTGTTGTTGGACAGATGGTGACATCTGGATTAGGCAATCCCAATATAGCTTCTCCAGAGATTAGATTTAGAGTTGCTACAGCAAATCATCGAGAGGGTCCTTTTAATGCCCCTACTCAAATTTTTAAAAACAATCCCTATCTTTCTCAGGTTTCTCCAACCGAGGTTGAAACTTTCTTAGGAACTCCGGGAGTAGTTCAAGTTCCCGGTCAGGGAAATATTTTACCAGCAACTTATTCTTCAACATCAAATGTTTTAAATATTGATACCTACGCACTCTCCTTACAAGCACAAGGGGATTATTATGGATATGTTGCTCAGGGAATGGTATTAGTAGGACAAACAAGTGGAGCACAGGCAACAATTACTAATTTAAGATTAGTCACAGATCTTGGATCTAATTTGATTGGAAGTTTCTTCATCCCCAACCCCAATATCGGTGGAAATCCACGATTTGAAACTGGAGAAAAAACATTCACATTGGTGGATGATGAAAGTAATAATCAAGATGATGCGTCTTCAATTGGTGAACAAAAATATTCTGCAACAGGAACTCTTGAAACAGTTCAAGAACAAATCATATCCACTAGAAATGCAGAGATTCAAATCAAACAAGAATCTGAAAGTAGGAGTGCGAGAGAATTTGTCGGTTCAAGCACGGCTACTAGGGTGATTGATTCCTTTACCACTAATAGAAGAGTTATTGAGTGGTATGATCCTCTCGCACAATCATTCCAAGTTGTTGATGAGACTGGAGTATTCATTACAAGTTGTGATGTATTCTTCCAAACAAAAGATGACATGGATATTCCCATGACATTCCAGATTCGGACAATGCAAAATGGTGTTCCGACACAAAAGATACTGCCGTTCTCAGAGATTATTAAAGATCCTGCAGATATTAATATTTCTTCAGACGGAACAGTTGCAACCACATTTAACTTTAAGGCACCTGTATACCTTGAGGGTGGTGGAGAGTATGCAATTACATTAGCATCTTGGTCAACAAAATATAGAGTCTTTATCTCAAGGGTTGGAGAGTCTGATATTTTAACTGATGAATTTATTTCTAACCAACCATATCTTGGATCTTTATTTAAATCTCAAAATGCCTCTACATGGGAACCAAGTCAGTGGGAAGATTTGAAGTTCACAATACGTCGTGCTGACTTTGTGCAGAATGGTTCTATAGAAGTTTACAACCCAATTTTGGGTGAGGGTAATAATCAAATTCCAATTCTTCAACCAGACTCAATCAATCTCAATTCTAAGAAGATTAGAGTTGGTTTAGGAACAACCGTATTTGGTAGTAATGCTCTTGAGATAGGAAATACTTTCTCCCAACTAGGGACAAATGCCACAGGTAATTTTGTTGGTTCTGCAGGATCTGGAACCGGAGCAATGACAATCGTCAATGCTGGTGTTGGTTACACTCCAAGTTCTGGTGCACTAACTTATACTGGAGTTGCTTTAACTAGTATTACTGGCACGGGTCAAAATATTACTGCTAATATTTCCGTTAATAATGGTGTTGCTGTTGGAGCAACGATTGTTAACGGTGGATCTGGTTATCTTATAGGTGATGTTTTAGGAATTAGTAGTCTTGGTAACAATCCCGCTGGTAGAAATGCAAGATTCTCTGTTGTATCACTTGCTAGCACAAATGAAATTATACTTGATAATGTTCAGGGTGACTTTGAAGTTGGTGCAGGAAAAACCCTACAATTTAGAAACAGTGCCAATGCATTAATAACACTAAACGGAGCTAATGGCAATGTTACTCCAACTTCAATTAGAACAGTTGATAGAAATGATGGTTTACACTTCACTGTAGATCATAAAAACCATGGAATGTATCATGAAAACAATCGTGTTGTAATTTCTAATGTAAGAGGTGATGTTGTTCCAACTAAACTAACTGCCCCTTATAATTCAGACTCCACGTCAAATATTCTTGTTGAAAATTCTGCAAACTTCAATACATTTGAAAATATTGGTATTGGAACGACAACTGCTGGTTATTTGAGAATAGGGGATGAGATAATCACTTATACAGAGACTGCCTCCGGCGTGATAGGTGGTATTACCAGAGGATCCAATCCTAAAAACTATGTCGTTGGAACTCCAGTTTATAAGTATGAACTCAGTGGTGTTTCTCTCCGTAGGATTAATAAAACTCATCAACTGAGTGATGTTACTCTATCTAATCCAATATCATATGACTCATATACTATCAAGCTGGATACTAGTTCTGATGGTATTGATAGAAGTGTTGGAACTAATTTCCCAATTCTTTACTTCAATGAAACTAAGTCCGCTGGTGGATATGAAACTAGAGCAACACAAAATCTACCATATGAGGCAATTGTTCCTTCTGTTCAAAATGTAACCGTCCCAGGTACAAAAATTAGTGCTAGAATTAGAACAACCTCAGGTTCAAATCTTGGTGATGGTTCTGGTCAAACTTTACCCGTCCCATTTAGTAATGACGGTTTTACTGATGTCTCATTAAATGAAACAAATTATCTTTCCTCCCCAAGAGTTATTGCCTCCAGGGTAAATGAAACAAATAGCACAGTTTTACAAGAACTTCCAGGTGATCGTTCCTTTAACATGACAATATCTCTTGACTCTGAAGATTCTCGTCTGTCACCCATCATCGATGCACAAAGAGTAAGTGCTATTCTTATATCTAATAGAGTTGATAGACCGATTACAAATTATGTAGAGGATAATAGGGTAAATACCGTAGATGAGGATCCAAATGCATTCCAATATATCTCTCAAGAGAACAATTTAGAGAATGCTGCTACAAGCATAAAAGTTCTTCTTTCTGCTCACATCAATCAATATAATGATATTAGAGCTTTCTATGCAATTGGAGAGGATCAAAACTTTACTCCAATATTCCAGGCATTCCCAGGCAACTCTTCTCTAAATGATGGAAAATCCGACAGAGTTGTTCCAACATCAAATGCTTCTGAGGGTTTCTTATCTAATGATTTAACATTTAAAGAGTATGAGTTTACTGTTGATGATTTACCTGCCTTTAAGTCCTATCGCATTAAATTGATTGCTACCTCTAGCAATCAGGCATATGCACCGAGAATTAAAGAATTGAGAACAATAACACTAGCATAATATGGAAGATGTAAAGGTTCAGGGTCATTCTGATTTAGTCAGAGACCCTATAACAAATGCTATAATCAATACAAACAAAAGTGGATATGAGGAGTATATTTCTCGTAGAAACATAAAAAAAAGTGAAACTCAAAAAGTTCAAAATCTTGAAGATGAGTTGTCATGCATAAAAGATGACATTGACGAAATTAAATTATTATTAAGGAGGTTAGCAAATGGATCCTGATCAAATTGAACTCAGCAATCTATCAAAAAGTTTTGCATATACACAAGTGGCTGCAGAGATAGATAGTTGTGAAGACTGTGAAGAACTTCGCAATATTGCAAAATCTTTTTGCAAACTTTATTATAAACAGCAAGAAACAATGTCACTAATAGGACTAGTCGATGGCAACCAAAAAGATAACATTTGATCAAAACGCAGATTCATCTCCTGCTGCAAATTTTACGATTCTTGGTGGATCAAATTTTCATGGAGATTTTGAGGTAGTTACAACTTCAAATACAGCGTTTGATTTTACAGGTTACTCTGGGTCATCTCAAATGACTAAGAGTACCGCTATCGGGTCAACTGCTTTTCCTACAGCAACTTTTGTTGTTGGATTTACTAGTGCTGCTGCTGGAAAAGTTCGTATCTCTCTTGGGGGCACAACAACTAAGTCTTTAACTGAGGGTCGATATGTTTATGACTTTATAGTGGGTTCTGGTAGCACCATATATACCTTAGTCAATGGTAATATTATTGTCCGTTCGGGTGTTTCATCCATAAGTTCTCTATAAATACTAAAAAGGTATTATATAATAAATGGCACAACCATCTAGCCGATCAGAACTTATTACTTATTGTAAGAGGCAATTAGGCGCTCCTGTTTTAGAAATTAATATCGCTGATGAACAGGTAGAAGATCTGGTTGATGATGCCTTGCAATATTTTCATGAGAGACATTATGATGGGGTTGTTCAAACATATTTAAAATATAAAATTACGCAAGAAGATATCGATAGGGGAAGAGGTAAAGCAGCTACCAATCCTATCGGTATTGTTACAACAACTGCCTCAACTAATATAGTAGGAAGTGCTACTACTTTTTCCTATGAAGAAAATAGTAATTATATTCAGATTCCTCCCGCAGTTATTGGGATAAACAAAATTTTTAGGTTTGATGGTGCTAACACTGCAACTAGTAATATGTTCAGTGTTAAGTATCAATTATTCTTGAATGATATGTATTATTTCGGTTCAACCGAAATTTTAACATATGCCATGACTAAAAGATATCTGGAAGATTTAGATTTCTCTCTTACAACTGAAAAGCAAATTAGATTTAATCAAAGACAAGATCGCTTATACTTAGATATTGATTATGAAAGTGTTATTGTAGATGATTACTTAGTTATTGATTGTTATAGACTTTTAGACCCAAATGATTTCTCCAGAGTATATAATGACTTTTTTGTAAAAAAATACCTCACTGCATTGATGAAGCGTCAGTGGGGAATGAATCTTATAAAATTCCAGGGAGTTAAATTACCAGGTGGGGTTGAGTTAAATGGTCGTCAACTATATGATGATGCTCAGCAAGAGTTAGACAAAATACAAGAACAAATGTCTAACACATATGAATTACCACCTCTCGACTTTATTGGATAATGGCACTTAATCCCTTCTTTTTACAGGGTTCCTCTGGGGAACAAAATCTTGTTCAGGATTTAATCAATGAGCAGTTAAGAATGTATGGAGTGGAAGTTCACTTCATGCCTAGAAAATATGTGACAACAAATACAATTCTTAGAGAGGTAATAGAATCAAAATTTGATGATGCATATCCAATAGAGGCTTATGTTGAAAATTTTGATGGGTATGGTGATAATCCGACACTACTTTCAAAGTTTGGAATACAACAAACTAATGAGATAACTTTAATAATTTCAAAGGATAGATTTGAGAGTTACATCTCACCTTTGTTGAAAAATGAGTCAAATGTTAGAATTTCAAATAGACCAAAAGAAGGAGATTTAATTTATTTTCCTCTGGGTGATCGCATATTTGAAATTAAATATGTTGAACATGAAAAACCATTTTATCAGTTACAGAAGAATTACGTCTATGAATTAAGATGTGAACTCTTCCGTATTGAAGATGAAATTATTGATACTGGAGTTGATGAAATTGATGATACCCTAGAGGGAATTGAGGGTGCAGATGGAGATACAATTTATGCTGGTATCGGCATTCAAAAACTAACTCTTGTTGGAACTGCATCTCAGGCAACTGCTGTCACCGGTATTGTTACCGGAGCAATTAGAAATATTGTTCTTACTAACAGGGGTTCAAACTATATTGTTCCTCCAAGAGTTGCAATTTCTTCAGCTCCAAGTGGGGGAGTTACTGGTGTTGCAACTGCATTAACTAAGGGTGGAGTAGTTGTATGTAGTGGAGCAGCAAGTCCAGAGGGTAATCAACTTGTTGTTCAAAGTGTACAACTAATCAATCCTGGATCTGGTTACACAGTTGCTCCTAAAATTCAATTCTTCTCAAACAATGCTGATGGAACTGGATCTGGTGCTGCAGCAACTTCATTCCTCAGCAGTGATGGTCCGATCGGAATTGTAACTCTTACTTCAGGTGGTTCAGGATACACCACATCACCCACAATTACCTTCACAGGTATTTCTACTGTGTCTGCTGCTGCAACCGCTGTTGTAAGCGCAGCAGGGACTATCTCAGCGATATATGTTAGTAATGCTGGTGCTGGATATACAGTGGCACCAACAATCAGTATTGCGTCTCCAGGATCATCTGGAAGTGGAGACTTTAGTTTCAACGAAACTGTTACTGGCGGAACATCCACTGCCACTGCAAGAGTTAGAAAATGGGATTCCTCTACAAGAGAGTTGGATATTTATGATGTTGATGGCATATTCCTTAAAGGTGAAACAATCACTGGTGCAACATCTGGAGCAACTAACCTAATCTTAGATGTAGGCACCGCTCCTGCAGATGATGGATTCTCTGATAATGACGATTTCCAACTAGAAGCAAATGAGATATTAGATTTTACAGAATCAAATCCATTTGGAACACCATAAATATATTACACAGGATATCTAAAAATGTTTGAGTATTTTTATAACGAAATATTGAGGAAGACCATTATTTCTTTTGGTACTCTTTTTAATGGATTGGAGATACAGCATACAGACGCATCAGATAATACGACAAGCATCGTTAAAGTTCCTTTGGCATATGGGCCTACTCAAAAGTTTTTAGCAAGACTTGATCAAGTTGCTGATTTAAATAAATCAACAGCAATGTCATTACCCAGAATGTCATTTGAGTTTACTGGGTTGACTTATGATCCATCTAGAAAAGTAACTACCACTCAACAGTTTACAACTAAAGATCCTGTAACAGAAAAACTAACTAAAAAGAATTATATGCCAGTGCCATATAATATGGCATTTGAATTGAGTATCATGACTAAATTAAATGATGATGCTCTACAGATAGTTGAGCAAATTTTACCATACTTTCAACCTGCATATAATCTCACGGTTAATTTAGTTGGATCAATAAATGAAAAGAGAGATATCCCAATTATATTAGAAAATATAACAATGCAAGATGATTATGAAGGTGACTTTAGAACTCGTAGAGTTTTACTTTATACTATGAGATTTACTGCAAAGACATATCTATTCGGACCTGTTACAGATTCTACGAAACAAATCGTTCGCAGTGCAAAAATCAGTTATATCACAGGAACAAATACTTCAAATACAGAAAGAGATATCACTTATACTGTCACTCCTAAAGCAGTAAAAAATTATACTGGAGATGTTCTTACCAATTTGACAGCAGATATTGTTTCCACAGATACTGTCTTTGAAGTTGATAGTGGATCAGCGGTTACGGCTAAAACTAATATTGGTGTTGATAATGAAACAATGTTTGTGAAAGCAATTAGTGGCAATCAATTGACTGTTATAAGAGGAAGTGAGGGAACCACTGCTAATGATCATGTTAGAGGAGCTGCTATCAATTCGATTACTGCTGCTGATGATGATCTTATCCCTATGGGAGATGACTTTGGATTTGATGGGACTGTGGGATGAAAATGACAAAAAAATTTGATGAATTAAATGATGAATTCAATATTTCTAACGATGTTGTAGAAACAGAAGTCGTAAAAGAAAAAATTGAAAAGGTAAAAGATTCTGTAGATGATATCAACAAGGATTATGAATACACTCGTGGTAATCTTTATAGTATCATTGAAAAGGGGCAAGAGGCACTTAATGGTATTTTAGAGTTGGCACAAGAGAGTGAAATGCCAAGAGCATATGAGGTCGCTGGTCAATTAATTAAGAATGTTGCTGATGCAACTGACAAATTGATGAAATTGCAAAAGGAACTAAAAGATGTAAATGAAGAGTCTGTCAAAGGACCAACGAATGTTACTAATGCCCTATTTGTTGGTTCAACAGCAGATCTTGCAAAACTTCTAAAGAGTGAAAGTAAAAAAGACAATAAATAATCTGGGGAGAGAAATCCCAAAGTATTAACGTTACTAATAACATGTCTAGAGAGGAGTTGCCTTCCATTGACGATTATATTGTAGACTTAGAAACTCTACCGTCAGTAGAAGATTATATAAAAGAAGATGAGAATGCAGAATTACCCTCTGTTGAGGAATATATTGAGATAGAAGAATCAGTCCAGACTATAGAGGATGCTGAAGGTAATACATTTGCAGAAGTAGAAGATATAATACCACCATTCCCAGAACTCATTCGTCTGATCAACGATGTCAGGAAAGACATCCCAGACATTCCAGAGATAAAGTATTACGATAAAGAATTAGAAAGTCTAACTGAACAGATTAATCAGGTAAGAGAAAATATACCTGAAGTTAGATATTATGAAGAAGAAATCGAAGCCATCTGCGAGCAGATTGATACTTTAAAAGAAGTAGTAGATAATAATGCCGCAGATATACCTGAGATAAAATATTATGATGAGCAGATCATTGCACTAGAGCAACGTCTTGATACAATAAATCAAAACATTAATGAACTCCCTGAACCAAAATATTATGAGGAAGATATTCAGTCTCTTAGAATATCAGTTCAAGAAG
>Ga0209645_1000511_pt1 | contig 19866 bp, 20 predicted proteins | sample ETNvirenome_6_30_FD_184070 | JGI IMG/M metagenome (GOLD analysis project Ga0209645, IMG submission 184070) | Marine viral communities from the Pacific Ocean - ETNP_6_30 (SPAdes) (version 2) | ecosystem: Environmental > Aquatic > Marine > Oceanic | place: Pacific Ocean | collected 2013-06-19
GACCTGAAACGACAGTCCGTTCATATGCCCGTGGTCGGTGAGAGCGTGGGCGTTCATTCCGTTTTCATAGGCGAAGTCCATATGCTCGCCAGGCATCCCTAGTCCATCAAATGGGGAGAGTCCTGAGTGAGCATGGAGACCTACGAAAGGGATCTTGCTTTCGATACGGTTGGTCATACAAAACCTTTCTGTTTTCTTGTGAGACCATTATAGACTATTTTTGAAATTAATCAAGCAAAAAAATGAGCAGGGCACCATCTCCCTGCTCAGCCACCTGCCGCAACAGGGTTCTCCATTACGGTATATAGTGTGGTCTTTTTTATTCCGAGTTTTCTTCTTCAGCAGCAGGGCGTTCGCCATATACATCTTTGGTACCGTCCTGATAAGTGATAATGGTTTGGTTTGCTGGGTGTGGTTCAATGTGAACCTTGACAAAGTCACTCATACTGTCGAAAATAGCAATACCTCCACGGGGTGGTGGGTAAAGCCAGTGAACAACACATTGACCAGTCGCCATAACAACGCCTTCAATCACAACACCCTCACCTGAAACTCCTGTCTCATCCTGTTGGCGAAACACTGTGAAACTTGTAATACCCCTAGGAGCCAACTTTGGTGGTGGCTTTGGGATCAGATCATCTGCGACCTCTTCTGGTATGTTTTGTTCATCAGCCATTTTGATTTTCCTCAAAAGAAGTAACTACATTGCGTAGCCACTCTGGGTTGACTGGGCTCAGTTCGTCTCCACGGTAAACGTGATGACGACGATCTTCTCCGCAAAGCTTGCTGCGAAAATCTACATTATGCTCATGAACTTCATCTTCAAAGAATTGAACTTCATAGCGAGCCCAGCGATCAGGACCAATTGCTTTTCTAGTAATGACACCAAAACGAAGAAGACCGTTGTGATGATTCATCACGAAAGAGCCCTCATCAAGAGACAGTTTATCGTTAAGGTACTTCATTTATTTGCCTTTCTACTCGCCCTCTAAGCGAGCCTGTTCCTCTTCGGAAACTTTATTGACCTCTATTGGTTTGAACCAAGCGATTACATCGAAATTTCTAGTAGAGTAAAAGATCCCATCATAGCTATCTCGAATATCCTCTAATAGTGTATTCCATTCTTCGCCTTTCCTTAAGCCATAAACTGGATGTCTATTCTTTTCTATGTATCCCTCGGGATCGTTGCGAAAATCATATATTCTGCTGGCATCCACTTGCGTAGTAAAGAGTGGGATACCTCGCTTGAAGAATATTTCTCTTTGCCTTGGCTCAGCATAAAAGAAAACTCTTGGTGTCTGAGCAGTCTCAAACTCTCTTCTGGAGTGGTAGGTTTTCTTATACTCTGGGTCTAATACTAGAGAATCCTCTGGGTGCTTGGTGTAGTGGTACAGAGTGACGGTGCCGTCTTTATTATAATCACTTAGCTGCCCCTCAGCAAGAAACTTCCTAAAGTTATTGATTATATTTTTCATAGTAAACTTTTTAACTCCTTCAATCTAAGCTTCAGTATCTGAGAGTGGTGCCATCTTGATTTAGCGGTTCTAGATTCGTCATAAGACTTTTCGATCCGCTCAATGATCTCTTCGATTAATGGTTCTGGTACCTGAATATTCTTGGTCCCTTTGTTCATAGTTATTTTAGTTTTCTCAAGATCACGTCTGGGCGACCATAGCGATACTGATTGACCTTGTTGGCTGGATTGATTTCTATTTCGTAGTTGTCTTCTGCTTTTATTTCTACTTCTCGATCCACATTGGACATTCCTTCAATCTCTGTAGCGTAGATGCTGGTTTTAGGATTGAAGATGTCTACGGTCTCGTAGTTCCAGCCTTTTGGTTTATATTGTTCTTCCCATTGATAAACTTCATATACGTCTGTGAAGCCATACTTTCTATAAAGTCCACTGAGGAATCCATCGAAGTGGTCAAGTCGGCGTCCGCCAACTTCTTTTGCTTTGCGCATAAACTCAGAGCCAAGACCTTTTAGTGGAGAGTTGTTGTGAACACTTACAATATCATCGCCATCTTTGATAGCAAAGCCTGCATCATTGCCCTTTATAAGGTAAAGATCCATCACTCTAAGGTCAGCCTCTGAATAATATGTTAAGAATCCAGACCTCTTCCCTCCATAAAGGGAGTCCATAAATCTTTTTACTATTTGCTCGTTTGGATCACTAGCAAGTGAAAACTCGTACTCATAAGCTTGTTCTGCTTCAACTACCGTATCGTCTGCAAAAACACTCATTGCGGACATTGTGTTTGAAGCAGCCTCGTGGAACTCATCTGGTGTGCTCTGTTCTGTAAGGAACTTCTTCCACTCACTTATGATCTTTTTCATTTTGCTATTCTACACAAATCAGGTGATTCTCTCCGATGAAAGTAAGCGTCTTGCCCTTCACGGTTACTTCTTCTCTGCCAAAAGAGTGAACGATCACAGTCTTTCCAGTAAGATCATTAGTACAGTCAGATGCACAAGCAATGACCCTAGCAGGCAAGAAGTCTTCAACCTTCTCTTCTGTTGGCACAAAGAACGTTCCCTGTTGTGGTTCCTCCTCGATTATTTCTATAAGTAGTCTTCTATTCAAAGGTTTCAACTTAACTCCTCCCAAGTTTCGGTTAGCATAACAAACTCATAGCGGCTGACAGTGCCCCATTCTCGTTCGCCACAATGTTTACAATAGCACTCAACCCCCACATGCATTCCAGGGAGAGCACGGGACTGACCACTAGGCAACCAGCGATGCTGTACCTTATTGTTGTCTTCCCGCTTACAGTAGCCCCTGGATGCATATGAGGGCATGATGTGATTCAGGTTTTTGCTCATAACATACCCCTTTCGGGTAATATTATATTCTAGTTTTTTGGTTCCGTCAAGGTCAGGTGATTTCGCAAGCACCACCAGCACAAGCCGCCTGATCCTTAAGATCTGTGTTATCTTCTGTCTCTTCAATCTGAGTTAGATCCACATCCTTAAGGGTGTTGAGCATTGTCTCGTAGTGCTCTCGTGTGCAGTCTTCAAAAGGAGCCTGCTGGTAAGAGCCACCATCGTAGGGAAGAACTGAAAGACCGTTGTAGGCATTTCGGTTGTCCCACATCCACTCGCCAGCATCTACCCACTCGTTTTCACGGAGTGAAATGGTTGCTGAGACGTTGTGTCCGTTTTGACCTGAGCGGTGTCCTGCCTTGACCCATTCACTAGTGATTTTTTTGATTCTCCGCAAAAGCTGGAAAGCACTTTCGGTGCGGAAGATGGAGCCTTCAGGTGCCCTTTGTGGAACCGAGATTACGGCTGTATCGTGTGGGCGGAAGTACTCGTCTTCTACTAGTTCTGGGTGGTGAATGGCGAGGTGCCAGTAGATTGGCTCATTCTTGCCGACACGGATACGACGAATGTAGTAGTCGTTGTGCCAAGCGTGAATACCGCTGGAAGTGCCGAGTGCTAGACTGGTTGTTCCTGCTGGCTTGACGCAGGTTGTACGAGCAGCCTTATTAATGCCGATCAACTGAGCGACACGAGCATTCTCTTCCTTGACGACATTAGCGGCAGCAACCAAATCAATATCATCTTGTAGGACTCGTCCTGAGGCGATGCCTGTCATTGAGACGCCAATGAGAGCATCCTTCTCTGTGGTTCGTTGCCAAACTGGGCGGAGATAGTGAAAATCTGTGTAGCCTGCTTGGAGTGTGCCGATAAAGGCAGCAGCACGAACTCGATCCTCAAGGTCCTTTTGATCCTTGATGTTGCTGACATTGACTTCTGTGAGATTACAGAACTGGAATGGTCGTAGACCAATCTCGCAGCACGGGTTGGTTCCCCAGTCCTTGTCATTAGAAAGGTAGATACCAGGCTCACCAGCGTTGGATGCCTCTACTCGCTTCCATAGGTCTAGGAAGAATGATTTTGTTACTCTGTGCCGCAAAAGTACAGCAGAGTTGTTAGCTCGACCACGCTGTGGGTTGGTTTCCCACCAGTTGCCTGACTTGGCTGCGATCATCTCGTTGTCACTTGCGGAGAACAAGGAGATGAGAGCAGCACGGCGAATACCACCAGCCAAAACAGCGTCAGCAATGTGGCAGACAATATCGTGGACTTCGATAGCAGATAGACGTTCTCCGTCTTCCTTCTCAGCAAGAACACCCTCTACCTTGACCAAACACTCTTTTAGTGGCTGTGGTCCTGGAGCTTTTCCGCCAGAAGTTACAAGGCGAGCACCTTTAGGGCGAATATCACTAAAATCAAATCGTAGCTTTGAGCCACCAAAGAAGTAGCTGCGGATAAGATATTTGACGGCATCAGCCCATCCTTCAATACTGTCATTTACTAGATACCTCCGAGTGCGGTTAGGGTTGGGTTTGCGGATTTCTGGTAGTTCATCGACGTGATGCTGCTGGACAGAGTAGCCAACGCCTGTACCGCCGAGAAGCAAAAACATAATCTCGCCGAAAACTCGCCAATCATCCACTGGAGCATAAGCACAGTTGAAAACACGGTTTGGTGAGATTTCGATGGGCTTGCCTGCAAACTGCATTGAGCGCATTGAAGGCAGAACCTTCTTGTCGAAAACGCTCTTATATGTTTCGACGATCTCGCCCTTAAGTTGAGGGTACTTCTTTACGTGCATCTCTAAGTTGCGAGTTACCAGTTCATCCCAGGTCTCTCGACGTTGCTTTTCAGGCAAGTAGCGAGCGTACTTCATGTACACTGTGATGTCTGATAGGATTTGTGTTGATAGGTCTTGGTTGCTCATGCTGTTTGTGTCCCTTGTTGTTGATTATTATCATTACCCAAAGCCTGCTGTTTCTCTAAGGCTTTTTTTCTTCTTTCTTCCTTGAATTGTCTGTATTTCTGACGCAAGTGTTCGTCCTGTTCTTGTTTTGTTTTGACGACCACTGCATCAATGGAGGAATCCTCATCGGGCGGAAGAACCCGAAGATGAACCTTTGCAGTGTCGATTTCCATTGGATAGACCACGCCGTCGATGCCATTGCGGTTTTTGGCAACAAACATACGACCTTTGTTCTCGGTCTTGTCTTCCATCGTGCGAGAGATGGAACAAATAAAATCGGCTACAAAGCACTTGTTAAATGCTTCACTGATCGATTCCATAGTGATCACCTCGGCGTTCAATCCGCTGCGATTTGTCTGAGAAGCTGTCCATACTGGGATATCCCAAGTTTGGGCAATGCCTCGCAGTTCTTCATAAAGATTCCCAAGGCTATGACGTAGCTCTTGAGACTTAAAACCCGTTGCTGTTGGCTTGAGCAGATCAGCATAATCAACAATGATCATATCTGGCTCAATGCCCTTTTGTCGAAGCTTTTCAAGATGAACATTTAATGTTCTTGTGGTGGCTGACTTGGTTGGATATTCCTTAATGATCAACTGACCTGGAATATGCTCAATAACTCCCAAGATAGATTCTTTCATAGACATCAAGTCTTGTAGGCGGATGCCTGTGATGCAAGAGTCATAACGCTGACCCACTACCGTATCAGCCAACTCTAATGTGTAATGAACTACAGTCTTTCCTTTTACTACCGCCATTGCGCCGAGGTGCGCAAGAGCCATTGACTTACCAGCACCAGTTGGAGCCACCACAACGCCAAGCTCACGCTTGCCCAAGCCGCCCTTGGTAATGCTGTCAATCTCCTCCCAAGCAGTTGAGACTGGATTGCGCATTTTAAGTTCAAAGCGGTCAAGGACGTCTTTATGGTAGTCGTGCCCGTGATTGTTGTCAGCGCCGAGATTCATAGCATCATTAATGACCTTTTGAATCTGTTCAAAGCTCTGACTCTGAAGAAGACCTACAGACTTTAGAATCGCTTCCTTAAGCTTCTGCTTCTTGCAGAAGTCCAAGGACTTTTCCATAACATATTCTTGATCTTCGTCCCCGATAGCATTGCTTTTGATACGAGCTAGAAAGTCGATGACCTGCTTGATGATACTGCTGGAGTAGTCATCAGTCTGAGTACGAACGACTGAAACCATCGCCTCGTATGTTGGGTGGGGATAGTCTTTTTTATGTTGGAACATCAAGTCTACAAAAACCTGAAGGTATTTTAGCTCTAGATAGCTTGTATCGAGGACCTCTTCCATCTGGTTTGCAAAGTTGCGATCAAAAAGAATAGTCTTTACCAGCTTTTCTTGGAAGGTCTTTCCAAACTTACTGAATGTCTCGACTGTCTGCTGTTCCGTCATCAGAAACCTCTTAGCTGCAATTCATTATGTCCTAAAAATATAGAACTGTCTAGCGTTATCTCATACTTTCTTATGAGAGTTCAGCATTAGCATTAGTTCATCAATGTTTAGGGTACCGATACCATCTTTAAGGAGCATTTTCCTAATTTCAGAGCGGTTGAGGCTGACCCCGTCATTCTCAATCGCATACTTGAGTTTTTGCACTCCTTGTGACGATATGGTAGAGGTATATAGCTGCATAATTTCGTAATTTGATGCGATAATCTCTTCATTGTCCAGAACATTTTGATAAGCCTTGATTTTAGAATTATTATTTTTTGCGTGCGATAAAATATCCTGGAGACCATAGTCTTTATTTTCTGAAAGGAAGGAAAATCTTTTAGCCACTGTCGCCAGCCCAAGACCTTTGACACCTTCCAGGTTATCTGACTTATCACCTGTGATAGCTCTTGCCCAAGCAAAGTTTCGAGGATGGATTTGATACTGCTCAAGGATTGTATTCTTGTTCAGGATCTCCTCATTTTTGCCAGGGCGAACGAGGACTGTCTTGTCATCACAAAGCTGAATAAAGTCTCTGTCATTCGAGATGATCAACTTTTGCCACTCGGAGAACTCGCCAGAATGGCAGATCCAAGCGATAATGTCATCTGCTTCTACGTTTTCCAGTGAAAGCTGAAGAACTGGCAGTTGATCCAGATACTCAGTCAAGCGCATCAACTGAGCATATTTATTCTCTTTCTCTTCTTCTGGTGAGTTGAACTCATATGCTCGGTTTAGCCGTGGAGCTTTACGTCCAACTTTATAGTTTTTGTTTTTCTCCCGCCGTTTCTGGGAGCCACCAGGACCTTCCCAGGCGATCACAACTCGATCAGGCTTTGCTCGGCGGACTTCTTTCTGAAGAGACCTCATAAAACCTGTAAGACCGCCAATAGGCTTTCCGTTCACATCCAACTGTGGGGACATCACATAGTTTCTGATAAACAGATTCATCCCGTCGATAATCAGTAGTCTCTTCATTTCTCTTCTCCGTCGAACTCTAGTGTACCAGTACCGTACTCGGTCGTAAATACAGCTTTTTTAAGACCATACTTGCTAATGATACCCTGACACATCTTGCAGGGACACGACATCCCTGCCTTTTGGTTTCTTCCTTTTCGGGCAACGTATATCGTTGCGCCCTTTAGGTGGGATTTGTTTTTTACCCGCAAGATCGCATCCATCTCGGCGTGAATCGTCTTGGTGAAAACTTCACCGTCTTCATCGACTCCAACCGAATCAGGATGCGTCTTGTTGCGGTTTCTTCCTATTGAAAGGACACGACCAGCTTTTACAATAACAGCAGCGTGGCGATGTTGAATGTGGTCGCTGTATTCTTCTCCGTCGATGCGGCGGAGAGCCAGCTTGAGAAACTTGTTGCGGATCTCGTTTGTCGGGTCGTATTCCATTTCATTCCCTACTTCTTCCCTATTCTATACTCATCTTCCAAGATGTCAAGCACTCTTGCACGAAACTTCTTGTCTTCTAGTAGGTTCAAAAACTCTTTAGCTTGGAACTTCTTATCTTCGCCGTCAACGTTGATAGTATACCAAGCACCGCTGCGAACACAGCCGGGTGTATTAGCAATAGCGCTAAGCCAGGATCCCTCATCATCAACTCCAACTCGATCATTCTCTAGATCGAACAATACATCAAACTCACAAGATCGTGGCGATGGTCCGAAACGAGACTTCATTGTCTTGGCACTGGTATGGAAGCCGATGACCTGCTTCTTAGAGTTGAGAATCTGACCGTTGGCTTTGCCCTTGTGCTGGGTAAGCCAGATACGGCTGGAAGCGTGATATGGGAGTGCTTTGCCGCCTGGCTCAACTCGGTTGTCGCCGAACATAACGCCGATGTTGGTTTTCAACTGATTAGTGAAGACCATAGCAATCTGCTCTTTGCCTAGGGTTTCTGTTACTTTTCTCATTCCCTTGGCTAGGGCTTTGGCGGTAAGACCGATGCGACTGTTAGGGTCATAGTCGCCCTCAACCTCAGCTTTAACTGGAGTACCAGCAACGCTGTCCCAAACAATACAAACAAGCTTGTCTGGTGCCTTTTCACGGATCAAGCCGATAAGACGTTCGATATTCTCAAACACCTCTTCGATAGTTCCTGGCTGGACGTAGATGAAGTTGTTCTTGGTATCCAGCCCCAGTTGTGCCATAAAGTCTGGTGAAGCAGCGTTCTCTGTGTCGATGTAAACTGCTAGACCGCCCATCTTTTGTGTGTTGGCTAGAATCTGAGTGACCAAAAGACTTTTACCACTGGCTGATTCACCAGCGATGGTTGTGAGTTTGCCTACAGGAATACCGCCATCTCGGCGGTTAGAAATAACATAATCAAGCAGTGTTGATCCAGTGGAGATCCAAGTCTTTACATCCGTTGGATTGTCTCCGTGTAGGTCGAAAGCAATGTTTTCTTTTGCTGCCTTGTTTAGCTCATTGCGAAGTGAGCTAGCAAGGGTGTTTTTGTCTTTAGCCATTTTATCTCCAAAAGTGGAGAGGCACCTGTACCCCGTGCCTCCCTGCGGGTGCCGGTCAACTACGACAGCAAGTCATCAAACGCTGCGTTGATGTCAGTCACAGCCTCAAGACCACTATCATTGCTTTGAGTCGTGGTGGTTGCGGCAGCAGTGCTGTTGTTGTAACGAGTAGTTTCGTTACCTTCCGACGTGTCTTCGGTGTCACCCAAGGTCTCAGCTAGGACCTTTTCGCACTGCTCGAATGTAGTGCGCTCGAAGACAGTCTCAACTGCTGGTAGCGACTGTAGAAGAGTGTTGACTTGCTCTTCACTTTCAGCGAGGACGCTGGTGCGACGCATTGGACGGATATCGGTAGTTGGGAATGATTGTCCCTGCTTCTTACCGTAGTCAATACGAAGGTCAGTGCCCTTATCTGGGTCGGTGATGTCACCGTACTCTGGATCAAGAACTACATCAAGCAGTGCTTGGTAGGTGGTGCGGGAAAAGCCCCACCAGCGAACACCCTTGTCCTCTTCACCTCGGACGACGACAGGAGCGAATACTCGCATCTTAGGCCAGAAGCGCTTGGCTGCTTCCTTTGAACTGTCGGTGCCCTCGTTCCAGAGCTTCGTGCCCCACTCTGCGATTGGGTCATCATCCCCAAAAGTGCGTGGGCTCAAAACGGTCGTGCGACCTTCCGCACCCATTGCGTAGTGGTAGTATGCCTCAAAGAAAGGATCTCCGCTCTCAGGGCAAACAAGGCGAACTTGGTGTGTTCCCTCTTCTGGTTTCCAGAAAAAGTCATTGGCATCACCGCCACGGTTAGTCAAGGCAGCGTGCTTTTGACGCATCTTACTTAAGTCAATACCCATGTTTTTCTCCTTTACTGGTTAGTTGACCTTGAACATATAGTAGCACACGTTCAGGACGTGTAAAGCTTTTTAAGGTTGTTTTTTTGATTCCGTTAAGAAAAGAACGGCTTAGACTTACTGATCGTCTTCGGCGGGTTCGTCTTCTACTTGGAAGATCTTAGCTACGGTTACGTTGTGAACTCGTAGATCTTTGCCAGCGGTCAAAAGGATGCTGTCTCTGTACTGTTCCCAGTCTAGCTTCAAGTGCTTTCCTGTCTGTCCATCGTGCTCAAGAGCGACTGCTTTGTTGAGAGCGTTAATGGTGTACAAAGTGTTGGTTTGCTTTTTGCGGTGAACACGGATTGTGTACAATCGTGGGTTGTATACTCTGTTTTTAGCAACGATTGCGTTGTAGGACAAAATCTTGTTTGTTGGATCTTCTTTGTCTTCTAACAAGAAGATGAACTTATTTGTCAAATCGATATTGGAAGCGATGAACTCTACTTCCTGAAGAACTGCCTCTTCACTTTCTGCTTTAATGAAGGACGCTAGTAGTACACCTCTTTCTTGTTTCATTAAAATGTTTTCCTCAAATGTGTTCTATAACTAGTTTCCCAGCCGAGTAAAAACCCTATACTAAATAGTATCCAAAACTGGCTGAATCTTCGAGGAATATGCTGTACACAAAACCATATGGTTCTCAAAGTTTGTTGAATAAACTGAAAAGCTTGTTGAGACATCTTCTTCTTTATAACTCTTGACGTGCTTCTTGATCTTGTTCGTCAAAGAGGGATCTTCGTCTAGATCTGCTTCTGGGATGCCGTAAAAGAAATGAATATCTCTTGTCTCTTCGATCGGATACAAAAGCTTAATGTCGTTCTCATCTTCATCAAGTGACGAGACGCCGAAAGTGGCAAGCCTTGCAATGTTGTGGGGCTCTATCTTGTTGGCAAGAATAGGCTCAGTATGATCAAAGAAGTTAATCATCGCTACGACATACGAAATAAAATAGGAAACGCTGTTCTCATATTCCTGAATGGGTACGTCACCGACGAGGTTATCAACCGCTTGGCGATGGACAAGGAAGATCTTTTCAAACACACCGCTTCGAGCGTACTCCTGCAAGACATTAAAAGCGATCTTGTCATCACGACGCTGGATCTCTGAACACATCACTCTGTCGGGAACAATATAAAGAACATTTAACTTGGAGTCTTTGATTGTTTCCAGTATTTTTAATGTTGCCCCAGAAACAGGGTCGCCGCCTTCAAGAACTAGAAGGATCTCATCCTTTTTCTTAATAGAGCGCAGGTAAACAGCAACTGAATCCTGATCCAACATACGCTCGTAGTCGTCCATCCCTGAGTATTCCCCAATGGAAAGACTACCACGCTCATCAATCTCTGAATCTATCTTGTATATTCTATATTCTGGGTATGCAGTGAGGTGCTCGACAACAGCGCAACCAAACTTACCTAGTCCAATGACTTTATCCAATGTGCATATCCTTCATAGAACCCAGAGTTTTACCTCTTTTTATGTTTACCTTGAAAGTCCCAAAGTTTGTTGAACTCATAAGGGCTATCAATGGTTTAATTAGGTTCTCATCCTCTTTTTTCATATCAAGAACGACGGCATCGTGGATCAAGAAAGCGATGTTCGAACCAGCAGAGCGAGTACGGAGTAAGTACTCTAGCTTTAGAGCCTGCTTTAGCGTCAGTTCTGCCGCAGTAGATTGAACCAAGTAGTTCAGAGCGTGATGCTCGCTTGTATCGGCTATTTGCTTCCTAAATGGCGTTCTAACTGTGTTACCATCCCAATATTCTTCGAGTAGTCGGTCCTTTTCGTAGAAACTAGCCAGTTTTTGCATATCTTTCTGACTTACAGCCGTCTTTGACCCATAAAGCCAAGCAAAAAACGCCACTTTTGCGTCATTTCTGGTGCTGATGTTTGTAAAAACGTTTTCTAAGTGAAAATCGTGGACATCTTCTTCTGGTTGTGGCTTGCCGAGGAGCCCCAACAGCGTTCTGACCTCTGCTCCGTTGAAATCTAGCTCAATGAAGTAATCATTCTGAGGTAGAATCGCTGATCGGAAGTCTTTATTGAGCGTCAAGATGGGAAATGACCCCTTCTTGGTTGTGAGTCTGCCTGTTTTTGTCCCGAACTGATTGTAGTCAACGTATGGTTTGTTGTCCAGGATCATCTTTGCTTGATTCTTTAGCTTGGGAGAGGTCATATAAGACTTGACAAGCTTTGGATCGATCTTGACCCTTCTTGTTGCGATGTCTCCCAGCATCATAGAGACGTGCTTATAGAACTCATATCGATCAGGCTTTTCAATAGTCTTCACAATGTGTTCACATATTTTATTTTTTACCTCGCAAAAGTCCATCAAGAACCTTTCGGGAACCAGATCAAAAAAGCAGTTGTCGTAGGTGTTGACCTGTGAGATAACCAAGGACCTCTTGAATGCCTGAATCTTCTTGGAAACATCTTCCCAGTCATCTTGTAGGTACTCTGGAATGCTATCACTAATCTTGCCGCCCTCCAGATACAACGACGCATAATCTACATCGAGATCACGTAAGTACGGAGCGTACTTCCAAGTCATTGTTAGATCGTCTGGGAACTGCTCTAAGTCAAACAGTAGCTGATTATGTGTATAGATTCCTACGCACTCGGTCTTGTCGTCTAGTGTTTGGAAGATCATCTGTTTCCTCTTCAGCGCCAATTATATCCCCGACTGTTCTCAATGTTAAAGGATCGGTATCATAGGGTCCAATATATTCTTCCTGTGCGTATCGGAGTGCTCTCATATATTGATTCTCTAGACTTAGGTTATAGACGTTCATCAACTGCTGGATCTCTCTTCTTCTTATCCTTGATGTTCGCTCAGGGTCACGCTCTGTTAGCCTGGAGAGGTAAAATGTTTTTAGTTTCCAGCGATCGCCGAATGTAGCCTCAAACTCTTCTTCAGTGATCTGGTTTCGAGTGATTACTTCAGAGTTAGGAATGCAGTCAGCTTGGACATACTCTTCTCTGACAGTGACTGTTGGAGCAGAGCTAATGTAAGTATTATAAAAACCGATGATGTACTTCTGCAAAAGGTCAGCATCAGTTTTCCAGGTTTCGTCATAAGCTGTCTCAAAAAGAACCTGGAACACTTCTTCTTGCGAGGAAGCGTCTCGAACTGCCTGATATTCTTGGTAGCCTGGCTGTGGGTTACCCTCGTTGTCATAATGAACAGCGATGCGGCGCTTGACACTTTCCATCCCTGGCACCTGTGAATAGCCGAAAGCCATAGGAGCTAACTCCTGATCCAAGAGCGTAGGATCACAAGGAAGCGGATCAGGATAAGAGTCTTCGAACTCTTCAATAGGTACGCCATACATATACTCTTGCATAGCTGGGCTTCGTAGGTCTGCTACAAGTCTCCAAGGAATGTTCCTATCAATAGAGAATCCATACTGTGCGATAATATTAGACACAAGTTCAAAGTTTTGATCTAGGAACTCATATGATTTTGTGAAGTCGTCTGAATAGCGCTCTTCTGAGATCTCTAACATCAAACCTGACATTAGTGGCGAGACACTGACTCCCTCGATGTATCCGCTAAGAGTTGTTGGTCCCACTAATGATACCGCTACGTCAATATACTCATCGAACACAGACATAAAGCTGTTGATTTCTCTTATTCTTCTTTCTTTGTTCCCTAAAGGAAGAAAGTTTTCAATGAAGTATCGGTAGACAACCTCTCGCATATAATCATCATACTCAACAGTTACAGGATTCCAAGCCTTGGTAACAGTTGGCTCTGTCCAGGGGCTATTCCTAAATATTATGTTTTGATCAGCTAGTTCTCGCAGCCTAGTTGATAAATCATACCAAGCATCGGCAACGAAGTTTAGCGCAAACTGGCTCTGCCTGTCTGTAAAATACAAAGGCTTCAAGTACTTCTGGTCTGGGATCACAGTGTTGCCCTTGTTGTCCACAATGCCATAAAAACGATCAGTAGACCAAGTACTAACTGAGTTGACAATCAGGTTCTCTGGGAAGATGCTTTCTCTGTAAACTATTCTCTCTAAATGTATACTTGTCGCTCCGAGATCATTCGTCCCGTAAGAGTATAGTTCAGGGTTCTCGACTGGAGATGGTTTAATCTGATCTGCCATTTAGTTCCCTAAAGTGCTTAACTTGCTATTTGTCCTATGCTGGAACACTGCATCGACTGTTGTTGTGAACCCTCTGCTAGAAATAGTGTTAGATGACCTAACCACTCTATAGTATCCGCCAAGAGCAAGTATCTGGTTTGCAAACTCACCCAAGGCTGCTCGACTGTCAACATAGATCAAGTCTCCATTTTTATGTATAGAGTTGCCAAACATTTCAATAGAAACATTTTGAGGTAAGATTAGGGCTTGAGCAAAGTTTGCAGCATTAGGTCCAGAGTAAATAGCTTCAATGTTCAAAGCCTTAAACTGCGGAACATCTTGCTTTGCAAAGTTAAAGTTTTTAGCTATTCCCCTGTCCGCACCTAGAGTATAGTGATAAATACCCCTCTTTTCATCTTCCTCTCTGTTGCCCCTGTACTCATCGTTTGTTTGTCTGGCAAAAATAATATAGTAGCTGTTTATTTTTCGATTACTGGTGAGGATCTCATTTTTTAGATCTGGTCTTAGGGTGTTTAGACGATCTTTGGTCATCAAGAAATCTTTGCCCTTGCCAGTTTTTCCTTGTTTTGACTTTTCTTCGCCCTCTGTCTTTATCTCGTTATCCGTCATATAAAGAGTGTAGTCGAAACTTATGCGGAAACGAAAAGATGAAAGATTGTTCAAAAGCCTGGAGACAGTAGATAGCAAACTATCAATAAACTGTCGGAAAGGATACTCATCAATCTCTTTGGAAATAATGTTATCATAAATAAACTGAGACAAGTAATCCAAAGCGATTGGAATATCATAAAGTGGATAGTTTGTATTGTCGTTTTCAAAGCCTGGGACACCGAGTTTCCTTGGGCAATAGGTCCCCAATATGAACTTGATATCATCACGCATGTCTGCATTCTCCATAGCAGCCAATATGATATCACCCAGAAAAACAAAAGGAACAGCCAGAAACTGGCTGTTGTTGCCTTGGTCATCCTCAATAGTCACAGCACCACGCTTAAAAGTATATTCAGGCGACAATGAGTTGCTCTTAAGAAATTCTTTGCGTTCTTCCTCTGATAACTTTGTTAGTTTCTTTAGTCTTGCCTCGAAATCGGCACCAGACTGACCAGAGGTTGTTTTTTCCCCAGGCGTGAAGACAATATTGCCAACCGAATCTCTTGCTACGCTAGACATATAAACTCTGCTTGCGTTGCCCGTACCACCAATAAGATTGTTTACCAATGAAGCATACCTCTTGGCACGCAAAGACTTAATAGCCCTCTCGTATACGGTCTCAAGAAGATTCATTTGTTCATCTAAGGTTTCTAGCTCTTTAACCTGTTGGTTTTTTGGTTTCGTTCCCTCAGTCTGAATCTTGATCAACTCTCTTTGCCCTGATAGGTATTGGTGTTCTCTGTTTAGCCTGTCCAGGCGAACAGGTACTATTTCCTGATCCTCGACAGCAAAGTTATCTATCTGATGTTTTAAGTACCCTTTGTCAAAAAGCTTTTTAGCATCCACTCCCGTTGTTGAGGCAAACACCTGTTGTTGGTTTAGGTTTCCTTTGGTAAAATTGTTTTGACCAAGAATATCAGATTGCGGGGACCCTAGGAAGTTATCTGAAGATCCTACATACTCTAGCTTTAGAGTGGTTGGACCCTCTTGTGAGAAATTTACATCATAGTTTGTAAGATTCAAAAGGATTACTCTTTGAGTTGCCTTAACTGCTTGTAAAAAACTCTTCCAGTTTGGTCCGTAAAGCCTAGCTAGGTTCGCAGGACTTCCCTGTGGGACCGCCCAACCGACAACAACTTTTAATTGACGAAAGTCATTACTAAGCTTGTCATTCACGTCCTTGAACCCAGCCTTTGGTTTCAAAGATTTTAAAAGAGCATCATTTTCTTTCTTAAGTTGATTGATTCTTTGATTCTTGTCGTACCGTGATTTGGCAAGTGGCGAAGGGACAGAAGATTTTCTGCCATTCGTAAACAGGAAAGTCAGATAGTTTAGATTAACAAGTTCTGACAGAGTACCGAAGTATAGCTCTAGGTCAGCTTGAATGATTTTATCACCTTCGTGTTTATTGTGGTATTTCCAATTGAAAGATTTGATACCTGCTTCTGAACCACCTCGCCTAAGAGTTTTGTCAACTGAGTTTGATGCTCGGGCGTTTGCTAGTTTTACGATGCGGTCAACCTTGGTGTAATCGCTGAAGTATACTTCTTCTTGTTTCCTCTTGTTGCCTGCCCCTGTGGTCTCATTACTTACGATGAAAAATCTCAGTGTTGGCTGAAGCGAAGACAACTGTGCAGGGGTTGCATTGTGAAAAGGCTTCATACTGGTTGGGTCGGTTAGCCTTGAGATAATGCTCTCTGGAGACATATCTACGCAAGGTAAAACATACTTGTTCCTCTGAATCGCTGCCTCTTTCTCTTCTGGAGATAGGTTGAGACTTCCTTGTTTAAATATTGGGGAAACAGATGTGTGTATGCTCTTTAGGTTTTTTAATAAGATCTCTTGCCCTGTAAGATTGATAGCCTTCGGCTGGTTCGATATTTCGACTCCAAGGGCTTGGGCGACGGCTCTGGTCGTTCTTACGTCAACCTCTGCTTGTTGGCGAACAGCAGCACCAAGAGCCGTCTCGCCCTCTCGCTGACCAGGCTGAGGACCCCGAAGGGCGTCCACAAGTGTTTGCCAAGCGCCTTTTCTTGGCATTAGAAGAACCCTAACACATCAGCAAGTGGCTGTGGAATATAGTAAATCTCTCCAACTTTGAACTCAGCCTCTGAAGCTTTTTTGTTATACCAAGCAATGACCCACCAATACTCTGGTGATCCGTATGCTTCGTTCGATATATTGTAGAGCTTATCTGTCGCTCTCCACACTTCTGGAGTGTTTGTAAGATTCGCTATGAACTCATTTGTAGGGTATGATAATCTAGGAAACTCGTATTGATAAGTCTCTTCTATACCCCTACGCCTAAAGAAGACATTCTTGTAGTTTTTGTCATTGTTTAGAAAAATATTTGTTTTTCCGTACCTTGAGTATGCCATTATTTATCCTACCTTTCGCTTCTTACTCGAAATGGTCCATTTATAGCGAAGCCAGCACCATTTGTTGCCGCACTAACTGAGTTGGGGTCTCGACGTGCTTGCTGGAACAAGGGAACAAGTTTTGGCTGAAGGGGGACAAGCGCTGGCTGTGGAGCAACAAGTTCTGGAAGTTTTTCGTCTGTCGCCTGAGTTCCTTGTGGTTGCCTATTCTTTACCTTGGGCTTCTCTACAGATGGTTTTGGTGCGCTTCGTTTGGCAACACGATCTGGATCGGCTTGACCTGACCTGTATGGGAATGTTTGTTTATTGACGCCACGAGCGCTTCCATTGTAAACATATTTACTGCCCTGCTTCTTGTAGCCAAGCTCGTGCTCGTGAAGAACCACAAGCTCAAAGTTTAACCTAAAAGTCTTAGGGTAATATTCGTTGACTTGTGGGTCCCTAGTTCCATCTCTTAGTACCTTGCGTCTACTAAACATTCCAAACTCTAGTGCTGGGTCAAAAGTAAAACCATTGACATAACCAAGCAAACCTGTTCCAGAAGAACTTTTTATAAGATTACCAAAACTGACTCTTACCAATGGACCTTGATTAATTACAGTCGCTCCACCATTACCATTAGCATCATACAGAGGATATAGGAAACTCATAAGTTTATTTACTTTTGCCACATTTATCTCTGCGTGCTCAAAAGAATCAGCAGGAACGTGCCAAGCTACGGATATGGCTCGGCGGGTATTCATAAATGTTGCGATTGGATCCATACGTCCATATACGTCTTCTGCGTTCCATTGAGAGCTAAAACTATCACTAAACAAGTCCAAGAATGCAGGGAACTTAACTCCTTCCCCTGTTGGGACGTGTGTTATGGTTAGGTCCTCGCCACGGCGCTTGAACTGATTTCTGGAACCTTGTGAATAAAAATCATTCTTTACCATATCTTAGTTCTCCACTAAACGGTTGCAACCGGATCCATTTGGTTTAGGACAAGCTCTCCGACCTTGTTCCCATTCATTTCCATAGTTGCCTGAACAGGTCTCTTGGCTAGTTCCATAACAGCCTTGGATAAGTTATCAAGTTTTGACGACACTTCACTGAGGGATTTATCTTCTAATCCTCCAACGTTTGGAGAAACTTTGATGCCATCTTCTGGGCTGATATTGTAAGTTTGACCGTTCATAGAAGTGACAGAACGAACCGCTCCCGGTCTCCCACTAAGGTCGCCAGCGATGGCTGAGGGCACTTCTCTTCCGATAGAGTAGCCAAGCGCTGCGCCGGGGATTGCACCGATGCCAGCAAAGACAGAACCGGCAGCGCCGCCGACCGCAGCACCACCCAGACCGGCGGCTAAGCGGGCTTGGGCAGCACTTTGACCTTTGCTGTCCGTAAAGAGACCAAACGACTGGGCGAGATCTTTTATTAAAAGGAAAACAGAAAGAACTGTTCCCAGCGCCATTGATATAATTCTCATACCGTACCCGAGAGGGGCAAAAAACCCTTTCATATAGCCGGCTACTTTTACAACAATGGCGCCAAACATTAGCATTTTACTGATTATCATCCCAAGACCACTAGACATGACAGTGTTGAGAACCTCGGCGATCGAGTTAAATACAGATAAAATACTAGTCATAACCGGTGCAAGATTTATAAACAACTGCTCAGCTACTGCCCTGAACTTGTCCATAGAGGTTGTAAAATCTTTTACTCTCTCTGCATTATTTTCTTGTTCCCTTTGGAACTTTCTCAATTCCATTGGGTCGCCAAGAAGTCGCTCGGCGGTTAGGACATCTGTCTGTAATATTTCAGCGACCATTTGTCTTTGGCGGCGGGACATTTGATCAAAGCGCATACCTTCCATATCAAACTCTGCACGCAAGATTTTAAGCCTATCTTCAGAAGAGGCTGCCATAAGCTCGACAGAGTTTAGTTGTAAGCCCAACTGTGCGTTCAATTTGCCAGCAACATCAGCGGAACTCTCAAAGGTATCAAACAATTCCGAAAGATCAAAAGCCTGTCGAGTTGTCAAGCCAAGAGTCCTGGCTTGCTCACTTAGTCTTGTAAAGACTCTAACACCATCTGAACCAAACCTGGACATCTGAGGTCCAAGATCTTGAAAGTCGCTGACCACGGAAGATAGTGGCATCCCAGTCCTGATAGATAAGTTCTCTAGTTCGGCAGCAGCGGCGAGTGCGCCTGTGCCTGTTAGACCAAAGCCCTCGTTCAATTGGTCGAGCACGGCTGCGAAGGCGTTGGTATCGGTCCCAAGAACCTTAAATCGAGCAGCAAGAGTGTTTATCTCTCCACGAGTCTGCTTGCTTTGAGCGTTATACATCTTGAAGCCTGTAGATAGTGATCCTACAACTTCTTTACTCTCCGACATTGATAAGTACAAGCCGTCATGGCTGTTTGCCAAATCTAAAACGTCTTGTTGTAAAGCCGTGGCGAAGCCTGTTTGTTTTGCAAGTGCTACATTTGTCTCTTCGATGGTCTTCATCATAGAGAACATACCTTCAATAAACAAGTCGGCAGCCTTTGTAATATCGATTATACCTTCTTCGTTCTTTTTAAGCGCCGAAGTGACGTTACCGATGCCTGGAACTAGGTTTCCTACTGTGCTGGCTGTTTCATCTAAAGCCGAGTTGTAATCAGATATGGCTTTTTTGTTTTTCTCTACCTTCTTAGTTGTCTCCTCCAACTCATCTTGAAACCTTCTAAGATTTTCTACAGCCTCAGCATAGTCGGCTTGCTGCTCGGGGGTCTTATTCTTGATTTTTTCAAGATCTTCAACAAGTCGAGCTTGCTGTTTGATCGCCCGATTTTGCTGCGTCAGTAGGTCTAACTGTTCTTTTAAACTTTCATTTGCCACGACCTAGCCCTACCCCTTGATGGGCCAGTTGATACCAGCTTCTCTTTCGAATCTGTTGATAGCGACCTGAAGCTTGGCTTTTTGCTTGTAGGTCATAGGGTCGTCTAGACCGTACTTCTTAATGAAGTCAAGATACCTTTTCTCATTTACCAAGGCGTCAGTAAATCTTTCTACTTCTATTCTGTTCCCTTTAACACGTACAGGAACTCGCCTTCCCTTGAACATCTTAGACAAAAGATACTCG
>Ga0209645_1000512_pt1 | contig 19850 bp, 25 predicted proteins | sample ETNvirenome_6_30_FD_184070 | JGI IMG/M metagenome (GOLD analysis project Ga0209645, IMG submission 184070) | Marine viral communities from the Pacific Ocean - ETNP_6_30 (SPAdes) (version 2) | ecosystem: Environmental > Aquatic > Marine > Oceanic | place: Pacific Ocean | collected 2013-06-19
TTCTGCACAAATACGATAATCTGACAGTAAAAGATTCTTTTACAAAAAATAAGGATAATTACGAGAAAAAAGCAGAACAATCACTCTTCGTTTGGTCAAACAATAAAGTCATTTTCCATAAATTGCCTTTCTTCATCTTCATTTCTGAGTAAAAACAATTTTTCATCATTTATCAATTCATGGTGTGTCTTTTCCATGTATGTTCCTCCCGTCATTCCACTCAATAGTTCATAGTGTGAGGGAGTAATCTTTTCGCCTAAAAGTTCTTCAAGTCTTTGATATTCAAGTTCTAAAGCCACACCGCTTAATCTCAAATCCTTTCCATCTCCAAGTGCTACGGGCTTACCATCATTTTCTTCAACCTCCCGTTCCCAATCTTCTATTGTTTCCCATCTATTCTCCCACCCAATTCGGTATTCTTTGTAATCTATTTCTTTTTGTGCTAATTGTTTGCACCAATTGTAGTGGTCTTGACGACTCATATTATTCACTCTTTCTTCATTTGTTGCTTGCTCACGATGGTTTCGCAAATATGCCCCAACATAAGGCAACCATCTCCCGTAATATCCCTTAATGACAATTTTCATCACCATATCAACATCCTCCCCAATTTGATAATCAAGGTTAAAGCCTCCAACACCTTCAACCAATTCTCTCTTCAAAACCAATCCATTCATGTAAATTGCATTACCTTTGTGAAAAAATGGATACAATTTTTTAGGCAAGGTGGGATAGGAAAGATAGTGATTCATCAACCAAGACCTAATTCTCCCTATTTTGAAGGTTTGAAAATCTAACATCCTTTTGCTATTCGCCCTAATCATTGAAAACCAAAAACCCACATTTTCATCCTTTTCAGCCTCAATCTCTTCTTTCATACTTATTAGGTGGTGAGGATAATAAAAATCATCTCCTCCAAGAAAAGCAACATAGGGATTTGAGCCAAGAGATAACCCATAGTTTTGTGATTCAGAAACATAGGGCTTTTCAAGATTGGGGTGTCGGTGATATTCAAATCTTTTATCTCCTTTCATCACTCCCTTGATAATCTTCATACTCTCCTTATAGTCCACCCAATCTTCAGGAGAGCCATCAATGATGTAGCACTTGAACTTTTTGTATTCTTGTGATTTCAAAGAGTTAAGGCAATCATACAAGTATGCGGGTTTCATTTTTAGAATAGGAATAACAATGTCAAACATTCAAGCAACTCCATTTTCAATACACAAAACATCTGCCCCACACTCAGGACAATGGAGGTGAACGACCATTCCTTTTCCGACATAACCGTATGATTCCTTTTCTTGTTCTTCTAACCAAGTGAGATTAGTTCCGCAAAAATAACATGAGGTATTCATAATTGCAGATTTGCGTTGAAGTATTTAATTGTTCCCTAAATAGAGTCTGCATGATTTATCATTTTTCTTTTGAAGTTCTTGTCAGTCTGTTTTTCCCACATTTCAGTATCACAACAGAAACAACCATGCCCATGCCATTCCAACATTTCAACATAGTTTTCTTTGCTTTTTTTGTTATGCGGATTCTCAAATATTTTCCATGCACCTTTGCCCTTATTTACAAATCTTGTTTCAAGAAGATTAACATAGATAGGTCGCCACTCCATTAGCCTTATTGGTTTTAGATTTTGACCTTTAGAGTAGTATGTTTTGGCAAGTCTTTCTTCATCAGTTATTTCTTCTCTAATCCATTTTCTGTATCCTACTAATTTTCTCCAATATATGTCTTTGAATGTTCCTGTGGCATAATTGTATTCAAGTTCTGAAAGACCTTCTGCCCAATTTTCGTCTATCCAATTTGGTATTTTCATATTCTCATCTCCTTTAATCAATACACACATTAGATGTTCCTACACCATCCAAAGGCCAATCTCCCTCATTCTCATAGTGCAACCACTTGTGAAAATCAAGAACATGATGATTTCGGTTCAACAACAAAGCGTTGCACTCAGGACAATTCATAGTTGCACCCTCCCTTGTTTCAGGAGAGTATTTAATCATTGATTTCTTATCGCAAACAGGGCATCTAATTGGGTGCATGAACCTCTCCAATCTAATCAAGTATTTAACATCTCGGTTAAAAAACTATGAAGCCTAAGATTAAACACAAGAAAAAAATAGTAATCATTGTTCCTACTAAATCTCCTTTAGGGTCGTAATCTTCTGAATCTCTCATGCTATCCCACATGATTTAAGGTTGAGCAACAAACTATTTATTACTTTGCTCAATTAGAATAGGAAATCGTGGCATAGGGGCAGACCCATTGGTGGTTTGGGTCTGTGTGCATCCCCTACGCCAATAAAAAATTAGTGCAAACACATAGATAAATGTTTGGGTTAATAGTAAGGGATGTTTCCGTCTTGGCGAGTTCCAACCTTTTCTGTTTGTTCTTTAGACAACTTTAGGATAGTTCTCTTATACCAATCACAGTTTTTGCGATTAACTGATAAGCCCATATCCATAACTTTTCTTGCCACCATAGCATCAATGCCATCAAATAATGTGTAGTGAATCATAGCACCTACGGCAGTTGAACCTCCTGAGTCAATTCCTGAAACTCCATCAAGTGTAGTAAATATGGCTGAGAATTGTTGTCCGGGCAGAACATAGATGGGCGGGTCTAATGTGAAACTCGGCAATACGGCATCATCTCCATCACAAGTTGATGAAGCACCCACAGGATAGGGAGAAGAAAGTCCTGAGATTCCATAAGAACCTACAAGTTGCCTATCAGGATTGAGGAAATATTTTGTTCCTTCAAGTAGGATTTGAACATGACACCCTGCAAATGGTGTGCAAGCAATTTTGTTAATTACTATCATTTCATTAGCCAAAAGTTGTGCGGGTTTATTCAATCTCAACCCATAATTTCCGTTAAAAATATCATATTCTCTCTCACGGTCAAGTGTGATTGGGTATCGGGCGGTGGCTTGGTCAGTAGTCCATTTTACTTGTCCTGTGGAGTCGGAGGTCAAGTTGTTCCATTCAAAGATGATTGGTTTAATCGGCATCCTCTTCACTCTCCTCTTGCTTTCTGTTTTCAGGAATGTAATCCAAAGGATTTTCTGAAGTTGGGTCAAAAGTTTCAGGATTTTCTTCAACAGGGGCTTCTTCTTCATCGTCAAACGGCCACTCTATTTCTTCTAAATCTCCTCTATCTTGCATCTCTTTAACATACCAATTTACATTTTCAGGATTAACTGAGATTCCCATTTCAACCAATTTTTTAGCGACAACTGCTTCTATTCCATCGTATGTGGTGTATTTAACGAAAACTTGAAATTGACCCTCAGCGAAATCTTGATTTTCTAATGTAAATGAAGAAGTTGCATTATAAGTGCCGGGTAAGTTCGCTATTTGAACATAATCAAATCCGTTTTGAGCCGCTATTGAGAATTGCCCCCCCACAAGTCCTGTTGGATTGGTTTGAGATGGTGATGCGATATAAGCACCAAAATATTCAGTAGCATCAAAGTGTATGGAACAAAAAGTGCCACCTCCTATACTGAATGGGGCAGTTCCAAGTTGAGTCTTGTAATCTTGTGCTACATTTGATTGCTCAATCAATGATAAAGAATCAACAACAGTAGTTCCTAATCCATTGAATGTTTCTGTTCCTGTGGTGTAATAGAGAACAATTTCTTGATTAGCATTATTGATGAGTTGGGGGTCAGGGGCTACTGTTGTGATAGTTGCATTCCACCCTCCATAAGCGAGTATGTTTCCTGTGGTGCGAACCCACTCCGCCTCATCCTCCCAACCTATATCCTGAATGGATACACCAATAGATGTAGCATAACTGTGAGCCAAGTTATCAATAGCACTTGTATTCCAATTCCAAGCCCATAATGCGGCATAGAAAAACCTCCGACCTGTTTTTGAAGGAGTAATGGCCGCAGGGTCAATTAAAAGTGTAGTTGGGAGTGTGGCGGGAGGTTGATTATCATACCGAAAAACAGGAACATTGACATAATCTGTATCCCCTGCTAATGGGATAATTCCCGCATCAACTTCAGCAGTTGATGGGTCAATAATATTCAAAACTTGCTGAAGGACTGTGCTATCGGCATCCCCATGTTGCGTGAAAAAAATGTAATCCCCATTGTTCAAATCCAAATCAAACTTAGTTCCTGTTCCCGCCAAAAGTGGGTTGCCTGTTGGTTTGTTAATAACTCCTGTTATTGCTGTGTATGGTTGGTTAAAATCAAGTTCTTCATAAACAAGATTCATAGCCGAAAGTGGGATTTTCGGGAAAACTTGACCTGATAATGTCAAAGGGGGAATAAATGCACTACCAACCATTTTTGTTCAGCCTCCCTGTCCTTGTATTTGGAATCCAAAATTGGCATTGATAAATGGCACAGTATTATCATTTATGTCAGTTTGTGCCGATGATGTTGAAACTGCATTTTGATAAGCACCTCCGTTGGTAAAAGCCACACCAATATCCCATGTTTGACCTGCCATGACATAGATATTGAGGGGTGCTAAATCACTCGCATCATAACTGTCGCCACCCTCAGAATTGTTGAATAAAGTTTTATCCAATACAGATTGTGATGAAGGCATACTTGGAAAAGGGATAGCGGTTGCGGGCATTCCCAATCCTACTGTGCCATCAGGATTAGAGAAGTAAAAAGTGTCATTGACTCTTGGTTGAAAATAAGCATTCGGCCCTGCGATTCCATACTGAACAGGTTGCCCCCTGTATGTGGGATTTGGATTTGCCTTTGTTCTTTCTCCACAAGTAAAATATGAAGGGGTTATTGCCACTCTTTCAACAACAACAAATGTGTTTGGGGCTTGGGTTTGGGAACTTGTGTTTTTGTTTCCTTTGTCGCCTGAGAGAATATCAATTTCCTTTCCCTCATCTGCCGTATTAACAGGTTGAGAGCGAACCCCTGCACTATCACTCGTTTTACCCGCATCCCATAGATAAACCTGACTCCTGATTGGCATAGTATCTCATTTGTTGCCTTGATACATAAAGGATTCCCTGTGAAGCACCGAGCGAATTGAGGAGTAAATAGTTTTTTCAATGTATCTTTGAATAGAAATTACCAATCGCTAACAAATATTTACCATATTTTCTCTTTTTTCTTACGGGCCTTGTTTATTTTTTTACGAAAAGGCAGACTGCGAGCCTGTCAAACTAAAAAAACTTGTGTCGGGGAAAGATTTTCTTCAAACCTTTTTATACCTTAACCATTTTCTAATGATTAATTTTTCATTTTACTGTAAGTTTCAGATTAATCCCTTATAATGATTTCGCTAACGCTTACGCTGAAGGTTAGAATAAAGATATTACCACAGAAGTAGTGGAAATAGTAAAACTAAGTGAAGGGGAAACCCCACCAACCCGAAGGCTGATGGGTATTTGTGGAATATGTTCACCTTATGCCGAATCAAGCACCGTTAGTAGGTGCAGGGGCAGATGCCGCAGATAGTAGCGACCTCTTATACCAATCAACATTACCCGGATTGACTGTAATGCCCATCTCTAAAAGTTTATTGGCAATTAGGGAATCGGGGCCGTCATACAGGGTGTATTTGACGAAACATTGGTTATCACCTGCCGCAACACCCGCATAAGATGAGAATGTTGTGTATCTTACATCAAAGGTCTGACCCGGTAGGACATAAACAGTTGGGTGTAGGCTGAACGCAGGTTGGAAGTTCACACTTCTTGGGTATGGACTTGCCGCACCCGGAACACCGTTGTTCGCAACATTGTCAGGGTCTTGGAAATACTCAGTTGTGTTGATAACAATTTGAGCATAAGCCAATGGGCCGAAGTAAGAGTTGGTGGATGCACCGTTCAATCCTCTAACAGTTGTTGAGTCCGTGATTGTGGACTTGACACCGAAGTAAGTTGGTGTGCAAGCAATCTCTTCAATTACGATAAATTGTGTTGCTGTCGTGGAGGCTGGCATTGTGATGTTGTTTCCAACACCGCCAATGAAAATGCTCACAGACTTACCGAGAGAGTTTGCGGAGGTAAGAGGAGTTTGTCCTCTTGAACCATCCCACTCATATACTTGACTTCGCATAGCCATCAAGCAACACCTCCGTTAGCAGTAGCCATAGCCCTACTTTGTTGTTCAAGTAGGCTTCTCTTATACCAATCAACATTTGAAGGATTGACTGTAATGCCCATCTCTAAAAGTTTATTGGCAATTAGGGAATCGGGGCCGTCATACAGGGTGTATTTAACGAATGCCGCAACTGTGGAAACGGTGGTTGAACCGTTCCCCGCAATCGCACCGCCCTGAATATCTGATTGAGATTGGTATAGAACCGACCAAGTTTGACCCGGTAGGACATATACTTCAGGGGTTAGTGCGAATGAAGGCAATACATTGTCGCCCGGAACGATAACTGAACCCGCAGTTCCACCCGCAGTAGCGGTTAGGCTGAAGGTTGCACCATCATGGGTTGTTCCTCTTGGGTAAGGGGATGCAAGACCCGGCACACCTGCTTGTTGGGTGACATCAGGGTTCTGAAAGTAATCAGTTGTGTTGATTCTGATGTTCAATGCGCCACCCAACTGAGGGGATGATGCAATTTCTTCAACAACGACAAACTGCGTAGCAGTAGTGCTTGCAGGTTGTGTAATATTCGTTCCTTTCCCACCGATAAAAATATCCAAAGAGGTATTACCACTTACGGATACTGCTACGGGGTCGCTCGTTTGTCTAATATTGCTACCTGTTGAGGTTGATGCAAGATTAGTCCATTCATATACTTGACTTCTCATGGCCATATTTATTTCTCCTTATTTTTTTCTCCAACCCTTGCGGGTTATTTATAGATTTCTTTTTTATACTACTTAAGCGTTGTGGAAAATCAAAAGTCCAAAACATCTAAATACTCCCTCACATTGGGAGTGTTATGATTGGTTATGCTTGCATTAATATGGAACTAAGAGAACAAGGGATATTCACAAACCGAACTTTGAGAAAGGCAACACTTGAGGACAAAGGGTATGAATATTTATCGGAACTAATTATTGATAATCTCCAAGACCTACTACAAATACTAAAGCACAATGAATCTCAAGGAATTAGATTTTTTAGAATCTCATCCGAGATGTTCCCATTCTTATCACACCCTGAGTTGGGATACCAAATCCATGACCTACCTCAATCAGAAACTATTCTCACCCTTCTAAAGTCAATTGGAGATTATGCTAAGGCTATGAATCACAGACTAACCACACATCCCGGTCAATTTAATGTCCTTGCATCACCTAATGAGAGCGTTGTTGCTAAAACAGTTCTTGACCTTGAGGCTCATAGCACAATGTTTGATTTGATGGGCTTTGAACCTTCACACTACAACAAAATCAACATCCATGTAGGGGGTGCATACGGTGAGCCTGAAAAGGCATTACAACGATTCTGTGATAATTTCAACAACCTCCTTAGTGATAATCTCAAGAAAAGACTTACGGTTGAAAATGACGACAAAGCAAATATGTATTCAACCAAGCACTTGTATGAGGGAGTATATCTCAAAACAGGAATCCCAATCGTCTTTGATTATCACCACCACCAATTTTGTGATGGAGGGCAATCCGAACAAGAGGCACTTGAATTGGCAATCACCACATGGGGAGATTCAATAACTCCTGTGGTTCACTATTCTGAATCAAGAGAAATCCACAATGGAGGCGACAAGCCAACCCCCGCACACTCAGATTTGGTTTTCGGCCCAATGAATACATACGGGAACAACATTGACATTATGATTGAGGCGAAGCATAAAGAGCAAGCAATAAAAACCCTCCAAGTCATTCGTTCAAAGGATACTCCAAACCTAAAAATCCAACCTGTTATTCGTTAGGTGTATTTACTCAATCAGTAGGAATGTTAATAAGGGGCAACCCCTACGCAGGGTTATGTCAAAAGGTTCTTGGGATGATTTTATGTGTTATGTTAATTCAGTTAATATTTGGTCTGAAAAGTTGTGCAACCGATATTTAGATGAAACTCCTAAAAATAAGAGTGCAAAATGCTCTCTAATGATTGCTTTGCTAAATGTCCGAAAGGAAAATCCGCCCTTCAAACAAATAATTTATGATTCCATCTATGATGGTCTTTACAAACCTATGGTAAATAATCAAAAAGTGTCAGAAAAAACACTTACAAAAAGTTGGTTTTGATTTCTAATCAAGCGCAACAGTCAATTAGCATTTTACCGCCAAAGACAATACCGCCAACGCCAAGAATCTTTAGAGGAGTAATTTCTCCCAATACAGGCGCATCAAGGATAATGAAATCTCCGATGTTTTCTTTCAACCATCCAAATTGATGAACACCGAGCAAGAACATTACTCCGCCCATCATTCCTTGTTTTGTTGCCAATCCTTTGAAATCAACCATTTATCTCACTCCATTACGCAACAAGCGTATAGCATCTTACTGCCATAGTAAATGCCACCGACACCAAGAATCTTTAGTGGGGTCAAATCTTTAACGATTGGAACATCTTTCAAAACAGGAACTTTGCCGAACAGGTCAAACTCTCCGATGTTTTCTTTCAACCATCCAAATTGATGAATACCGAGCAAGAACATTACTCCGCCCATCATTCCTTGTTCTGTTGTTAATCCTCTCAAATCCATATTTATTCACCACTCATGCAATTCTTTACACAACATAGTCCACCCACAGTCAGAACCAATCCGAGTGTGTGTTGAACATCAAACCAACCGAACTTTGGAGAGTCAATAACTCCAAGAACAGGTTGTCCTTCTGTTGCCATCATGTGCAAACCGCCAACGGCAGTCGCAACTGCTAATCCAAGTTTTCCAAATCCATCATCAAAAAAATTACAAAGTCCGTCAAACATATATATCACCTTATTTATTGTCCGATTACAGGGCCGACACCCTCAACCATGCTAAAGTTGTTTCCAACTGAAGTTCCTTGATTGGAATGTGTGATTCCTTCAGCACTCCCATACCATTGTGTGATTGAACCACTCATAGGCATAACCATTCCTTGTCTAACGGCTGAGTCATACTCAGGGAGAGAAGGATTTGTTAGTCCACTTTGAGTCCATGATGGAACGCCACCCATAGTTGTATCAACCATAGTTGGATTGTAAGAAGTTGCATCGTAGTCAGGAACATAATCATGTGCTTCATCTTCGTCTGCTCTCATAACGGTGTTTCCTGTGGTTCTGCCACTATAATTTTGACCGAACTCCTTTTCAACATCTTCTTCTGCTTGAAGTCCGATAACTCTCCCATCTCCTGTGTAGCCGATGAAATCGCTTTCTTCACTCCCAAGTCCGAATGTTGGCAAGTTAAACTCAGCGAGCAACTTACCAAGACTCATACCCGCAAATGCAATACCTGAAACTTGAGTAAGACTTCTTAGTGCAGGTTGCTTCAACTTAGAGGAAAGTCCGTAAGCATAAATCCCTGAACCCAAAATAAATCCAAGTAGGGAGGACAACTTACTGCCGACCTTTGGAATAAAGGAAAAGGAAACTTTAGAGTTGTATAGTCCACCGATTGCCGCACCTGCGACAAGACCTGCCATACCACCATAGATTTGTGCTTTCTTGGCTTGTTCAATTCCCGCTTCAGGGAGGCTCTTAACATCTTCAATCAGGTTCATTTTTTTCACCGTATAATCTATTCTTTTCCGTTCCGATACTTAATAGTTTCCTTAGAACGCCCCCATCAAAGTTGCCGTTTGTTGGCTTGTAAGTGGAGGAGTGTTATTACCCATTGGCAAGGATGTAAAGTGTCCGATTGGCCCTTCTTTGGAAAGAGGTGCAGAAACAGGAATCATAGTTTCAGTTGTAGGAGTCCAAACTCTTGAGAACTCGTTTGCATCCAATCCGAGTTTATGACTCTCTCTTACTGCGGAACTGATTACACCATTGTTGCTTGAATTAGCAATCTTTTGACCGACCATTTCTCGCCCTACTCTCATGTCTTGATGAACTGCATGGATTTCATATTGTTGCCCGTAATTAGATACTACGGAGTGCATAGCACCCTGCATAGGAGTCCTTTTCAAAGCATTCATAATTGCCAAATCAAGGTTCATAGTTCCGCCTTCTCCTTTCTGATACTTAAGCGTTTGGTATAGTCAGAAATAATCCACATAACGAAAGTCGGGTGTTGCGCCTTCTTCTCCGATGTATCCCATCAGCCATCCTTCAATAACTTCTTTAATATCTGCCATGTTTTCGCTCACACCAATATTGAGTCTTTTGCCAAAATTGAACTCATTTACATCATCATCAGAATACAACTCAATGTAGGCTTCATTGAATAGAGATTTTGAGGGGGGGCGAGTAAAATCTCCCAAATGCTTGATTCCTTTAATATGTGCATCTCCCTCATGCAAGGCAACAGGAACAAACATGACGGCATAATTGCCTCCTTTTCCTAATTTTTTACTTGAAAAAACAATGCGAATCATATCTTCTTTTGGTTCTTTCAATTGAAGTTTCATAAAATTGGAATAGAGTTTGTCAGCATATTCTTTAGAAGTCCACCAATCGTCAATGTTGTGAATGTAAGAATCACAAAACTCGTTAGGAAACATAATCATAGAGTTTCCCTTCATCTTGATACCTCTTCTGTTGAATCATACTCTATACTGAGATATTCTAAAAAATCCTTGAATCTATCAAACTCTCCACAATAAACCATCGTTTCATCGTTTTGGAGTGCTTGGATGTATTCTTTGTCTTGGAGATAAAAAAGTTCTTCTTCAATATCTTTCCACCCCAATTTCAAAGCCTCCTTCGTTTCAATAAGGTGATAGTGTAATTCGTTTATGAACATACGCCCATAGTCTTGAGTAATTTCAGCAGAAAGAACCCGAATCATGGAATCGGGGATTTTGCTATCCACAGGGCTTGTGAAGTAAGCATACCAAACTTCTCCATCAAGGTTTGCGTAAAACGGAGGTTCAATACCATAAATCATCTTGTAGTATTCTCTCCACTCAGAATATCTAATCCATTTGGAATCTATCTCAGGAGAGTAGGTGTTGGGAATTGTGCGAGGCATTTGAACCTTTTCAGCCAAAAAATCATCTCCTTGTAGCATAGGAGAACGCAACGGCAGTTAGGGAGAGAGCAATAATTTTATACAGGTCTTTTGATTCAACTCTTTCTTTTTTATCTTCTTTCACACTAACAGTATCAGATGCAAGAACACTTTCAACTAATCCATTAATATCTCCCGGAATAAATTGTGTAATATCTCTTAGAGGGGCAGATTCAAGCATCTTTAATTGTTGAGAAATATTGATTCCCTTACAATTGAAGTTCTTGTAGGCAAATGCCGTCAGTCCAATAACAACTTTCCATGCCTCCTCATCATAGCCTTCAATTCTCATTCTTGTGATTATCCGAGCAAGTGTTTTTTTGCCCTCTTCACTTTCAAACAAATGCGCCTCAAGTTCAGAAAAATTGTAGCAATCACCCATGCTCATAGGTTCAATTACAGGTTGAGGAGGGGCGGAATATTCAGTTTCAGAAGTTTCTTCTAACACTTCAACATCCTCTTCAATGGGATTCTGTGCAGATTCTTCATCCATACCGTATGATATTCCGTTCCGACATTTAAGGTTGTCGGTATTTCCACTCTTCATTTTTGTTTATTTCAGGAATAAATTGTTGATTATTTTCTCTTCTAACAGTCCATGCACTCAAAACTTTGGCTTTCCGACCTACGACATAGAACAAAAACAAGTCGGAATTAGAATCAGCATCCACAACAACAACTTCTCTAATGAAATTACTATCTTTGGGAGTTGAATAGGAAACCACTTTCAATTCGTTAGAAAGTCCGTAAAATGACTGAGCATCTATTTTAGGAATTAGAAAAACATCCCTCTTAACATTTCTATCTTGCTTGATTCCAAAATCACTAAGTTCTTGTTTTCTTTCACGGCTAACCTCATGCGGATACCCTGCTTGAACTTTGAATGTTTCAGTCGTCTTGAGTGGTTTTGTTGGACTCGCCATATCAATAACTTGTTCATTAAAAGCCTCTAATGATTCGTTGAACCAATCAGGAAATCCATTCGCTGAGTGGTAATAATCTCGTTCTTCAAGAAGTTTCTTTTTTCTTTCCTGTTCAGTAGTTTTCGCATATTGATTGAAAACACTCAAGAAATCCTCAAAAGAATAACAAATCGTTTCATCCATAGTGGTTATTTGCACTATGTCCTATTTTAGCATTACGCTTAGTTGCCATACTTTTTGCCTGTCATGTAAGCCATAAAGACAACTGCAATAGAAGCAACTCCTGTTGGGATATTGAAACCTGTTTTGCTGACTACATCTTGTGTAGTTCCCACAACATCAAAGTCGGAGATTTTTCCTCCGATTTCTTCAAATAATCCTCTTTCTTTGGAATCCATTTTTCTGAATCCTTTCCTATCATCCCAAATATTTCCTTGTTCATTTTCTCTTGTGTGCATATTGGGGTATTCAAATCCTCTATCCATAGGTCTTTTCGCAACTTCTTTTCTCACTAAAGCGACATGGTGTGGTCTTTTTACATAAACCATTTCGCCATATTTATCATCAACAAAACCTTCAGCATCCTTCATGTTTTGATTCTTTTTCTTCTCTTCAAGGATTTCTTCATAGGTAATCATGTGCATCTTAGGTGCAAAAGACTTTCTTTCTTTTCGCTCTCCTTCAGCACCCATTTCAGTTCCGCAACCGCAACTGTGTTCGCCTTCAGCATTCATCACCAAAGCGTTTCCACAATTTCCGCAACTTGCTTCAGCCCCAAATCTCTCTTTAATGCCCCTTCTCAAATTGCTCATCCCTTCGCTATTTTCATCTTCAATCCATCTAATCATGTGGCTTAACATTTTACCATCATTATCGGAATCCGAATAGTCAAGAATATCAATCAAAGAAAGGGTTTCCTCATCGGTTAATTCACCGTCTTTCCATCTCTCATAAAGAATCTCAACATCATCTTCAGCCCCAAACTCTTCAGCATCTTTCCAAGTTCCACTTTTCTTTCCTTGTAGTTCCTTGATATAATCTGATGCTTGCGACCTGTTCATAGATTTATCAACTTTTCCGCCAAGTTCTCCGATGAGCCATTCTTGCCTGTCGCTGATGTTATCGTCATAGGCTTCAAAGGTTTCAGCACTCTTGGCTCGCCCTGCTCTCGCTTTTCTTTCCATTCCTCTTTTACCGTATTTTGCGACACCGACTTTGTAAGCAGTAGCCTTGCCAATTCTCTCGGCTTCTTCTTTGCTTTTACCTTTCTTTTCATACTGTTCAGCAATCTCGTTTGAGAGTTTGTCAAACTTGGATTCAGCATTGTAATCTCCGCTTCCGCCTTGACCGACTCCCTTAACAGTCTTAGCCTTTCGCCTTCTATCAGCCGATAGACTTCGCCCAACATCCACATTCTTTTTGAATCTGCCTTTGGAATCTCTTGTGATATATCTGTTTCCGTATCGGTATCTCCTCTCGGCTTCAAAATCCTCAGCCGCACTACATCCACAAGTATTACACATTCTTAATTCACCTCTTTGCGTAATGGTATCCCGCCAACCCTGCGATACCAACAACAATTGCCGATGCAACCAATCCATTAACTCGGAATCCTACTCGGCTTGTCAAGTCTTGAACTGTGCTAACGATGTTTTGGTTTTCAATTCCATCAGCACCGTAATTCACTTCAACACTTGGATTCTCATTCATAACTTCTTGTTCTGAAACATCAATTCCAACATCGTTTCCAACATCAAATGCTTCATCAACGCTTGGGTTTGCAGTAGGAGTAATTCCATCTCCTGAAACTGCTACTTTGCGACCTCCACCATAGAAAGCATCAACTGAGCCTTCGTTCATCATGTTAGCGTCAGTTTGCTCAACGGCTTCTTCGTTTGCTTCAAAAGTTTCAGCATCCATTGTGCCTACTCTTGAATAAGGTCTTTTACCCATTGACTTTTCCATGCCCTTTGATTCGTTTCTCCTGTCTTTCAAAGATTGAGCCATTGTCTTTTCCCTGCCGTTGCTGACACCCATAGATTCATCCAATTTATCATTGTAGCCCTGTCTTTTTGCCCTTCTGCGCCTTCGTTGTCGCCCTGACCTCTTACCTTTTGAGGGAGGATTTTTTGTTCTCATTGGGTTTCTCCTATATGTTCTTGCTTCAAAAGTATCTTCTGCATCCATTTCATCATCTCCGTAATTTTCAGCCCTTGCTCTTGCTCGGTTTTTCATTTTCGCCATTCGGCTCAATTTTGAAAACTGACTTGGAGTAAGTTTCGCACCTTTTCCTTTGCCTCTTTTACTCCAAAATCCCGGTCGGCTACCTGCCGCAACTAATCTTTCGTCAGCACCAAAAATATCTTCAGCACCTTCAACTACTGTTGGATTAATTCTGTTTAGTTCGCCACCCATGATAATCACTTTGATGTGGCTTCATACTTTTTGATAGATAAAGGTGTTGGTAAGTTTGACTTTATGTAAATCTATCTCATCAACTTTCTTAATTCAGCCTTGACTTGTTTTGCCTCATCTCCTCGCCATCCACCGAGATTGCTCAAAACATAAGCCACTTGTGTTTTCAATCCTTTGAATCCGTAATCGTAGTATGCCATTTCAGCCGCATCTGCATAGGTCTTTGCATAGCGAGCATTTGAGCCTGTTGCCTTTCGCTTTACAATCCTTAGAAGTTTCATAATTCGCTCGGCATCTTGCCTTTCCATGTAGGCTTCATCAAAATCCACATCAGCAGTATCAGCCCCAAACTCTTCAGCCGAGAACCGAGTTTCCCTGCAAGTTGAACACCACACCGCATAAAAATCATTGGAGGGAGATGACCTCTCATCGTTTGGTGTGTATGGCCCTATACAAGACATTCTCCTTCCACAATCAACACACTTCATATTGTAGTCGCTCGGTGTTATTCTGACTCGTCTTTTTGAGTTTCCGAAGTTTTCATAATTTGTGTCAAACCAACTTTCTCTTCTGCTTTCAGCCCCAAACTCTTCAGCATCCTTCATATTTTGATTTTTCATTTTTTCCTTTTTAATCTCTTCATAGCCAACAAAGTGAGGTTCAGGAATTACATTTCCAAGAATTGAGCCAATTCCTTCAGCACTCTTTTCTTCACCTTTTTCGTCAATGCCAAGATATTTTTTAATGTTCTCAAGACTGTCATTATCATCAGTAATAATTTGACTTACCATGAATCTTGCGGGTCGTCTTTTTCTTAGTGATTCTCTTAAATTAAGGAATCTTGGAGAGGGTGATTTTTTCCTGAATGACTTAGAAACGAGTGAAGGAACTCCTGATTGCTTTCCTTCAACAGTTAAGATTCCACTTGATGAATTGTAGTTGATTCTTCTTGGAGTAAATCCAACATCATCCTCCTTTCCAATTTCATAAAAATAAGAGCATGAAATTACAGGAGTTTCAGACTCCTCTTCAGTTTGATTGGTAAGCCAAGCATTAGTGTAAAATCCTAATTTTGAGTCATAGGAATCAGGGGCGTAAGTCCATGATGAAGGAGAGTCAATATAGACGGCATGATAATTAGCCATTCTATTGCCTCCTCAACATTATTCTTGCGCCTCCGTTCCTTGAAATCGCTTGATAAGTTTCATCGGAAACAGGAGTTAGATTGTATCCTCTTCTCCACTCTTCAAGGGATTTAGTGGAGTTTCCATCGGAGTAAGCCACATTCACATCAGGGCCAAGATTATCTGTGGATTGATAGATTGTTGAAAGTCGGGCAAAATCGCCTCCTCTCCTTGATGGCATTCCGGGTCTTTGAACATAGTCGCCTGAAATATCCATACCAACATCAGGCATGAGTCTGCATGGCGCACCCATCACACTTGGATAGTTGTATGCCATAGGAACTTGATTAGATGGCAAAACTTCTTGACCAAGTGCGTTTGCACTAAAATCCTCAGCACTCAAGCGAGTTCCGTATGCCTCACGCTCAACAACCTCGTAATCAATGACTCCTGTTCCATAAGGACTCATGTTAATAGTCCTTGAAGCAGATTGAGTAGTCAAAGAATTACTGCCAACGAATGCAGGGTCAAAACTTTGTGGGTAAATATCCATTGATGTTCCTGTTTGCTCAATTGAAAGTTCCTCAAGAGCAGATGGTCTAATTCCACTAACGGCAATTCTGATTCTATCCATTAGTGAAAGTTCAGCCTCACCTGTGGCTCTCTCATCATTATACATCTCGCCTTCAGCAGAAAAGCCGCCCTTTTTTACAGCGTTATATGCAATTCCTCCACCAACACCTAACAAAACTGCAAAAAATAGTTGAGTCTTTGTGAGCATAATTGTCAATCTCTCCCTTCTGATACTTAAGCATTACTGCTTCATTTTCTTTTACCCAAGAAATAAGAGCCAAAACCAACAAGTAAAATTAGCCCTACAATTTTTGGATTATCAACTAAATATTTCATGCCCTTTTCAAACCCTTGTGTAGTCCGACTTACAATCTCAGCCTTTAGAGTTTCAGCCTCAAAAGGACTTGAAACTGATTCACTATCGTTGTAATTAGGCTCATCATTAGGTTCACTCACATCAGGCTCTTGAGGAGGCTCATGGAAAGGAGATGTTTCGGGAGTCATGCCAAGCCTATCAAGAGTAATTTCTCCGACACCAAACTCAATCGGCTCAACTAAACTTTCAGGCGTTATTCCATTCATTTCAAACATTTACATCACTCCGATACATCAAGTTTCTTCTAATCCCTTCTCTTTCGTTTTGGTCTATTGCTTGCCATTATTTGATTGGTGGCACTAATGACTTCTTTCCAATCGTTTATATCACTTGGTTTCATTTGTTGTGAAATCTCAGCCATTGAGTTCATAATTGGGAAATCGGAAAAATCAGTCGCAGTTCTTAATCCTCTTTGACCTCCTGAGTAGGTATTCAATCCGCCCTTATTGAATGCGCTTGATGCGCCTGTGAAAGTTCCGATATGAGAACATCTGTAATACAATTTCCTCCCTAAAACAGTAAATGCTTGGGAGGAACAAGTATCGTAAAATTGTTTTGCTCTATTAAATCCGCCACTTGTAGGTGATTCAAACTCTTCACCCTCATAATAGCCAAGAGTTTCATACCAAAGCCCAAAACTCCCGCAAGTATAGCAATAATCAACATCTTCAGTTCCTACGGAATTACGCCCACATTCAGGACAACTTTCAGGAGATTCGGAATCACCCCATTGACCCATTTCTCCACAAGTGTAGCAATAATCAACTTCTTCAGTTCCTACATTTTCTGCTTCACATTCCTTGCATCGTTTCCTTCTTCTTTCCTCTATTTCTTCAGCACTCAAATATTGAGCCTTATTTGCTTTCCCCACACTCATTAGTTTTTTGCTACTGATGCTATCAAAAGTTTCATCGTCAAAAACTTCTTTTATGATATAAACTTCTTCATCATCAGCCAAGTTTTTGCGAATCCTTTTTGCTACTTCTTGAGCCTCTTCATAGGAATCATGGATAGAAATGTATTCACCATAATCCGAACCGCCTTCACTTGGTTTGCCTTTCAAAACATCAAACTGAACTTGTTCGGCATCAAAGTTTTCGGCATCTCTTCTGTTAGGGGCAGAAGTGAACCATCCTCCTCTTGGATTAGGAATCCTGTTTCCTTCATCATCAACTTCTGTGCCTCTTGGTTCTCTATGCACTATGTAATCATATTGGATTCTTTGAGCCTCAAACTCTTCAGCATTCCAATCTCTCGGAAACATACTGAATTGATTCAAGAACCTTCTTTCACCGCTTGTATGGGTAAATCCATCTGAATTGCCTTCTTCATCAAGGTATGTAAAGAAATAAACATTTTGTCGCCCATCTTCACTATTATCTTCAATGCTTGTGATTCTTACTTCACCGCCTTCAAACATTCCTTCATCACCAACTCGGAATGATTCAGCCCCCATGAAATATCTATCATCATCATAGGCATCATTGATATTCGCAATCTCTTGATAATCTTCAGGGTCTATCAAATGCCTCACAAGGATATGAGGCTTGACTGAAGTTATGAAAGCATTTATTTCTTTTACAAACCGAACCAATTTTCGGGGAGTCATATCTTTTCTTGTTTCACAAAACCAAAGGTTGCTATGGTCTGTATTACCTCTCAATCTCAATTTTCCTGTATCTAAATTGATAGTGAACCAAGTGTTCCATTCTCCATCTGTATTTTTTGCCTCAAGAACGACTTGGTTAGGCAAATCTTCTTTTCCCCCATCTCCCATGAAGTAAGCCTTAAATCCATATTTCCGAGCGATTTTTTTGAATCTTTTAGTTTCCGCTTCATACTGTTTTTGTGCTTTATCAGGCACATAATATCCTCTCTCTAAAGCCCAAGTCTGCCGATAGGATTCACCCTCAAAATCTTCAGCCGCATGAGGGGCAAATCGCCCCCTGCTATCTCTTACAATGTGTTGTCCGTTAATTTGGCTGACATATCTCTTGGTTTCATTATCCCTACAAAGAACTGCCGACCATTGACCTTCTCTTTCAATTCGGTCTTGAATGTGATTTGCGATTTGGAGTGCAAGTTCTTCAGTCATTTCAACTCCGCCATGTTTCGGAATCAAAACATTCTGAATCATCCATCTGCCACCCACAGGTTGAGCCATTGTAATTTTACAACCACTTACACCGTAATATTTTGTGCCAATAGTCATAGCGGCTCTTTGACCCCATTGAGGGGTTGAATACTTTCCACCTACAAAGAGTTTCGGGTTTCTAAACCTGACCCGATAAAAGTTCCGAGTAGGTTCTGCCGATGTGGAAACAATATCAACGCAATCTCTTTCTCTTGGCATAATTAGTCCTCCTTCATTTTATTTACAAACCAAACGCCACTTGCTACGACAGAAGCGAGGAGGATTCCAACCTTTGCTTTGCTTGGCTTAATTCTGAGTTCTTCAAATGGTTGAGAGTATGTATCTATTCCTTTTGTTGCCTCAAATGATTCAGGATGCCCCATTTCACTTGATTCAATCAAGTTCGGAATTAGGACTGATTTATCTCCGCAAATGAAGCAACATTCATCACATACATATTCTTCTTCTATTGGATTAGACATTGGGAAACTTTCAATCACCTCTTCACCAAATCTGTTTTTGATTCCCTTTACACTATTTTGTGAGGCTTCATTAGTGCAACAAATGTTTTCTGTTGAACCACACCAAACACAATTTTTGGTTGCCTCAAATGATTCGCCTTGTAAATGATAATCGTATTCCACTCTAACTGTTTTTTCAACAACCTCGTTTTCCTCTTTATCTTCAACCTCTATTTCAACATCTATGTTTCCATTACCTGAATCCCTACCTCTTCTTTCCACCGCATCTTCAACATAACCACTCACTTCATTAAAGATTTCAGAATTGTTTATATCATCATCATAGGGGTGTGGGTGAGGGTCGGTTTCCCAATCAATTTCCACATATTTTTCAACTTCAATTTCATCATAGCCCTGAGCCTCAAATCCTTCAGCCTCAACGACTTCTTCTGCAATTCCGTGATAATCACTCCCTACACCAAAGAGTTTTTCAATAAGTATCTCATCTCCCGTTGCTTCAGCCTCAGCCAATTCCTCCATGAATTGCTTTTGCCCATCTCCATCTAAGAAAAGTTCCTTTCCATCATTGTATTCAACAACGATATACATTCTTTTTGGCCCTTTGCTAACGGTGAATGTTCTTTCACTTTCAGCATCCCAAATGAAATCCTCAACATCAACCCATCCCTCATCACCTTCTTCTATTTCGTTTTCAAAACATTCATAACAAGTAGTATAGAGTGTTG
>Ga0209645_1000513_pt1 | contig 19810 bp, 13 predicted proteins | sample ETNvirenome_6_30_FD_184070 | JGI IMG/M metagenome (GOLD analysis project Ga0209645, IMG submission 184070) | Marine viral communities from the Pacific Ocean - ETNP_6_30 (SPAdes) (version 2) | ecosystem: Environmental > Aquatic > Marine > Oceanic | place: Pacific Ocean | collected 2013-06-19
GCTCATGGACTACTCGCAAAAGCCTACGTTCAAAAAGCTCTCGTCGTGGGAGGAACATATGCGCTCACAACAAAAGAGAAGGGAAAGTTTGGAAGATTTCTGGGCGAGTTCAAAACGGGAAAAGGATTTATTACGAAACTCCTTATCAAAGAACGATTGGCGGTTCCGTACACTGGGCAAAATAAAAAAGAAATAGCTGCTGCACAGGAAGCTAATCGAATAGCACTAATAGAAGAAGGTAAGTTGTAGTGGACATAATAACCGTAGACTTTGAGACCTATTACTCAAAGAAGTTTTCACTAACTAAGTTAACCACCGAGCAGTATGTTCGCAGTCCTGAGTTTGAGGTAATCGGCGTAGCTGTGAAGGTTAACGATGGCGACACCGTTTGGTTGAGTGGGGCATTCGATGATCTCAAATCTTATTTACAGAATAACTACGAGTGGGAGAAGTCTGCTGTTCTTGCTCATAACACTATGTTTGATGGCGCTATTCTTAGTTGGCTGTTTGATATTCACCCTAAGTTATATCTTGATACGCTTTGCATGGCGCGTGGCCTACATGGGGTGGAGTCCTCTGCGTCCCTCAAGAACCTATCAGAAATGTACGGAGTCGGTGAGAAAGGTACTGAGATAGTCAACGCCTTGGACAAACGCCGTGAAGATTTCAACGACGCCGAATTAGAACGGTATGGGGACTACTGTGTAAATGACGTTGAGCTAACCTACAAACTGTTCGACATCTTCATGACCAAGCGCGGGTTCCCGAGGAAAGAGATACCGGTTATTGACCTCACGCTGCGGATGTTTATCGAGCCGCTGTTGGAGTTGGACACACTGAAGCTGTACGACCACCTTGATGCTTTGAAAGAACAGAAGGAAACGCTTCTGGAAGAGTGTGGGGTAGCGAAAGAAGAACTTATGTCGAACCCAAAGTTTGCGAAGGGTTTAGAAGAGCTGGGTGTTATTCCACCTATGAAAATAAGTTCACGTACCGGTAAGGAAACATTTGCCTTTGCCAAGAGCGACGAGGCATTCAAGGCATTGCAAGAACACGAGAACCCCAAGGTGCAAGCTCTGGTAGCTGCAAGGATAGGGTTGAAGAGTACGCTAGAAGAAACACGTACCGAGAGATTCTTAGACATCGGATTACGGGGAAAGTTGCCCGTGCCGATTAAATACTACGCCGCGCACACTGGACGGTGGGGCGGTTCCGACAAGGTAAACCTACAAAATTTACCATCACGAGGGCCAAATGCAAAGGTATTGAAATCATGTATTTGCGCCCCTGAAGGCTACACCTTGGTCGAGTCTGATTCAGCCCAGATAGAGGCACGAGTCCTAGCTTGGTTGGCAGGCCAACAAGAATTGGTGGACGCGTTCACAAACGGTGAAGATGTTTACAAGATGATGGCAGGTAGTATCTACGGTAAGGAGCCGAACCGTATAACCAAAGAAGAAAGGTTCGTCGGTAAGACTACTATACTAGGTGCAGGGTATGGCATGGGTGCGGTACGGTTCCGTGAGCAGCTAAAGACATTCGGTGTAGAGGTCAGCGAGGAAGAATCAAGCAGGATCATAAGCATATACCGATCAACCAACTACGCTATCAAGGCACTGTGGAGGCAAGCTAACGACGCTATATCTTTGATGTATGTAAACAGTCCGGCATATATCGGTAGGAAGGGTGTGCTACAGGTAAAACCTTTTGAGTCAGCAATACAACTACCGTCAGGGCTGCACATGTACTACAACGACCTGAAAGCTGAAGAAACAGAAACAGGTTTACAGTTTACTTATAAGACCCGGATGGGTCGTACCAAAATATACGGCGGTAAGATCATAGAAAACGTGTGTCAGGGAATAGCGCGTTGTATAATGTCGGAACAGATGGTGCGTATCTCCAAGAGATACCGAGTGCTACTTACAGTACACGATTCTGTGATATGTTGTGTAAAGGACTCTGAAGTAGACGAAGCTGCGGCTTACGTCGAAGAGTGCATGAGATGGACACCGGAGTGGGCAAAGAGCATTCCGGTGCGTGGCGACGTGGAGGTCGGCAAAAACTACGGAGAATGTGTTGAATGGGTACCAAACCATCTTGGTCGTTCAGCAGCATAAGGGCGTTTGATAAATGCCCTAAACAGTATTACCACACTAAGGTTATAAAAGATTACGAAGAAGACTTCCAAACGGAACCAATACTTTACGGTAATGAGTTTCATGCAGCAGCGGAAGACTATGTAAGCGGACAAGTCGATACACTTGACCCCCGCTTTGACTACGCACGTAGCGCACTGGACAGACTGAAAGGTATGAAAGGTGAGAAGCTGTGTGAGTACAAGATGGGTTTGACTGCGAACCTAGAGCCATGCGGATTCTTTGATGATGACGTTTGGTTTCGCGGTGTGTCAGACCTGACCATACTAGATAGAGAATCGGGTGTAGCTAAAGTAATAGACTACAAGACCGGTAAATCTGCTAAGTATGCAGACAAAGGCCAGCTTGAACTGATGGCACTAGCTACGTTCAAGCACTTTCCAGAGGTGAAGACCGTTAAAGGTGGTTTGCTCTTTGTGGTATGCAAGGCATTTATCAAAGACACATACACCATAGACAGGGAGTCTGAGCTTTGGCAAAAGTGGCTGATAGAGTACGCCAAACTGGAAAAGGCGTATGAGGTAGACGTATGGAATCCTAGACCAACAGGTTTGTGTAAGGCGCATTGTATAGTCACTGAGTGCCCACACAACGGGAGAAGATAATGCCATATACAAAGAAGAAACGTCCTTACAAGAAAGAGTACGAGCAACAGAAGAAGCGTGGTGAACATGCTGATCGTATGGAACGGCAGCGTGCGCGGCGTAAGATAGACAAGGAAGGTGTAGATAAGAACAAGAACGGCAAAGCCGACAAGCGAGAGGGCAAGGACGTTAGCCACAAGAAAGCACTAAGCAAAGGTGGTAAGAACTCTCACGGCACCAAGATAGAAAGCAAGTCCAAGAACAGATCGTTCAAACGAGATTCCAAAGGACGGTTAGTTTCTGAAACTAGTAAGCGTGAAAAGAAAAAGAAGAAGTAACGCTGTAAGTCAGGAGAAATGATGAGAATACTGGAGAACAAAGGGTTACTCCTAAAGCTACGTAATCCCTCGAAAATAACCACAGCCATACCTGATAGCAAAGACTTGGGTAACAACAAGGTGCTAGTCAGGTGGGGCGTGGACGAGGCTAGGGTATTACGGAACCTGAATGTAAAGAACGTACCGTCACCGATATTAGGTAAGTACAACTGGCCGGGACGATTCCCTCCTTTCGAGCATCAGAAAACAACTGCATCTTTCTTGACCATGAACAGGAGAGCGTTCTGCTTTAACGAGCAAGGTACAGGAAAGACAGGCTCTGCAATCTGGGCCGCAGATTTCTTGATGCAACAGAAGGTAATTAAACGTGTTCTCATAGTGTGCCCATTGTCGATTATGGAGTCAGCATGGGGTGGAGACTTATTTAACTTTGCTATGCACCGGTCGGTAGACATAGCTCACGGCTCCAAGAAAAAGCGGCAGGAGATCATAAACGGCGATGCCGAGTTTGTGATAATTAACTACGACGGAATAGAGATTGTAGAAGAAGAGATCGCTAACGGTGGGTTTGACCTAATCATCATAGACGAGGCTACCCACTACAAGAACGCGCAGTCCAAACGATGGAAGGCAATGAACAGGCTCCTAACCCCAGACACTTGGCTCTGGATGATGACCGGTACGCCTGCTGCACAAAGCCCGCTGGACGCTTACGGGCTAGCTAAACTTATAAATCCTAAAGGTGTGCCTAGATTCTTTGGGGCTTTCAGAGAGCTAGTGATGTACAAGGTTACTCAGTTCAAGTGGGTACCTAAACCTAACTCTATAGACATAGTGTTCAACGCACTACAACCCGCCATACGATTCACTAAAGAAGAGTGTTTGGATTTGCCAGACATGACCTACGTGAAACGTGAAGTGGCACTGACTCCACAGCAGAAGAAATACTACGACATACTGCGTAAACAGATGATGGCAACAGCCGATGGTGAGCAGATAAGTGCGGCCAACGCTGCGGTTAACATGAACAAGTTACTGCAAATCTCCTGTGGTGCGGTGTATACCGACACTGGAGAGACGGTGGAGTTCGATATAAAGAACCGATACAAGGTGCTGAGAGAGGTTATAGATGAGTCAAGCCAGAAGGTTCTTATCTTTGTGCCGTTCAAACACGTCATTGATTTACTTGAGGAGAAGCTAACCAAAGACGGTATCACCAGTGCAATCATCCGAGGTGACGTGAGCGCATCAAAGCGCACCCAGATATTCAAAGACTTTCAGAACAAAGAAGACCCAAGAGTCCTTATCATACAACCACAGGCTGCGGCTCATGGTGTGACGCTTACAGCCGCTAACACTATTGTTTGGTGGGGGCCAGTATCCTCTTTGGAAACCTACGCACAGGCCAACGCTAGAGTACACAGGTCAGGACAGAAGCATCCTTGTACCGTGGTGCAGTTGCAAGGCTCCAACGTAGAGAAACGCATTTACAAACTGTTAGACGAACGAATAAACATACATACAAAAATAATAGACTTATACCAAGATGTGCTTGAATTGTGACCATAAAGGCACTATAGTACACAAAACAACAATATAAGTTATGGAGAATGGTAAAATGAGTAACGACCCAAACGATCTTGATCGTCTGGTTAAGGTCTTCATTCGCATCCGAGATCAGAAAGCTGAGTTAGCTAGAGACTTTCGGGTGCAGGAAGAAACACTGGACGCCAAGCTATCTCTGATAGAAAAAGAGTTCAACAAGCATTGCGAAGAGCATGGTGTTGAGTCTGTTAAAACTAAATCGGGTACCTTCTATCGCTCGACCAGAAGCAAGTTCTGGACTAGTGATTGGGATGCTATGAACCGGTTTATGTTAGAAAACGAGTGTGTAGACCTACTGGAGAAGCGTATCCATCAAGGGAACATGCGTCAATTCTTAGAAGAAAACCCCGAACTACTACCGCCGGGGTTGAACTGTGATACCGAATACAAGGTGACTGTACGGAGGAAAAAATGACCGATAGCTACGTTCCTATTGAGGAATTGGCGCAATACTTGTCTGTGAAGGCAAAAACAATCCGGCAGTGGATTGCGAAAGGGTACATACCTAGCGAAACCTATATAAAGGTCGGGTACACGTATCGGTTCAGCATTCCACAAGTAGTAGCCGCGCTGAAACAAGAAGCACCCCCAACCGAAGACAAACTTGAAAACGAACCAGTACAACAAAAACTGGATTTCTGCGAGGAAGATGATTTATGAGCGAAGTAGCTTTGTTTGACAATATGCCAGATGAGTTTAAGGAACTCCTAGGACAACTTGAAGTTGATACTAATGCCGCAGGCCGAGCCACTACCGGTGGTGTAAACAGACTGTCCATCCGTGGTGGTGTGTTTCGTAAAGTGGTAAACGGACAAGAAGTAGGTGAACTGGAAGATCGTGCTATCAAAGCTGTGATCGTTAAATCTGCACCTATCTCACGTATGTACTATGCCGGACAGTATGTAGCGGGGCAGAACAATCCGCCTACTTGTTGGTCATCAGATACAAATACTGGCAAGCCTTCTGAGGATGTAGCCAGAGATGACGTTCAGTCACTGTCGTGTTTTGACTGCCCAAAGAACATCAAAGGTTCTGGTATGGGTGAAGGACGCGCCTGTAGGTTCCAACAGCGTGTGGCTCTCTTGCTAGCTAATGCTGAAGGCAAGGTGGTGTCTAAAGAGATTTACCAACTGTCTCTACCCGCTACCAGTGTGTTTGGGGATGACAAGCAGAAGATGGGCTTACAGGCTTATGCTCGCTTTCTTACCTCACAGGAAAGACCTGTACCGCTAGCTTCTCTACTTACAGAGATTCGTTTCGATACAGATAGTTCTACACCAAAGCTATGTTTCAAGCCGTTACGTGTACTAGAGCAGTCAGAAATAGAAGCTGCGGTAGAAGTACAGCGCGATGATAAAACAGCGGAACTTATTAAGCTCTCCGTAAAACCCAAAGATGAGACTAGCACTCCAAAGCTAACCAATGATAAAGTCGATCCCCCTGCCGCTATCTTTGAGCAGCCAGAAGAGCCAAAGCAAGAGGCTAAAGAAGAGGAACCTATCGAAGAACCCAAGGTCAAAGCTACAAAGAAGTCTAAGGTAGAAAGTGTACCTGCCGGTGATGTAGACCTTGCGAGTTTGCTCGATGAGTATGATGACTAAAATAAATAGAGGCACCCTACGGGGTGCCCAACCTTTGGGTTTGATATGGAAACCAAGCAGTTTCTCAGTACAGTGCTGGGTGATGAGGGGCATTACTGCGTATTAGGATTAAAAGATAAAGCAAGAAAACAAACTTTCTATAACTCTATAGATTCACTAATTGACGCAGCTACTGAACTCGACAATGACGGGTTCAATGCTTACTTTGCTCTAGCTACATTTAAGGAAGCAGAAAACCGTACATCAGAAAACGTACTGCAACTACGTGCGTTGTTCTTAGACTTGGATTGCGGGGAAGGCAAACCATACCCAACAAAGACCGAGGCACTAGCTGCACTACTAGGTTTTTGTAAAGCGTATGAGCTACCCGCGCCATCAAGTGTAATTAACTCTGGTTACGGTCTACATGTTTACTGGGCGTTGTCACGTCCGTACTCTCGTGCCGATTGGCTACCCGTTGCTGAACGATTAAAAGCAGCGTGCCATAGTCATGGGCTACACGCGGATCACGCTGTAACAGCAGACGCCGCACGAATACTACGTCTCCCGAATACGCATAACAGAAAGAACGGTGGTGCGTTGCCGGTACAGATAGAGCGGTGCAAAAAAACCTACACAGACTTAGAAGACTTTGCATCTAAGTTGCCTGAAGCATTGATACCAGTTACTGCTGTAAGAGAGTTTACAGAAGCTGACAAAGAGGACATGGAGCGTGCGGCAGGTTTTGATAATAAGTACGAGTACAGTTTCCACGAGTTACTACAACTATCAGGTGTAGATAAAGGCTGTAACCAGATAAAACGGGCCATACTTAATCCAAACGATGTTACGTATGACCAATGGCTACACCTGCTTGCAACAGCTAAACACACAACCGAAGCGGCACAAGCTGTACATCTAATCTCCAAGGGATACAAAGACTACGATCCCGAAGAGACTGATAAGATAGCCGAGTCCATAAAGAAGCCGCATCTTTGTATTACGTTTGAAAAAGACTGCCCGTCGGGTTGTGAAGGCTGCATACATAAAGGCAAACACAAAACACCTTTAGGTATAGTGCAGAGACTACGCAAAGCCGAAACCAATACAGTAGAGGTGGTAGTAGACGAGCAAGCTATCTTGATGGAAGGCGAGGAAGTAATAGCGTCTGACCAACAGGTTGCTCCGAAGGTTGCTGTGCACACTGTGCCGGATTACCCCGGTGGGTACTTCAGGACAGCTAACGGTGGTGTGGGTCTAGCTACTACAGATGATAAAGGCGAACGGCAAGAGATAGAGATATACGACAGGGATTTGTATTTAACTAGAAGATTGAAAGACCCGATATTCGGGCCGATATTTGAGTTCAAACATCACACAGCTAGAGAAGGTATACAAACATTTGTAGTCAAAGGCTCCGAGCTATCCAAGAACGAGAGCTTCAGAACTACGATGGCAATGAACGACATCCATTTACTTGCAGATGACGCAAAGAAACTTATGACTTACGTGAACAAATGGGTAAGGCACTTGGTGGATACTGCCGATGCGGTGACCGTCAGGACACAGTTTGGTTGGACAGAAAACATGAAGTCCTTTGTTGTGGGTAACAAGGAGATATTCCCACACGAGGTAAAAGAGAACCCTCCCGGTGCGCGTACAGCACAATACTTTTCTATGTTCAACAAGAAAGGGACACTGGAAGATTGGAAGAACGTAACTAGTTTTTATAACCGGGAAGGTTTTGAAGAACACCAATTTATGTTTGGTCTATCTTTTGGCTCTCCCTTGATGGAATTTATACCGAATATATCTGGGGCGTTGTATCACTTGACTAGTTCTGAAACAGGGCTAGGTAAAACCACAGGAATGTGGGGCGGTGCCTCTGTATGGGGTAACCACAAGAAGTTGGTACTAAAAGGTAAGGATACTGGTAACTCAGCTTGGAACCGCGCAGAGATTTTTAAGAACCTGCCTCTCTACATAGATGAAACTTCCAACTTCAAACCCAAGGACGCTAGTGATTTTGTATACGCTATCAGTGATGGTGAACAAAAGAATCGGCTTAGTAACTCTGGACAGAATGAAGAGCGGTACAGGGGTGACGAGTGGAGTTTGTTAGGGGGCACCTCCGGTAATAAGAGCTTACTAGAAACTATGATGGAGTACCGAGCATTGCCGAAAGGTGAAGCAGGCAGAGTCATAGAAGGTATGGTTGTTAAAAAGCTGTTCGGCCCAGAGGATATGTTACGAGCTAATTCACTGAATGATGATCTAGCAAAGAACTACGGACACGCCGGAGAAGTATACATTCAGCACATACTACAAAGCGTAGAGCAAACCGAGAAGCTAGTGCTAGCCACTAGAGATAAGTTAATTATGAGGGCCAAGCTAGAGCCATCCCATCGTCACTGGGCTGCTGAGTGTGCTGTAGTATTTGCTGGTTGTGTAATTGCTGAACGGCTTGAACTTATAGATTGGGACTTGCACGCTTTATGGCGTTGGATTATCAAAAAACTCAAGATGTTGAAGATAGAAATGAAAGAGATGACGATAGATATACATGATCTGGTAGGTCAATACTATCAAGCGCATGTACGAAACATTCTGCGTATACGAAGCACTGACGATGCTAGAGGCGATCCTGTGAAAGAGAACATACTAAACCCACAGCAGGACAGGCCAATGTACAAATGGGTTGGAAGGCACGAAACAGATATTAACCGGCTGTATCTGCTACCCACACCGTTTAAGGAGTGGTGTATAGCCAAGGGGCACCATTTTAGTGCCATATCTCAGCTTGTAGAGATACACATGAATGGCAAGAAGAAAAAGGTACGTTTGGGTAAAGGTACCAACCTAGATATAAGTCCACAGCACTGTTGGGTCATGGACTTCAGGTACGATGAGTTTGCTGCCAGTAATCAACTCGATGCCGATTTGGTAGAGGGGGAGGATGATGACGCGGGTGATGCTGACTGACATATCCCCCGACGGCGTACGCATCGTGGTGGATTGGGACAAGTTTGTACCGGGTTCTTCTATATTTATACCCTGCATCAACACCACTAAAGCCATCAAGCATTTAGCGAAAGCCGCTCGGATTAACACAAAAGATATAGAAAAACGTGTTTGTGTAGAGGGAGGAAAGTATGGCGTTCGTGTGTGGAGGATGAAATAATCGTTGTGTGGAGCTTTATGGAGTTGTATGGAGTTGTATGGAGTAACACAAGATGTGGTACAATATAACTTCATCATTCTCCTAGGGTTCTACCATTCCCCTTGAGAAACTGATTAGCCCCTCGTTGTAGGGGCTTTTTTTATTGCGGAAAATAACTTTCCATAGCTTCGTCATACTCTTTATTTGACTCTTGCATCCTACGCACAGACTTAGCGTCTGCGGGAGCGCCACCTGTAGTCCTAGCAAAATAACTGCGCCTGTCTCTGCCTTGCTTTGATCGTAGCAAATAGTCAAGGTCTATGAGTTCCTCTGGATATTCCTTATTAAACTCTCGTATCTGTTCTTTTACTTCTGCCAAAAGCTGCTCGTTTTTTGGGCGTGTTTTGTCTCCCAAAGCAAAAAAGTAATTATCAGTGAGCGAGTTTTTCCTAGCATCCAAACCCCTGTCTTTTCGTAGGTTAAGAGACAGCTTTTCTCTCTCGTATGCGTATTCAAAAGGAGTAAACCCTAACCCTTGGAGAATGGCATCACCCATACCAACCTCACCCATCACAGGGTCACCACGGCGCGTCCTGTACCCTTCTTCGCTAGCTCGTATACTTTTTAGCACGTTGGATAAAGCTGTGGGTAGGAGTCCCTCTAAAGCACGGCGGTTATTAGCTGGATTATCATCAAACAACAACTCATAACCGCTTTCTAAAGCACGTCCTATTACAGAGACTGAAGGCCCGGCAAGTTGTTCTACAGCATAAATATACTCGTTATCCGGCCTATAGTTGCCTCTGTCTCTAACCAATAAGTTAGTCAGATTGATACGGCTTCGTAAGTCTAGTCCTAATTCTGCTATAAGGCCGTAGTAACCCCTGCCCATAGTCTTAGCCATCATGGTATCGAAATCGTCTTCGTCCTCATCCACAAATATAGAATCATACAGGAAGGCCACCACACCATACAGGGGCACACCCGCAGCACCCAACCATGCTGCACCACTAGCAGTTAACCAACCAAAAGTACGCGCTAACATCTTGGCTTCTTCACGTTCAGCGTCGGTTTTAGCTGAGTTAAACAAGAGCTTCTTAATGGCGTTAACCATACTAAGGTGCTGGTACAGAAACTGACCGGGCACGCGTTTGTATTGCATAGCCAGACTACCAAAATCGCTTTGGGAAATACGAGAGCCTGTAGTTAACAATGCCGAGGCGTTAACCCATGTGGTTGTATCAGTCGCTTTTTTGGCAGCTTGTCCACCGTATTTAGTCAGATCAGCGTCGTTAATATCTTTAAACTTCTTGCCGGTTAGCTTCTCCATCTCCAGCATGTATGTGCTCATACCACTTATTTGTCTTATAGACCTTTCGTTGTGGCTGAACAAAATACCAGAAGCAAAAGATAGTTTAGCGATAAAGTTATTCGCTGGGTTAAGGAGATCAGATGTTTCTTCGGCTATGGTACGGGTATCGAAACCCATTTCCACAAATCTTTCTTTTAGCGGGCCGAAATTTTTATAAGCTGGATCGGTGTCTGTCTTTTCGTTGGTAAGGGAGAAAGCAGGGACTATACCCAATTCGTTTACAGATTCGCCCCCCTCCAGACCCTCTAGTTTAGTTTTACCAAGAGTCTGCATGTACAATTTTGTAGCACTTAATGTAGCCGCAGCGGCGTTTACCGATCCGTACTCACCGGATAGACGAGCTTGTAGTACCATAGGTATGACAGACGAGTTAACCGCAACAGAGCTTATGTTGAAGCCTAGTGTCCCTACGAAAGTCAGTGACCTAGCTGTACGCGCGAAATTAGATAAATTTGGGTTCTTGTTAAACTCGACATAGCTAGGCCGTCTGTTACCCGCAGGTAACGCGTTTGTCTCAGATTTAGTACCAACGATTACTGTAGCTAAATCCCTATGGAATCTATCATCCGCAGGTAGTCTAGCTTTTTCTTCGTTGACAGCTTTTACAGCCAAGTCCATATCTACTTTGTTAAGTATGTTTGCGTAGCTAGTTATTAGCTGGGGCATACGTCTTTCAAAAACGTGTAGTGGGTCACTTTCTGGCCCCATAATACCCCTACGCTCTTGGCGCATTTGTACAAGAGACTGTTCTGGTAGTGAACGCAGTATAGCCTCGGCCATGAAGTCGTTTATTTCTTCGGCTTTGTCAGAGTCTACGTCTTTCAGCAACGCTTTTAGTTGCTTCTGCTGTTCTATCAAAAACGGGATCGGTACATTGTTAAACTGACCAGACTTAGCCGTGTCTAATACCTGCTCTGGTGTTCTCTCTTGGGCATCTATACCCTGTGCCCGTAACTTAGCTAACGCTACAGCGCGTTGTCCGGCGTCTTTATAGGCGCTTGTACCGTACTCAACCTGCCCTGTGGGGGACGTGTAAATAAACTCAAGCCAGTAATTACCTTCTCTAAACAGAGGAAAGTAAGGATCAACTGTGCCGGATTCCAACCTTCGTTGGAAAAGAATGTCTTTTACCGTAGCTTTTACGCCGTCTTCAACATCAAGTTTCTGTATGTTTGATTCTTCAGCTTCAAGAATCTTGTCGTTTATGCGTAGGTATTCATCACGAACTTTTCTGTAGACTGCTTTCTGTTCTTCATTCAAGGAGGCATACAGAGCTTCTGAACGCTTTAGAGCTTCTACTTTATCAGGAGTAGGCTCAACGAGTTTAACTGGCCCGAATATAGTGGGCTTACCTGCGGCCTTATCTGCTTCTCGTTTGGCCTCCAGATCAGCTTTAGCTTTATCTGCTTTTGCTTTGGAGTCATAGTAAGCATCTACACGTCTGTTCTTACCCTTGTCTTTTACAGCATGAGTAACTCTGTACTGAGTGTAGCGTCTCTTTTCAGTAGCACTCTTAGTTGGGTCAACACCGTTAACAGTGGACTCATAGACTAACGTGCTTAAATTTCTATAAGCTTCGCTATCTACAGAACTAAAGAACCCACTTGAAAAAGCCCTACGTGCAGCCTTCAACACGCTGTTAAACCGTATCATTTCCTGATTACGGGTACCGTCTATCTTGTACAGCAGTTCCTGTACTATATCTATGCTTGGCAGAGCTTTCTTACCTAAGTCAACGAGAGCTTCTAAACCCAAACCACTTAGCAATGTAGACCGCGCTGATGTGGTTAGGTTCTTAGCATTCTCTACTACTTGTATTCTGCTCTGCTCCAAGGTTTCCGGTGTAGCAAAACGCACACCTCCACTAAGAGCTTCTGTCACTGCCGAATCTGGATTCGGGCCAGCTAGGGCACTTGCTACATCTGTAGCGTTACGTGTGTCAGGAGAGTTAGCCAGTATCGTGTTTATATATCTACGTGCCGCTACGTCCGCTGTTTCGGGAGAACCCAATCCTAGGAATCTTGTGATAGCACCCCAAAATCTATCCCATGCAGTGAGCTTACTACCACTTGGCTTGTAGGCTGCTAAGGTCACTTGGAACTCTGTGTTTGTGTAAGCTTCAGCAACAAAATCAGCTAAAGACTCAGAAGCGTAAGCGTTAGATATATCATCCTTTATGTTGTTATAGAGAGCAGTTAGCTTCTTAGTTAAAGGATGCGATTTATTTTTTAGAGTCTGTTGAGTAGCAGCATGGGTCGCTTCGTGCAATAAGGTGTGCGTACTTAGTGGCGTGTCGAGATCAAGCTGAATTACATTGTTAACGGGATCATACTTACCAGCAACAGGTTTACCCTTGGCATCTGTTATACCCTCAACAAACTCGACTCTGGTGTTGCCTATAGCTTTAGCTAGGGCCATCGCAGTTTTACGTACCAACGCATTCTTTGACTCACCAGCAACCTGACCTAACGCACCTACAAGATTCCCATCCAACGCTAGGTCATTTGCTGTATCGGATGCGGGTTCCATACTAGCGGCAACGGCATCTTTACGCAGGTAGTCATTGAGTGTATCTGAATCTTTGTTTTCAAAATGCTTGCTTAAAACAAAACTAATAGTTAGCTCGTCATCTTGTACGGTGCCGTCCTCAACATATTCAATTTCTGTATTAGATTCCTCTTCTTCGATTTTTCTAGCTTGTTCTCTTTGTTTCTCTTGCTCGGTTAGTACACGTACTTTGCCTTCTTCTATCTTACGTTCGCGCTTTCGGTAGTCTTCTAATTTTTTAGCTACATCCTCAGACAAGTTTTTCTCTATCCAAGAACGTGCAGCTTTAGCCTGTTTAACCTCCAGACTATAGCCAGATTGCGGTGTTAGCTTAGTTTTTTTACCAGCAACAGGCCTACCCTTCGCATCTGTCTTACCTTCAACAAATCCAACTTTACTTTTTGTACGCTGTAATGGTGGTTCTAACTGTTGAGCTATGACTTGCAGTGTAAGGTCTAAGTCTTCTACACCATACTCGTCTAGGTATTTTTGCATCGCTACATCAGGGCGATACTGTAAGTTTTTAGAGGTGGGAGTTTTCTTTTTGTTAAGTTTGTTTAACTGCACCGAATCATTATCTGTAGTAGCTACTACTTCTGTAGGTGCAACTCGCTGTATTCTGCGCCGTGGTTGTACAGTTGGCTCGGATTCTTCCGTTATAGTTGGCTCTTCTGTTTCCGGTGCTATATCCCTATCAACCACAGCCTGTTCAGCCTGTATGCTCTCGGCTGTCATAGGTCTTGCGGCTCTAGTTGGTTCTGCCGTTGTAGTCGGTGGCGTTGGTTCTTCTGCCACGGCCGGTTCTGCTGCTACAACAGTTTTTTCCTCCATGCGCTGGCGTGGAGTTTTGGGTTGTCTAGGTTGTTTAGGTTGTACGGCTGGGCCTTTGGGCGCTCTTTCCGGTACAAAAGCTTCTACTTCTTCCGCACCAGCACGCTGCTGCTCTTGTTGTTGGTAAGTAGTCTGTATCTGAGAGAGTTCAGCAGGTGTTGTTTCTGTATCTCTAAAACCTTGACGACGTAATTCAGCTTCAAAAGCACGTCTGGTGTTTTCTTCACCAACAACAGCGGGATCAGCTAATATAGGAGTAAGAACCTCCTGTCGCTTTCTTTCTGTCTCCTGCATCTGTCTAGCACGTTGCCGCGCTGTCACATCATACAGGTCTTCTTCTAACCTAGCCGCTTCTTCTTGAGCTGTTACGTCTTCACTTAATTGCTGTGCGGTAGCTTCTTCCGCTAGCAACTCTTGTATTTCCTGATCTTCAACTTGTTCTACTAAATCAGGCTGTATGTCAGGAGGTTGGCGTGGAGAAAATACAGAAAGGGGGCGTACCGGTAGCGGTTCTTCTTCGGTTACACCAGCAAGCTCCTCTAAGTCCATTAGACGTTCGGGTTCTTCACTTACCGGTAAAGTTTCTGGGAACATCTCTGCGGTTTCACCCACAGGAGTTTCTTCAGTGATAGTTGGTAGGTCTTTGTTTACTTCTTCTTGTATTTCTTCTTCGGTTAGCGTATCTGCACGGTCACCCATAGTCCGTACTCTTTGCACACCGGGTATAACCGCTTCAGCTAGGGTAGCTAGAATGGCACCCACACCAAAACCGTATGCCGCAGACTCTCCAGTGCCAGTAAATACGCCCTGCTCTGGATTGTATACACCTCGGGCAATTAGGTTCTGCCCGACTTCACTTATAGCTTCTTGTATGCCTTCTTCTACTGCCGCAGCAGTAACCCGTCCACCTATAGAGTTTTCAGCAGCGCGATTTAATTTACTTATTATGCTCGAACTTACTTCTTGAGCTACATCGTCAGCCGCAGGCCCAAGAACTTTACTTAAACGTCCTGCTATACGTATAGGAGAAAAAGACTCTAATACGCCGGGGATCATACCAAACCCAGCAGCCCTGCTTACTTGTTCTTCAGTAGCTCCCGCAGCTTCGGCCCTTTGTGCAGCACGTCCGGAGCCGCTAGCAACACCCATAGCGACTGTACCAAGACCTATGGCAGCAGCAAGAGGTAAAGAAACTGGAGCTGATATTGCAGCTAAACCACCACCTAATAAATACGGTAGGGTAGACCCCACGCCAGCACCAAGAGTTCCCCGTATGCCGGGTTCTTCTGTGGGTGGGGGTTCTTGACCTTCACGTAAACGTGCACGTCTGGCTTGTTCAGCTTCTTCAGGTAGGAGAAACGCAGCCCCGTATAGTTGAGACTGTATCTCTTCTCGTGCGCCCGGAATAATACTCCCAAAAAACCCCGGTGCTTCTGGAAGCTCCGGTTGAGGTTCTGGTTCCGGCAATTCAAAGCTAGGTAAAGGCGGCGAGGGTTCTCTAACCCCCATGGCAGTCGTAGTGTCAGGGTAGTTTTCAGCAACAAAAGCACTTATGTCACTACGCGGCATTTCGTCCGGAAACCGAACTAGTCTACCGTCTGGCATTCGTACGACAGGCATTGGCCTACCCCTATTAGTTGCTTCTTACAACAGGTGGTTGTGGGGAAAGAATATCTGGTAACTCTGTAAAGTCTATTATCTCCTCATCCCCACTTGTTGTTTGGGTACCACCTGCACTGCCGCCTACATCAATTAACTGACCCTTTAATTTAGAGATCATACTCATTTGACTATCAAACTCTTCTTTTATTGCCCTGATTAAAGGTGCTGGGTCTTCTAATGATACAGCCGCGTTTTGTCTTATTTCTATTGCTAAAGCCGTATATTCTTGTCTTGCCGCCATTTCCATTTCTTCAACGTCTATTAATGCTCGTCTTAAATCTTCCCTATCCATCCTGCCTTGTCTTGAAGCTTCCAAGGCATTTCTTAGGCTAGCATCCAGCACATTCAACTGATTTCTAGTACCTTCCAAACGCTCGGTTTGTTCTCTGTTTAGCTTACCTGTTAGTAGCTGCGATGCAGTTTGCATGGCTTGGTTGCGTTGTGCAGACAGAGTTTGGTAGGTCTCACGTCCAGCTTCAAACGCTGTACCTCTTGCTGCTCTGTCTATACCCATAGCTTCTATTTCTGCTGCTGCGGGCTTAGTCACTTGCTCAAGACGCGCTTTTCTTGCTCGCTCCCTGAGTTTTGAACGATCCGATACTAGCTTTTGTCCTACATTAACTACACTGCCGGGGGTCATAAAAGCGCTTAAAATAGACTCTCTTTCTAACTTTCTCTGTTCTTCTGGGGAAGCTACGTTTGTGTAGTATTCTCTCATCCCCTCAATTACAGCATCACGCGCTGCTCTTTCCGTATCTGTCATACCATAAGCTTCTTGCGCGGCTCTACGTTCTGCTTCTCTTTCCGCAGCAAAATCAATACCTAAACCGCCTTGCGTAGCCCCTAGTAAGTCTTGATAAAGTGGATCATCCTCTATAGAAGGGGCGGCAGGTGCAGAAGTTCTTACCTCTTCCATCTCTGTTACTATGTCACTAGGGCTTTGTACTGAACCACCCGGCTGATACCCAACGATACCACCGCCCACCATCTTGGGTTTCGTACCTTTACTGCCTCCGGGGTTATTAACTTTAGGTGTGAGGTTCAGTTGAACTTCTGGATCAAACCCGGCGTCTCTGGTCGCTTGCTGCATCGCTTCAGCTTTGAGATTGGGATTATTGGCCTCCATCAAGTCCATTTCACTTTTTACGTTCGCTGCTGAGACCATATCTCCTTCGGCTTTGTACTTCCTAAACATCTTGTCTAGGCGTATATACTGCTCTATCTCTGGGTCTCCACCAGCTACAAAGCCTATAACACCGCCCTGTGCGGCAGTCTGCATACGAGCCATATTCGGTGCAGGTATTCCTGCAATACCACCCATAGGAGGTCTTTGCATTTGTTGAGGTGCGGGTCTTTGTGGCATTTGTCTAGCCATCTGCTGTTGAGGCATTGTTTGTACAGCAGGTAGTCGTCCTGCTCTACCCATTTGTCTGCCTCTTTGTTGCATACCGGGAGCAAGACGTTGCGCTATACCCATAAGACCTTCTAAAACTTGTTGTTCTTTCCTAGGCACTACTTGTGCAGGTTGTGGGCTTGGTTTGTTCATCAACATAGTATTGTCCACAGCCCCCAAAAGTTGAGAGGCTTTCTGCATCTCTATAGCTTTTTCCGTAGCTGGAGGCAGGTTGTATTTTTTAACACTATCTCTGACTACATCACTAGCAGCCGTCATGCGCGGGTTTGTTCTCATGATACTGCTTCCTCGCTATCTGTAGTGTTGGCATTTTGACCAAATAGATTAGCCAAAAGATCATATATACCTGAACCAGTGTTGAAGCCACCAGTTAAAGCTGCTAAACCGGATGGCTCAAAATAGCTGTATGTTGAGGACTCTATAGGTACGTTCTGAAGTAGCGACTGCAAATACTGTACTTGCTTATAAGGAAAGTCTCGTTCTTCTCTGAATTGCCCTATATCAGCCGCAATACCTTCACCCTCTATATCTCTTTGCGTTCTACCAGCTCTAGCTATGCTTTCTAACGCTTTTAGGCCGTAATCCCGCTCACCAGTAAAAAGATCAGCCGCTTCTCGGTATGCTTGTGCGTAGCCCTTTCCAGTTATATCTGCTAGCCGGTCTTGTAAACCTCGGGCTAGTTCAGCTTCTGCTACGGCTTGGCGTGACCCACCGTATGCACCTGCCTTACCGTACTCACTTTGTACCCCCGTTCGCGCTATTTCAGCTTCTCTTGTAGCTGCCTCGTACTGTGGGCGCAGTGCTGCTTCTATGTACGGGTTCATGTACTGCTGCACAGGACTGACAGGCGAGTCTGAAGCTACCGGAGCACCGCTTGTTATATCGTAAGCTGTACCTGTAAAAGAGCCGCCCGTTGTAGCAGTGGGTATACCTAGACTACCTAACCCGCTGAACGCTTGAGCCTGTAGGGGAGAAGCACCGGCACTTAATGGCCCCATGAAAGCTAAATAGGGAGAACTAGCCAGAGCCATGCCCCGACCTAACATCTCCGTTACATATGGCCCCGCATAGGTAGCAAGGGGAGAGTTTTCACCCTGCTGCTGATTTACAGGGGCTTGTTCTCCGGTAGCTATACCGCCGTTGTTGTAATATTTCATGTCATCCTCACGCTGGCATCATGCGAGTAGGGTTTATTTCTGGGCCTTGTTTAGTAGTCCCGGTACGTTCTCGGCGTACTCTGTCCATCATTGAGTACAGTTGTTTTGCCCCTGCATCTGAGTTGCCGTTACCTAAATGGCTTACCACATCGGCAGGTACTACAAATTCACCGTCACTTAAAGCAGCAGGCTGTGTCCCGTCTATTGTTGCAGGTATAAGATCAGCCATACCGTCGGTAGACCCACCCAAGTAGTAACCTTGACGGTTAAGAGAAGCTAAACCACCTCCGGCCAAACTGGGAAAACCCTCTGTGTAATCCTCACGGTCTGGGCTGTTACCCACACCTGTACCAAGCGTACCAAATACACGGTTTATATAAGCTTGGTTGCGAGCTTGGTTGTCCATAGGAGAATCTACCGCTGCTTGTGTGTTGTCGCTGGCGTTATTGTCTCCATTCTCCGTTGTCGGTGCAGTAGGCACTCTCGGTTGGTAACTACCCTGTGTAAAGTAGTAACGTCCGCCACTACCCGGTCTACGCGGCATCACAGTGGGTAAACCGCCTTCTTCAGCAGCAGGTATTGTGTATGACTGTGCAAACGCATTTGGCAATAGCTCGCGTTTATATTCATAGTCAGGTATGCCACCCTGATACCCTGTAGCTCTAGGCGGTGTTAAACCTAAAAAATCACTGATCGTACTAGAATCATCGGCTCTTGATGCTGCATAGAGTCCAAGTAATGGTGCTATGTTTTGGTACTGAATACCGCCCCTACTAGGATCATAGAAAAGTCCTAGTAAACCAGAAGCTATATTCCCAGCACCGCCCATTAGATTTTCTATAAAGTCGTCAAACACAGTTACCTGCCTCTTAGTAAATCTTCTACTTCACGTAGTAAATCATAATTATCTATTTTACCGCCACTTGCGGCTTGAATAGTAGGGGCAAATATGCTCTCGCCCCCTATATCGTACAAATATTCAAGTTCACCTCGTTCGCCCGGCTCCACAAACACAAAACGTCCATCAAGCGTAGGCATTAACCCTGCTGTGGTGGGTGTAGCCATACACTCTTCAGGGTTCAAAAACGCATACGCTGGACTACTACAAAGATTGGTATCTACTCCACACTCTTCTGGGTTCTCGGCTGCATACCCCGGATTCAGGCAAGGATCAGTTGGTGTACCCTCACACTCTATTGGGTTTTCGGCCGCATACGCTGGATTCAGGCAAGGATCAGTTGGTGTACCCCCACACTCTATTGGGTTTTCGGCAGCATACGCTGGATTCAAACAAGGATCAGTTGGTGTACCCCCACACTCTATTGGGTTTTCGGCAGCATATACCGGATCATCGCAAGGATCAGGGGGAGGTGGTGGTGTACCCCCACACTCTATTGGGTT
>Ga0209645_1000514_pt1 | contig 19799 bp, 16 predicted proteins | sample ETNvirenome_6_30_FD_184070 | JGI IMG/M metagenome (GOLD analysis project Ga0209645, IMG submission 184070) | Marine viral communities from the Pacific Ocean - ETNP_6_30 (SPAdes) (version 2) | ecosystem: Environmental > Aquatic > Marine > Oceanic | place: Pacific Ocean | collected 2013-06-19
CGAAACTGTTATGTACAAAATATCAAAGTATAGCGGATCTAGAACAGACACGACCCCAATCCAAAATATTTGGTTACCAAATTACACACAAGGGGCAACTAAACTAGAATATATAGATTCACAGGTCAAATACGGAGAGGAGTATACATATGTTGTAAGTGCTATAAAATATGTGTTTGGCTTAAAGTACAAATACAGTCAAAAGAAGGCTCCGGGAGTCGCTATTGTCGAGACTGTTCTAGAAGATGCCATAACAATTGGTTACATTGTAGAATGGACTGGCATGGCGAATCTCTTTGATGATTGGGAGGTTGCTTACCCCCAAGCGTTTAGCAGTCAGGATCCACTTTGGGCGATCTACGCTAATCTATTTGACCCATCATATAACTATGTAAGCGGCGATACTCCTCAAAGTGCTCCGGGCTTCAACGACAAAAACAGATATTTTCTAACAATTGCTAGGCTAAACGAAATCCTTGAAACTTCATGGGACCTCAGGCCAAAATCTCAGTACATCAACAGTACCTATGGCTTCCCACAAACAGTTGGGTTTAGCGCGCCAAGTTGGAGGAACATTTGGGGCGGAGATTGGATTTACGATATAACTCCGAACACTCCAGTAGATGAGCAAGAGAATCTTAAATTGCTTATAACAACTGATAGCAATGGACAGTCATTGTCTCTAAAAGACCCTGCGAACTTCGGAGTTCAGGATTGGCTAAATCTTTGGTTTGGCGCAGGAACCAGCATAGAGCCATATTATTTGCCTCCGCTACCAACATCACTTTCACAAGGTGACTGGAGATTGCAATGGGTTCCTCCCGCACACCACATATTAGATAGGTTCTTTGGCAGCCCATCAAACGTCACAACTGTTGGCTTTGAAAATTATCAGGGAGGCACGATCAACTCTGCGAAAACACTTGGTTCTGTAGAGTCTGTAGAGCCGGGTTTCGGGGCAACAACTATAGCAGTTAACGGTTATGACACTGAGTATGAGATAAACATGCAGCCTGCTACCCAAATTGTAGAAGTACCGATTCTAACCTCTACAACCTCTATATTATCAAAGCCACCAGCAGTGCCTCAAATAGATATAATACCATTCAGAGGTATTAACGATACATTATTGTTCAATTTTGCTTCGGCAAATATTAAAACAATACAAGCACCAATACCAATACAAAGAGGCGAAGAAGAAATGTTTGCTAAGCTGTCACAAGCACAAAACAAGCAATATGGCGAGCCTATCGAATTTTCTAATGATGATACAATTTCTTTCTTCCAGATTTTTAGAGTTGACAGGCCACCTACTAGTTACACTGACTTTGCTGACTCGCTACGAGCCACCATCTCTACATTGGTTTCGAGCGAACAAGAGATTGTTAGAGCTACCTCTGCATCATACGAAGAGAAGCTTTTGCCTAACATTAAATACTACTATACTTTTAGGTCAGTAGACTACCATGGCAACTTTTCAAATCCTACAACAGTCTACGAAGTAGAGCTAGTTGATGATGCAGGCGCAGTATTCTTGCTGGTCAATACTTACGAATTCCCTATCATTGATCATAATTCAGTATCTATTGACATGACACGCTTCTTACAAGTGCTGCCTGCAATTGATCAAGTAACTGCTGACGTGTCTTCTAACACTCAATATGCAGATCCTTCAGATATTCCTTTTGTTCAGTTGGGTGCCGACTATATACGAGAAGAGGACAGAATTTGGGATAAAACTTTTAAAATACGACTTACTTCAAAAGAGACAGGAAAAAAGATAGACTTCAATGTCACTTTCGAAAAGAAAGATAATAGAAACAAATAAAAACAGAGACTACTTATAGTATAAACTAATTAAAGTTTGGAGATGGAAGAATATGGCTTTTTTAGACAATAGCGGCGATATAATCTTAGACGCAGTTTTGACTGACGCTGGCAGAAGGCGTTTAGCACGCGGCGATGGAAGCTTTAACATTGCCAAGTTTGCTCTTGGAGACGACGAGATAAATTACAGAATTTATGATCCTAACCATGCAAGTGGTTCGGCATACTACGATCTTGAAATCCTACAGACGCCAGTCCTAGAAGCTTTTACTAGTCCGGGTTCTCAGATGCACCACAAGTTGGTAACTCTTAGCAGAAACGACTTTCTTTATCTCCCAATCATTGAACTCTTTGAGACGCTTGGCACTACAAGAGATTCTACAACTAACTCGTTCTTGGTTGCTGTCAACCAAAACACTGAAGACGATGCCAACATTCAGAATCTAGCTGGAGTCATCTACGGAGAGAATCCAAATTCTTCAAATAGTACAGCGATTAGAACTGATCAGGGAGTTGATGCAAATGGCAATCTAGCAATCGCTCAGCTAACTGGTGATCTGCTAGAGACTCAGTACCAGATCCAGATGGATAATAGATTTGGTCGTCTAACTAGAACTGATGGAACTAGCCTCAATGTTAGCTTCGTAGATCAAAATAACATTGCATCATACTTTGTTAATCTGGGTGGTGGAGTTGTTTCATCTATCACAGATTTGACTGCTGCTGGTTCTTCTATCAACGGCAGAAGAGGCACAAGGGTTGATTTTAAGATTAAGGCTTCTCTTGATGTTAACGGAAGTAACAGTTTATTCACTAGACTTGGTGGCACATCAACAGTTAACGGCACTAGCGTTAGCCATATCGATTCAACCGTCAGAGTTATAGGAGTGACTACTGGTTACTCAATCGATATTCCACTTAGATATATTAGAAAGTAAAGGAAGTAAACAATGGCATCAACTTTTAAATCTCTTGCATCTGGAGACGTTGCAACAACAAGAACACTTTTGCACGAATCAATTCCTGTTACTGGTAGTATTGTTTCTGGTACCTATGGCGGCGATGGAGTGGCATTAGGATCTGAAGATCATATTAAGACTTACTCACATGGCATGTTCCAGTCTGTTTATGATTACCCTTACCTTTCTTCTTCCGCTAACCATATATTCGATATCACGGTTGGGTTAGCAGATACAAGCCCCTTGAGCGGCGCTACTACCTCACAAGTATCAAAGAAGATAAACATTTATAACCAGATGGCTCAGGTACTTATGGGCTACGACGAGACAGGGTCCGTAAGGCTTTTTGATGAAGATGGTGATATCATCGCAGGCGGAACAAAAATAAAAGAGTGCTATTTTATTAACTTTGCTAGAATTCTAACAAAGGACGAAATTAAGAAAGGCACTTTTGAGCTAGAGCTAGTCACAACTGATGGGTTTGCCCAACCAGCTGATTCGACAGAAAGAATCAAAATTACAGATTTTTCCGGATCTGATGGATACTTTGTTAACTCTCCTGCTGGTGAGTACGGTGTACTTTTTGCTACAGGCTCCGCTGGTACAGATGTTACTGCGGCAAATCAATACTACAAGGTAGGGCTTATATTCTATCAGGCAGGTGTGGCTGTAATCAGTGGCTCTGTTTTCTCTGACGCTGCTGACGGTGGTATCCTAAACAATTCAAAGGGCACTGTAACATTTAGTCCAACTAACGCCGATGCTACTGGCTTCGATACTGTCACAGGGTCTACCGTCGATGTTATGGCGGACAACTTGAGAAACAGGGTATACAACCTTCAGTTCAATAACACTACAGAGCTTAACTCGACCATTTACTTCTGTCGAGCAAATAACACTGAATTCAACTATAGTGCTAACCCAACATATCTATCTACCTCTGCTGGTGGTCCAAGTGAAATTGTTGTAAAAGACGGGACAAGCACAAATGACCCACACACTTATATCACAACAGTTGGTCTTTACTCCGCAGATAGCGAACTTCTAGCTGTTGCTAAACTCTCAGAACCTATCAAAAAGGATCCTTCTAACGAGTTGACTCTAAGAGTTCGCCTAGATTACTAGGATGTCTCATGTCTTTTCGCAAATTTACAAGTAACGATTTATATGTAAATTTTTTAAGAACAAATCCTTCTTATAAGTTTGATATTTATAATTCTGAGATTTATTACAATAATAAATCTCTCCAAACAGGACAGTTTGCTGACAATGTCGGCAATGTTCCTGTTGGGCATATTAACTTATACGAGATGAATATCGACAGAAGCTCTGACGGCACTGGGCTTATTTTTCCTTTCATCAATAAAAATAGCTCCCTTACAACATTTAAAACTGTGTCTACCGCAGATTTTTATTCTCTTGACTATGGTTCAACGATTAGTGGTTCCGCTTATCCCCTCTCTGCGTCAATAGTAAGAGAGTTTTTTGATGATGATCATTATAACACAATGAGGACAAATAACGAAACGATAATACAAAATGAGAAAGATGATCATTTATCTACAAACATCCAGCTACAAAATGGTGACCTAACTGACTCTGGTTTTCCTGATTTCAGCACAAGTGACCCTGTTACTTCTACAGCTGATGGAGTCACGCGCAACAGCTTACAGAGATATACAAGACTAAAAACACTTCTTTCTTCTTCTCACGTACACTCTCTTAAAAATATAATTAATTCAAAAAGAATGTTGAGCCCTCATTTCCAATATTCTGCTAGTTTTTCTTCTGGGTACGAAAGAGATCTAGACGTTGTTCCTGTGAACTTGATTAGCATCCCAAGTATATTTTTTGGATCTGAGGTGGAGAGAGGTACATTTGAATTAAACTATTATTTAACTGGTACTCTAATCGGCCAATTGAAAGACGAAAACAATAATGGAGAGCTAATTCAAGTAGGACCAGTTGGTAGCGAGGGATCTGGAAGTGTAGCAGGAATAGCCCTATATAAGGAGGGGTTTGTTATTCTGACAGGAAGTTGGGATCTTGCTGGAACAGATGGGCAACTAAATTACAAGAACACCGGTACAGCAGTAACTTCTTCATGGCTGTATTTCGGAGTTGGGGCAAATGATGGTATACCCACGGACGGTGAAGGTATTGACACAAGAGCCTCAGCGAGCTTTGCTATGCACTTCTCCGGGACCACTGAAGTTCCTGTTATGACTATGCTTGCACACGCTCCAAAGGGTCAATTTAATTATTCTAACAACCCCACTTACCTAAGCAGGAGCACAGCTACCGATTACTATTCAAGCTTAACTTCTTCCATATTTTATAAAGAGCCAGAACTTTCAACAGTAAATATAGTTAGTTCTTCTTTTGAGACACCAACTGCAAGCTTTGGAAAAGAAACCTACATATCAAAAATTGGTATCTATGACAAAGATAAAAATCTAATAGCAGTGACAACTGTAGCGAAACCAGTTAAGAAAACAGAAGATAGAGAATTTACTTTTAAAGTTAAGTTGGATATATGATATTAGGTTTAGACGTAAGTACATCAGTAATTGGTTATACTATTCTTGACAACAAATCAAATGTAGTTTTATGTGAAGCTTGGGATTTGAGAAACAAGAGAAAGTTTACTGATATATGGAATAAAGCTTCTTTTATTAATGAACAATTAAAAGAATTAAATAGTTCTTATAATATAGAGAAAGTTTATATAGAGGAAGCGTTTACTTTCTTCAAGTCTGGTGGATCGACAGCTAAAACAATGGCTAAGCTTCAAGCCTTCAACGGCATAGTTTCATGGCTGTGTTTAGACACATTTAAGAATATTCCCACTCACATCCCACCAGCTCGGGCTAGAAAGCTTAACGGTATAAAAGTTTCCAGAGGTCAAAAGGCAAAAGAAGTTGTTTTAGACTATTTATTGGAGAACGAGAAAGCTTTTGTCATAGAATATACCCATAAGGGAAACCCCAAGCCAACGTCATACGACAGGGCTGATAGTTTGATTATTGCAAAAGCTGGTTTTAAAATGGCTGGAGAATCTTGTAATGAAATCTAAATTTTCTGAAGTTGAACTTAATCAAATTATAATTGAAGAAGCTACAAAAGTTGTAAAGGGCAAGGAGCAGCTTGACGAGAATGTAGGACTCGTGGGTGCGGCTTTAGCAGGGGCGGTCACTGCTGGTTTTAGGCAGTTTATGGATTATATGCGCCCAGAACCAGAGTATGATGTTATTTTAAAACAAGCTATGGAAGACGATAGAGAAGAAGTAGAAGAAAAAATGCGAGACTACTTCAAGGCTTTCAAACGCATGATGTCAAATGCTTCCTTGTTCTCATTTGCTCCAACTAGTGCGTTTGGTCGTGCTGTGGAATATTTGCCTACTCTAAACTTTGGACCAAATAAGCCTTCAAAGGACGCCGAGAGAAGACAAGAAGATTTATTGAATAAAGTTAATGCACTAATAAAAAGGCACAACCCAGTTAGTCTTCAGCCCCTAAATGATGAAGAGCTAAGAACAAGATTACAGAATCTGATGAAGTCATTCATCAAAAAAGAATTTAGAATCGCAGAGGCATATGGTTTTGTGAATAGAATGCCTAAAGGGTATAAGCAGCCAAATTTAGCTTATGACTTCCTAAAGACACACATAAATAGTGTTGTAAAGAGAGCCCTAGCAGCTAACGAGACAGCTAGAGGTGTGGCGCAGGCTCAGACTACGGCTCCTCCAGAAGATACCACTACAACTACTACACCTCCCGAAGAAACTGGGGATCAGACGGCAACGGGAGCAGCACCTGCTGCAGCAAGCAGATACACCAGCACCGACGTCACACCACAGCAGGTTAGAGATGGAACCGCAGAGGTTAACCCATACGATAAGGGTAATGTTGTAGGATACGTTCAGGGTCTTCTTCAGAGACTTGGAGCTAAGATTAAAGTAGATAATTTCTTTGGCCCAAATACAATTGATGCTGTTAACAGATTTAAAGATGGGCTACTAAACGAACAGAAAGAGACTGCTGTAGTAGATAGCGATGTTCTAAAGAAAATGGAATTAGCTGCTGAAGATCAGGAGATTGAAGATATATCAAAGGGCGAAATACTTCCTCCTAAGACATCTGCTGGAGAAGGTGAGGTTAGCGAAGAAGAGGCAGATGCTGTGCCTACCACTGCACTTGCCAGAAAAGCTAAGAAACTTAAAGCCAAGATTGATAAAGGCGACGTACAGAATAAAAAGAGAGCTTCGGCTCGTTTAGACAGAATGAACAAGAGATTAGCTGCTAAACAACAAAGAGTAGCTGCTAAAAAACCTAAGAAAGGAGATAAAAAAATGAATGAAGAGATTGATGAAGCTACTCTAAGAAATATCATTCAAGAGGAGTTAAGCGAGATTACTAGTCCTGACATGGATGTTACAGGTCCTGCTCTTGTTAGAATGATTGTGTTTTTTGTTAAGAAGCACATTTACGATATAATTCTACAATGGTCCGCTTCTAGATTCAAGGCAAAAATGTCCCGAGCGAAGAGCTACGCTACCCGTGGACGCGACAAACCTAAATTGGACTATTTCTTGGCAATGTTTAAGCCAGCTTACCAGCGTCTAAAGGCATCACTTATGGCTGGGCCTACGGCTGATTGTGATGACTTGGCAAGTGGAATTCAAGATTTCTTTGTTGACACAGCTGAGGCCCTACAGGAGATGCTTAAGGATCGATACCATACAGCAGAGACTTACGAAGAGGCACGCATGGCTCATCGTGCTCTCAAGACTCAGTTAAACAAATATTACTCTGGAATGTGCAGCCGAAAAGAGAAGCCACCACAAGAGATTGAGTTTGATCCTGTAGTGGTCACACCTGATCCGAAACCCTCTACCGGAGCTTGTGCAAGTTACAGAAGCACCAACCTAAAGATGGCGGATATTGCCGCTGGCAGAGGAGTCCTTAAGCAGTGCATGAAGGGAGCAGTTGTTAAAAACCTACAGGGTTTACTGAAGATGTCAAACCAAGATGGGTTGTATGGCCCAGCTACAAAGAGAGCCGTCATGAAGCTTCAGAAAGATAATGGCCTTAAGGTCGATGGTATCTTTGGCAAGAACAGCTATGGTGCTCTTATCAAAGTGCCACCAACTCCAGTATCCTCTGATCTACCCGGAGCGCCAAGCCCAACAGCTAAGTTTGGCCTAAGCGAGGATAAAGACGAAACTGTAGTCAGTGAGTCGGTAAAGGATCGTTGGCAGAAGCTAATCAAAGGCTGATCGCTTGACGCTTTTCTCATGCTGTGCTATCATGGCAGCATGAGTGAAAAACTTCAAATCCTTAAAGGTGTTCTAGGCCGTTGTCGCACATCAGGTCAAGAGCACCTTTTTCATTGTCCATATTGTGGCCATCATAAAAAGAAGTTCTCTGTCAATATAGACAAAAATAAATACAAATGTTGGGTTTGTGATACCAAGGGCACAGACATATACAGAGTGATCCGCAAGTACGGTTCTTTTGCAGATGTTCAAAGATGGCGTGTACTGACCAATAAAGTCGAAATTAGTGACTTCGATGATATTTTTTCTGAAGAAGAGGAAGCAAAAGAGGAAGTAATTGACCTTCCTCCTGAGTTCCGTTCTCTAGCTAACACAAACACAATTGCAGCGCAGAATGCGCTAAACTATTTAAAGAAGCGAGGCGTTTCTGAAAAGGACATACTCCGTTGGAAAATTGGGTTTTGCGATGAGGGAGAATATAAAAACAGAATTATTATTCCTTCTTTTGGAATGAGCGGTAAAGCTAACTTCTTTGTGGCCCGTTCGTACTCTGGCGACTGGATGAGGTACAAAAATCCAAAAGTAAATCGTAACATTATTTTCAATGAACTCTATGTAGATTGGGACAGGGATATTATTTTAGTAGAAGGCATCTTCGATGCAATAAGGGCTTATGAGTTTGGTACTACAATACCTCTAATGGGCTCTACTTTGAGAGTTAATTCTAAGTTATTCCAAGAGATCGTCAGGAATGCGTCGAAAGTTTACATAGCTATGGACGATGATGCCAAAGATAAAGCTCGCAAGGTAACTCAAAATCTTATGAAGTATGGAGTTGAAGTCTACTCTTTGGACACCTCAGGTTACGAAGATGTAGCGGAGATGCCAAGAGACATCTTGTCCCAAAGAAAGGAAGACTGTCAAATTGTTAACACAAGCAACCAACTTTATGAACTTATAAGGAACATCTAGTATGAAATTTTGCCATATTGCTGATACCCACATTAGGAATTTAAAGTATCACAAAGAATATAAAGAAGTATTTAAGCAGCTCTACAGCGCGATTAAAGAAGAAAATGTAGATTACATTATCCACTGTGGAGACATTGCTCACACAAAGACTCAAATCTCACCAGAATTTGTAGACATGTGTTCTGAATTTCTTAGTAGTCTGGCAGATATTGCACCCACATATGTGATCCTTGGCAATCATGATGGTAATCTCAAGAATACTGGACGTCTCGACGCCTTAACGCCTATTGTGGAGGCACTTGAGCATCCAGACCTACACTTGCTTAAGGATTCGCAAGAAGTCTATCTAAGGGACGGTTTTGCCCTTAACGTACTGTCAGTATTTGACGAAGACAACTGGCAAGATCCAACAAACTATGAGAATGTAAATATTGCTCTATATCATGGCTCTATCTCTAATTGCCAAACAGATAGCGGCTGGGTCATGGAAAAGGGTGAGCATGATATTAATATTTTTGAAGAATTTGATTATGCTTTCCTTGGCGACATTCACAAACCGCAAGCAATGGATAAAGAAGGTAGATTTAGATATGCTGGCTCGACTGTGCAACAAGGGTTTGGTGAGTCTGAAGACAAAGGTATCCTTATTTGGGATATACAGGACAGAAACAGTTTTGAAGTTAAGAGAGTAATATTTGATAATCCAAAGCCATTCATCACCGTCGAACTACAGGATGGCAAACTACCAGATATCCAGCTTCAAAAGGGTGCCCGTGTGCGTCTCCTGTCTAACGAGAATATCACTCTTGAGAATATGAAAAAGGCTGTTGATGTAGCACAGCACCAATACCGCCCAGAAAGCATTAGTTTTCTAAACAGGAACATTAGCCAGAATAGCTTAGACACATCTACAGTAGATCATATTAGGCATGATGATTTACGAGACATCGTAGTGCAGAGAAGACTAATAAAAGAGTTCTTATCAGATTATAAGTTAAGTGATTCTGTGATCACAAAGATCTTGCAGCTAAATGACAAGTACAACCTTATGGCTGAAGAAAAAGAAGAAGTCTTAAGAAACGTAAATTGGGCTATTAGAAGCTTAAAATTTGATAACTTGTTTAACTATGGGGAAGATAACTCAATTGACTTTGCCAAACTTAATGGTATTATCGGCATCTTTGGAAAGAACTTCTCTGGTAAATCTAGCGTTATCGATAGCCTACTGTTTACTATGTTCAATACAACGTCGAAGAACGAGAGAAAGAATCTAAACGTAATTAATTTTGATAAAGATTATGCTCGCGGTGAGCTTGAGATTCTGACAGAAGACGGTAATGTCTGGACCATTACACGCCAAGCAGACAAGTACATTAAAAAGTCAAAAGGACAGGAGATTGCTGAGGCCAAGACTGATCTAAACTTTACATGCACTGGCCTTGATGGGTTTACGGAAGAAAGAAACGGACTAACAAGAAACGATACGGACAAGGAAATTCGTAAAGTTTTTGGTACAGTAGATGACTTCCTTCTTACTTCTATGGCGTCACAGCTAGATTCCTTGTCCTTTATTAGAGAGGGATCTACTAAGAGAAAAGAGATATTTGCTAAGTTTCTTGATCTAGAATTTTTTGATAGAAAGTATAAGTTTGCGAAAGTGGAGGCTTCTGATCTTAGGGGAGCCCTGAAAAGGCTGGAAGGCAAAGAGTACGCAGCCGACATTGATCAAGCTATGTATGATTTAGAAGAATGTATCATAGAGCACAAGCAAAAGCAGAAAGATCTCAAAAAGTTGGACTCTGAGATAGAGGCAACCAAGAAAGAGGTAGAAGACTTGCAAACTAAAATTGATGCAACTCCGACAGAGCTTATTGATATTGTAAGTTTGCAGAGTGACCTGAAAGACAAGAGAAATCAATTTATCTCCGTACAGGATAATTCAAGAGACTTGAAAGAAAAGATTGTCAAGTACACAGAAGTAATAGGGGCACTTGCAGAATATATTGAGGAGTATGATATTGAAGCTCTTAGGGACAGGGTGGAGAAGTCTTCAAAGATTGACGATCTTTTGTCTGAGATGAAGAAGAAAACATCTGATGTCTCAAGAGAAAAAAGAGAGAATGAGCGCCAAGCAAAAATCCTTGATGATGTTCCATGTGGTAGTTCGTACCCTTCATGTAAGTTTATTAAAGACGCCTATGTTGCAAAAGCTAATTTACCATCAAATGAGGAAGCCCTAAAACTTCTTGATGAGCATCAATCAATGTTGGGAGAAAAGCGCGAGGCCCTAGACCCTGACGATGCACAGGTGAACATTGATAAATATGATAAGCTTGTTACAAAAAAGAAAGAATATGAGAGTGCCATTGAGAAAGGCAAACTTACAATTGAAAAGAACGTAGCGATACTCACTAATCTCAAGACAGAGATTTCTATTCTTGAGCAAAAAGAAGAGGAATATAATATAAACAAAGAGGCTATCGATGGCTTGAACGACTTGATTAGTGAGAAAGACAAGAAAGAAACAGAGTTCTTAGATCTCAAGTCCGACAAGAGGGACATGGATAACCAAGCTAAATTCTTGTACAAGAGGCTCGGATCTCTCGAACAGAAGATCGAAAACCTTAGAGAACAACAGGAAGAATTAGTGAGACTGCAGGAAGAATATTCAGCTTATGATTTGTACCTCAAGTGTATGCACAGCAATGGTATAGCCTACGATATCATTAAGAGTAAGCTTCCTGTCATTAACGAAGAGATCTCTAAGTTCTTGATGAATATTGTTGACTTCGATATTTATTTTGAAGATGATGGCAAGAAGTTAAACATCCATATCCAGCACCCTGACCAAGACTCAAGACCCCTAGAGATGGGCTCTGGAGCAGAGAAAACAATTGCTGCCATGGCAATTAGACTTGCAATGTTGTCCGTCTCTAATTTGCCCAAAGGAGATATTTTCATATTGGACGAACCGGGGACTGCCCTTGATGAAGAAAACATGGAAGGCTTCACAAGAATGCTGGACATGATCAAGAGCCACTTTAAGACGGTATTGCTGATTTCACATCTTGAGGCTCTAAAAGATTGTGTAGACATGCAGATAAGCATAGAACAAAAAGATGGACATGCTTTTGTTGATTTTTAGACTAATTATAGCATAGACGGGAGGATTTAGCCATGAGATGGGGAAAGCCAACAAAAAATAAAAAGAAAAGAGATCCAAGATATTTTTTGAATGAAGGTATTATGGACATGATTCCAGATATTGGAGACATGGCAGACATTGCTACAGGTGCTCTAAGCACAATCGCAGGTGTACAAAATATCATATGTCCATACAAAAGGGTTATTTTTTTAGCTCTAGACAACCCGACTCTTGCAAAGATGCTGCCAAAAGCAATAATGAAAAATGAGGTAATAAAAGTATTCGCTAGAGTTATGGAGACTGTGTCCCAAGGAACAATGGACTCTAGAACGGCAGTCAAGGTAGCTACAGCCTTGTATGATGTTTTTGGAGATGACTTGCGTAAGCTGGCTACAGACCCCAGTGTTAAGCCGATGATCAAAAGTGCGCTTGACATTGGTTGTCGAAGCAAGCGATAGTCCTGAAATGGAAAATATAAAGTATTTCTTATCTAGATACTGGAGAGAAGTTTTAATAGGCTTGCTACTCTCAGCTGTTTCTGCTTCATGGTATTATGACAGGTCTTCTCTTATTAAATCATTTGACATGGCTACTGAGCGTTACGAGAAAGAACTGGCAACTGTAAAAGAAAGCCATGCTCGGGAAGTTGAGAGGCAAGAGAAGGCCCTAAAAGAGTACCAGAAGAAAGTTTCTGAAATAGAAAGAGACTATGCAGCTGTTCAAGACGAACTTCAAGATATACAGGATTCCAGAGTTGGGGAGATCGTGAGACTAAGGGGCGATGACCCAGATAAGCTTGCAGGTCAAATAGAAAAAGCATTTGGATTTGAGTATGTTAAATAAAATTATACTATTGTTAAACTTAGTTTTAGTTCTATGGAGTCCACCAGCATATGGTAACGATGGCAAGTTTACTCTTGTGCCACGAGGAGGCAGAGTTTCGTTTCAGGCAACTTGCTTTGATGATGTAGCTACCGCAAAGCTTTTAGCTTGGAAAGAATTTCAAAAAATAGAATTTGACAACAGGTTAAAGTTTGAGCTTGACTTACAAAGAGAGAAACTTTCTCTAGAGCTTAAGACTACTCAAATTAAGTTTGATGAAGCTACGATTAGGTATGAAGAGAAAATTAGACTAAGAGACGAAGAAATTACGGATCTTAGAGATCTAATTAAAAAAGACAGGAAGGTTAATCTTCCTCTAGTTATAGCAGGCAGTGTCGCTGCCGGAATAGCAATAGGAGTGGGGTCAGCATATGCGATTGATAGAGCTTTTCAGTGAACACCCAAATAGTATTGGGATGAATTATTTCACACATATGGTTAGAGCACTTGGTTTTTCTTTCGTGATGATGTACGGAAGTGTAGTTTGTTTTATCCATGCTTTTTTCCCTTTCTTGTTGGAGCATGATGCTTCTAGAATAGTTTCCATGCTTCACAGAAAGATGGAGGAGAAGTGAAAGATCCAAATCGTATTGCAAGAATTGAGAAGGCAATTGCAAAGAAGTATGGCCACGAAACAATACAGAATCCTAGGAGTTTGTGGGACGACGAAAAAGAAGAAGAATACAAAGAACAGTTGAAGAAATTAACAGAAAAAGAAAGATATTATGAAGAATCGCAAGAGAAACAAGAAGTCGATGGTATTTTAATATCTAAAAAACTACTTAGTAGAGAGACTATAAGGAGAGACTGTCCCGTTTGTGAAACTTTTTCTTTTAATCCAAAAGATGACGCCTACATGCTAAAGTATGATTGTTGCTACAATTGCTACATACAGTGGGTGGACGGAAGAGAAGAAAGATGGGAAACAGGATGGCGTCCACCAAAGGGAGATAAATAATGGCAACCACTTTAGAAATTATTAGAGGCATCTCACAAGCAGCTGCAAATGCTTACGATGGAGCACACATGGAAAGCTACTCCGCAGATGGTAAGGCGCGTGCTATCGGTCTAAAAAGAGAAGAGGGCAATCCTATCAATGACAAGAGAGTCATGGATGGCTTTGGAGTATCTTTTCATGGCAACAAGCTTAAGATCAACTACCACGCCGAGATTCAGCTCAAAGAAGTATACGGTGGTGCGTTTGAATCTGATGTAGAGAAGATGATTAATGACATTGCCAACTTCCTTAAGAAAGAGTACAGAGCCATTACTGGAAACTCTTTGACGCTTACCGCAGAGGGAGAAGTTGACATCATTGTTCAAAATACCTCCCGTGTTCGTACATGGTGCCAAGCACATAGAATGTATGCAATCAACACTATCACCGAAGCAGAAGAAGTGAAGGCTCCGTCCGAAGACAGAATGGACGTTAAGTTTAGGAACTTTCTCGATCAGGGTGGTTTCACAGGTGATAGGCCAGAGAACGATTCTAGAAAGAAAGAGTAAGTCTAATGGCTTACAAGCTTTCTAAAAAACAGATATTAAAAGAAATTGTTCAAGCGGGTAAAAATCCTGCTTATTTTATCAATAACTATTGTCGTATTTCTCATCCACTTGAGGGACTGATACCTTTTAAAACCTACCCTTATCAGGATGACATGTTGGTCAATTTTAATGACCATAGATTTAACATTGTCCTCAAAGCCAGACAGCTTGGTTTGTCAACAATTGTTGCAGCCTATGTTGTTTGGCTTCTTCTCTTTCATAGAGATAAGAATGTTCTTGTTATTGCTACAAAGTTTGCCACTGCCACAAACTTGGTAAAGAAAGTAAAAAACATTATGAAGAATCTACCTGAATGGATTCGTATAGCAGATATCAAAATTGATAACCGTTCTTCATTTGAGCTGAGCAACGGTTCACAAATCAAAGCTGGCTCCACATCAGGCGATGCAGGTCGTTCAGAGGCCCTATCCCTTCTTGTTATTGACGAGGCTGCTCACGTTGACGGTCTAGACGAACTATGGACTGGTCTATACCCTACTCTTTCAACTGGTGGTCGTTGCATTGCTTTGTCAACACCAAACGGTATCGGTAACTGGTTTCACAAAACATATGTAGACGCTGAAGTGGGAGAAAATGACTTTTTCCATTCCAATCTACCGTGGGACGTACACCCAGAAAGAGACAAAGCTTGGTTTGAGAAAGAGACAAGAAATATGTCTCGTAGGCAAATTGCTCAAGAGCTAGAGTGTAACTTTAACACATCTGGTGAAACTGTAGTTCACCCAGACGATATAGGATTTGTTAAGTCTACCGTAAAGGATCCAAAGTATAGGACTGGGTTCGACAGAAACTACTGGATATGGGAAGAGTATCAGCAAGGTGAAAACTATTTGCTAGTAGCCGACGTGGCTAGAGGAGATGGTAAAGATAGTTCTGCTTTTCATGTTTTTAAAGTCTCAACAATGGAGCAAGTAGCAGAATACCAAGGCAAACCAACACTAGACATGTATTCTAACATACTTGCACAAGTTGGAAAAGAGTATGGAAATGCTCTCTTAGTCGTAGAGAATATTGGAATAGGTATATCGGTTCTGGAAAAGCTAGAACTGCTGCAGTATAAGAATATTTACTATTCTCTTAAGGGAACTCACGAGTATATTGAACAAGAAGTTGCTTACTCAAACGATAGTTCTGTTCCCGGCTTCTCTACAACTACTAAGACAAGGCCACTAGTTGTAGCTAAAATGGAAGAGTTTATTAGAAATAAACTAGTTATTATACATTCAAATCGACTATGTAATGAGTTGGACACTTTTATTTGGAACAATGGTAAAGCTCAAGCCATGAAGGGATACAACGATGACCTTATAATGTCATTAGCAATATCCTGCTGGGTAAGAGACACAGCATTGACTGCTAATGAAAGAGAGATGGAATATCGAGAGGCTTTTTTCAGTTCTATGGTTTCTACACAAAGAAAATTTGACACAAGTATACCCGGCATGTTAGGGCATAATAGTTTTGAGAACAGAAAACAAGAAGCTGTTGAACAAGCACAAGATTTTATTTGGTTAATGAAGGGGTAATAAATGGCTGACAACGACAAGAAAAATCCAAGAAACCCAACTTCGGATTTATATAAAAGACTAACTAGACTATTTTCTGGTCCGATTGTTAGCCGCAGAACCCAGACTGGCAGAAGAATCAGGAAACAGCAGTTAGATAAATATTCTAGCATGTTTAAATCTGCTTCTGGGCAAGAGTTCAAGAGATCTCATTATAACCCGTTTGAGTCTATGAACTCAAACTACATGGCTAACCAGAACCGAACAGAAAGATATGTTGATTCTGACCAGATGGAGTATATGCCAGAGATTGCATCTGCCCTTGATATCTATGCAGATGAAATGACCACTTCGTCCCCTTTGGTAGAGATGCTTAAAATTAAGTGCCCTAATGAAGAAATCAGAGCCATTTTGAGCAGCTTATATAACGATGTTTTGAATGTTAAGTTTAACCTCTTCGGATGGGCACGCACAATGTGCAAGTATGGAGATTACTTCCTATATCTTGACATTGATGAGACCTATGGTGTTCGGCATGCTATCGGACTTCCCCCTAATGAGATTGAGCGCCTAGAGGGTGAGGATAAGACCAACCCTAATTATATCCAGTTCCAATGGAACGCAGCAGGTATGACTTTCGAGAACTGGCAGATTGCTCACTTCCGTATCCTTGGAAACGATAAATATCACCCATACGGGACATCAGTTTTAGAGCCTGCTCGTCGTATCTGGCGTCAGCTAACTCTAATGGAAGATGCGATGATGGCGTACCGTATTGTCCGAGCACCGGAAAGAAAAGTATTTTATGTTGATGTTGGCAACATTCCACCACAGGATGTTGAGCAATACATGCAGCGTGTAATCACATCAATGAAAAGAAACCAAGTTGTTAACCAGAACACTGGGCGTGTTGATCTTCGCTATAACCCAATGAGTGTTGAGGAAGATTATTACATTCCTACCCGTGGACAAAATCAGTTTGCTAAGATTGATTCTGTTGGTGGAGAGAGCCGTAACCACGATATTGATGATGTTAAGTATCTTAGAGACAAGTTGTTCTCTGCTCTTAAGATTCCAGCAGCGTATCTAACTCAAGGAGAGGGCAATAGCGAAGACAAGACTACTCTGGCTCAAAAAGATGTTCGATTTGCTAGAACAGTGCAGAGACTCCAGAGGTCAGTATTGTCAGAACTAGAGAAGATTGGAATCGTTCACCTTCACACTCTTGGCTTTAGAGGTGAAGATTTGATTAACTTCTCTCTTGTCTTGAATAATCCTTCTAAGATCGCTGAGATCCAAGAGCTAGAACACTTAAACCAGAAGTTTACCGTTGCAAATGCTGCTACTGAGGGCTACTTCAGTAAGCGATGGATTGCACAAAATATCTTTGGTGTCTCTGAGGAAGAGTTCCTTAGAAACAAGCGTGAGATGTATCATGACCGCAAGTTTGAGGCAGAGCTAAATGCTGCTGCGGAAGCTGCTGGACAGGTAGCTAGTGAGATGGCAACATCTATGGCACCTGCAGGGGCGGATCTACAGATGGGATTTGAGTCTGGTGCTGGTCTTCCGGGAGCAGATGAACTTCCACCTCCAGAAGCAGGAGGAGACGAAGCAGAAACGCCAGAGCCAGAACCAGAAGCAGCTGAAGCTCCAGCTGCGGACGAGGATAATCCATTATTGGCGGCTCCCGGCAACAGAAGAGATGGCAGAGAAGATAGTGGACGCCTTAAGGGTCTTAAGAGAGTTGCTACACCTGAGTATGGAACAAGGAGAAAGAACTTCCCCGGCCTTCCTGAACTAGATGGTTTAGCTAAGCTAACAGGCATTTACAGTGAACAGACATCTAATTATGAAGAGAATCAAATTCTAGAAGAACAAAAGATACTCACAATTAGTAAAGAAACCGAGAGACTATTAAACGATCTCAGTAAATTGGAGTCAAATAAAGATGAAGCACAATAAGAAAAGAAATACAGCTTTTTTATATGAAAGTCTTGTAAAAGAGATGACAAAAGCGATAATTCGTTCAGATATGGACACAAAAGATGTTGTTGCTTCGATTCTTAAGGAACACTTCTATGCAAACTCATTACTCCATAGAGAGCTTGGTTTGTACAAGACTCTCTGTGAAGTCCGGAGTGTAAAAAAGGACACAGCAGAGAAGATTCTATCTGAGGTCAAAAGAGTTTACCATTCCTTGGGTGAACAAGAAATCTTTGATGAACAGTCAGAGGTTATCAAGAAAATAAACTCTGATTTGTCCAAAAACATTTACTCCAATTTTATCTCAAACTACAAGACTCTGGCCACAATCTCCCAGATGTTTAACTCAAAGACACCTATAACTAGAAAGATAATGCTTGAGGGCTCTATGGTAGATCTCATGACTTCATCACCAGAAGAGTTCCAGCCTATGAAGCCAATTGATAATTTAACTTACAAGATGTTTGTAAAGAAGTTCAATGAGAAGTATGGCAACTCGCTAAACGAGAGTCAGAAAGATCTGCTATCAAAGTTTATTCTTTTCACACCAGAGAACGCTACTGAGTTCAAGATGTATCTCGGAGATGAAATTGAAAGACTTAAGGAAGTTGTAAAGACACTACAAACAAAAGAAGAAGTGTTAATTGATGAGTCTTTGTCTTCAAAAAACATGCAGATCCTAGAAATACTAGAAGGGTTTAAGACTCAAAAAGTCAACGATGACATGATAAGAACAATACTCAAAGTACAGTCATTAACAACGGAGGTGTAAAATGCCAAACGTAAAGATATCTTTTACACCTGTAAAAAAGAAAGCCTTAATTAAAATTGTTGATATGGATAAAGTTGTTGCGGCATTTACTCTTAAAGCAAAGAAGACTTTAGATGGAAATATCATAATTTATGATCACAAAGACATTGATGTTGTAATCAGACCTGAAGTAAAGAAAGTGGTCACTTATAAGAAAGATGGAGTGAATGGCGAGATAGCATACGGCGCTGCAGACAGAATGTTCAAATACTTGTTTGAGAAAGGCGTAATCGACGTTAGTCAAGTTCAGGGAGGCTCAACCTTAGACTCATTTGAGGTTCCAATTCCTGATACAAATTCACAAATTCCAATAAAATTGATAATGCTATCCCTAGCAAAATGGATTGAAAAAGAACGACCATATTTTGAGTATGGTGAAGAGTATGAAGATTTGGTCAATAACCGAGTGACTGAACCTGATACTGAAGAATCTACAGAACTAGGCGAGGTTCCTCAAGATAAGCAAAAGGGCTCCATAGTTCCCGGATACTACAGAAGCCCCTACTGGATGAGCTATATTTTAGAAAATCAGGAGTGATCATGGACTTACTTTGGTTTGTGTTGGCCTGTTACGGGCTGACTTATCTTGTTGTATATGCTAGTATTTTTAATAGAATTAGACCCTCGAAAGAGTGGCTCTGGGGGTTTGGTAAACTTTTCCACTGCACTTTGTGCTTTGGATTTCACGCAGGATGGTTTTTGTTTGTCATAAACAGATGGACTGAACTATTTACTTTTGACTACACTGTTGCGAATTTCTTAATTTGTGGCTGTGTAGGTTCAGGGACTTCTTATATGTTGAGCCAAATAATACAAGATGAGGGGGTGAGATATGCCACAATTGTGCAACACTCGCGGTCGTAATTGGTA
>Ga0209645_1000515_pt1 | contig 19798 bp, 15 predicted proteins | sample ETNvirenome_6_30_FD_184070 | JGI IMG/M metagenome (GOLD analysis project Ga0209645, IMG submission 184070) | Marine viral communities from the Pacific Ocean - ETNP_6_30 (SPAdes) (version 2) | ecosystem: Environmental > Aquatic > Marine > Oceanic | place: Pacific Ocean | collected 2013-06-19
TGTTCTCTCTTTAGTACAGTAAGTAGTTGCCTCAGTATGGGTGTGCGAGTGAGCTGTTTGGGGTGAAGTTGTCGCAGGCGTGGTTTGGTGTTAGTCGCTTATAGTTGGTCGAGGAGTGCGAGGAGGAGGAGGCCGCAGCAGAGGGCGAGGAGGACTATGGTGAGAGCAGACATAGCGGGGAAGGGGAAGGGAGGGGCGGTGTCGGGGAGAAAGGGCGGAAAAACCCGACACCGCCCAGTGCATGATCATTAACTAACACACTGAAGGTACATAATACCGAACGTAGTGTGTTAAGGTTGTGCGGGGTGTTGTTGCTTGTCAAGCGTGTGGTTGTTTTGGTCTTGGGAAATCCTCCATTGCGGCCAATGTCGGTAGTGCTGTTGATAGAAATCTACGAGTTTGTCGCGGACGTACTCTGAGTTATCTTCAACAGTCCCGAATCGCTTGACTACTTTCCAGTTGAGACCGGGAGCGCGGACTTCAAGTGCGAGGGTCATGGCTTAAAATGGGATTTCGCCCTCGTCTTCGGGGTCTGGTTGGTCGGAGATCGGGGGTTGCGGAGGTTTTGGGGGTTCCTGGTAGACGGGTTGTTGCGCTACGGGGCGGGGTGGCGCGTAGGTAGCGTCGGACGCTTGCTGAACGTAGACACCATTGAGGCTAGTGAAATACTTTCCGTTCCATTCGTTGCAGCGGATATTGAACTTGACGTTGACCATTTGTCCGGTGGTGAGTCCGATTTGCTCTGGGATTTCGGTTTTGTCCTTTGTGAGTTCAATGCAGTAGAGGTTGGTGTACTGCCCGGAAGTATCCTCTAGGATAAGGTTACGTTTGGTGAAATCGTTTTTAAAGGTTTCGGTTTCCCCGATGTGTTTAATTCGTGCTGTTAATTCGTATGACATGATTTATTTCTCTTGATATTTGTGGGCATCTTGGGAGGAGATAACGTATCCAGGCCCTTGGTGCTTTTTTGCGGTTGCGTAGAACCGGAATCGTTTGTGTAGCCGCCCGTTACGGACGACACAGTAGTGGTTGTTGCCGGGGGGCATACAGACATCGAGACCATGTTGTCCCTCGTCGATGCTAAGACCTTTTTCTCGGTCGATTGCGGCTTGTCTTGCGAGTTTGGTAGTAAGGACGCGGCTACACGCCTTGGTTGGTTTAGTCGCCATTTTTGTTACGTGGTTGGTGTTTGTTGCACGTATAGTTACGTGCTGGTGGTTGTGCCGACCCCATAGAGGTAAGGAGGCGGCAATTTAAATGTGTAATGCTTTTATCCCAGCGATGTTCGGTTTCGGAGAAGTATTCACATTGTTTGCATGATTGAAGTGGCGTGGGGGCTATACGGTATCCGACTTTCTTTTGTTCCGCGTTCATTCTTTGTAATATCCAAGTCGTTTAGTGCGGACAACAATCAATTGGCAGAGGAGGGAGTGTTCACGGTTAAGCATCTGGATTTCGCCTATGGAAAGCTTTTGTGCCTCCTCAGACTTCATAAAGTCGAGGAGGGCTTTCTTTTGTGACTGAGCCTCTTGGAGACTCCAAGCCATAGCTTCTTTAGGGGTAAGGTCTTTTTTCTTCTTCATACATTCATCCAGTTGGGTTTTGGTTTACGTTTGAATCCGAATACGGATCTTTGGAAATCCTTTAGCTGTTCGTCGAGCATTTGCTCCTGCCGATCTTGCATCTTCCTGTTTACGTCTTGCCCCATTTGCTCGACCCAGTATCCGATAGCAATGCTCAGTGCGTCAAGTCTATCATCCTGCATTAAGGCACCTTTGTCCCGTGTTAGGCGCGACATCTGGTAGATAAGGGAGTAGTAGGCGCGACGTTCGGCGGGGTAGGATTGGATTGAGTTGTAATCTTCCCGAATGACTGCGGGGTCTATGATTAGTTTGTGACTGCCGAGGACAGGTTCGATGGTATCGGCAATGCGCCTTTCCTTCTGGGTGCTATGGCGGACTTCCTCGATGGTGCAGGGATAGACATTGCGGAGGACAGGTTTAAGAAGTTGCTCAAACATGCCGTCGCCCATGTTGGACTCGATGATAATCAAGTTGACTAGGTTCCGCTTGGCCGCTTCCGCTAGGAGTAGCAGGACGTTCTCGTCATACCCGCCTTGCATACCTACTGCTTCTGGTACAAATAGTTGCCCATTGAGCATATTGCAGATTGCGTAGGAGGTTTCATCCTTACCTCTGCCAGCAGGGTCAATCGACATTACTTTCCCGGTGTATGCCGTGTGTTCCCCGTTGGTTTTCATTGGCCGATAAAACCTATCTTTTGGCATCCCGACATTTGGAAGTTCTGGCCCCCACTCGTATTCGGAGCCGGACGAGTACACTACTTTTTCTGGGGCAACATCCCGATCAACCTCGGTAACGATTAGGTCGTTTATTTTTAATGGGTATCGCTCCAGGTCGCCCAGGCGCGGGTTGAGCATGTACTGGAGTTGGTATCCTGCTTTGCCGTAGGAAGTCTTCCGTTCTTCTAGGTCGATGTCGGAGAATCGAAGTGGTTCAGTTGAACTCCCAACATCGTCATCGCTTACGCAGGTGTCGGAGACTGCACCTTCGTAGTCACCTTCGTTCTTTGTTTCGTCTACATACTCTGCTGGCCAGATGCGTGTGCGGTATCCACGTTTGGCTAATTTGCGGTAGACAGTATCTTCGCACTGTGGGGTGCCGAGGAAGATAATTTGGGACGACTCTAGTGGTTTAAGAATAGCCTCGAACTCTTTGACCTGCTCATCCAGCTTTTCCCGCATCCCTTGAGTAAGTGTGTTGTTTGGCACCTCGATGTCGTCTGCCACAATTAAGTCTGCCCGTGACCCTGTAAGCATCCCAGTAATCCCCATTGATTTTACAGATGGGGCGTGGGCTGGAGGTGCTGGCCCAACATCAAATGCAATCTTACTGCACCGTTGGTCTTGGCCTGGTTTAAGATGCTGGAGAATTGGGATCTCGTTGATTAGGCGCATCGTGAAGATGCTGAAGTCGTCCGAGCGGGTTTTAGATGCTGACACCACTAGGATGTTAAGCGTCGGGTCCATCAATAGCCGCCAAACCACATAGGCCGAGCATATCCATGATTTACCTACGCCACGAAACCCCTCGATAATTTCGCGCCTGCCAGCGTTTTGTAGATGCCCAGCAATGTCGTACTGGATAAGGGTCGGGTCAGGAAGTGCAAGGTGTCGCCATACTAGGAACAAGAAGTTCCTAAAGTCTTGCATCAACTTATCATCATCATCCATGTCGTGGTTGTTTTATCCTTCTGCTGCATCTTTTATATCAAATGGCAATACCTTCGCTAAGTCCCCAAGCTTGCTAGTATTTTCTGGTGTGGTGATGATTCCGTTATCTTTGCAAATTTTGCCAGCAGCATTGATGAGAGCAGGGTTCCACTCGCCTGTCGCGATCATATCTTGCAACGCCTCCTTGCATGCCTCAATGGTTAACCCCTGTAGGTCGTCTAGTTGCTGCTTTGTTGCCTTAGCCATGTTAGGTAATGGTTACGCGGATTTCGTCGATGCCAGTTCCCCAAAGGAGTGTACTTCCTACGCCAGAAGTAACCTCGTGCCACACTGGAACATCCTGAAAATAAAGGGTTAAGTCACGGGTAGACTCATTGTATTTTGCTTGAACCCCGACTGTTCCTGTTGCGGAGGATTGGGCAACTGCGGTCGTATTTAAAGGATATACTTCATTTGGACTAGATGCCAACCGTCCCCAAATTTGTATATTAAACGGAAAATACCCATCAACTGCCGTAGTCATTGTGACGGCATCAAATGCGTTGGCGGCTAAAGTTGTGGTATTCCATTGGGTCACCCAACCGGAGTCGTAGATATATCGGCTGGAACCTGATATTGCCAACTGTCCATTTCGACTGAAGACTTGGTTTGCTACGGAAGGGTCAGTCGTTGGGATGTTTGGAGTGTAGACGCCACCTTCAGTATCTAGTTGAAGCCCAATAGTTTTAAGTGCCCCGGCTTCAGTGTATGGCGCAAATGACAAAATCCCATTCTCTAAGCCTATGTGCATGTGCTTGTCATCAGTAGCACCATTGGTGTCTTGGAATATTGCCGTAGGATTTTGTGCAATCATTTCCAAGATCGCAGAAGCTGTACTTGTGTTTTCAATAACAAGTCTAGCTTCGCCTGTCCCATCTTTAATAATAGTGTCACCATGCAGTGTGTAGGTGTAACCTGTTGCAGGGGTTCCTCCAAAGCCAAATGTTCCGTTTGTCGAGTCATATTGGAGGTTGATTGGGATAACCTCCCACTTGCTGGTCGAGGCATTGTATGCCAACAGCGAACCTGCCGCAGCACCTGCGGTTCCGATTTGTATATCACTTTGCTCCTGTGCAATATAGAGTGCTTGCCTGACTGCGGTATCTAAGTCGGATTCGGTCAGTATTGATCCATCGGTAAAGTCTACTAAAGGGTCTGCGCTTGTGTTATTTAACCCTTGTGTGTTCCGATAAACCCTAACCAGTTTCCCACTGCCTGGTGCCGTGTTCAGTATTACTTTCTTTGTGGGCGTTTCTGTAATCGTAAACTCATACGCCGTAGGTGGGTTGTCTGCTGTATTTTGATCTGAGTCAGCACCATCTACGCTTACAATAACATGGTCTAAGTTTAGCGTCGGGAAAGTGTACTCGAACTCACTTTGCCCAGTTGTGGCGGTATATTCATTAAAGGTGTTGGCCATCGGTTATCAGAAGTTGAGGGTTTGTAAAAGTTCGTCCATTGCTTGGCCGCGACGTTGATTTCTTTTGGCGCGGGTAAATTCTTTGTGATACCTAGCAAGTTCTGGGAACTCAGACAAGGTTTGTTGTAAAGCTTTGGATCGGTACTTGGTTAAGATCTTGTTAATTTCACGCACTCGTGGCGATGTTAAGCCTGGTTCACTGCGTGGGTCAAGCGACTGGTAACGCTTTGATTTAATTAACCGCTCCAGTGCTTGCCGGACGTTCTTGCCACCGATTTGCGTAGTGCCAATAAGCTCAAGGCGACGATCATGGGCTGACTGCCCTTTGTCGTTACTGTACTGGAGTAGGTCAAGCACACCCTGGTGTATTGGATTCACTTGACGAAATGCGTGGTTTAAGTTGGCAAACTCATCAAGTAGTGCGTCCTTTTTGTCGGTTGACCAAGAGATCGGAGAGAGTGCGCCAAACCCTGGTGTAAGCTCGATCATTTTAGTTTCGCCAATAATATTCCGTTTGGGGTCGAGCCTTGCACGGTTGAACCCTGGAATCGCAGATGTCATTAAAAATCGGTCAGCAAGACCACGTACCTCTTTTGCTTCTTGTGTCCCTATAATGTTCTGCGTGTGCTTTTGAAACCCTGCAAATGGTATAAACCCAGCAGCAATATTATTTACCATGCGTATTGCTTGGTTGCCAGAAGTGTCTGACATTGCGTCATTTAGCATTTCTACGCCAGACAGGTAGGATTTATTTGTAATATTCCTTTGGAGTAAAACAAGTAACGTCGTTAGTACCCGTTGTGGGTTTTCGTCATTAAATCCATAATTTGAGTCATGCCATGCGTCCCTAATGTCTGCCATAACCCCAATGATTGTAGCCATAGGGTCTAACCTTTGGTATGAGTACCAAGTGTCTCCTGCTTTTATGGAGTAAGGTTGCCACCCTTGATCTATTAAGGCTTGCTTTTGTTTTGCATCAACTGGACCACCACCAGATATGCGGTCACGCATAACAGTCATTGCAGCAAATAAATTTGCTGTTGCCGCAGCAGTAGTAGCCATTCGCCCTTTTGCTGCTGCACTTACCATAACGTCAGATGAGCGTAGATCGCTAAAATACTTAGTTTGCGTCGAATTGATGTTTGGGAAGTTTCCGCCAAGTCTATGAAACGCAAATTTCATTATATTCACAGGTGTGCGAACAAATGGCATCACAAAAGACAAAACAGGCATTTCCCTTATTAACCTTTGCACTGCTTGCCCTTTACTTCCGAGGTCTTCGGTAAAAGTCATTTCTTCAGCTACTGACCTAGCATAGTCTGCAATCGCACTTTGGTCGGGATCGTAGTTGTCCTTGACGTACTTTTTAATAAAATTGGCTTGGTGATTTCCTGTAAGGCCACGCTCATCAGCTTTACGAATTGCTTCGGCAGTAATGGCTCGTTCACTGTAAATTTCACCAGATTCTACAACAAGCCGATCTATCGTTTCTTGTACCTTCTTTGCGATTTCTTGTGGGTCAGTAACGCCAGATTCGATGGCTTGAACTGCGGCTTTGTATTTTGCAGCCCTCCTCGCATTGATTTGTTTAAACCATTCATCTGCGGCGTTAAGTCCTCGACTTGGCAACCTTAATGCAAATGCCGCTGAATTAAATAATTGATATGCCATGCTATCTTGCGGGGCATCAATCCCAGTTTGCCGAGAGATATTCTCTGGGGTAAGGGAACTTCTCACTCCTCCTTCGCTAAATGCTGCATGGTCAGGAATTATGTATTGCCCTTCTTCTTTTAAGCTTTTTCCTGCCCACCTCAAAGAGTCACCAAATAAAGTGTCAATGTCTACGGCTGCCTTTATTGCTTCTTTAGCAAGATGGAAATCTCCACTAGCAAGATGACCGATAGCGGCTTCACCAGTGTGCAGCACGTAAGCGATGCTGTTACCAAGGATATTAGCGGCCTGAGTCGGAAGTCCAGAAAGGATGTTGTTGATCCACATTTCCCGGAGCATATCTAGCTTTCCACCTTGTGTGCCTTCTGCAATGCCAGCAAGCTTGCGCATAGCTTCTTTAGGATCTCCCCCTTCCTTCAAGATTTTAATGGCTTGCTCTACCCACTTTTCGCGTTTGTCGCGCATGTAGGCTTCAGAGTTGGCACCCCCAAGCTTTTCGTCCTTGATCATGGGGCGATTATTTGCCGCCTTTTTATTTGCAAATAGTCTGCGACGTTGACCTAGTGCCAATCCCATCTCGCGCCCAAGAGCAGAATGGAGAGAGATATACTCGTAAAGATCTTCAAGTTGCTCCTGCACATCCGCAACAGACTTAATCTCTCCTTTGACGCTGGAAATATTCTTTGCGGTATCGAGCATGGAGTCGTACTTCTGTTTTAGGATAAGGTTGTAAACCATCGCATCCCTACGAACCTGCTCTGCCATCTCGATGCTTTTTGTGACACCGAGGACACCTTCCGCCTCTTTACGTTGGCGAGATGTCATTAACTCAAACTCCATCTTCGCAGCATTTGTAGATTGCTCTAGCGTAAGCGTTTCTCCTGCTTGAAAGTTCTTGTTCTTCCTGACTTCATTGGTCAGTGCGCGGAAGAAATCATATCGGGACTTCGCGTCTGGGAATCGGTAGTCGCGTACTACCTTTCCGATTGCCGTATCGAGATCTCCTTGAGCTGCGGCATTGCGCACTCCTTCCATTGCCTCTTTGAGAATTTTGTCGTCATAAACTGCCCTCACCCGTGGATTATCCATATCCACATCGAACATGTCCTCCGACATACTCTCGAAAGTTTCGTCGTCGGCAAGCCCCTCAAGCATATCATCTTCGACCTTACCTTTACCTTTGGGTAGGTCTGGTAGCTGTTTTGTGTAGCCCTTTTTCTTGGTAATCTTAACACCAGATGTACCCAAACCTTTCTGAGGTTCAACGGTAAAACCATCTCCAAGAACTTCTTCAACATACTGTTTCAGTTCTTTATTTGTATATCCCTTTTGATACGTACCTCCGGTAGTATGGATAGCCCCAGGCTCAAGTTTAGATAACTTACCCCTCGTAATCTTATTAGGTGTACCAAACACCTCTTTCCCTCTTGAGCCTATAAAAGCGGTTCCACCTTCTTTTAAGATTCGACCAACATCTTCAATTAGACCTAACCTTGTCTCAGGATCTAACACATTGACAACATTAAGTGAGATAATGTTCTCATATGAGTTATCTGGAACCTCGGAGGAGAAGCGGTAGTTAGGCTCAAACTCTCCTTCTTTCCACTTTGAGTTCTTCTTTGTAAAGCTGGGGTTAGGCTCTACCGAATCAAATCCGTATTTCTTGCTTCCCCTACCCAGACCTGCACCTAAGTCTAATGTTTTACCGGGCTGTACTAATTGGGCAGCTTTATCATATGTAGGGTCTGTGTTAACCCTTTGTGTGTCACCAGCCCGCTCGGTACTGATAGAGGTGTCTAAATCTCCATTAGACTCTTTGAACCATGCAGGTGCAGAGGATTTGATTTCACTCTCACTGTAAGACCTGAGTTGAGGCATTTGTTTAACTCCTCCTTGAACTACAGGAAAACCGAATAAACTCTCATCAAACTCAAGGGGAACCTCACGCTTAACCCCTTGGTACTTTTCGTTCTTCTTCATGAAATCCCGAAGGATCTTCTTTGTTCGATCACCTCCTAAAGCTGCTTTTATGTTTTCAAAAAGATCGGAAAACATAATACCAACTTCTTGTGTAAGTCTTTTGAGCGTACCAACCGGGGCGAGTTTAGCTAAGACATCTGCTTGTTCAAACCAAGCTTCAGTCATGTTCATTGCGAAGTACTCGTCTATATCAGCGTACTTATAGGTACTCTGATTAAAAATACTAGCCTCTATGTCTTTACCCAACTGTGGGTTATCCTTTATGAATTTAGCTTTTTCTGCTTCAAATTGTTTGTCATATTTAACAAGTTCCTCTGATGGGAGATACCGACTCAAACTATGCCACAACTCATGGATCGCAGCTTCTTCTAGTTCACCATCTTGTAGCAAACTTTTTCGCAACGTCATAAGGTTGGTAGCGAAATTAAACACACCTTTATCATCTAGTTTGGCAGATATTGATATACTGACATCGTCAAACATACGCTTTCCGATTGTGTTAATAAACTCCTCTACCTCTTCAACTGATTCTTTGTTACTCTTTACTACGTTAGCCTCAAGTCTGAGTCTGTTGAGTATCGTATCTGCACCTTTAGGTCGTTCTTTTCCTGCCTCTTCATAGGTCTTAAAGGGTACAGGTTTGGTTAGTATTTCTTCGGTTGTGTTATTAAGGCTTATGTCCCTCCGAACATCCCTGACAAGAGAGGCATTAACAGTTTTTGCTACCAAGTCTGGGTCATTTGACTCAGTTTTAGCCTTACGCCCCTTCTTGATAGCCTTAACACCTCGTATGAGACCATCAGCGGCTAAACCTAATCCCAAACCTTCCAATGCGTTCTTGAATCGACCGACAACAAATGGATCATCTTCGTCTGCTGCCAGGAACTCAGTTACAGGGTTAGCTAAGATTGGGTTGGCCTGGATAAGATTCGACAGCCTATCCTCTTGGCCATCAAACACAGTAAAGTCTGCGGCGATACCTGCGGTTGCGGCTTGCCCCATTTGTGTAGTTAGCAGTTTATTGTGCCGCATTGCTGCGCCCAATTTCCCTGCTTGTGCAGCCTTACCTACTTTTCCTGCCACGCCTATAAATGGCACAAATCCAACCAAGAATTGCGAAATCCCTTCAGTAATACCTCCAGCAGTTGTCTTAGACTCGCCAAACAAACGAGTGTCGTAATCGGGAAGTATGTCTCCGGTAACATAATCGGCTAGGTTGTAAACAGATTGTGCCGCACCCTCTACACCCCGGAATGGGGCGGTAAGGACATCTAGGAACACATTAGGGTCGTCTTCGTCTTGGTATCGTAAATCAGCCATCAATAAGTGGGAGTAAATGTTTGCGTTGTTCGTAAACCTTTTTCTGTGCTTTAAGGAGGTCTTCTGCGGAAATGTCCTTAATAATCTCAGCCTTGCGCTTAATCATATCGTTAGGCTCATCAAGTTCAGTTTCCTCTTTGGTGAGGATAAAGTGCTGAAACGGATTAAGCTCAGTTGGGTCGAAAGCTACCCCAGTGATTGTGCGCTGTTGCTCTAAGGCATCAATGTCAGTGTAGAATCCGCTGAGTGCTTCAACTCGTTCTGCTAGTAGCCGGAAGGTTTCCTTTTCGTCATCAGTGTAAGACAATTCCGAAGTTGTTATTGTCCTACCGAAGTCAGTCGTAATGGTTTTTGCCCTCTGCTTCGGTGTGCTCCCATTCGCCCTAGACCTCAGATCATTTACATTTATCCATGTAATTGCCTCCTTAAGAGCCTTGGATTGTGTACTTTTATTGGTACTTACAATCGCCAAAGTTAGGTTATGGTTAATCCGCTCAGTTGCTTGCAGTGGTGACTCCCCAACCCAGTTCGATGGTGCAGTCGCTACCTTGTCACCATCCTTAGCATTTTTTAATGCAGCATCCGCTTCATTATATTGTTTTGAAATATCCTTTTGCGCCTGACCGATTGCTTGAACCCTCTCTTTGTGTTCGGTGAGGATCTCAGCACTTTCATCTCTGAATCGCTGTTTAAATGTGTCTGCCTGTTCTAGGAATCCAACTCCAGATTGACTCACTTCATCCCGAATTGTTTGTGCTAAATTGTCGAGTTCTGTGTAGAGACTTGCCTCGATCTCAAGGAAGTCAGGGGATTCAGATACAAGGAAGTTTTCCCCTGTTTCAGCATCAATGATCTCTTTATCTTTATCGAGTAAGATGGCAGTGCGGCTTAGGCGAGATACTGTAGTCGAAATAACCCGCTCAACCCCTGCTTGCTTGTAAAGTCGTTCACCTACGATGTTATGATTCCCGGCATCCAGGTATTCATTGATTCCACGAATGACACCAGCGTAGACCTGTGTGTCTTCTTGTAGCCACGTGGTGTCCATGTGCTCACGAAATGCTTCATCAAATTCATCTACATCTGTGTAATCTTGTCCTTTCCAGTTAAACTTATCTACTCCACTTCGCAGTGATTGCATCCCAGCATAGAAGTCTGAGTTTAGTTGCTCAATAGAATCATCCTGCCTTTGTTTGCGCTTTGTGCGTTCCCTGTCAGTTTCCTTTTGTTGTCTTTCTTCTTCCTCTTGTGCGATCACAGTGACGATGTTATCTAAGTCACTAAAATGTTTTGAGTTTTGCCCGTAAGTCGCATTTCCCACAGGAAGGGATTTAAACGCCTCCATAAAATCAGTAATGTGTTCGGGGGAAGATTTTGCTAGTGAGGTCGCTAACTTTGAGATGACGTCTAATTTTTCCTTTTGAGTTAAAAATTGCAAAGGCTCCCAATTCTCTAGCATTTGCGTTTGGATCAATGTTGCCTCTCCAGCAGAACCCTCCCAGTCATCCCAAAATCGAAAAATTTCATTCACGTGCTTTTTAACGATATTGCCTTTTACCATTCCAGCCTGACGTTCACCATACTCCCTTTGAATTGCACGATTCTTTACCTCAAATGCCCGATAAAACTCATCAAGGACAATTTGCTGCCCTTCAATAGCCGGGTTTTCGCCAAGAAAGCTTTGTACCTCTTCTCCAACAATTTCATCCAAGCTGCGGGTATCATCGTGTTGTTTGGGATTTTTAAGCCGCCCAGTGTCAGAGGTCATCTCGTCATACAGGTCGCCAGCAAGTCCAACCGCTAAAGCCTTTTTATTGCGCTCCCAGTTTAGCGGATTGCCAAGAAATGGAATAAGTCCTTTGCGTTCTGCTCCATCTAGTTTGGCCTTAGTCTTATTAAGTTCTTCAGCCCGTTCCTCTGGAGTCATTGACATGATGCGCTTCTCCTCCATTTCGGAAACTGTCGCGCCCATGCTATGGTAATTTTGTAGTGCCTTGTTTACCCCGTTAAGTGAACGTGCAAGACCCATGATTGCGGGTTCTTCTGCTTGCTGCACAACGACACCTACTGTGCCACCACGAATGTTTGCTGGCCGGACTCCGCGACCTGGCAGGTCTCCAACTTGCTCTCGGTTTTGCTTTAAAAATCGGCTAATATCTTGTTGTGCCATTATTCTTAGCCTTCTCTAAGTGCAGCAAATTGCGCCCCTTGTGCAGCACCACCATAGGCACTTGCTGCAATGTTTACCGCCCCCTCAAGTAGAGACGGTTGACTAATTGGGCGATTGATCCGCGTCTGCTCCATTTGCGTTCGGAATCCAGCCTCTACCCCTGCTTGTTGAGATGCCTCACGCTGGAATCCACGTTCCATAAATAGTTGTCTGCGGTAATCTCCTGCTTGCTGAAAGTAACTGTTGACTAGTTCGTTGACTGCCGTGCCTGTTACTCCCGCTTCCCCTGCGGCAGTTTGAGCAGTTGCTACTGCTTGTTGTGCGCGGAGTTGTATAGCAAGTGACTCTTCGGCTGCGGCTTGTTCTTGTTGTGCCTCTTGCCTACGTATTGCGGTTTGTTCACGGAAAAAACGCTGCCGCTCCTGCTCCGATGCGATGTTTTGCATCTGTTGTTGAGCGCGAACCTGTTGACGTTGACCTGCAAAAGACATGGCAGTAGATAAACCAGAAAGCGTTGTCATTGCGCCTATAGCCGCCGCAGTAGATGCTGTCCCTGCGGCGGTAACTGCCGCAGTAGTACTTCCCATCATCGCTGCTCCTAATGGTACAAACCAACACATTTTAATTTCTCCTAATTATAAATTCTTGGTATCCTTGCGGGTAATTTTTAATAAATTCTGCGCCGACCCACTTGAGCCAACGAATACTCACTGCATTTTTTACACTGACAATATTAGATACGTAGTCGTAACCTTCAATCAAATATTGCACCCACTCCCTAGAGTGCCGCAGAAAGGTCGTGCTAACGCTTTTTACCCTGTCAGTCCCTAGCATCCAAATACATCCGACGTTCGGTAATTGATGCCCAACCCCAAAACACGCGATGAGAGAATTGTCATCTTCGTATGACCGCATTGTAAAACTTTTGCTCCCATTTCCTACAGATCCAAGACATGCCTCACGCGGATGCACTCCCAGCCCAAAACACTCGTCAATGTCAGCCTTACGCAAATTGCTGTAAAGTTCTGCCGCGTCACAAGACTTTGAGCGTGTAATATAACAGTCTTCGTATTCGGTGCTATCACGCATATCTGCGACTCCTGGATGCAACTGTGCTTTCAAATTCTGCTGATAGGAACCTTGCTGGTAGCGCACTCGATCCCTTTAGTTTGACGGTAAGGTCGTCTACGTTTGAGTAAATGGGATACCGGAATGACCCATCCTCCAAAACTAATTCGCCAATGATGCTATCTGCGCCCAGAGTGGTTGGGTTAAAGACATGTGTGAATGTGTCTCGGTATTTCTTTGATACCTCAACTGTAAAGTGTCCTGTCTGTGCGTATTCAACCGCACCTGTCCTGACAACTTGGTAGCTGTAGTTGGATGTGGTTAAGCCGCCACGGTTTGTTTGCTGCTTCACGTTTGGCTTAGACATCTCGAACTCCCAAGATATTGGATAACCAATGTATGAAGTTAAAGTTGCCGACCTCCAGTCACCATTGACTGTAATTGTCGTCGATGTGTTGGATGCCTTCGTAGCTTTTAGTCCGTTTGCGCTCCATACTTCTATGCCATCGCAGTTAATGCCTGGAGTAATTGTTGTGGTTTTTGCTCCAGAGTCATAGCTAACAGAATGTGCCGAGTCATTAACCTGCTGCCTAGAGTCTAACCTAATTGTGTAAGCAAACCCGGAATCAACCAATCCACTCTCCAAGGGCATTTTATCTAGCCATGACTGAGTTCCATCCTCGCTTATCAAGTATAGGTCACTCTCGATAAAAAAGATTCCAACAATGTCATGGGTAAAAGTAAACTTTGACCAACTTGCCTGAATCTTTTCCTTGTTGTTCCAAAAGTATTTGTAGATGTAGACCTCTTTTTGGTTCGAGGTGGTAGTTAGCGCAATTACATCTTCCGACTGTGTGCCAGCCATCTGCTTGACTGTAGATGGTATGTACCGAGGAATGTGTGATGTGATTTCCTCGGCGCGGAATGTGTCCGTAGTAGCGTCTACATAATATTCTTGTATGCCCTGGTAATCCCCGCGAGTGAACGGAAAGTAAATAAAATCCCCTTGGGCAAGTGGTTCTACACCAGTTTGGGTCTGGTATTCCGTAACCGGGGAAATGTTGACCGTGGCCGGAGTAAGCAGGTTATTGCCGCGCAATACAAATTGGGATTGCTCAGAAAAAAGAATAAGCTTTTCCTGGAAAGCCCGTGCATGTTTTAGGAAGCTAACTTTAGTATGACTGACTCCTACATCAATTCGATCTGAGTCTAACAGGCTAAGTGTGCTGGTTCTAAAGAAATTGGTGTAGTCATCGTTTTCCGACATGATGACACTTTGCCCGGAAAGGAATCCACGCCGATTCTTGAAAAAGAACATTTGTTCAATGGTTGCCGATTCATCACTGTTAATAAAAGACGGCAAAGCATTTGTGTCGTCATCACCAACCAGTCGGTCATCCCAGGAATCTTCCGCGTAGTAGTAATTCGTAGGTGTAGCAGATTGTGGGGCAATAACACATGGGAGCGTCGAGGCATCTAAAGTTGTCTTAACTCCCGGCGCGATTGTTTCTTCCCAAGACCCTTCTCCATAGTCGTCAGTAGATGCCCCAGAGTCTTTAGACACAAACTTAACCCAGTAATCGTCTTGCACTAACTCCACATCACCCCTGACCTTTACTTTCATCCCATGAAAACAACTGGCAGGTAAATCGCTTATGCTTGTTACTTCATTGTAAATTACACCGATGCCAGTGTCCCCCTGTCCATCATGGGTAGAGACATTGAAAGAGGATGATCCAGAGTAGGTAATTAAAATTGCGCCACCATTCGTTGCATTAGAATAATTGTTTCCATCAACGTCATCTGTGCCAGTAGATGTTTCGCCTTCAAGTCGGGCAAGAGTAAAAGAAGTGCTAGAAATTGCGCTAGCAAACATTGCGCCATACAAGCCTTGGGCAATCTTTGTGGTGGATGCGGCTTCAGCGTTGCCTTCAACGAATCCAGCGAATTTTGCGTCGTTAAGGGCTGTTTCTGTGCTGCCAACAATACGGGTAGCATCATTAGATGACGAACCATCTCCTGACCTGTAGCCGCGACGGTATGTTGTGCCGCCAATATTGATGTCTACATGAAACTCTTTTTTGTAGTCACCCTGCTTCACAAAGACTACTGCCTTTTTTTCAAGGGATGCACTTACTGCTGAAGTCATTGCCACTTGCTTTGTCTTATTAAGGACATAAGTGGTGTCTGCAACAGTTAGTGCCTGGAGATCAGTTCTTGGGCTGGCGGTGTAGATGTAATTAGAAAAAGAAGTGCCTGTCCCGGTGGAGGCATCATACACAGTTTTTGCAGTGCCATTTACCGTGTCGTAAATCAATGGGGTGCTACTGTTAGGCTCAATTATTAGCACATGCCGATTACTTGCATCTCTGTTAATCGAATGTACAAAGCAATCAGCAGAGAAAACTTTTGCTGACCCTAACTCCCCGACATTGTTTGAATTAGGCCGCGCCAACAATCCATCTACTACCGAGGAATACATATTCTCCTGGGTGTCTCCCTGTCCAAGATGCCTAATTGCATCTGGTTGCTGGGAAACGCCTTGCGAGAGGTTTGGTATGCTCTGGTTAATTAGTGGCATTACCTATCAATAGTTTGAAAGACAGAGTAATTGTCGGAAAGGATGTTTGGGTTCCGCGTCTTTTTGTCTGCGCGACGGGCATCGGAACGCGCTTTCATTTCGTCAAGGTGCGTATATGCCTCCATCTCCCGACTACCGATGTAACGTGCTGACATTTGCCGTGCTGCCCGTATTGTCGCCCAAGTGCGAAACTGCTCAGGCATGTCATCAAACTCCAATAGGAAAACAATATCTACAGTCAGCGTGTCCTCAGTAAAAGTGTCAGTATGGTTCTTGCGGTCATATAAGGTCGTTCCACGCTGCACCAAGTCCAAGTCAGTGTGATACCCTACGGAAGCGTCTACTCGCGCCGTATTGGATGGCAGAACTGCCTTATTGTCCGTATTGGTCAACAAAGTGTAGGTCTTCTCGGTGTTAAAGTGCCATCCTTCTGCCTGTATATCTTTTAGGGCTTGGTCAAGGAGTTGTTCTGCCACCACCACAATCTGTGGTCTACTAGACCCAGTTCCCAGGCTATTGACCGGACTTTCTCCAATCACGCCGATGATCGTGTTTACGGCTTCAAGTTTAGTGGAAAGTGTCAGTGCCATGTCGCGTACTATAGAAAAAATAAAGGGGCCAGCAAGTGTAAACAACCACGTATAACAAACTTGCTGACCCCAATATCGGGTGGGGAAATGTGAGAGTAGGCTTATTTCACCAACTCAAATGCACACTCAGGACGGAGTACACCGTGACCCATGGCATACTTTGCAACAAGCAGAGTGCCTTGGAGTTCGATCTTGTACTCAGTCTCAACTGCCAAATCGAGAAGCTTAACGCAACCGATAGCAGAGGGGTGGGAGACGATGCCGACAGTATCGGAGAAGTCACCATTGTAACCAACGCCAGATCCACCAAAAACATCATTGTTAGATGCACCATCACCTGTAGAGGTAGAGGAGAGGTCGGTGGTCGGGATGTGGGTGGATTTAAAGATGTTAATTCCAGCAACCATTGGGATTTCACCAGTAGCAATGCTTCCGACACCTCCAATATCCCGGTTAAGGGCAGAAGTGGTGACTCCAGCATTAACTAACAAGTAGTAGTCGGTTGGGGAAAGAACAGCAAAACGCTGACCATCATTAGGCACATCGTTGTCGTCCATCTTTTCAGCGGCGAGGAACAAGGATGCCTGTAGATTAGCTGCGGTGTACGTCTCGGTACTGTCAGCAGTTGTGCTTTCAGCGGAAACGTCGATCTGGTCGCCAACTTTACCTCCGGTGTAGTTTGCACTAGCACGGGCGGCGGCAATGTGGGTCTTGATCTTAACAGTGTCAGTGCGGACTGCCAACTGATGACCGATTTCGTGAGCGTAAACCGAACGAGCATCGTAGTGGTTCATAGCTTCGTCCAAGTTCGAGATGAACGTGGTGGAAACCAAGAGCGGGTCGATGCTGATAATCTTTTCAGCGTGGCGGATTTGAGACAGATAACTGTTACCAGCGTCTGCAATGTTTTGACCAGGAGTGTGGTAGGAAGCAGAAGCTACACCAGTTACTGGGAACTGTGCGGACTTTCCGCTTTCGATAGTTTTCGTGATGGCTTTGTCACCCATGATATTCGATTCGTCGAACGTCGTGAGGACTTCACCGGAAAACTTTTTGAGGAAGATTGCTAGGGCATCACCTGAAAGGTCAACTTGCCCAAGCCGTGAAACTGTAGTATCACCATTTGCCATGGTACGAGGTCTCCTATATTAGAAGGGTTAAACTTGGAATGTGAGGATGTCACACTATCTGCTGACCGTTTAACCAGTTGTTCCCTCGTAAGGGCTGGGGCTTGCTTAAAGTGTATGTTTGATACTTGTACACTATTCTATGCCGTTTTGTCAAGGCACAAAAAAAGACCCGCAGGGAAAAGTATGAAAAACCTGCGGGTCTTGAAGTAGTATATGACAAAGCTCTATAATTTGGAAACCGCCAAACGTCTGTCAATACTTTCGTGGTAAGATTTGTCGTGTTTTTTATACCGAGGGTCTTTCATTGCCTCTTGGACTTCTACCCATGAATTGAATGGTTTCACTCCTCCAGCAGAGCTAGTTTCGCCCCTCATAAGATTTGGCTCAAACCCGTTTGCGGCCTTGTATTGTGAGTACACTCCCTGCACTGCCATCTTGGCCAAGTTAGTATCGCCAGAGTTTACAGCATTATTGTAAGTGTCGAGTGTCTGCTGATCGAGCGTGGTTTGCATCCAATCAGTCATCTGATCATATTCACCATTGGCGACATTTTGATATTCGTTTACGTAAGCTTGGCGACCTGCTGTTGCGTTCTGGGCAAACGTGTCAATTAGCTGTTGTGGGATACCCGCATCGACCAACTGCTTGTTCATCTCATCGGAGAGCCTTTCACCATTTTCCCAGAAATCGTTGTTGGCGTCATTTAGTAAGGTGCCTAGTTCCGTTTGCGTAGACGGTGCTTCATTACCTTCCTCTCCTGCTTCAGAAGCTTTAGTAGACTCATCTGTTTTCGGATTCTGGCGTTCCTTGAGCTTTGCCTCCAACTCATTATAAGACTTCTGCAAGTCCTCTGGACTTTTAAAGCGGTCATCTAACCATTCTGGCCGATCCTGCGTGTCCTGGCTTTCTTCGCCCGTTTCCTGTTGTTCTTGTGACTCCCCTTGTGGTTCTTCCGTAGCATTTTCTGTTTCTGCTTCTGGTTCGATTTCCCCTGGTGATTTTTGTGTAATCTCAACGCTACCGTAGTTAGACATTGTTATCCTTGTGGTTGTGGTTGTTCTGTTTCTTGGGCTTGCATTACTTGCTTGGTAGCACTGTCAATGGCAGGTTTACCTAGCGTCATGGCGGCTTGCATCATCTGCGCTTGTTGCGCTTCTTGCTGGATTTGCTGTTCGTTTTTGACCAGCCCGTTTGTGTCAATACCAACAGCAGCACCTCGCCTCCGTAAATATTCTGCGGTGTCCATGTACTGGCTCACTATCTCTGGTCCCATGATTTGCCCCACTCCGGCAACAAACATGTCGAGTTTGGCTAAGTCGTTACCGCGTCCAAGTGCTTCTACGCCAGTAACAATTGTCGGCTTTACCAAATCCTTCGGGAGCTTTGGCAGTCGTTTCTGTTTTGTCATCTTCGCAATCAAGCGATTTACGACAGGCATCTGAAACTCCTGTGAGAGTAGTGAGTAAAGTCCTCCGAGTGTGGCTTCAAGTTCTTGTGCCACCATGCGGATCTCCTCTGCCGTAACGCGCTCTGCACTGCGGATTACCGACGAGTTGAGCAGAAAGGCGTGGGAAAGGCGTTCCTGGATTCCGTTGACCGCTTCGTACACGACGCGAAAGTCGTTAAACTTCTGCATCTGGAGCGTAGTAATGTCTTGGGCATTGCCTTCAACGAAATCTCCATTGGTGGCATCGGCAAGATCGGTTGCTCTGGTAATGCCATTTGGGTTGACCAAAAACAAAACCTTGGCCGCAGCAGCACTTCCTTGGACAAGTGCCTTCATCAGACCCTCAAGACTTTGCAGATCACCTTGGTACTCTTCGACAAATCCGCGTCCGTATGCTTCACCGTCAATGCGAGTGTATCGCAATGCCATCCACGGCATTACATCTTCAGTGTAGGAACCGTCTGAGCCTGGTATCTTGGTGTCGTTGATTTCTTGCCAGACTTTAAATTTGTTCCCTTCTCGAATGATGGCGGTAAATAGAGATGCAGTCTTCTCTTTGCCTGACGAGTCCCCAATCAATTCCTTTAGCTTAGGCTCAAGCGTGGCCGGAGAGACATCTTCTTTCGTTACAATGTGGGTGATGTTGCCCATTGGGTCACGTTTGACTACAAACCGATCCAAGCGGAAAACACGCATACCTCCATCGTTTGGGATGTAGATCAAAACATTGCCGGCAACTAGCAGTTGTTTTAGTGCCTCAAAAGTGCCGGAACGAAATCCTTCGGCTTCAACTTCCTGGGAAACTGCACGTTCGACCTTGCCCAATGCAACATCGAGTTCAGTCTTAAACTGTGCGTCCTCACCTTCCGGTAAGCTTTCCGTAGCTTTATTCAACTCCATCTGGTCGATGATAAACCGAAAGAACGGAGCGTTTGTCGGTAGCAATGAAAGGATAAGCCTGGAAGCCAAGTTATTTACACCACGCGCTCCGATGCCCTGGTAAGGGGTGCTGTACTGAGTGTGTTCACTCGCGCCTTCGGGTGGTACTAGATATGGAATGGTTAGTTCCGCAGCATCCCGTGCGCGACGTAGGAACGTATCGCGTTGTGGTTCTAAGGCGTGATATAAC
>Ga0209645_1000516_pt1 | contig 19779 bp, 26 predicted proteins | sample ETNvirenome_6_30_FD_184070 | JGI IMG/M metagenome (GOLD analysis project Ga0209645, IMG submission 184070) | Marine viral communities from the Pacific Ocean - ETNP_6_30 (SPAdes) (version 2) | ecosystem: Environmental > Aquatic > Marine > Oceanic | place: Pacific Ocean | collected 2013-06-19
GAGCCACACAGCAGATGGAACTGAAGAAGCACTCTTCCGCTTTGGTACGGGTCGTACCCGTGGATATGGAGCTAATATTGAGATCAATGTTACAGCAGGCACGCCCAGCTTTAGGCACTTATCGTTAGAAGCTATTGGGGTAGGGGCAAACGCTAGAAGGGAGATTGCATAATGGCGATTACTGCAGACGTGACACGTGGGTTTACTTACGCAACAGGTGTGGATATTACCGCAGCTAATTTAAATGAACTTGGTGAACCAACAGTCACAATTAATGAATCAAATGTGAACATCACAGGTGGTACTATAAGTGGTCTATCCTCACCCATTGCGATTGCAGATGGAGGCACAGGAAGTGCAAATGCAGGGGCAGCAAGGACTGCACTTGGATTAGGCACAATTGCCACCCAAGCGAGCAATGCAGTTGCTCTGACAGGTGGCACGATAAGTGGAACAATAATGACACTTAAATCATACGATGTGGCTGGCGTGCCAAGCGCTAGTCCAGCCGGACAAATGATTTATGTAACAGATGGAAACGCAGGTGCAGCAACAGTCGCAGTATCCGATGGTTCAAATTGGAAGGTGGTCGCATTAGGAGCGACAATTAGTACATGAATATTTTGGAACGAGCAAAAAGGTTATACGACAAGTGTAATAATGATATGTTTACCGATATCACACGATATATGGCGTATGGTCATGTGTTTATTTCACCTAATCAATTTTTGCTTTTAAAGCCTGTGGATAGGAATCTTGAAACTAATCCTGTTAATCAATGGAAAATAGAAAATCCAAATGCTTGGTATGTTCATATGGCCATTGGAAAAGTAAAAGATTTAATCCGGCAAGCACCTTACAGTCTACCTCATGTTGGATGGATGCGTGCCACAAAAGACCAACCAATTAGATGGTACGATTTTAATAAAATTCAAAGGAGAAAATAATATGTCAAGTGTAGTAGACCAGGTAGTAGATCCCTTTGGGATAGTTGATCAAGCAATGGGTGGTGGGCAAGAGCAACCAAATCTTACGAGCTATGGTGGAGGCATGAAAGAAGCACTAGAGACGCAGCTTGCTTTGCTCACAGGTCAAAAAGTTGGTGATGCCGATTTTACCAGCGTAGGATCACTTGAAAGTCTACTTCCACTCGAACAATCTTTGCGAGAAAAAGCTGCACAGGTGGACACAGATGTACTAAGGTCAACCTTGCTTGGTGGACAGACTGGTGGGCAAACACAAGAAGTCACATACGATGATCAAGGGCGTGCAATATCCGGGTACTCTGAACCTGGCCAAGCAAAGATTCGTGCAGTGATCGAGGACACGGATGGGAATGTAATTGCTGACGCAGGTGACCCCAACAAATTTGATGAATACAAAGATCGCGCACAGCGAGTGCGAGTTGAGTTTGTGGATGAAGGTGGAAATGTTATTGAGCAAACTGCCATCCGACCAATTACGGGAAATATGGAATTGGGGAGTTTTCAAAATGCATTAGAACCAACCTTAACAGAACTTACGGACGAACTAATTACAGGTTTAGAAGCAAACCCAAATTTTGATCAAGACATATTAGCTAGTATTAAAAATGATCGAGAATCGATATCTGGATTCGATCAAAAAATAATAATGGGGTCTGAGGGATTTGACGGGTTTGGCATGGGTGAAAACCAAAACTCTTATGCTGTTACGGATGCTCAACCAATCTTTGCCAAGGACACAGAAGGCAATATAATTACTGACGTTTCCAAGGCAGGCACAACAGAAACTACCACAATTCCTGTTCAACGCACAGGAGATGGTATGATTGATTTGCTTGGTGACTCACGTACAGTGCGTGATACTGTTGCAAGAGATGTTACAAAAACTGCTACGCAAGCAGATGTTGATCTTGGTAAAGCAGACGCTGTAGGTGATGCATTTACTGAAACTGTATACGACCAAGTAGACACAGGTAGACGTGCTGGGTTTGCGTCCCCAGAAGAGGGTGGTGGATTTCTTGGAGCAGCAGCATATGCCGAGGATTTAGCAGCAGGTAACTTGTCCCGTCAACGGGAGCGTGATTTACTTGATGTTGCCCGGTTGTCTGGCACATATCAGGATATAATGGAGGACTACAAGCCTGGCACGCAACAGGCACTTGCAGATGCAAGAGATGTACTTGCATCACAAAAAGATACTTTAACGGGAGCAGGGGCAATTACAGTACCAACGGGTTCAACATTTACAGGTGTGGGAGATGTTAATGTGGCAGACCCATTACGCTTACAAGCAAACACGCAATTTGACCAAGAGTTGGCACGTGGTGGTGATTCATTACGATCTGACATATTAGGTGATGCACGAACTGCACTTAAGGAAGGTCTGACAAGAAGAGAACGAGACGCAATATCAGAAGCATTTAAAGCAAGATCCACAATGATGGGCAGAACCTTTGATCAATCTGCTGGTATCGCAGAAGCAGAGGCAAGGGTTGCTGAAGACAACGCACGCAGAATGCAGAACCGAGCATTTGCACAGTCCGTCCTTGGCCAGGAAGCAGGGTTGCAGCAGGGTGACATCACTCGTGGTATGGCACAGGAAAGTGAGCAAGCTGGATTACAACAGCGCAGAGACCTTGTACAGTCCGATGTGGATTTACGTTCTGCACTTGCAAACCAAGCACAACAACAACAAGCCAATCAGTTTGGTGTGGGTGCAACAATGGATGCCGAGCGCTTAAACGAGCAGTTACGTCAACAAGGTACACTTGGATATTTGCAGGCAGCAGGTAACTTGGCAGCACTCGAAGACAGAACAACACTTGATCCATTTCGTGCAGTGCTTGGGCGTGGAGGAGGACAAAGTTTGCAAACCGGGCAATCCGTGCTTGGCACAGCAGGATATGGTCTTGGAAGTGGGCCACAATTTATTAATCCAGAAAGTGGTTTGGGATTTATACAGAATCAAAACACGAATCTTATGAACATGTATAATGCCCAAACACAGGCAGATGCAGAAAGATTCAGCGGATTAACAAGTGCTGCTGCAACCGCAGCTTTGGCAGCATGTTGGGTGGCGAGAGAGGTGTATGGTGTGCATAACCCGGCATGGATGGCATTTAGGTATTGGATGCTAAACGAATCACCTTCCTGGTTCAGAGCAACCTACTTGAAATACGGAGAACGCTTTGCACGCTTTATTTCTAATAAACCACGTCTGAAAGCACGCATTCGCATGTGGATGGATACAAAAATAGGGAGATAATATTATGGCAAGAAAACCATTTTTTTCAGGTAATTACGGATCATCATTGGGCCGTGTGGACACATCTTCAATTGTTGGGGCGGGACGGGCGCAAGGGCAGACATTCCAACAGATTGGGAGCATGATTCAGCAGTACGGGTTGAATAAGGAGAAGCGTCAAAAGGAAGAGGATGCTGCGGTGGGTGGATTAATGGGGCTTAGTCCAGAATCATTAAAACAATTTACAAGTAGAAATCCAAAAGTTGCAGGTGCAGTTGAAAAATTAATTAGTGGTGCAGGTGGCAAGAGAGAAGTTGATTTAGTAAATGCAGGACTTGCACCATTTATTGCCGGGCAAGCAAGAGAGACAGACGCAAGGTTGCAAGAAGCTACGATTAAAGGAAAAGAGTTTGAAAATAAATTTAACGAAGCAGATAAAACAAATAGATTGCTTAGAAGTACTCTAGAAACAGAGGGCGTAGAGTTACTTAATAAATTTAGAGAAAAGCAGAATCTAATATCAGAAATAGAAGCAGACATAAAAAGTAACGAGCGAGATGTTGATAGAGATAAAAGATATTTGGACTTAGATAAAGCTAAGTTAGAGCTTGATGACATGCGAGAAACTATAAAAACCAAACGTAAGAATAACAGTGTTTTTGCAGAGCAGTTAGAAAGAGAGAGAACAAAGGATGCAGTAGATATTTCTGTGTTAATGTCCCAATTAGCAGTTAATACTGAAAAATTAGATCAATTAAGGGCATCAAAAGAAGTTGATCAAAAAACTAAAGAAGAAAACTTAAAAATACTTAAAGCAGAAAGAAAACAATTAGAACAGGACTTAACTAATAAGCAAAATTTGATGAGTTCATTTTCGTCAAATGTAAATCAAGTTGATAAAAATGACCCTATGTACAAGCAATTTGCTAGTATGGATTTAAGTGATGCATTTCAAGGTGACATACCAGGGTTGTTTTTTAATGCAGTTGGTAATTTAGGTGGATTTTTTGGTGCAGAATTAACCCCAGAGACTGCAACAGAGGGACAAAAAATTGAATCGCTCAATGCATTATTAAAGCCAGCGCTAGTTGCTCAATTATCTTCAAGACCATCAAACTACACATTAGAAACTATCAAAAAATTTATGCCCCAAAGAGGAGACAGTAATCAAGTAGGAAAAACAAAACTAAGGCAATTAATTCCTATTTTAGAAAATAGATCAAAAGAAGCAACTTCTACTGTGACATCTGGTAAACCTGGAACTTCTTATTATCAAGATGCAAAAGAGCAAGCAGTTTTACTTCCAAAAATTATTCAAGGGTTAGAAGCTGCGCTACGTGGTGGTGATCCCAATGTAAGTACAGGTAAAACATCGAATAATGTCGGATACAGAATCGTTAAATAGAGGTCGAAGATAATGGTTATAGTAGAAATAGATGGAGTAGGAACTGTCGAATTAGACGATTCGTTTAGCGAGTTATCTCCGGAGGAACAGCAAAAAACTATTAATGAAATAAGTGCTAGACAAAGTAAACCTAAGTCTTCTGGTTTACAAAAAGCAAGTGCTGCTGCAAAAGGCTTCAATGTTGGAGCTTTAGCTGATGTCCTTGGATTGCCTGTTGATTTTGTAAATGCAGGATTGAATCAAATTGGTTTAGGATCGGAAGTACCATTTGGCGGAAGTGAGTCTATAAGAAGAGGATTGACTGCTGGTGATATGGGATACATGGATGAGCAGGATTTACCTAAAGATCAACGAGCATTAGCAAGAGGAGCTAGAACGGCTGGGCAAGTTGTGGCATCAGCAGCACCTGTTTTTGGCGCAGCACGAACACTGTCACCTGCACAGGCATTAATGCAATCTGCACCAAGCAAATCTGCAATAAAGCAAATCGGATCAGATATAGTAAAATCTACTGCTCGGAGTCCAGGACAAATGGCAGCAATTGAGGGAGCATCTGCGGTAGGTGCTGGACAGGCACGCATGATTGCAGAGGATGTTGCACCTGGTGATGAACTTACAGGTACACTTGCCGAGGTAGCAGGTGGTCTTTTAAGTCCACTTGCACTTGCAAGAAAACCATTGGAAAAAGGAAAGCAATTTGCAGATACATTTTCAGAAACCGGGCGAGAACGTGCTGCATCTCAAAAAGTGGCAGAAATACTGCGTGAACAAAATCCTGGTATTACTGATGACCAAATATCTGGTGTTGCTAAACAACTTCGAGAATCTGAAGGTGTGGGTAGAACTGCACAGGTTACTGAAAATGAGTTAGCAAGAAGAACATTTACTGCAATGGATAATAAACTTATCGCAGATGCAGGAGATGAAGCAAAAACTGCAATACAAAATCAAAACAAGAAAACCATAGAAGCATTTAATCGTAAAATCCGAAAAATGCAGAACAGTGGCAATCCTGAGATGGTTAAAGAAGCAGCTCGGTTACGCATAGATACATTTACTAAACGCATGAACAAGCGAGTTGATGATGCAGAATCAAGAATGGGTGAAGCAGTTGCACGTGTACTTAACAAAAACTCTGATGATGCAGAGGCAGCCTCACGTGAAGCACGTAGAATATTAGATAATGAATTAGATGTTGCTCGTAAAACTGAAGCTGATCTTTGGGGAGAAATTGATAAGAATGTTAACGCAACTACAACAAATACTATGCGTGTATTTAAGGACATGCAAGACGAGTTGCTAGATGTTGAAAACATCTCAAATCCTGTTCAAGGCTGGGTACAAAATTTGTTTAAACGCCAAAAAGAAAGTCAAATTGTAAACAAACAAAGAGGCTTCAAAGCAGTAGCTCAACAACTTGGATTTCAGCAACCATTTCTCATTAAGGCAAAAGAATTGTTTCGTGCTAGAAGTCGAGCTTTGGAACTTGCTAGAAGTGAACGTGCCAAAATGAATTTTGGAGATGCACGGAGATTGCAAAAAATATCAGATGCGATTTTAGATGATTTAATACAAGTAACTGATGAGACTACTGTTGTTGCTCGTGAGTTTTCTAAAGATTTAAATGAAAGATTTAATACTGACTTTATACAAGGCATTAGAAAAGTTAAACCTGATGTTGCTTTAGAGAAAGGTGTAGGTAATCTTAGCCAAGGAAGTGACACACAGCGTGCTTTAAACATACAGGCCATGAAGCGTGCCACAGAAAGCACAGAAGCAAGTGAGGCATTAGCAAGGACACAAAAGAGTTTTATACAAAACAGTGCAGCGAGAGTCATTAATCCACAAACCGGGCAAGTAGATCCAGGTAAACTAGCAAGATTAATTAAAGATAATCCACAAACATTGCGTGAAGTGGGATTACTTGATGATGTCACTAACATGAATCAGCAAGTACGATTGGCTGGATTGCTTCAAAAGACTGCCAAAGAAGGCAAGGCATTTGCCTCGAAAAGAAGTATTGCCGGACAAATACTTGATGAGACGAACAAGCGTGGAGGATTAAGCAATGTTGTAAATAACGCTTTTGAGTCAAAATTTCAAGCAGCAGCATTTCGTGATTTAAGCAATGTAGTCAAACGTGCAAAAAATCCTGAAGCTTTAGAAGGTCTGCGCCATGAGGTATATGATACCTTACTTAATAAAGCTACTATCAAGGGAGGAAACCTAGATGGATTTATTAGTGGTAAAAAACTTGATGAATTGCTAAGTGCAAATAACGGAGCATTAAAGAATAACCTGCTTGCATCAAAACTTATCACACAAGATCAGTTAAAAGGAATAAAGGAAATTGCAAAAAAGGCACGAATGTTTGAAGATTCAGCTACTGATCCGGCAAAACTTAATACCATAATTACCACGGGTGATGGAGTTGTAAATCTTCTTGCTAGAGTGCTTGGTTCGAAGGTCGGTGCGAACTCACCACTAGGTCAAGTAATGGGTGGCACTACGCTTGTTGCACAAAGTGCATTTTCTAAATTAGCACAAAAAACTATTGAGAAAGTGCCAGCACTCAAGGTACAGGGAGTACTTACAAAAGCAATGGACGATAAAAACTTTATGGCAATGCTTTTGGAGATGAGAGCAAAAACACCAAAGCAAGCACAGACTCGTATAAATGCGTATTTATTGCAAGCAGGGTTACTGCAAGATTGACAAAATCAACACCTCAAACTAACTTAGTATTTACAAAAGGGACGTAGTAATTCCTTGAGTTAGCTGGCAGGAGTGTCAGCACCTAGCCACCTCCGGGTGGCTTTTTTTGGGCCTATATTACTAGCATTGCCTAATTGATTTAAAAAAAAATACACAATATGTTTGACACTAAGACATTTTTTGCTTTTTGTGATGCCAAGACAAGGAAATCCAACAATCAATAAATTGTAGTACCTTGCATTTTTTTAGAGAAACGGTCTTCAGTTTCTAAAGTGAAGTGCAAGGTAAACAAAAACCCACTAAACGATCATAAATAAAAATGAAATTAAATGATGAACCAATAATAGCTTTACACACAGGTGCAAAAGTTTTAGGCAAAGGTGGCCTTTTACCTCAAACCCCACGAAATATGCACAATAATATTGTACTTAATTATGAGAAACCACCTGCGCGAATAATTCGCTTAGATGAATTAATTTATGCTTATAAGGATTGTCGCAGTACATCCTTCAATGTGCCGAAGTATGAAACCCAATGTTCATGCGCGAATGCATTTAAGTATGTATTAAGAAAATTAGAGATGAGCTTGGATCTCGACACTAGGTACTTGGGTGGAAGGCATCCTGAGAGTGGATTAATTTTGCCTAAACATTTTTTGAGAAAGTTTCCAGAAGGAAGGGATAGATTAAAACTGTCCAAGTCTTTATTTTCTCGTGGCATGATAGAATGGTATGAAGAAATAGGAATAGAGACTAGTCATATGGCTAATTGGCAAACAATGGTGATTAAGCCAAAACCAGTGCAACCATTTGTTCCTACTAATGACATCAATGTCGTTATCGAGAAGTGTGAGTCAATTAAGGATAGCAAACCACTTTTTTATAAAGCGTACTTACTTGCATACGGATTGGGCTTGCGTAACTCGGAAATGAGGCGTGCGAAATGGAGTGACTTATACCAGGATGTCGAAGGAAATAAATGTATTCGTATCCATAAGCCTAAAAGTGGTGGGGAGTTTCAAGACAGACCATGCGATCCAACCTTTTGGGATAAGATCATGGAAATGCGTGACTTCAATGATCTAATATTAAATTGTACTCAAGTACAAATCCGTGACCGATTTCCCCAATTCCTAAAAGAGGAATGTGGCGTTAAGGAAACACATGCAGTTCACTTGTTGCGGAAATATTGCGGACATCGCTTAATGCGAAGCAATGGAATTTATCCGGCAAGTAAAGCGTTAGGTCACAAGGACACCAAGTTGACCGATACAATATATAGTGGTTTGCCTGCCATATCTGCGACTTCGACTAAGATCGCATAATTAAAAAACCTCCCATGCATATTACCTATATGCAAAAATAACAAAATAAACTACAAACAACTACAAAAAGTTATGATAACAACAGCAGTATACAATGGTATAGAATTTAGGGTACAAGAAAACGGGGCAGTCGAGATATTTGCTGACCGACCTAGTGTTGTGCAGATCGAAGACTTGCAGGAATTACTTACTTCTTTTTTGGAAGCTCAAACTTTAACGGAAGCTCAAACTTCATCCCATTCTCAGCAATTGTTTTACAAGCTGCACGAAGAACCATGTCGTAAAGCTGGGCTTGGAGGAGACCCGTATCATCACTGAGGGTCTTAATAGTTTTACGCACATCTGCATGTAAACGTAGTGATAAGGGTTTAGTTAAATTTTCACGTGTCTTGCTCATGTACCTCTAAAAACATGACAAAATACAAAAAGCAACAATAAAATACAAAAACAATAAAATAAATATATTATGGCATTCTTACCAAGTGATATAAAAGCACCTTCTGAAGGTGGTGGTGGTAGTGGAAACTACATGCGATTCCAACAGGGTGAAAATAAGTTCCGAATTATCGGAAGTAGCGATGACAAGCCTACTCCAGGCTTTATATGTGGAACGTTGGGCTGGACAGTCGAGGATGGCAAGAAGCGTCCAATCCGCTGGGCTGAAGGTGAAGATCCACCACAGGCATTTGAGGATAAACCACGCAGTTTTTATGCGTTTGTGGTTTATAATTATGCAGAAAGTAAGGTGCAAATTCTGGAATTAACTCAGGTCAAACTACAATCAGAATTATTGCAGCTTGCGCAAGACGAGGATTGGGGTGATTGCCGGAAGTACGACATCTCAGTTGTCAGAAATGGCGAAGGTTTGGACACAACCTATGCCATGAATCCAAAGCCTATCAAAAAGATGGATGAGGATTTGAGAGCTATTGCAAAGGCAGAATTGCAACGCATTAACCTTCCGGCATTGTTCAAAGGGGAAGATCCGTTCGCAGAGTTCGAACCACCCGCTGCTGAAGTGGATGAAGATGGAGAACCATTCTGATATGTTACGTCCCAACATAAGTAACGAGGCTTATCATGCTGATCCAGCGTTGGGTTCGAGTCGAGCAAGACAATTGCTCGGCTCTTGCCCGGCAAAGGTGAAGCATTCGATGAAGTTCCCAACACCAAGTACACCTGCACTATTGAATGGCAGCCTGGTACATACTGCTACACTAGAACCTGCACTCACAGACATTGAATTTGGATGCAAGCCAACAGAGATTGATGGCAATTCTAGCAGAACCAAAGCGTACAAAGATGCATTTGCAGAGATGGAAGCAGCAGAACCAAAAAAACGTTGGTTACCAGAGTCTGATTATAATATGTGCATGGAGGTAGCTGCATCTGCAAGACAACATCCATTGTTACTTGAGATGTTGTACCATCCGGCAAGCAAGACTGAACATACAGGATACTTCGACATCGAAAACACGCCCTGCAAGGTTCGCCCTGACTTGTACAATAGCGAGAATGGAATGGTCATAGATTTAAAGACAACGATGGATGCAAGCGAGAAAGGATTTGCCAAAAGCGTTCGTCAATTTGGATATGCATTCCAAGCTGCATTCTACATGACTGCATTACGAGCAATGGGAGAAAGACCCAAGCAGTTTGTGTTCTTGGTTGTCGAGAAGTCTGAACCATATGTAACTGCATGTTACACAATAGATAACAATGATATTGAGCGTGAAGTACCCCGTGTGCTTGAAGCGATTAAAATCTATGGTGAATGTTTGCGTACCGATGTATGGCCGGGCTATTCGGATGATATTAAAACATTAAATCTTGGCACGCCTTTCACTGAAAATCGCTTGTCCATCAGTAAGACCAGCGAGAAGTTTGGTGTTAGTCGCAGTTATGTTTATAAGATAATTAAGGAACATAATATTGAGACTAGGAAGATCCGTAACAGGCAAACCATATCGATGTATGAATTTTCCAATGCCTTGCGTTGGGCTAATCAAAAGGAGGTGGCATGATGGGCAGGAATCAAGGAGCAAAGAAGTATCTTATCACCAGCAAGAAAGCACTAAAGCTACTTGGCTTTAAATCGCAGACCTCGCTGGATCAATTCCACGAAGATGAAGGATTAACATGCTACATCATTGATGGAGGGACTGGTCGAGGTGGACGTGGATTTGCATGGGATAAACGTGAAATTAACAAATGGTTACGAACTGAGGGAAGGAACAGTGAAGAATGGCTAATCGATTAAGAATAAACGAGATGGATAAAGTGCTGCGGTATGCTGAAGATCATATCAGTAATCAGAATTTTGAAGGCGCGGTTGTCGTGTTACACGCAGCAATGAAGCAATTAGTCGCTACATTGGAAGGTGAACCCGTTGTGGATTATTACGAGAATGATCGTGAAATTAATGTTTATACTCAAAGGGAATGCATGGTATCCATTGATGATATTAAAGAGATATGTGCCAAGACTCTTGGTGTAAGTGTTGAAGAAATTGAAAGTAGGAAACGCACACAGGATGTGGCGTTAGCACGTCAATGTGCAATCTTTTTTAGTCGTAAACAAGGATATAAGGTTGAAGAGCTGGGCAAGGTCTTCGATCGGAATCATAGCAACATATCCCACACTGTTAATAAGATCCATGATTTGCTTGAATACGACAGGGAGATGGCAGCCAAGATTAACCTGGTGGGAAGAAATATAAATGCCAATTAGTGATGGAAAAGGGAGAAAAGATAACGCTGTGCGTGAAGAAACGAACCCCTTCCTTGAACACACTTCTGGGTATGAATCGGTGGGCGCGAGTAAAAGAGAAGAGAGAAATGCAGAAGGAGGCGATGATCGCCATCGAGTCCGCATTATCTCGAAACGAGTCAGAATCTGTGATCCCGACAACCTTGTTGGGGGAGTCAAGTATCTCGTCGATAGTCTCCGGGCTGCGGACATTATACCAGAAGATGACCCTCAAGCGATCACCCTCGAAGTCAGTCAGGAAAAAGTCAAAACCTACAAGGAAGAAGAGACGTGGGTAGAGGTGAGCGTCAATGACTGAGTTCGACACGAGTCTTAGTGTTGGCAAGCTGCGTGAGGCCGAAATAATTGCGTTCTTCCAATCTCAAGGGCATAAGCCTATAGCCATACCAGGCAAGTTCTCAGGCTTTGATTTTTTCTTAGCCAATACCAAGCAAGGGTACGAGGTAAAGCAAGATTGGAAGGCGCATTATTCCGGCAACCTCGTGGTGGAAGTGGAGATGTATGGCAAGCGCTCTGGCTTGATGGCTACCACCGCAGATTGGTGGATCTTTGATACAAAAACGGAGTTTATATTCATTACTCCACAAGCAATTAAAAACTTAATAGTAGAACTAAATCCACCCTTGCGTCAATTCACAGGCAAAGGAGATACCCATCCCAAGAAAGCATATCTTATAAAAACTGACTTGATAAAGAACTATTCTGCTAAAATTCTAGAACATAATAAACTACAAAAACCTACAAATTAGTACCTAAAATGGACTTCAACAAAAAACTAACAACAACACAAAGAATCACATATGCAGTAACATTCATCAGTGCTGTAATCTTATGGATCTACATGATATTTTCATTTTTAATAGCATTAATCGGAGGATAAAAACATGACAGAAGAAGAAAAAGAAAAAGCAAAAAGTTACTCCACATCATTCCGATTAAATGAGATTGCAAATGCAAGATTAATGACCTTTTGCGAGCTTACAGGAATGAATAAATCTGAGGTCGTAAAAGCAGCAATTTCTCAGTTCATTGCACCTACCTTGCAAAATGCCAATGTAATACCCCCGTCTTACAATCCTCGCGCGCACACGTGTGTAGATAATATTATTATATCTAAAGATATAATGAACTGTAATACAGAGACAAAAAATAAGGATGCAAAAAAAGAGCAAACTCATGCATGGTTTCAAGCATTCTGGGAAGTGTGTAAAAACCAGCAATTTGCAAGACGAGTTGTAAAGACTATCAGATTAAATTGGGATGAACTTGCAGAGCTTGATCCAAAGATAGTTGCAGAGAAATACAATCAACATTTTCACGAGAAAGGAAATTATGCAAAACATCCAAACTCATGGTTGAATGATGGAGGGTATGATAACGTGGTAAATAATTCTGTTTCTACTCATGGCTTAAATTTTGATGTGACTACCAAACACCCGGATGATTGATTACGAACTTGCAGAGCAAGCAGTTCTCTCAAGCATGCTGCATGATGAGAGCGGACTTGCCACAGCACAAGCAGGAGAAGCACTTACCAAGGATGACTTTAGTAGCATGGATCGTGGAACGATATTTGAAACATGCCTGCGCCTTTCTCCATGCAACGAGATTGATTTAATCATTGAACATCCAGACTTGAAAGATGAGATATTGTTTTTATCTGAGAAGTATGGTGGTGGTTCAATTGATAGATACATTGAATATTTAATTGATCATCGTAACACGAGATCGGTGGAGCGTGCATTGTGGCAAGCGAATGATGATTTAAAAGAGAGCAAGCCAGCAGAAGAAATTTCTCAGACATTTGTTAACACCATTGCTAAGTCACTTTCTCAACGCAAAGGCGTGGTTTCATGTGGTGCAGCAAGCAAAGAAGCATTTGCCGAGTTTCTCGAAGTAGATGCAGGTGGTACACAAGCAATCCCAACAGGCTTGCAAAAGCTTGATGCTATTTTAGGAGGTGGATTCAAGAAAGGAAGCTTGTACGTCCTTGCTGCACGTCCAGGAGTAGGGAAGTCTGCATTAGCAATACAAATGACCTATGAGACTGCAAAGCGTGGATTGCGTGCAAGCTATGCAAGCTTGGAAATGTCATCATCAGAATGTGCTGGCAGACTTTTATCCAATGCAAGTGGCGTGCGAAAACCTACAGGCAAGGGGTTTCTCAATGCAGGGCATAAGCAAAAGTTAGAGACACAAGTGCAAGCAATGCAAGGTTGGCCAATTACATTCAAGGATGATAACCAGGCAACCATGCAATCAATTGAAGCTTTCATTGCTAAGCAAAGGCTTGAAGGTGAGCTTGGTTTAATCGTAATCGATTACTTGCAACTGCTAAGCGTGCCTGGCATGGATAGCAGAGTACAAGAAATCTCGCTAATTTCTCGTTCCTTGAAAGCAATTGCAATGGAGTACGAAGTACCTGTGCTTGCCCTCTCGCAACTTAACAGAGCCTTAGAAAGCGCTAACAGAAACCCCATGCTATCAGATCTGCGTGAGTCTGGTTCAATAGAACAAGATGCAGATTGCGTGCTTCTCATGCATCGAGAAAAGGAAGTAGATCCAACCAATGATGATATTATTTGCAATGTTGCTAAGAATAGAAATGGAGAGGTGCGTGCAACTAAGCTAACTTTTACCAAGCCAACCGGGCGTTTCTCAACACGAGTAGATGCAAGATTGAATGATAAGAAACCATTTTAGACTACAAATGACTTATGATGTAACCCATGGTATGCGTTTTAAGCCTCCCGTAGCTACCTAGAAAGCGTTTTGATAGAAAAAGAAGGTGTATACCCATGTCAGGGTATCAAAACGCTTTCTCGTTAAGCTATAGGGTGAGGAATTAAATTTCTCTTTTTGTTAACATCATGCTGTTTCTCCTTCCACCTTGGCAAGTACTGCACGCAAGTTGTCTCTTTCAAGATCCGCGCCACTATGGCCTTCCATGATTAATGTACTAAGTACTTTCTCAAACAGCTTGCATTGCTCTAATAGCTCAGGCGCGCTTGCAATTAGCCGGGCGTTTGCCTTATCTTTTCCTGTGCCAATTACTTGGATTCCTTTATTAGTATTTTCTCCAAACCAAACAACTTGCGTTGCGCTTAATCCTATACCTACAGATGCATTTTCCCATGGCCCTGGTGTGTGTGTTACTTGTTTATCGCTCATAATTATATCCTTGTTTGTAATTCTAATTTAAGTTGTTTCTCCTTACATGCTGCATGCATGCATGCCCTCGTAAACGAGGCCTTGCTAGCTTGCCCTGCACGCTCCCTTTGCTCTCTCTGTTTCCGTGCTTTCTCGCCTATCTCTAGTAGCTCTTGCAAGGCGATTGGAAAGAGTTGTGATGCGTGTTTCATTAGTAACTTTCTCCTTTGCTTTCCAGAATGTCACGAACGCGAATAAGTATGCTGCCAAATTGCAAGATTTCCTCGCTTGTCACGTATTTCTCAAATGCAAAGTGGCGTAATGATTGAAACACATAGCAATCTTCATTTGCACCGCACATGCTTGGTTTAAATTGCCATGTGTCAGGAATGCATTTGTCTGTTTCAAATGTAATGTAATCACCTATAGCAAATAACCATGCCATTACATTACCCCAATTATCTCCGTCATTAGTAAGTTTAAATTCGTCTTTAAGTGTGGTATTCATGCTAGTTTCTGTAAGGTTCATTGTTGAAGATTCTGCGAATGCGCACATATCCATTTTCATCTGTTACAGATTGTGGTGATGGATCACGTGTTTGCCCAATCGTTACATCTTTCTCCTTATTAAGATGCGCCATAATCTCATCAATATCTTTGCAAATAGACTCATCATATGTGCGTCTTTCTCCACATAATAACCAATCTCCATTTTGATGCTCTGCACATGCCTCAAACATGCTCCTTAATTGTTTCTCATTGCGTATCTCCATTACCATGGGATCGTCCCAAATAAGTAAGTAATGATTTTCGTCTCCATTGTATTCATCAATTCGTGCTAGTGATTCTTGAAAGTTTTTCATGCTAGTTTCCTCTCTTTGTAATTAGTAAGTTAATTGCGATCCAAGCGCCAAGAATGGCGTAGGGTGCGAGTAGTATGATTGAAATGTCGTATTGCATAATAAGTATTTGTTTGGTGCTGTTTGTAGGTTAAGCAATGCCAATTTGATATCCTTTGATCATTGCATTGATTTGATCGAATAGCTCGCGCTTGGTACAACGATCAAGGATAACATTAACGCCACCTCCTTTAGCCATGACATCCAAGCGAAATCCACCATAAGAAGAATCGAGCATGAAGTGATTAGGACATGGAATACATTGACCATGAACCCCCTTGATAAGCTTGCCAGACTTATCCTCTTTATAGGGAGTCAATGGCCTACCTAGTAGAACGTTCAAAGTGTGAATTTTGTCGTCTAGTAATTTCGCGGTTACCCTCATGCTCCAATCCCCCTCAAATCTGCATGGATTTTTTTCCATTCATTAGCAGAATTTGTGTCCTCAAGATAGCGAGGCACTAGGTCAATCAATTCAACCATTCTGCCAGAGTCAGTAATCCAAATACTAGCTGATATTTTTACAGCGATTTGGCAACGAAGCCAGCGTTTGAAGTCATAGGATTTAATTATTAATTCATTCATATTTTTAGTGTTTTGCTTTGAGCTATTAGCTCTGGATTATTATTGCCTGTTTTTGGCAATATCGACATCAAACTACAAATGCCTACTTATGTCAACTTTAATCAAAAAATACTTTTCAAGAAAGCCAGAGTACTAGGTAAATACTGGGAAAGAAAATTTTAAAAAAAGTTTGCAGAAAATCCGGCTAAAACAATTTAAAGCAAATTAAAGCAAAATCCATATCCCACTAATACCAAGCTATAGACTACCCTAATTACCCCCCTAGCCATTAAGCTAACCCTTAGACTACAAACAAAGCTAAACCCCTAGCATTACCATACCATTCCCTTAAAGGCCTCCCCTCTACTACTCAACCCTACTTCTATAGCAATCAATGCCATGTTTCCTTTCTCTCTTTCTCATTCCTCCTTTCAAATCTTTCGTGTGCGCGCACACCTACACGTGTGCGCGCACACGAGGATGACGAAAAAGGTAGGCAATTTCTTTCTCAAAATTTACCCCAAAATTTACCCCAAAATCACCCCGAAAATTACATCAAAATCTTGCCAATCATTAGCCAGAAATCTTGCTAAAATCCCCCCCTTACCATCCCCCCAAAATCCATGCAGCTTTGTCTCGAATCGAGACCATGAATCATGACCCAAATTCTTTCCAAGATGACTCCAGAATCCTTGCTGGTATTGTCTCGAATCGAGACCATGAATCATGGCAAATCATGGTAAGGAATCATGCCAGATACAGGGTAAAAAGTATGCCGGAAATGAGGCGAAAATCATTCGACAAATGAGCTAAGGAATCATGCCAATAATAGGGTAAGAAGCATGGTGTAGCATCAAAGCATTTCTGCTTCCACCTTGTTTTTGCATTACACTTGTAAAGCAGTTAAATGCTGACCTTCAAGCTTTTACAGAATTTGGGCAGATAAATGCTAATTTTGCCCCTTATATATACTGAAGGCATACCCCAAAAACCGGAATCCCACTATTCATGGGGCATGGGTTGTCACTAACTATGACAACGCATACAATTTGCGACTGCGTTACAGGTGTAAAGCAAGCATGGGGGGGGAGGGGGGCAGCCAGCCCGTTTCGCGTTTTTTATATATATGATCACTCCCCACGTAACTTTTTTTGCAATATTGCCCCCCTTAGTGGGGCGTTGTTTGCGTCTGGTTACGATAGGGGGCATACATCCATACCACCATACCATCCATGCCCCCCATGCCCCACACAGCATGGCCTCGTTTCCGAGGGTATGTGTTTGTAGGGTAGTTGTAGTTTAGCTAGTAGATATGGAGTGTAATACTTATTTACTAGGTAATACCTGAGAAAGAGTTACATATCTAGGGGTTTATAGATTTTATGCCCTGCATGAATTACTACTTCTTTGCACAGGTCTATAAATTCTTGATCTGTGAGTTTGCCTTTTGCTTGGTTTGCTTCTGGGCATAGTATTTGCAAATTGCTTAATGAGTTATCACCACCACGCGAGGATGGAATGATATGGTCATACTCGTAAGTTTTTGGTTTATTGAAGTCAAGTGGTCTACCTGTTAATGCACAGGGGAAATGATCCCCATACTTTGCATGAACATCTTTATAGTTAAAGGTCATTGGTCGTTGAAAGGTTGAAGCTTTAGTAGATATTGATTTAGAAATTTGTCTGGGTGTTTGATTAAGATACCAAGCTTTATTGGATGGTTTTGTAGGTTTTGGAGCTTTAAAGGTATAGATTTTATTTTCAATTGTACGCTGATGACTTGGTTTGTTGTCATTTTTTGCTTTTACTTGTTCCCTTGTTTTTTTGCGCAGAGCATAGGATACAGTAGATTTTGAGCATTTTAATTGCTTTGCAATTTGGTTAAAGGTCAGACCTTTTTTGCGTAGTGCAATGATTTGTTTATTTAGCGGAGTCATCATTTGGTGTGATGTCTACAACTTTATCTTTGGATGCTTTGGTTGGTTGTTTTTTAACTTCTTTGGTTGCCCCTTTTAGGATGGAGCGTACTTGATCGGGGGACATATCAGATGAACCGAGAGTTACATTTGCAGAGGCAGTTATGTTTGATGGTCTGCCTGAGACTGTGAGGAACTTGTCCATGAGTACAGCTACTGCATAGGCTAGGTTTTGAGGTGGTATTTCGTCTAGTTTGTTATGAAGTGTGTTTAGGGAATCTGCCACCATAGTGGATAGCTTTGAATTTACTTGGTTGAGAAACTCCTGTTCGGTCATGTCCAAGCGATAGCGTAGAAAATTGGCAATGGATTGACGTATTTCTGGATCTTGTTGGTTGAGGATTTCTGCCTCTTTTGTTGCGTTTGATTGTTTAGCTGCAATTTTTGCTGCTGATTTAATTATATTATTTTTTGTCATATCATCACAGAACCCACGTACAGTACCGGGTTTTCTTGATCTTCGTTTATGTAAGTAACCCATTGTTTAGACTTTTTTTCAGAAAATACTTGCATTGTCAAGTGTAAGACTACATAAGGCTACAAATGGAAGTTGATCAAGCACAGGAGGTATTAAAGCGAGCGTGTATGAATTACACGGAGTTTAGTAAGTTGGTGGGTGTAAAGCCTGTAACTGTCAGGCTTGCATTTAGTGGCAAGCGATTGAGCAAGAAGATGGTTAGTTTACTTGAGGATCTTGCGAGTATGCAGAGGGATGAGGACGCGAAGGAGGAGAGGGCAAGTATTAAGGAGGGGATGATTAAGCAGAGTATGGGAGAAGTACGCTTGGCCAAGGTATATATGTTACCTGCTAATCCTTATTTACGATTTATAGAATTTGATGATGGCACACATGGCAAGTTCCGGGCAAAGCCTGGCAGATTTGGATTGGGTAGTGTGGTTAAGGTCAAGCGAGAAAGTGCAGATATGTACACTTTGGAAGGAAACTACGATGGAAAGGACAGATTAGTATGAGTGATTGGACAAGGATTGTGACACAACGCAGACTAACGGATGAACCATACCCCAGAAGTGAGTATAAGTGTGAGGACTGTGATAATGGATGGGATGATACGGAAGACCCCACATGTATATGCGAAGAGGAGGAGGAAGGTAATGAGGCATAAGAGTAAGGATTATTATCTTGGGGAGATGACTGCTGGTACAAGTATATGTGTACCCATGCCTGAGCATGTAAAGAAGTCATTAATGGCAGTGAGTAAGGACAAGGAGTTATCTATGGCAAGGTTTACCCTTCAGTTAATCTTGGACAAGTTGAGCGAGGAGGATAGTCAACTCAAGGAGTGGTGGGAATCAGTGAGGTTATAATGTGGATAATACCCAAAACATTATCAGCTTTTGTACCGGCTACTCCGGGTTGGAGTTGGGAATCAAGCGAGCTGGCGTGGATGTTCGCACAATCGTTAATGTGGAGATCGAAGCATTCTGCTGCGCCAACTTGGTTGCGAAGACTGAAGAAGGGAGGATGGATAACGCACCTATCTGGACGGATCTTAAAACCTTCCCTGCACGAGAGTTTCGTGGAAAAGTACACGGACTCATTGGAGGATATCCCTGTCAACCATTCAGTTCAGCAGGCAAGCGACAAGGAGAAAAAGACCCAAGACACTTATGGCCATACATCCTCAAGCACGTCAGGGCAATTAGACCTGTTTGGTGCTTTTGGGAAAATGTCCAAGGACACACCACGATGGGGCTATGGCGAGTCCTGTCCGATTTGGAAGAAGAAGG
>Ga0209645_1000517_pt1 | contig 19778 bp, 46 predicted proteins | sample ETNvirenome_6_30_FD_184070 | JGI IMG/M metagenome (GOLD analysis project Ga0209645, IMG submission 184070) | Marine viral communities from the Pacific Ocean - ETNP_6_30 (SPAdes) (version 2) | ecosystem: Environmental > Aquatic > Marine > Oceanic | place: Pacific Ocean | collected 2013-06-19
GTTTATTAGATCCGCTTGTATTATTGATACTGTTTATTGGATTATATTATTCATCTTTAAAGAAGTTAATAATATTCCTATGAGTACTACTTGGGTGTTCGTTGGTTTGTTAACTGGAAGAGAATTAGCTATTGCTGCATCTTGTCAGAAGAGAAAAGCTAAACAAGTATTCCCTCTGGTAGCGAAAGACTTTGGTAGAATGATGATTGGTTTATGTGCATCAGTATTAGTAGTTATTATTGTACATAACCTAAAATAAACTCTTGAGTATTACAATTAATCATATACCATATGATTAATGAATAAGTTATCAGAAGATAATACTCAGTATTCAACAGGGGCTCAGCGTGATGACCGATCAGGTAAATTACGTATGAGCCTTCTTCCTCATGATAGTTTAGATAGAATTATGAAAAGATATCTAGACGGGGCTGAAACCTACGGAGAGAACAATTGGCTTAAGGGTATGCCTTATTCAGCTTTGTATGATAGCTCTATGAGACATATGCAGCAATGGTGGAATGGAGATAAATCTGAAGATCATCTAGCAGCTGCTGCTTGGAATATTATCTGCCTTATGCACTTCGACGGAAGAATGCCAGTAGCCTCAGATATGCCGAACGCTCTGGATGATAGAGAAGAGTTTCCGAAATAATAACCAGTTGCAATAAATACAGAGTGTTGGTATAATATATGTATGAACGCTGAACGCATTAACACTATCGGACAGCTCACTAACATGAGCGATGAGACTTCTAATGATATCACGAATATCGATCAACTTCTGGAAACTTATCCAGATCTCGACTTTCAGGTTGAGCCGGATGAGCTAGCCACTCTTACTGATGATTCTAGCTTTGCTGGTTATAGAGCAATTCGAAGATCAGATTCTGGAGATGTTCTTTCAATTGTAAAGCAACGATACACTCCTATCCAAAACCGAGACATCTTAGAACCTCTCGCTGAGATCGTAAAAGAAAACGATGCTAAGTTTGTAGCTGGTGGAGTTATTAATAACGGAGGAAAGGTTTGGGTTCAAGCTGAGCTCAAAAACCCTATGAAAATTAAGACTCGGACTGGTGATGATAGTATCCAGAATTTTATTATCGGTCTTATCAATCATGATGGTATGGGATCTAACGCAATTTTGCCATACACTAGTCGTATCTCATGCTCGAATCAGTTCTCAGCTATTAAGCGAGCAGCATCTGGCTTTAGTATCCGCCACTCTCAAAACTGGAGTACTCGAGTAGATGAAGCTCGAACTAAGTTTAATAAAGCGTTAGAGTATAATAAACTATTCGCTGATCGAGCTCAGGCTTTAGCTAAAGTAGATATGACTGATGCTGAGTTTATTAAGTTCTCTCTCAAGGTCATGCCTGATACTAAACCTAATCGGTATGCTCCTGAAGGACGTTCTTATCAGAGCAAGCGGGATACTATGCTAAATCTCTTTCATAATGGAAGAGGTAATATCGGTCAGACTCGTTGGGATGCCTTCAACGCTGTGACAGAATACTTTGATCATTACGAAGGAGCTACTCGGATTCAGAATGCTACTGAACGAGGAGATAATACTCGTAAGACTTTCGAACGACGCTTTATGAATAATATCGCGGGTGGTTTGACTAATAGTATCAAACATCAAGCATTCGAATTGCTAGCCGTTTCAAATAACTAATTGCACTTTCTAGTAGCAAGATATAATAAACATGTATGAGAAGTACATTATTAATCTTGCTACTATTTTTCTCTAATTTAGTAGCATTTGGACAAGAAACGGAACTACCTAAGGAACAGGTAGAATATAATCAACTAGTAGCAGAGCAAGGAGAGCACGCATATGCATTCGATTTCTTTACTACTAGTATGTTATGGACATGTATCGCAGCTGCCATGGTGTTTATTATGCACTTAGGTTTCTCTACGCTAGAAGCTGGCTTATGTCGATCAAAAAATACAGTTAATATTCTTTTTAAGAATGTCTTTATTATCTGTATTGGGATTGTTACATATGCTCTTCTAGGCTTTAATACACACTACCCAGGTGATTTTAATGGATGGTTTAGTATTGGAGGACCAATTGGCGACCTCAATGCAGATGGAGGAGGTACATTCGGGTATGGAGGTCTTAGCTTAGCTATGACAGGGTTTGGAGATTTTATCTTTCAAGCAATGTTTGCGGCAACAGCAGCGACAATTGTATCTGGAGCAGTAGCAGAAAGAATTAACCTACTTGGGTTTCTTATTTACGCTACAATTATCGTAGGAGTAGTATACCCTATTGCAGGTTCCTGGCATTGGGGTGGCGGTTGGTTATCAACACTTGATACTTCATTCTATGATTTTGCTGGATCATCCGCAGTGCATGCTTTCGGAGGATTCGCTGCTCTGGCCGCAGTTATTGTTCTAGGACCGAGAGCTGGTAAGTATGTTAACGGTCAAGTAAAGCCGATTGTTGGTCATAATTTACCTCTTGCTGCTATTGGAACATTCTTACTGTTCTTTGGATGGTTTGGATTCAATGGTGGTTCAGTTCTCTCTGCTAATCCCGGTCCGTTAGGATTAGTATTTACAACTACTACATTAGCTGCTTGTGCAGGTGGTATTGCTGCTATTATCACTAGTTGGCTACTCATTAAGAAACCAGATCTGACTATGGCTCTGAATGGTATCTTAGCAGGTCTAGTTGGTATTACAGCAGGAGCTGATGCAGTAGGAGTATGGTCGTCGTTTGTTATCGGAGCAGTAGCAGGTGTAATTGTAGTATTTGCTATCGTTGGTTTTGATAAAATTAAGATCGATGATCCAGTCGGTGCTATCTCTGTACACGGTGTATGTGGTGTATGGGGAACAGTAGCAGTAGGTATCTTTGGAGATGCAAGCTTTGTCAATCAAGTTATTGGTACGGTAGCGTTTGGTGCAACAGCGTTCATAGCTTCATTAGCTATCGCATATGGATTGAAAGCTTGCAAGCTCTGGAGAGTAAGTGAAGCAGATGAAAGTGTAGGATTAGATCTTGCTGAACACGGACAAGAAGCATATACAAATCATTAATATGAAAAAGATAGAAGCAATTATTAGACCATATAAGCTCGAAGAGGTGAGAGAGGCTCTACAGAAAGTTGGAGTTGAAGGTATGTCAGTTACTGAAGTTAAAGGCTTCGGTAGACAAAAAGGTCATACTGAAATCTATCGCGGTAGTGAATACCAGGTTGATTTCTTACCTAAAATGAAAATCGAGACGGTTGTAGATAGCGACTTAGTAAGAGAAGTTACTAAAGCTATTATTGATGCAGCCAAGATTGGTAAGATTGGAGATGGTAAGATCTTTGTATCTGACATCGCAGAAGCTATTAGAATCAGGACAGAAGAAACTGGTACAGAAGCTCTTTAATCTTACTTGATATAGTTCAGCCTTTCTCTAAATACTAGAGAAAGGTTTTTTATGGCAAAAAATGGTAAAATTCAATTAGTTGAAAACAAAGATAGAAAGTTCGGAGCTAATAACGAGTACTACGCTGTGTGGGTAGAGAACACTAAAGGTAAAGAATACCCTCTACTATTTACTGAGCGTGAACTTAGAGTAGCAACCGAACGAGCACAAAAAAATCCAGAAGACATTCCTGAAAAGGGTTTTTGGACAGATTTATTTGACTGATGTATACTTATAAAGCTGAAGTTTTAAGAGTAGTAGATGGTGATACTGTAGACGTTCTTATCGACGTAGGCTTCTCTACGTTTAGAAAAGAAAGAGTCAGACTGTATGGTATCAATACTCCAGAGACTAGAACGAGAGACTTAGAAGAAAAGGCTCGTGGGTTCGCTGCAAAAGAGTATCTGGAGAAAAGGATTGACGATTACGAGAGAGAGATTATAATTAAAACTGAACTTGACAACAAGGGTAAGTTCGGTCGTATATTAGGCATCTTATATTCACCTGATCAAGAAAAAAATCTAAATGAAGAATTACTCCAAGAAGGGCACGCGGAAGAATACTTCGGAGGCTCAAGATAAAAGTTGCAATTATCTAGATAGTTTATATAAATATTATTGTATGAGTTATTTATTGAATGCAATTACTCGGCCAGCTCGTAGAGCTGGGTTACCCACAGACATGTTAACATCGTTTTTAGAAGATCCATTTTTCTCACAGGCTGGGTCTAGGTTTACTGACGATAATATCCGCTTCAACGAAAATGAGAAATACATGCGAGTTGAAGTAGACCTTCCAGGGGTTAAAAAAGAAAACCTCGAAGTCACTTCTGAAGGAGAGACGTTCTACATTTCTGCGTCACGAACAGTGACAAAGAACGGCGGATCAAAGGACGAAACATATACAAGGTCCTTCACGGTAAACCCGCACATGTACGACATGAGCACCCTTGAATGTGTTTTATTGGATGGAATGCTCGTCATTACTCTATCCCGTAAGGTGCAATCTAAAAAGGAAATAAAGGTTGTTCAAGTACAATAACCGCCTGAAAAAAAAGCTATAAAACCGAAGGGGGCTTTTCTCCGTAAGTGCTGAGGTGCTTACGGAGTTTTTATCTCTATAAAAAAAGAGAGCCAATCTTTCGACTGGCTCTCAATTAGTTAAGGGTTATTGTGTCATTTACACTCCCACTGAAGACCCTTAGTGATCTTTAATGAGAGATTGATTAAGTAAGCCCACGCAGCTCCACCTAACCATCCTACGGCTCCAAATGTGATTATGTCAGGAATGTTTTCCGAAGCAGTAGTGCCGATTGTTTTAGCAACAGCATCTACGTCTCCTACGTTACCAGCTGCAATAACTGCAAACAAAGGTAACAATATGACCTTAACCACACCTGCTAAACTTCCCAGCACACCAAACAAATTAGCAGCTGAGACTATTCCTATCTTGTGTAATTTTTTCATACTATAGTATTTAATGTTCTGGATACTATCTTTTTTAAATAAATAATAATATACCATGGATTATATTAACGAAATCAATCAGATATATAACGAGGAAATATTGAACGAAGACTGGAAGTCCAAGCTTGGTGCATTGGGTTTAGCTGCTGGTTTAGGTATGGGTGGATCAGCTAAAGATGCTCAAGCTAGTACTTATAAAGAACCAACGCCAGTTACTAGACAAGCCTCGCAAAGTATTCCTATTGACTATAGTGATCTGTTTGATTATATTAGTAAGAGTGAAGGTAAAGGTAAACCTGGTAGACCTGGTTTTAAATATAATGACAGTAAAGGATTACCAACAATCGGTATCGGTCACTTAATTACAAAAGACACTCCTGGTATTTTTAGAAGTTTGTTTGGTGGTAAGGCAAACATTAGCGGTATGTTGTCAGGTAAAGTTCCTATGTCTGATTCTGAGATGTTTAAACTCTTTCAAAGAGATGTTCAGAAAAAGATTGACACAGCTCAGCGATTAGTTCCTGCTTTCGATACCTATCCTCAATATGTAAAAAATGCTATTGTGGATGGTTTGTATCGAGGAGACTTAGGACCAGATACTCGAGGTTTTATTAATGCAGGTGATTTTGAAGCAGCTGCTAAAGAATATCTTAATCATGGTGATTACAGAAAGTCAGTAGCAAAGAATAAAGCTGGTAAACCTCATGGAGTCAAAGGTCGTATGGAACGTAATAGAGATGCGTTTTTAAAATACAGCGGTACTAAGCCTGTTAAAGTAGACTTCAAGCAACGCGCAAGCAGTACGAGAACATCTACACCTGATACTTACACCATTCAAGCAGGTGATTCATTCTCTAAAGTTGCGAAAAGATTTAACCTTAGTGTTAATGATATAGTAAAAGCTAACCCAGGAGTTAATCCTCGTAAACTTCAAATCGGTCAAGACATTAAATTAAAGTAGTTGACTGATTTCTAGCAATATCTATAATCATGGCATGCAAACGTTCTTGCCATACAATAATTACTATCAGAGCGCAAAAGTTTTAGATCAGAAACGTCTCGGTAAGCAACGAGTTGAAGTTCTTCAATTGCTTAACTCTATTAAAGCATCAAAAGAAGACAAACCTTACAGAGGTTGGAAGAATCATCCTTGTCGTAATATGTGGTATCAAAAAGGTAAACATGATTATTCTAACGCTCTAGTTACATATGGTCAAGCTGTATGTAAAGCTTGGAAAGAGAGAGGGTACAAAGATACTTGTTATGAAAAAATATCTGCTCACTATGATCATTCAGCTAAGCTAGTCGCTCCACCATGGTTAGGTAATCATAAGTTTCATGAATCTCACCGTAGTATGCTGACTCAAAAAGATAGTAGCTGGTATAAAAAGCTGTGGCCATCTACTCCAGATAATTTAGAATACTATTGGCCTGTATAATGTTTACTACTGAATTAGAATTAAAAGAATATGTAGAGGATCTGACTCGCAATAATACTTGTCACCGACCCGATATTAGTTGTTATGATGTATGCGATGATTGTCCTTTTTATAAGTATTGTTTGTGTCAAATCAATACTAGATTTTACAAAAGCTATAAAAAGCAAAAGCGTAAGCGGAGTAGGAGGAAAAAGTAATGGAAGAGATTGAATACGATAAATGCGTTTTGTGTGAACAAGATACCAGAGAACCTAAAGATAGACATATAGACTTTCGGAATTTCTACGTTGAAGGCTCAGGCCAATTATGTAGAAACTGCTGGACAGAAATATACTTCGACTAAAAAAACTATCCCTTCTTGGGTTTTTTATCTTTAGAAGTACATTCACCCTTGCAGGTGTCATCAAAACAATGAGGATTTTTACACATGGTAAAGTAAAGTAGCTATAAATATTTAATGATATGAAGACCACAAAGTTCAAAAACTTTGATCAAGTTGAGTATCAAATCAAGCTACGTAAACCACACAAATCTTTAGAGTGTGAAGGTATCTGTGACTACCCAGAAAAGAATAAAACTAATAGAATATTCGTTAATCCTCATCAAAAAGATAGTTTAATATTAGAAACTCTTATTCATGAGATGATTCATGCTTATATCTGGGACCTATCTGAAACTAAAGTGACTCGGTTAGCTCGATCAATTGTTCGGATAATAAAAGATCTAGGGTTTGAAATTATTATAAAGGAAAAGAGTTGAAATTGTATTAGGATATATACAATATACATATGACATCTTTTTTAGTTACCGGTCTCGAGAGCTCTACAACAAGAGCTGTATCTAAGATTATATCAACAAATTTAGGTATTAAAAAACCGGAAGATATAATTGATAAAGACTTTGAGGATAACTTTTATGTTAGTAATGATCACTATAGAGTTACCCATTGTAGTATGCCACATGGGGTTAGTGATTACAGGCATGATGCAATTCTTGATTTGAATCTATATCCAGATATTATTGAATCAGAATGGGATAATATAATTGTATGTACAAGGGATTACAATTGCTCTTTACAATCTAAAATTAATAATCATCAATCTGATATACATTTAGCTATTACAGAGCACAACGTAGGTATCTCTTATCTTAATAAAATCATTGGATATGATAATGTGAAGCTTTTTTCATATGAAACGTGGCGATTGTTTAAAGATACTTATCTAGAAATATTCTTAAATAGTTTAGGTATAAATTATAATGTTAGAACTCAAGTTCAGGATGTGAATAAAAAATATCTATCCGAACTAACTAGTTGATCATTTTTCGGATAGACGCCATAATATGTGTATGGATGAAATTGATAAGCTACTGAAACACGTCACCGACAACACCGACGAAATCATTTCTCAAATCGAACCACCAGCGTGCACTGAAGAAGAGTTCTTTCAATTATTGTTAGAAATGGTTGCTGATGGAGAGCTCGAATTAATCAAAGACGAAGAAGGAGTTAAGTTCAAACTCGCAGATAAATACTTGCCATCAGAAGAGCAGTAAATATAATATTTCTGTATGATTAAGTCAATACTACCCTTACTAGCAGCGTCCATACTAGCTGTTAGTATTCAAGCAGCACCGGAAAAATCTGCACGACCGGTGAATAAAGAACAAGTAGCTAAGGTTCGCAAAATCCTTGCTACAGATGCAGAAATTAAAGAGATCAGAAAAGAGTATCATGCTGCTCTCTTTAAAAGATTGACCAAGCTTGGAGTATCGGAAGGAGTTGCTAAGCGCGCTCTTTTTCGAATGACAGCTGGCCAATTGACTGATCGACGACCACAAGGACAGAGTAAACGTCGACCGACACCTCCTAAACGGGACGGTAAGGATCGTAAACCACGTGGTAAGAAGCCAGGTAAATAAAAGTAAGGACGGCCTTTTGGTCGTCCTTTTTTTTCATGAATATACCAGCTCACAGATTAATAGAGTTCGTTAACTTAGTTAATGAATGCTGCGTGGTGATAGGTTCTGAATTAGCAGAGGATTGGTTTATAACTCCTAACTGTAATTTAAACGAACAAACACCGTTTGATTTGTTCCTCGAAAATCGTACAGATAAATTATACGAACTACTAAGATTTATAGAAATAGACGAAGCAGATATATGCTAAGATGAATGCAGTTTCATAAGTACATAAGAGAGTTTAGGTTAAAATATTTTAAAGATTTAAAAAAATTCTCTATAATTTTAGGAGTGGAACAATCTATTTGGCGTAAGATAGAGCGTGGTATTAATCCACCTCCTAAAAAAGCTCTACTACGTAAGTTTGCTAGACTTACTAATATGTTTGTTTATGAAGAGCAACAAATGTATTCTTTAGCGAAAAGATGGAAGCCATCTCCAGATACTAATACAACAAACCATAATCTATTCTCTAAACACTCCCCGCTAGACTGGAAAGAAAAGCTAATAAAAGAAAATACTCCTGATTATCCTCACATCTATTGGAATAAGAAGTAATTATTAAAAGTTTCCGGAAGATTTCTAAGATCACCTTGCGGAAAATAAATAATTATATGGATGAGAGTTTGCACAACTTAGCTGCTACGGGGAATTTAAGATGTATAAAGAAAGCTTTAGAGACACCTAAATTATTCTATTCTTTAGATGATATTAACGGTTGGACTCCGCTTCATTATGCATCTAATAAAAGTAAAACAAAGATAGTAAGTGTAATTTTAGATGCAGGAGTAGACCCAAATACTCCGAGTAAACAAGTAAGTACCAAGCAAAGCAGCTGGAACTTAGCAATGATAGAGGATAAAGAATGCCCTATAGTAACAGCTATGGATGTTGCCGATGGCCCTAATCGTCATAAAATTGTTGGTTCATTAAGAGCAGCAGGAGGTACTTTTTATAATTCCGAACTAACTTTACATCAATGCGTACAATTAGAAGATATAGATGAGATAGAAGGTCTGCTTGAAGATGATAGTTTGAAAATTAACGCAAGAGATCATCGAGGTTGGATGGCTCTACACTATGCGGTTGATATTAATAATATTAATATTGTTAAGCTTTTATTAGATGCAAGAGCTAACATAAACGGCTCTACTTATAACCCTAATGATCAATTTCATTTTAACGCTTGGGAGATAGCTAATGCTAATAAGAGTAATGTAATGCTTGAATACTTAGTTAAAAGAGGAGCATTCAAACATCCTAGTAGAGATAATCCCAAATACAAAGCAGAGGTATACGGTAATCAAACTATTGATAATAAAGCTGCCGATGAAGCTTTGGATCGTATTAGAAAAGAACGCAGACAACAAGACGAAGATCGAAAAGCTCTTGAAGAACCAGATACCTTTTTAGGTAAGCTTTTTGAATCTAAAGAGAAGAAAGAAAAAAGAGAAGCTGTCAAGAGCAGGTTAGCAGCTGAAGAGCGGAAAGCTCGACGAGATGCACAAAAGCAAATTGAAGAGGAAGAAGAAGCTAAAAAAAGACAGAGAGTTATTAAATGGCCGCGTGGGCATGACCCGTTTAAATTAACAGGTGATTCTATTCAATATGATTCCCCATGTCAAGCTCATACATACTTTATGGATATTGTTGGTTACTCTAAGAAGACAACTGCGGAGCAAAAACGAGTAACAGATGAGCTAATTGATTATGTTAAAAGTACTCAAGGATATCAACAAGCAGACAGACAAGGAAAACTTATTATATTACCTACAGGTGATGGTATGGCATTAGTGTTCTTCAATAGCGTTAATGCTGCTTTTAAATGTATGGTAGATGTTGGTAGATTAACTTATAAACATTCTAGTATTGGATTAAGAAATGGATTGTATACTGGCCCAGTTGTTCCAGTAAAAGATATAAATGATAATCCTAACGTAAGTGGTACAGGTATTAATATGGCTCAGCGTTGTATGGATGCTGGAGATAATGATCATTTATTAATATCAAATGATGTTCATCAGTATGTATGTGAAATGGATATACCAGGTTTAAAGTTTGATGACTGGGGCCCTGTTGTAGTTAAGCATGGTACAACAATTCATATGTGGACGGCATACGGTAACAATTTTGGTAGAACAGAATTCCCAACCTGGAGAGGAACGAAGAAAGCAGTATTTCAGACATTAGATAACGACGAAGAGGATGGTGAAGAAGAGTAACATAACTATAGTATTTGTAGTAGTTTTTATGATCAGTGTAGCTATTTCTTCTTGTAAGCCTGGAGAAGTATATAAAAATGAGAAACACTTTCCTACTCGAATTGGATCGGGTATAAGATAGCTTGCATTGTTCTAGATATTGTTTAATATGTATACATGCCATATATTAAACCAACTGAAAGGCTTCAATTTGAAAATGTGCTCAATTTATTAAATGATCATTGTGACAATCTTACTGCTGGTGAACTAAACTATTTTATCTCTTCAATTATCTGGAAAGCATTCGATGAAAATACTAGCTACTCAAAAGCGAACGAGCTTATTGGAGTATTGGAATGCGTTAAACAAGAGTTCTATCGCCGGAAGGTTGTACCTTACGAAGAGGAAAAGACAAGAGAAAATGGCGATTTACTATAAATAATAGTATGGAAAAGTCATATAACACTCTTGAGGATATTTTAAACGAGATGTACGCTCCTAAAACTGAAGTGGAAGAGACTCCTGAAGTTGATACAGCTGAAGAAGGCGGATGTGGAACTCACAAAGAAGGAGCTGATCCTTCAGATGCAGACAAATTTGAAACTACTTGCCCTAAGTGCGGTCATAAAGCTGTTCTTAATGCAAGTCATTGTGGATAAAATATGAAATTCGATAACCTATATACTAAAATCGTTTCTGAAGCTTCCGATAGCGGAGCCGATCATCATAATGAATATATGATGGATCAAGAACTATTACAACCTCTTCATGCAGCTGCCGTTAAAGCAGGAGCTAAAGACCTTAATGATTGGATCATTAAACAGATCAAAGATCAAGGAGAGAATTGGGTAGATTGGTTTATTAGTACTGTTCTCATCGGTGATGAATATGATGAGGATGAAGACTATGATGATGAAGAAACTGGACGCATCCCTGATGATGTAGATAGTTTTAAATCTGACGAAGACTAACATGACTACTTTTGAGGAAGTATTATTAGCTAAGTCAAAGAGTAAGCAAGCTAAATTATCTAAACATGCTGCAAAAGCAGCTAAAGATCCTGATACAGGAATTAAGATAGTTAAGAAAGCAGCTTACTTTGTTATTAGAGACTGTGCTAATATAGCGCAAAATTACTTACCTCATTACATCTACTCAGAGTATGACAATCCTTTTAAAGACCTAAGTGGGGCCTTTAAGTCCGATCAAGTAGCTGACTTTATTAATAGAGCAGAGCGTAATCTTGTTACAAAGCAGCTACTTGACATTATTCTTAATGATATTAGAGAGACTTTTCCATCCTCTAAACCAATTAAAAAAGTAGAAGAGAAGTTTGATGTTACTGATCTTAATGAAGATGACATCTATGGCGATTATGATCTTTATGATAGTGAAGAGGAAGAAGAACTCGATACTGTCTTAGATGAAGAAGAGAAAGATACTCTTCAAATAATTATCGAAGCATTCAAGATAAAGAATTAATATGAGGCTGTTATTGATTCTATGTCTTATGTTAGCTGGATGCGCTAACTGGGAAGTTGTAGAATCAGATGATTGTTGCGGTCATCACTTTGATCATCACCATCATCACCATCATTACGTAGAACGAGATAGAGATAGAGATAAAAAAAGATCTAGAGCATCTAAACCAACCCGACCTCTTCCACCCTCAAAGCCTCTTCCTTCAGGCAAACCAATCAAACGCTCTGAAGAAAGAAAACCAACCAGAAAAGACGATTAAAAAAGTTGAGTTCGTAGAGACTATTAGGCGAACTCATATGAGATATGAGTTGCTCTTCTGCGGAAATCATCCATAATGTCTGTATGGCACATTTAATAAAGCTACACACTGCTGGGCAGAACCAAGAAATAGTATTCAATTTGGATACATTGGTATCTGCAGAGAGGAATGGTAACTACACTGCGATTAGTACTCGTTGGGGATATCAGAACGTTAAAGAAACTCTCAACGAGATTCTAGACCAAGCAGGAATTGTTGAAGGTTCTGTTAAAGTTGGATCCGGAGGCATGTAATGCAAAGCGGAGTAGAACTCTTATGTGATATGCGTAATAATCTAAACGCATATGATAAACAAGAACAATCATACATTTTAGAAGATTGGTTCAATCTTATAAAAGAAGGTTTAGCAAAATCTACAATTATTAATAATCAATACATTCCATACATCCAATATCCGAATGGAATCCAATATTGGTCTCCAGAGTATCCGGAAAATACCTGTTGACGTCTCTCCGGATAGCCGCTATAATATACGGAGTAAGTGAGAGATATGACATACAAAGTACACACACAAACGTTGGAAAATTATGGAGCCCATTCTGAAAGCGGTAAGTTTGAGGAAGGAAAAGCTTATTGGAAATTCAAAGGAGGCACAACTTACATTGTGACCGGTGTGGATCGTTTACAAGATGCAGTAGCTTTTATAGCTAGCATTGCTACAACTAACAACATTTATTATAAAGAGTTTGTTAGTTCGTTTGAGGAAGGTTATGTGACTCAAGATGATTATGATATGGGTCATGTAATTCTAGATGTTGAAGAATATATGGCTGCGAATGAAGAGACTAGAAATCTTATGAAGAGCAAGTTTATTTATAACGAACGATAAGCTTGACGTTAGTTCTGGAAACGCTATAATATTTGTGTTGTTAGAGATGATGATTAATGAATACAAAAACCTTGCGGCTGAGAGCTCAAGCTCCAGATTGGCTACATTAAGCGCTGAAGAAACTTTTATGGATGATATGTACGAACATAAAAAAATATATAGTATAACTGATTGTGATAATCACAATATGGAATATGTGATTGAGGATACTTCTAATAATCCTAACGTACCGCCTGCTGCTCGAGTGAGTAGATACTATGTTCCGAATGACTCTGGTCTTCAAAAACAATGGTACATTCCAGAGATTACTGCTACTGACTTTAAGGATTGTTTAGAAGCAGATGAGATTCTATTGAGTGGTGAGGATGGTTATTATGCTTCCGCTCGTAAACTAGAGTTATATATTACAGATAGTATTGTAAGACTAGGGACATAATGTGTTTATGTGTACTAACAAATAACAATAGAGAGTATTTAGAGACTAGAATGAGTTCAAGCCAATTCATAGAGCAGGAGCGAAAGAAGCTAAAGCGTGAATGGGAAAGCGTACGAGAGCCGAAACCATCTTGGGAAGAGTGGAAGCGTATGTCTGTCCAGAAACGAAATACCTTTAAATAAATATTGACTGATTTCCGGCTGCCTATATAATGATGGAGATGAAAGAGAAAATGGAAAGATCAAGACATGGCGGTCCTTACGATCGCGGAGCTGCTGATAGTTATTATGGCCGTCCAGGTAAGCCTCATTATTACGATGGACCTTCATTGATGTCAAAAAAAATCTGCAAAGAGGATATGACTGAAGAAGAAATAAAAGAATACTGGAACGGGTATGATGATAATGAAGAGAATGATCTAAAAAAAGATTGGGGATATGATCGCTGATAAAAGAAACTTTAAACCTATAAAAGAAGAAATACTCAACAAAGCTTGGATGAAAGAGTGGAATGATTTACCTAAAGCAGTTGGATCAGATGGTGAATTAGTGCCAAGCTTTGAAGAATTCAAACGTACTAAACTAAGTACAAAGTTTATTCCTAAGAAACTTTAACCTAAAAAAGAAAGAAAAAAAATGAAAACTCAAAAGCAGTTCAAATATGTACTGACTGATAATGAAGACCGGAGCATTACTATTGCTGAATCCCCTGACGAAGAAAACTTTACCTATAGTATTCTAGTAGAAGACGAACCGATTTTTGGTTTTGATGCTGAAGATGTAGATGCTATTATTGAAGCGCTTCAAAATATTAATACAACTCAACAATAAAAATAATGACAAGTCCTTATTATAATCAAATAGATTCTTTTTCATCTCAAGATGATTTGACTCTTACTGGTGACGATGGTGACTTTACAGTAGAAAATAATTACAACTCTACAATTGTTCGCAACGGAGATGAATTCTGGCGAGTACCATTACAACCGTTAGAATTAATTTATAAACTTCAAAAGGATAAAATTGTTATGAACGATCAATATTGCTCAGGTTTTATCTTGCGACGATTTTTAGAACAACACAAAGGATAGGAGGGACTAACTATGGAAGATATTGAATTTGTAGGAGGAAAAAAGAATCGAGTAGTAGAAGCCGTTAATGAGATATTGTTTGACTTTCTAATATTTGGAATAGGATCAGCTGTTTGGTGGACTATAGTATTAATGGTATTAGGTCAAAGCGATCCACACCTAGGGGGAATAGCATTAGCGGCTTGGTCATTTGCTGTAGCAACTACAGTTCATTGTTTACAAACAGATGCAGGAGCTATTATGATTGGAATGATTTTTCTGTTTATGATCGGAATAGTAGCAGGTATTTTGTATTGCATCTATTGGTTGTTGTTTCTTTAATAAATATAATATATGAAAAAATTAATTGTTGGTTGGGTATTAAACGTGTTGTTAACAATTGGGTTATTCTTTTGTACATGCTTTGCAATTGGAATAATTATAGGAATTGGATATGGAATGACAGGTAATAATAATATCCCAACCGAGGATGAGTTTGCTAATGATGCATTGTTTGGTTTCTTTTGTTTCTGCTCATTAATTGGATCTAATTTCGTAGGTTATTACATCACAGTCAAGAAATATATCCTATCCGGAAACTAACAGTTGCCGATTTTCCGGATAGCCGCTATAATATTTGTAGAAAGTGAGAGATATGACAATAAACGAGCGAGCAATTAAAATAGCAGAAGAAGAGATCGGTGATGAAATCTGCAATAAGATCGGAATTAAAGCTACTGCATCTATATTGAGAGCAATAGAAAGAGCATTAGTAGAAGATGCTAGCTTTAGTTTAACTAAAGCGTGTTATGATATTGATAATATGGGTCCTGTAGAGACGATGAAGTTGTGAGGATTACTACATTTAAAATCTAAAGTGTGAGTTTAGGATTTCAATGTAAAATTTGTGACTGTAATAGAGAGAGATATGAATAAAATTATTGAACAACATTTATCAGAAGACAAGAAATTGTTTTTTACGACAGGAGTCTTGGCAGAGGTAGTTGGGCGAATGCATGGTAATGTTACTACTATGAGAGATGAATCGTTGGATAGTCTCAGTAAGGATTATTATGCAGATAAGTTTGAAGAACTTACCGACATTCTTGAAGACTTACGAGAATATTTGTTTGATTTGAATCAACACTATGTTAAAACTAATATCTAGTTGCATATTTTTCAGAAACAGATATAATATTAGAAGATTAAGAGATAAATATTGATATGGCATCCTTTAACGATTTACTAAAAAAGTACAAGTACGAAGTAACCAATCAAGATCCTGAAGAGTGGTTACAAAATGCAGATTACGCAGGCGAAGAATTGATCGACAATTTGCAAGAGTACCAAAAGAATAAAGACGCTGATCAATTCATAGCATATATTATTCAAGCAATGAACGAATACTTTATTCATGCTGATGATCGATATGAAAAAAGGAAAGCTCTAAAGCAACAGCAATCAAACCCAGGTGAATCGTTTGATCAAGCTGTAACTAACAAGATTAATAAATTTTCATCCTAAACATCATATCTCTATTCATCATCAACAACGAGCGGTACCTCCGGGTACCGCTTTATTTTTTCTTTAAATGAAACAACTAATTAACATAATCCAAGTACCGTATTATTGTATTAAGTTTCTAATATACGTCTTAGTTAGTAAGTTTAAAAAGAGACGTTGATCTAATTAAGAAAAATACTATAATATACCGAATGACAGAGGAAGACGAGAGAACGATTGATAAGATTTTAGAAAGATTTGATTCTGCTAGTTCAGTATTACCTAGTCAATCTGATTTAGAATTCTCACCACAAAAGATAGAGAAGAGCTGGGGGTATGAAATCATACGAGTTAATAACAAACAAGAAGACTACTGTAGTAAGATACTCTATATTGAAAAAGATAAATCCACGTCTATGCACTATCATGTGCACAAGCATGAATCCTTCTATGTTAGAAAGGGTACCCTCTGCGTAAATCTTATAGATACAAGTACTACTGATACAAATATTATAATATTAGAAGAAGGAGACTGTATGGAAATACCTAGATATCAACCTCATCAATTAAGTTCAGTGGATGGAGCGGTTGAATTCGATGAGACAAGTACCTATTCATCTGATGATGATAGTTTAAGAATATGGAGATGACTGTAGAAGATCAAGCTAGCTACCTTAAGAGTGTAAAGAATAAGTTTCGTACAGCTCAACATCGAATAGAAGAATACCAAGACTTCTTAATAGAGATTAAAAAATTTATAGATATTAGAGAAGATAGGTATGATGATGTACGGGACTTAGAACTATTAGTTGATAAATTATTGAAAGTATTATATGATTTCGAAGAGAATGAATAAACGAATTGGATACATCACAAGTAAAGAAGGTAAATGGTTTCTCAATACTGAGTCAGGTGAAAATACATTCACTAATGAATTCTCAGCTAAATACTTTGCTACGAGAAATGGTATTAGATTAGTCACACATAAACAATATAGCGAGCTGATTCATGACTAAACAAGGTAAAGACTTATTCAATGACTATCAAATGGGATCTCCATTAGATATAAGCCCTGAAGCTGTATTTATAGGTAAAAATCATCCTGATATTGGATATGGCCAAACCGGATTACTCTTATTCAATAGCGTTACATCTGTATTTGCACCTCATGACGTAGATGAACATATTGAATTCCCTGTAGACGTGGATGATGTATGCCGCGTTCATGACTTACACTACTTCTATGCATCAGATAGATATTCTCCTTAATTAATGACACTAGATAAAAAAGACGCAGTGTTTGTAAAAAGAAATGATCCAGAGCTAAACTACGGTCAAACGGGTACCTTTGTACAAATTAAAGATAATTGCATGTTTCAACCACACGGTCCAGTATCTGAAGGCGTGTTTGATATTGAAAGAACTGATGTTTACGTACCTGCAGAAGACGATCCTCAATAAATATTTACGTGAATTCAAAGGATAAGAAAGAAATATGTGAGAAGTTAGGATTAAACTTAGCTTCTCTCTTAGTATTCTTAGGTCTCTCCTTGTTTATCATTAAAGTCTTACTCCTCTTATTACTTCTATCTAAAAACGCTTAGAAATTAAGTATCCGGAAGTCTTTTTAGTTGCCGTTTTTTTCGGAAACACCTATAATTGTCGTATCAATTGAGAGTGATATGAACTTAGACTTCAAACAAACCAACCTTACTAAAGTATCAGACATAGAGGTACCCGATCGTTTCTACAATAGAATGATGACGGGCATTAAAACCGTAGATGAATTCCTACATGAAGGTTTCTTACCAGGATCAACGCTAACATTAACTGCTGGCGCTGGTACCGGCAAAACTACGTTCATGGTTCAACTTCTAGAAGGACTATCTAAAAACAATTATAACGTGGCTTATTGCTCCGGAGAAGAGAATATCTATCAACTTGCTATGAATTGTAAGAGGATCGGTTGTAACAATCTTCAAATAGCTAATATCACAGACGTAGATGAAATCGCTAAGTTAACTAAAACTCACGACTTCATAGTTGTAGATAGCTTCCAAGCATTGTCTACTAAAACTAAAATGAATAGCTTAGAGAAAGAAAAGTACGCTCTAACTACTCTGGTCAAAGCTGCGCAAAAGAACGAATGCTGCGTATGCTTTATCATGCACTTAACTAAAGCAGGCAAATTAAAAGGCACTACCCTGGTACCTCATACTGTAGACGCTAACCTTAATATGTTAATTGATAGCGAGGACGATACTGTTAGAAATATCTTCTTTAGCAAAAATAGATTCGGCCCAGCTAATACTCTTAACTTGGCTTTCGGTTCAAAAGGATTCGATATGTCTAGCAAAATCGTAACTGATAAATCTAATAAGTACGTAAGCAGAAAGAATAGAAAAGAAGACGTTCAGAAGTTCGTCATAAAAGAATCTAAGATACCTTCCATTAAACAAATACAAAAGAAGTTCGATATCAGCGCTACATACGTGAATACTGCTCTGAGAGAACTAGCCAATAAAGGCCTAGTACGTAAGATAGGACGTGGATCTACCGCTAAATGGGTGAAAATAAAGAGCAAATCTATAGCAGAATCAATCAAAAATAACTAAAAACATATGGTATTATATCTAAAAGTTATCGATTTTAAACCGGTTATAGTAGACCCTCTGTATATTGTAGAAGCCTGTAAGTCATTGTAAATAAAGAAGATAAGTGTACTTCAAAGCTTGATATACATGGAATACATAGAAATACAGAGTATAGACCGAAAGGACGTTGAAGAATATTTTCTATATTTTATGAACTATCCAGCGAAAGGCAACTAATATCCCCTAGAATCAGTAGTTGCAATCAGTCGGATATGTTCTATAATATTTAAAGTTGAGTTGGTCTGACATATAGGTTGAGTTCGTCTGAGATATGACATTATCCGATAAACAAAACAGTTGAACTATTCAGAGAAGACTCTATAATAATAACAGTTATGACATCAAAGAGCACAAGCACAGCAAACAGGTACATGGACAAGAACGATCATCGTGGATTTTGGTTTCGCGATAACGCCCGCGAGCGTCGACTGAACGTCGAGGTCACTCGTAAGGCAGATGGTTCATATTACGTTCATGGCGCTAAGGCCCTCTACACAGAAGGCGGCAGTACTAGGACAGTGACCGTCAATGCACGTGAGCTGAAGAAGGAATTGCGCGCGGCAGTCAATAAGCCGAATGCGTTCACCACACACTAAGTATCAGCCATAATGAACAAGCCCGGCCTTTACTGGTCGGGCTATTTTTATGTTCAGTTACTTTACTGAGTAAAGATTATAAATTATATTGATTGAGTAAAGTAAAAGTAAAGTGAATAATCCGGAAATAGCTGTTGCCGTTTTCGGCTCTAGCCGCCATAATATATGGGTTGTTGGAGATATGAGCAGAATGAGAAAAACATTAGATCGGATCAAAGCGGAAGCATACCGCGAAGGTTTCAATGCTGGACGTGAAAAAGGAGTTCAGATTGGTATTGAAATGGGTTTGCAGCATACCATAGAGATTATGAGCGGTGAGCTGCATCGTTATAAATTTCCAGAAGGTCATGAAAAGCGCTGGAATCATAAAATTGATCAGCATCGT
>Ga0209645_1000518_pt1 | contig 19771 bp, 13 predicted proteins | sample ETNvirenome_6_30_FD_184070 | JGI IMG/M metagenome (GOLD analysis project Ga0209645, IMG submission 184070) | Marine viral communities from the Pacific Ocean - ETNP_6_30 (SPAdes) (version 2) | ecosystem: Environmental > Aquatic > Marine > Oceanic | place: Pacific Ocean | collected 2013-06-19
TTCAGGCAGAAACAATCTACGGATCATGGGCCCTAGCTCCGGGTCGCGGGCCGGGATTTGTTGTAGGTTCGGGTTGCTCATCGAGAGGCGTCCTGAGACTGTCCCGCCGTCGTCAGAGCGCAGTTGATTAATGTGCCCGTGTATGCGGCCATCTCTGCCCACAAACTTCAGTATAGAGTCTATGAATGTGCCCTGTATCTTGTTTAGGTTCCGGGCTTCAATGATTAGCTTGGCCAGTTCTGATGGATGCTCAGACAGGAAAGCCTTGGTGAAGCTTGGCGCGCCCTTCTCTGTCCTGGGGTATTTGATGTTTTGCTTGTCAAACGCCTTGGCGATAGACGCAGCGGCCCAGATTTCGACATCAGAGCCGTTAAGCTCTTTGAGCCGTTTGCGGGCGGTCTTCTCACGTTTTAAAAGTTCTTGCTTGGTGCGCTCCGCCTGGTCGGTATCGACTCGTATGCCTCGGTAGGTCATGTCCACAAGGCAGGGCAGTAGGTCAGTTTCCAACTCCCAGATTTGCCACAGGTCCTCCCGGTTCAATATGGTCTTGAGGTGTGACCAAAGCTCCAGGGTAATCTCCGCGTCAACCTCTGCGTAAGGCCCCACATACATCGCGGGCAGCTTCCACATCTCACCCTTGGGGTCTACACCAAACTCGCGTGCAGCCTCTGTCAGGGTCTTCTCAGACTTGGTCTTGCCTAGATAGTCGTAACACAGGGCGTTCAGGCTGTAGGAGAATCGGTTCTCGTCTACAAGCGCAGCGGTCATCATCGTGTCAATCACGCGGCCTTTGATCTCAAAACCCATGGCACGTATCCACCCCATGTCGTACTGGGCGTTGTGCATGATCTTGTCCGCAGGGGACTCGAACACTTTCTTTAGATATTTGTTGATGATGCGTTGATCCATGTTGCCGCCACCAAGATGGCCAACAGGGAAATAGCCCTTCCATCCAGGGACAGCTATGGCGTAGCCCACCACCTCGCCGTTCTTCGTAGCCCACCCCGGCCCGTTGGACTTGATGTCCGGGTCACGGGTCTCGACGTCAATCGCTATCTCTTTAGCATTTAAAATCTCTTCTGGGAAAGGATGCTCCGGGGGCAACCAGTCGGTCTTCTGAGCGAACATCGCCATCTGTAAGTTACCCGCCATTGTTTTCCCCTATGCCGTTTACTAGGTCGTCTATTTCTTCTGTTGTAAGGACGGTCGGTGATTGGCGTAGCAGACGCTCTCTTCCAATCGCTTCATTAAAATGTGTGCAATGCTCGCAATACCATCCTTTTCTCAAGTTTTGTTCGGTGTCCACAACAGACGTCGCAGTGAGCCCGCACTGGGGACAGACGTTGTAATACAACGGATCAAAGTCTTCCTTTTTCATAAATTGTAAGCTCGGTCGTAATTCTCAGGATCGACGATAAATAAATTTTCTATTGTTCTGGTGACACCAACGTAGAACACGCGGTGTAAATCGTCGGTTGGGGTTCGTAGGGCCGCGGGGCTCAGATCAAGCAGCAGAACGACGTTCTCTGCTTCTCCTCCCTTTGTGCCGTGGATCGTGGACAGTTTGATACGGGGTAAGGCATTAAACTTTTCTCCTCGTCTCAATAGTGATGTGATGTAAGCACGGTCTACCGCCGGGATTTTATCCATTGCGACATGCCAAACCATGCTGTCGTCTGCGATTAGACCGTATTCTTGCTGTAAAAGTTCAATCGTAAATAGCTGATCGTCCGGCGCGACTATCTTTTTCTTGCCGCGCGCGATACGCACGCCATTGCCGGACATGTAACTGTATATGGTTTCTGCGGTTTTGAGGGACACAGGACGCCCTTTACGCATAGCTTCCCAACCGTTTACTGCAATCGACAAACGCTCAGAGATGGACCGTGAGCCGTTGCGCTCGAACAGGTATCCACCTGTCTTTAGCTGCTCGGCAATAGGGGACAACATGTAGTTGGCCTGGGCCATGACTAGCCACTCGCCTTCCGACATGTCTAGCTCTTCTAAACTGGTCAGTCTTCTGACGCTACCTTCTTGAGGTTTAGGATTATATTTTTTTGGGAATCGTCTATGTATTCGGGACACGATAGCTTCGGCAACCCGGTGAACGCTCTGTGGTATTCGGTAGGATTGCTCCAGAACTTCACTTCCGCCGGGTAGGTTGATGAATTGATCCACATCTGCACCTGCCCATCTATAGATAGCTTGATCGTCGTCCCCCGCGCAGTACATGCGCTCTGCTTTTTTGTCGATGGCATGAGCAATATCCCATTGTAGTGGTGACAAGTCCTGCGCTTCATCTAAGAAACAAAGCTTGAAGTGAGGACACACTCTCGCTGCATCCTTTACAAATAGCTCAAGCATGTCCGTATAGTCCAACAAACCGTGAAACTGCTTGTACTCTGCGTAGGCCGCAGCAATGTATTCAACCTCGGCCCACGTTTCATCCAGGGACGTCTGGTTGTATTCAGAACGTAGCGTAGTCTTTTTAAGTCGTGACAGGTTAATAAGTCCTAACACCGGGTGTTCTAAAAGATTAGCTGAGGCTTCTTCTTCGAAGTCGTAGTGCGGCCGGATGCTAAGAGGTATCCGTATCTTCTTGGAAAGATCGTCGTAGTTTTCTTTCTTCATCAAATCGTGGTCGCGTATACCAAGCGCACGATAAGCGAAGCTATGCAGAGTCCTGAAATACGGCAGGTCTGCTTTCTCATTAAGTTGAAAACGACGGGCGGCGCGGTCCCTCGCCTCGCCCGCCGCTTTCCGGGTGAACGCAAAAAATGCAATCTCTTGTGAAGACATACCCGCTTCTAATGCCTGGTCGACATAATTCAGAAGCGTAGTTGTCTTGCCTGTCCCAGGAGGCCCGAAGATGCGAAACATTAGAATGGCTGCGGACGTGAAGAACTAATGCCGTTGGGCTTGATAGAGCCTGTGGGCGCGGCGTATGCCGGTATGCTCCACACTCTGACAGCCTTACCGCTGATCTTCATAGAAGTCGACTCACCGTTTATGTCTCGCAAACGTTGGGCAATCTTGTGACTTTTGTATTCAAAGAAACGATGCTTGTGCAGATACGCCGTAAAGTCCTTCATACGGAAGTATGTGCGCTCTTCCTCTTCCTCGGTATACGGGCGGCGAAGCAGGATTTCCTCTCTGGTATCCGCTTGCTGCATGGCCGTGCAAAACTCCTCTAACAGGTCGTAGAACTGTCCGTTGATAGAAGCATCCTGTGAGACTTCAACGATAGCACCGTCGGTCTCTGACATCTCTGAGAGCAGTCCGTTGATACGAGACTCCCACATGTCTTTCTTAACGCTTTGCGGCATGAAGTTAAGCTGCTCCACACAGGCACGCTGAAACGCCGCCTGGTTCATCAGAGCGTCTGTATCTAGCTCTAACGGAAAGCCGTTAACATCCATAAACCACACAGGAGGCGTGGAGTTGTATTTGCGAAGGTTGGCAATGGTCGCACCCGATACTGCGGCTTCAATACCGTACTTCCTCGTCTTACAGACCTCGGCATTGCAGTAATCGCAGATCGGGGCGTCTTTGCACTTATAAGCGTAGTCTTTTTTCTGTAGCTGCTTGGCTACAAGATTGACTTCGGAGAGAGGAAGTGGAGGTTCGAAGTAGCGCGTATTATACGTCAAAATCTCAGATTCCCAACTATCTGGGAACGCTTTGCGTAAGTACACACCAACGTTGAAGAGCCCATTGTTCCGTCCACCCTCACTTATTTTTTGCGTGCAGAGTGTCTGTAAACACGGCGGACCATCCTTAACGATGATGTTAGTGTCCGCTTCTTCTATAGTGATGCTGTCGAGTTGCTCAGGTTCTTGCGCGTACTTTTCGTATAGCTCAAAGAACTCTTCGATAGTTCCTGACTGACCATCATCCTTGATGGCGTAGCGCAAGCCTTCTTCCGCATCGTAGTAGGGCAGGTTTAAAAAATTACCCACATCACCACGATCCAAAAACAACTTAACCTGTTTAGGAAATATCTCACTACCGCCGTAGCCTAAGCTTGCAGCGATAGTTTGCAGGGTCTCCTGCATCTTCTTCGCAGTGACCCATTTCCTTGTAAACAAAAAACAATGCGCGCCGCCTGACTTCGAGCGACACATGACAAGCGGCAGCTTCATGCTGCGTATCTTGTCTATCAGTTCTTTGTGGTCTAACGGATACTGATCAACATCGATACAACCCCATTTGCACTGGTTGTCTTCGTTGATAGGTATGATTCCGATTGCTTCACCTTCGCCAGTCAAATGACCAAGCCAGGTTTCTTTTGTTCGTGGCGTTTTGACTACGGTCGCCTTACCGGTGTTTTTACCGTTTTGTGCTTTGCGATCTATCCGGTATGTGCCATACGCTTGCTTGAGTCCGTCAAAGATAGCCGCAAATTTCTTAGCGTTATCAATCATGTTTCACCCGAAAAACGGGGCCTTTCGGCCCCGCACTAATTACCACGGAACGTCGTCAGAGCTACTGTCGTCGTCACCCTCCTGCTCGTGCTTAACCACGACGTCACCGGCGCGAATGCTCTTGGCAAACTCCCGTGCGTGTTGATAAGCATCGATCTGGTTTGTTTCAGCCAAAGACTCACCTAGCTCGATACTCCAACCCCACCAATCACCCTTGGCATTGTTTTCGTGTTGAGTGGTCATCTTGTATGTGTACGCAAAACGTGGCGGCTTGAATATGCCATTTGAGCCTTGCATAGTGCGGCTACTAACCACCGTGTTCCACGCCCTAGACTTCTTAAGTTGTGTGGACTTCATCGGAATCAAAGCCGCCTCAAGGTTCCCATCCTCTTGTTTTATAAGGACAAAATGCTGATGCGTCTCTTCGATGTAGTTACCACCACCACCTACAATCATGTCTTTGTTGGTTGATGGATCACGCTCTGTTTCAGGGCGCTTGTCATCCTTTTGATAAATGTTGACGGGCGCGCCGGGGCCAGTGCCACGCGGAGCCCATTCAATGAACACACGTTGGTATGCACACGGAATAACAGTGACGCCTTCATCCGGTGCCCACGTCTGTCCGGTAACTTCCTGACAAATAGTGCCATTGTCTTTATCAATCTTGATGAACGGAATCTTGACGTCGTCTTGATCAAGAACCTCGCCCATGCTCTCAGCATCTGCCTCAAATAGAGAGACCGCTGCCAAATCAGTTTTAGCCTTTTCGGCCACTTCTTTTTTCTTTGCTTCTGCCATCTTTCGTTAACCTTTCTTAATGTTTGCGCGTTGACCCACATATGCTCCGAACAAGTCCATCGGGAACTGCTTACCCGACTCGACCTGGTCTTTTACAAATGCCTTTAGGGTCTGTGGATGAATGTCCCGTTTCTGTGCGGCAGGGTAGCCCTGGTCAGCAAGAGAGGACATGAGATTATTAGCCAGTTGGTCTTCACCGCGACCGAATTGACAGCTAATAACATTCTTTATGATATCGTCGTATCCGTTTTCTTGCAGCCACCCATAGGCAGCATCTCGGTTTTCAACCTTGATGTAAGCGCCATACGTTGGTTTAAGTTCGACTTTGGAACCGTCATCAAGTTCCATCTTGGATACGCCGACTTCGTGAAGCAAAGCGGGAAGGTCTTCGTCGGTCAGCTTCAGCAAATCTTTCTTGCTTTGTTTGAGCTTACTTTCTAAGAGTTCTATTTCGTCTTGCTTGTTTCTGACAGCCCTTGCAACTTCTGCAATGCTGGCTACTCCACCGGTATCGAGGGATTCTACAGCAGACCCACCGGACTGATCTGCTTCCATTTCTGCTAACAGGTCATCGACCATCGTCTTTCTCCTTTCGTGAATAAAGGACATGTTTTGCCCTTGCGGAGGGGGATAGTGTCCCATATAATCTCAGAAGTCAAGTGTAAATAGAAAGCCATGTATACATTCAAAACAACACCCTACGAACACCAAAAAACCGTCTTTGACCAGTCCTGGACCTCTCCAATGTATGCCCTGTTTATGGAAATGGGCACGGGCAAATCCAAGGTAGCGATAGACACCATGGGCGCTTTGTTCAAAGAGAACGAAATAGACACTGCCCTGATCTTGGCTCCCAAGGGCGTCTACGATAACTGGGTCAGGAAGGAAATACCGGCGCATCTACCGGATGACATACCCGCTCGTGTAGTGCGTTGGCAGCCCAACTTTACGAAGAAATTTACCCAAGAAATCAAGGACATAGCTCTGAAAGAGAGCCGTGAGCCGGGGACGCTGCACATTCTGGTCATGAACATCGAGGCGTTGTCCACCAAGAAAGGGGCAGCCTCCGCGGTCAAATTCTTGCAGCTAAACCCAAACAACATATCGATTGTTGATGAAAGCACCACGATCAAGAATCGCAAAGCGCAGCGGACTAAAACGGTGCTTGAGATTGGCCGGGCGTCAAAATACCGCCGCATCCTGACCGGTAGCCCGATCACCAAGACACCTATGGATTTGTTTAGCCAGTGTGCCTACCTGGGCGACGACGCTCTGGGCTACACCAATTACTATGCTTTTCAGAATCGATACGCTGTGACGCAGCAGCGGAGCATGGGCCACCGCAGTTTCCAGAAGATTGTGGGCTTTAGACGTCTTGAGGAACTTACCGACAAGCTAGACCAGTTCAGCGCCAGGGTATTGAAGCGTGACTGCCTGGACCTGCCGGACAAGGTATACATGGCGCGCAACGTGCCGTTGACCACGGAGCAGGTAAAGGTATACGGGCAGATGAAAGAACTGGCCCTGGCTCAGATGGAGAATGGCGAGTTAGCCACCACCGCGTCGGTGCTTACACAGATCATGCGCTTGCAGTCTATTGTTTGTGGGCACTTACGAACGGACGACGGTGAGATACAGAGCATCAAGAACAACCGCCTGTCCGAACTGATGAACGTCGTGGAAGAGGCGCAGGGTAAAGTAATTATCTGGGCGACGTTTACGCAGGACTTGTTGAATATCCAGGAGGCGTTGTCAGAGGTGTACGGCGAGGACTCTGTTGCCATCTACTACGGTAGCACGCCGCAGGATGAGCGGCAGGACATTGTGGACCGCTTCCAGGACGAAGACTCATCGCTTAGATTTTTTGTCGGTCAGCCCAAGACAGGCGGGTACGGTATCACTCTTACTGCTGCGGACACGGTAGTTTACTACTCTAATTCATATGACTTGGAGCTTAGGCTTCAGTCTGAAGACAGAGCGCATCGTATCGGCCAAGAAAATAGGGTCACGTATATTGATTTGGTTTCACGTGAAACAATAGACGAGGTGATACTGAACGCGCTACGCCAGAAGATCAATCTGGCAAGCACGGTTCTGAATGAAGACTTCGGTGAGTGGCTGCGTTAGCCCTGTCCGCGTATTATTCCGCTCGTTATATCTGTTGGGAATAACTCTGCAAACTGCCTACGACTTTGTTGTAGATTAGATTGCGGTGCAGCCGCTTGTGGCCTGGGGGCCGCGGGCTGTGGTTGTGGCGCTACCTGCCGAGCCATAGGAGCAACAGGACGTCGGGTCTCTCCCTGGATGGTTTGACCGATAGGAACGGGACGTCTGGTTTGTTCTACTGCTTCGGGTCGCCTGTCGGCATCGGTCGGTGTTCCACGGTACTTGGAAGGCTCTAAGATGTCCGCCAGGGAGCGTCCACCCGCTGTCGTCATCACAGCTTTTAGCCGTGGGTTACGGCCCAGTGCTTCTGTTTCTCGGCGCGTCTCTGCTTTAGCTAGAAGCTCTGCCATGAGCTTAGGGTCTTTGACGGCTTCGGTCAGCGTCTCCCAAGCACGGCCTTGCGGCATTCTAGTTAATATAGTTTGTGCGGCCTGGGCACCGGCTGCGGGTACAGCGATTTCGCCACCGGTAAATCCAAGTTTACTAGCCAATCTACTAGCGGCATTGGCACCAATCACGCGAGCAACAAAGGACTCAAAGACACCGGTTGGCGTAATTAGTTCGGCATCATCGACACCTTCAACGCCAAGCCTTCCACTTTCTAAAGTTTCTTGAAACCTTCGTCCACGAGTAATCAGTTCTTTCATGCTCTTGAACTCATTAGCTCCATCTGCGTCTGCAAGAAGACCCTTACGTTGCAAAACATCCATAACCGAACTTTGCTTTCGAGCCATTGGCTCAAAGAGGTAGCGGTTTAGCTTGTTAAAATCTATAGAGCCATCGCTTCGTTGAGCGTGGTTATACGCAGCGTCGTAGATGGCAAGCTTCAAACCTTCCATCACGTTTTCGTCTTTAGCCTTTCTAGCAAAAGCAATCAAACGGTTTAAATTTTGTTCTGCGTTAGGGTTAACCTTAACACCGGGAGAGCCTACCAGGCGGTCTATTTCAGCCGTGGGGTTGGTGTCTTTGCCCAAGAAAGCCCGGAAAGATGCCATCTTATCTAGCTGCTTGTCCGATCGTTCGAGCCCCTCTTGCGTGCTTCGAAGCAGGACTTCTGCGGTGTTGGCGTCTTGCAGTTCCTGGTACAGGTTAGGATACCGCTCTTGTATAAAGCCACCCTTCTTTCGCAAAAAAGTTCTTAACCGACCAATATTAAGCCGTGGGCCCTCGGGCGTTTCATCTAATGCGTCCGCAGCAGCCGCTCGTAAAATCGACTCTTCTGCGCCTTTTACGCTTCCACGCAGAGCGTCTAAGTCCATAGTCCTGACGTCAAAAGGACCGCGGACGTCGGAGCTTGCATTGATGGCAAAGTTTATCGCTTCATCTAGCTGTAAAGATCGCGCGGTAGCAGCCTCTCCTGAACCTGCCAAAAACTTCTCTGCGGCAAGCTCTGGGATGATTCGATCACGTCCACTGGCCGTCTTTGCAACTAGATCGCCACCAAAAGCTCGGGTAAACACGTCGTTAAGCTGCTTACTGAATGCATTAGCGGCGCTTAGATCGCGCATGAACGCATACTCTTCCTTGCTCAACTGGTCAATCTGCTCTTTGGACATTTTCTGGAAGTTTTTAGCCCCCATGTCTTTGTCCGCTGCTAGAGCTAACTGGGAATAAAAGCCTGCATCAACGCCCTCGCCTTTAGCTTCACGAGCCAAGCGCAGCATTTCTGATCTAAATTTAATTAAATCACCAGAATTAATTCCCTCTACGTCTGTTGGCGCAACACCTTTTATCTTGGCAAGATCGTCTTTGTTTACGTCTCCTCGACCTCTGACCAAACTTGCAATGGCCTCTTCTTCTGTGTCATAAGCGGCATTACGGTAGCCAACAATATCGTCTTGTTCACGGGTTCTTCGGTACAGCGCAGTCTGCGCTTCATACTTGCCATCGCTTCTACGCAAAACGCGGCCCACTTCTTCTTTATCAACCGCCATCGCCTCACCGAGGTCACCATCTCGGCCTACCAGGTCGTCTTTACGTCTAATTTTATCAATTTTAAAAAGTGGTTCACCCTCTGTGTTTGTAGAACGTCTAATAAAAACGCCACTTCTAGGATCTATGTTGTAGTCTGGCGCAACGCCTCCGTCGCCTCCTCGGGCCCTATTTATAAACGCTCGTATGAAAGGAGGGACTGTAGCTTCTCTTTCCGCAAATTTTGAATACTGTTGACCCGTTCTTGCATCCGTAGTAAAAAAATCAGTGTCATAAGCTTTAACAACGTTGTCTGCACTCATTGGCATTGTTTGATCGATGCCTGAATACAACTGTTTCTCAATTTCTCGGACGTCATTTAACGCTTTGATAATGCCTTCTTTGAGAGTAGTGCCCGCTTGTATTTTTGACGCAGAATCAGCGGTTTCCATCTTTGCTATGCGCTCAAGAGCGGACGTTATTCTCAGATTAAGAACCTCTTCCATGCGCTTTCTGAACAATTTCTGTTGTGCCCGACTGGCCGCAGCCAAAACAGAAGGTTCGTAACTGTCGAATAAATCATCCACCAACCGAGAAACAGCCTCGGTGCCCGCTCGGCTACGATTCAATATTTCTTGCCTTGCTTTGGGATCACGCTGCATGACGATCTGTTGAAGCGTTTTTAGAAAAAGATTGTTTGTCTTTTCCGCAGCAGTGAAAACAGGTGTCTCACGCTTGCCTTCCTCACTAGAAAGACGACCGCTGCCGGTACGAGCGGCACCAATATCTATTCCCAGATCATCGATCTCTTCTCGCAAGATACTGGCAAGGTCATCAAACGAAGCTTGCGCTTCTTCGGGTAATTCATCTCTGATCTTAGCAAGGTTCTTGGCAAGTTTATTTGCAGCACGAGCTTCGGCTCCGCCCCCACCCGGTAGATATGTACGCACTGTTCGAGCGACGTCAGGAACTATACCTAGTACCAAGCTGGTTGGGTTGGCCAAGCCTGCGACTAACTCCGCAATTAGCCGCGTCGACAAATCTCCGGGGTCTAAAACCTCTGCGGTGCCACCCGCTACACCGGCGGCGGTGCCACTCACCGTTTCTGTCAAAGCGGCTATGCCAGGGGAACGAGCCGCGGTTTCAAAGCCGCCTGTCAAAAATCTTTCTGTTTTAGCCAGGCCGCCACCAACAGCGCGGTTAAAAGCGTTTATCATTCCTGGATTATCCGCCGCCACAGATAAGAATTCGGCGGAGCCCAGGTTTACAGGGTTTACTGTCGCTTCGGCAGATATGCCTAATTTTTGACCAATTCCCGTTTGACCTATTTTAGCCAGAACGCCACGACCAATAGCCGGGGCACCCCCACCAACCACGAAGCCCAAGGTTTCTCCGCCTATCTCAAAGGGCCGTGTGCCGGGAGTCAGTTGCCCTGTAGTATCCGTCGCCTCTCGTATGACAGCTTTAGCGCCCTCTCCTGCGGCAGCACCTAAACCACCTCCGAGTAACGCGCCGCCTATGCCACCAAAAAGTTTCACAATAGGCGGCCCAGGTGTGCGAGCCAAACCCGTGGAAAAGCCTTTGGACAGGCCGTACAGTGATGCGGGGGCCGTGGTCCCTGCGGTAAGAGCCGCTTCTTCTGCGGCAAGACGGAAGCCACCGACGTCACGGACATCGGCCACGTTGTATTGGATGATATCGTCGTCAGATAGACCAGCTTCCCTGGCACCCTTATAGTCATAGCCGCGCCGTCCAGATACGTGACGCGCTATGTCTTCAGAGCTTAAGCCCGCTTCTGTGGCGGCCTGTATGTCAAACGACAGCTTGGGAGGCGTTGCCATGTGTTATCGACCTTCAAATAGTGAGGGGTCAGGCTTGTCTGAGCTAAGGTTTTGCTCAAAGCTAGTTATGGCCAGGTCATAGTTTTCAAGCAAAGGCTGCAACAAGCGCAGGTCCTTCCTAGCCTGGACCAGGTCCGTCTGACGAAATTTCTCTGGAGTATCCACCATAGACATCGCAAAGTCTTGGATTTCCATCAATTGATTACGCATGTTTACCAGCTTCTCGTAAGTGCGTTCTCTGGTCTGGATACCCTCGGGCTTTGCCAGTTCCTCTGCCAAAGCCTGGATTTCATCCTTCAACGCGCGACCACCTACCGATTCACGGATAAACCTCTGCGTGACGTTACCCAAAGTAGTTAACTGCGTGGTGGCCTCTGCGGTTTCACCAAAAACAGGCTCAAAACCACCCAGGCCCACAACGTCGCCTACTTCTTTTGCGTAAGAGGTAACCCCTCGAATAGCTTCTCGTGGGCCACGGAATAAACCTGTGCCTTTTGTCAGGTCAACACCGGGCTCTATGATTCGTGCAGGAAGCTCAATATCCTCCTCTCGAACAGGTTGTCGTTGAGGACCAATTCCAAATGCTTCAAAAACCCTGTCGTAATCCGACGTAGGCCCACCGCTTTGCATTTTTTTGGCTTCGCCGCCTTTTGCAAAGTTTCCAAAAGGCGTGGGTAAGCCGTTACTTTGTCGCATTCGCAAGGACTCTACAACACCTCTAGGTAAGAAAGGCTGCTCTCGCGTGGTTTCTCCCGTGGCGGGGTTGTACGAAGTAACAGGATTTGCCATTACAGACAAAGCCGTATCAACAAAGCTAGTGGTTTGCGGGTCGAGTGTGCCGTTACCATACCGAGCCATAGTGTCCGTGTTAGAGATCAAATCTAACAAGATACCCTTTTGCGTCTCACCAAAACTAAATTGAGAGTTAGCCATAGACTGCAAAGCGGCTATTCTTTCTCTTTGCGCTAATGTGGCCATGGCCAACGCTTGTTCGGCAGTGTATCGATCGGCTCGTAACCTAAGCGCGTCTTGTTGAATCCGAGCGTCTAAGGCTCTGTATTGATCGTTTAAGAACTCTTGTCTTAGTTGATATGCCTGACCAAATTTTTGGTTATCGGCGGCCAACTCTGCAACAGTTGGGTCTGTCCAAAAACCAAAAAATCCGCCGCCACCGCCTAACCTTCGATCCATCTCTTCACGTCGGGCTTTCAGGTTGTCGATGTGAAGAACGTACTCGTGATTTTTAACATGGCGATAGCTCTCAAGGTTATAATCTTGTTGCTTCGCCATACGAGCCAACGTATTCTCCTGGTCTAGCTCTATTTCGTTAATTCGACGCGCGGTCTCTAACTCAAACAGTTTCTCTGCTTGATTGCCCGACTCTATTAAACGAGCCATGGCGTCCTCACCTATTAAGGTTTGAATTTGAAGCCTATTTTCGTTAGTCATTTCAGTGAGAACTTTCTTTATCTCACCGTCCTGTATTAGTTGTTCTATAGATTGGTCGCCTATTAATTCTTGTAATTTTGTACGAGCCTCGTTATTTAAATTGGCTAAATCTTGGTCAATCTGTCCTCGTAAAGTAGTTAGAGATTCATTAGCCTCTCTTTGCATGTTAGACAGATTAACTTCGTGTTCTTGGTTACTGACGGTCATGTCTCTAGTCAAGTCACGATCTAAACCAAGCTGCGTCTCTTGAAATTGTTGTGCGTCGTCCTGTAAAAAGCTTCGTTGCTGAAAATCCTGACTACTGAGCAAAGACTGACTACCTGCTGCCGCTAAAGCTCGACGTTCTTCTCCAACCTGTTCTAAACGCTGTTGCTGCGCCTGCTCCGCAGCTTGCAAAGCCGCTACTTTAGCGCCCCTGCCCGCTTCCGCTACTATTTGTCCCGCCTCTTGAGCAGACTGTGCCACGGGCATTGCAGCGCGGGCTATCTGGGCACCAAGGGGCTGCCCGGTCATAGTTTGACCGGTAGTGGGGTCTACGCCGGAGGCTAGAGCAAGACCGGCTTTGGCTATGTCAAAAGACAGCTTGGACTGCGCTTGCTTCTGACGGTTTGCTGTATCGCCCAAAAGCTGTTCGTACAGAGGCAGCCTGGCTTCGTACTCTGTCTTCAACTGAGCAGGAGAGTAGTCCGTCATAGGGTTATAGCCTTGCAGTGCTTGAGCAAAAGGCGAATTAATCAATTGCGGCGCACCACCTAGCTTGAACTTCTGCACAATGCCACCGTTGGCATACTGCTGAACAGGCTCTGCTCCGCCCATCATCAACTCGCCAATGCCCTGGCCCATGGGAGTCGGCTCGCCTGTATCGGTCTCCATAGCGATGTCACCGGTCAGGTTTTGCACCAACTCACCGATACCGGTGTCCATCGCACCTTGTTCGGTCATCATCATAGTAGGCTGCACCAAAGCCAGGACAGACTCTGGTGTGGCTTGTGCGTCTTGTAGGCCCACGATACCGGCCAGTTCCTGATACCGGTCTTCAATAGGCTTTTGGTTACCTCGGATCGCGTTAATCACCTCTTCGGTGTCTTCAGCGTTGTCCAGGCCAGATATCATGTTGTCGACATACTGGGCTCCAGCGGCTTCCATCTCTCGGGAAGCCATCTGCTCTGTGGCCTGCAATTGTGCGGCCATATCACCAGACACAGCTTGAGCCGCGGGCATCGGGCTAGGGGCCGTGGTTGGGCCACCAGCTTGCCTAAATAACGGTCTTTGGTAGATGTTGTTCATTTTAGAATCCTAGTCCCGCTGTTTTAGCGCCACTTAGAGCGCCCAGTCCGGCTATGCCGTAGCCTAATACTTGTTGTGCCGTGGACGGCGGTTGGTTAGCCGTGCTGGTCACTGTGGCTTGCGAGCTTGGCGTGCCACGGTAAATGTCAGACAAGAAGCCAAACTGCTGATAAGGAGCGGCCAATTGCTCTACACGAGTTTGTCGTAGCGCATCCAGTCCCGCTTGTTGGTTAGCGCGCTGGAGGCCGCCTAGCCCGGTCAAAGTAGAGATATCTTGACGTGTTAGATTTTGTGCCAGTTCGCCTAGTCCCGCCTGTTGCAGACCAAGAGAACCGATCTGTGTGCCAAGGCCCCCGGCTGCGGTGCCAAGAGAGCCTAAGCCCATACCTATATTCTGTAGTTGTCCGACGTCCTGTTGAGCAAGCTGTCCATATTGCAGGCCAAGCTGTCCCATACCGGCTCCCGCTGCTTGGCGTCGTCCTTGCGACTGCTCAAACGCCTGCTGTGCCGCTTGTCGGGCCGATTCAAAGCCTTGTGCGCGCAGTTGACCCGCTGCTCGGGCTTGTTCTTGTAGGATGTTTCCTGCCAGTTCCGCTTCCATAATACCCTGGCGAGAACCACCGAAAGCACCCTGGGCAGCGGCCTGTGCCGCTTGTCCCTGCTGTTGAACAGCACCCTGGTCTGCTATGTCTTTAAGTGTCTGCTTAACCACCTCATCCGTATACGGATTCATGAACTGTTGGACATTGATGGAAGGATCATAGGTTCCCGTGGAACCTAGCATCAGTTCTCCGGCAGCGCCTTGATACTCGTAGGGCACGTCGCGGGTTTGCTGCGCGAGCTTCTGAGCGTCTGCAAGAACGGCCTGTCCCTGTTGTAACGTAGGCAGAGCAAAGTTCTGTAACGCCTGCTGCCCGGCCACAACTTGACCCGTCGCACCTTGCAGGAACGGTTGAAAAGCACCCACACCCTGCTGTCCCAGAGCTATGGCCGACTTCTCCAGGTCACTTAGACCCGCTACTTGATAAGCGGGAGGCAGGGCATCTGTTCCTGCGGCAATGCGCTGCTTAACTAACTCTTGGACATCCGCCAAAAGACCAAGGCGATACGCCTCGATCTGCGGGTTTTCTTGTACTATCTGGGTAGTTACGCCGTCAGACATTACGCTACGCTCTCAAATTGTCTCATTATTTGGTACATCTTACGGACGCCGTTCTCTCGGTCGCCATTTCCGGCACCGCGCACGGCCTTAGCAGTAAACACAAACTCTCCGTCGCTTAACATCGCCGGGATGTCATCCGATGTACCCGTTCCAGGTCCTGCTATGGCCCCGTTCTTACGTGGAAAATTCTCTCTAGTCATTGAGCCACCGTCTGCTGCCTGTCTAATCACCTGATTAGCAGGAAGTCGGACATATGGTGTAAAGACGGTAGTGGGCGGAGCGGCAGGAGCCGTTGTGCCGGGGATCGCGTACTGAACAGGTCCGGCGCTGTATAGTTCTGGGTTTTCTTCAAGCAACTGCTGCCCGGTCACGCCACCAAAAGGTTGTGGTATTTCTTCCATCTCAGGCTGCTCAAAACCACCTGTAGCGGCCAGAATGCCGGTGCCTGCGGCAAAGCCTGGACCAACCTGGCGAATCATACCGCCTATGCCGTCCGTCAAACCTGCTGCGGCGTTAGCCGCATTTGCTTTAGCAGTAGCCAAGGCCAATTGCTCGGCAGTGGCTGCTTCAAAAGCCTCTGGCGTTGGGAAATAGTCCGCAGCCGTTACCTTACGAGGCAAGAAGGCTTTCTTCATGTCCTCTATGAACGTGCCGCCCTCAGAGGTAAAAGCGTCTTTGACCGATTGTCTAAAGCCTGCGGGGACGTTTTCTGGAGTGACCAGGCCGGTAGGCGCTTGCGTCGTAGTAACCGGAGGAACATCTACATCTGGCGTAGTAACCTGAGAACCCGCTCCAGATACGGCACCTGCGGCAGCATCAGCTACCCTTGGGCTTAAAGAAGCTACATATAAATCAGCAAAAGAAGGGCCTACCGCGGCCGCTGGCGCTGCTGCGGTTGCGGTTATAGAAGGAACGTTTGTTGGAGGCAGTTTAGTTGCGGTCTGGACCGCCTGAGACGCCGTACTAGTGACAGGTGCGCCCGTGGCTCGAAGTATGGTCTCTGTGGTCGGCGCGCCGGGTACACCAATATCAGCCATCATAGCCGTTTGGTCTTTCAAGCCTTGCGCTACAGCAGCTTCACCGGCTTGCTGTGCAGCAAGTTCTGCCCCAGGTAAGCCGCGTCTTACGCCTTCGCCAAACCCAGAAACAAACGTATCGCCCGCCTGCTTCGCCTGAATACCGCCCTGCACGCCTTTGAACAGGCCGCCCAGGGCCCCGCCAATGGCGGCACTCTTGAGCGCGTCTTTGAAGTTACCACCTGCGGCCAGGCTAGAAATACCACCGCTTAAAGCCCCGGCTGCAATCGCGCCAAGGCCAGGAATCATGTTAAGGCCAATGCCTAGAATAATAGGAGCTGCTTTCTTAACGACCTTGACGACCGCTTTTACGGCCTTCTTCAGACCCTTAAACAGCTTTTTCAGGAAGAATTCTGGTTGCCCGGTGACCGGGTTTATTGAATTAAGCTCATTACCAATGACGTAGCGGTCAGGATCAATACCCATACTACGCATTTGTCTAAAGAGAGACTCTCGGAGCTTAGGGTTTTCTTCAAAGACGGCCATTGGGATGACAGTCTCGCCCTCTGCTGCGTGGACCATGTACGTGTCTTCGTATCTACCATATTCAGCCAGCTTATCAGCCGCCGCTTTTGCCGTCGCAATACCCGTTTCTGGAAGATTTTCATCCGCCCAATCACCTACTGTGGCTGTAAGAAAAGAAGCAAGGCCACCTTCTGGAACCTCAAAAGGAGCCGGTTGTGTATATGCGATTGTATCAGACATCAAGCCTCACCTCGAATAGCCTCCGGGGCGGTGACTGTGACCTGAGTATGCCTAGATTCAGCCCCTGTCCACGGATTGTTGCACTGGGGACACTTACCTGATGGGTAGGAAGCTATTTCCGCAGGAGTATCAACCAAATTGTCGCAAGATGCACATTGGATTCTATCAACACTGGTAGCAGGACGCCACTTAGAGCCGTCCGAAGAGGTTATAACGTGTTCATCGCTCATGTAATTGTCACCGTAACCGCACCAACCGCGGCAGAGCTTGAAACTCCGCGTAAATTGGGCTCATTTGCTAAAGTTATTTTTAAAAAACCCTCTTTTTCGTATACCGCACCGGTCTCCAACCCCTGATCATCCCCAGATTGCAGGTTTGTCAGAGTAAGGTCCGTGTGCCGTGCATCTCCAGGATTCTGTATTTGCTGGAGAAACAGCAAAAACGACCTCTGGACATCGGCCTGATGCGTTTGGTCATAGCTTGCAGGCGCGTCTGGAAAGAATAGCCTGGTTAAACTACGAGAGGCCACTACCTTCTACCGTCCTGACGTGCATCCACACGCGGCGTTCCCAAACGCCATTGCATATCTATGGTGTCCGACTGCACTTTCAAAGCAAAAGAGCGTCCTCGTAATCGAACGAACGTTTGCTCGGTAAACTGCTCTACAGGCGTCGTGGCGCTTTGCACGACCTCTGAGTCCTTGGACTGCAAATACTGACCCCCAGGGAAATTGCGGGCCTGTAAGGTAAAATCTGCGCTCGGGCCGTTTGACACTGAGCCGTCAAAAGTAATATCCGGTATCAAGCGGTTAAGAAAGACAAAATTATTGCCCTCGCCAATGCTCAATTGACTACTTTCTATGAAACTCGTAATTGCTGTAGGAGGGTTGGTGCTGCCGTCGTTCAAGCCATTCTCATGCTGATAGAGATAGCCATCTGTGCTGGCGGCCAACGGAAAACGGTTCACGCCCCGGTCTAGCCACGCTGTTCTGTTCAACGTCCCGAAATACCAGACCTTTTCCTCGTAGTTATAAACCACGTACCGGTCTATTTCTGTGGCGTCAGCAGACGGATAGAACCACCAAATCTCTGAGTCACTGCTGTTCAGAGCAGCTCGAACCTTTTCTGCCTGTTCTTTATTAAAATCGTTGAAAACGTAGCTTCGGACGCTGCAAGGCAGCTTCTGCACTTGTCCTGCGTAGAAGTAGAATTCTTCAAAACCCATCCAAAACACCGCATCGTCCACGGCTTTCGCCGCCATAGGCCCGATTATTGTGGTGTTTTCAGCTATCTGGTTAATACCGAAGGTAAACGGCGGCCCCAGGAACTGCATACTGTGTACAGAAACGTCTGTAAAAACAAGGATTTGACTCTTTGTCTCCACGGCAGTGACGATCTCAGAGCCCGAGCTAATTCGTAGGTCCCCCGCAGTGTTCGTCACCTCCGACTTCCACGTGGTAAGCGACTCCTGAGAGCTAAATCGAATCAAAAGCGGGTCTTGTGTGCCTATTGCAGTCTCTGGGTCGCAACCAAACACAATGACATGACGGTCCCGGTCGGAGACCAAGACTTGTTTAGCAACGGTGGGCGTCTCAGCGTCTGCACCGGCCAAAGAAGACAACGCCGTCGCACGACTACTACCCAGGGTGTCCACGCTGGTGTCCCATAAGAAGATGCCACCGTCTCTGGCATTAAGTAACAAATCTTCGCCGAAATTATCCTGGGTCCAAATACGAAGCGTATTAAGAACAGTCAACGTCGTGCCTGATCCCCATGTGCCTCGGCCCCATGTGCCTGCACCCCATCCGGTGCCAACAACAACGTTAGTTAAGCCGACGTTTATTTGATACGCGCCAACTACGCTGGAACCACCGTTCCCTGTATCGGAGCTGTTAGCTAAGACAGGTGTCGGAGTCAATTGTCCATCAACGGTCAGCTCGCTTATAGTGGTCCCCGCCGTCCTAGCGGAAATCTTATAACTGTCGTTATTTACAATCTGGTCTATCTGATATTCTTGATTAAGGACATTTGCGGTAATGTTGCCACCTAAAGAAGCAGCTCCGCTAAACGTAACAAAGTCGCCCTGCACTGCCCCGTGGCTAACGTCAGACACTGTCAGAACGGCTGATCCGTTAGTCGCAGCAAATGTGACGTCGCCCGCAGCCGTAGTGGCTCGAATAGGCGTAGCGTCGTAAAACTCGCCGCCCTGATTTATGTAGAACTTGAGGCTTGTGCCCACACCCGTCAGTGTCGTCCCGCCCAAAGTTACCCAGGTGTGCAAAGAGCGAGCCGTGCCAAGAAAACTATTGTCGCTATCCCTCTGCCACCCGCCTATCTTTTCCGGCAACCCAAAACGAAATCTGACTTTGTCAGAGTTAAACCAACCGCCCTCGTTGCTATACGAAGTGGTCTCTCGATTTACGCCTGGTCTGAACTGTAACTTTGTAAGAGGCATCACTCTACCGCTACGCTAGTAATCGCTAATACAGTAACCATTAAAAGGCCCAGTATGCCGCCAATAACCGCTATGTCGATCATCGCCGCCCTGTTTTGGGCTTTCTGTCGGGCCGCTGCAATCCGTAAGTTTCGTATTTTTGCTCTTTCACGAATCATGTCGTGCCAGAGATTTGCGTTGCCTGTCCAATAGAACAGGTCTTTCAATTCTTTCTCTAGCTGTTCTGCTTTCTTCTTCTGTAGCGTTATCTCTAACGCCTGAGTCTCAACAGATTTGCCGCCGAATAGCTTTTCTATTTTGCTAGGGTTAGTGGCCTTCTGCTCAAGTACACTGACCTCTTCTCTAGCGTCCCAGAACTTACTCATAGCTCTGGTCATGTCACCCAGTTCTCGACCTTCGTTTACCGCCGTTTTCATGAAGCGGTATGCAGAGGCGCATATCTGTACTGCTGCTACGATCTCTGCGGCCATCAGTAGATTTTCACCCCGTCTTGAGTCG
>Ga0209645_1000519_pt1 | contig 19749 bp, 28 predicted proteins | sample ETNvirenome_6_30_FD_184070 | JGI IMG/M metagenome (GOLD analysis project Ga0209645, IMG submission 184070) | Marine viral communities from the Pacific Ocean - ETNP_6_30 (SPAdes) (version 2) | ecosystem: Environmental > Aquatic > Marine > Oceanic | place: Pacific Ocean | collected 2013-06-19
GGTGCTAAAATTGCTGATGATGCAATAAACTCAGAACACATTACAGACGGTTCTGTTGATAATGTGCATTTAGCAAATGATGGAATTACCATTGGTACGGCTGATACTTCATTAGGTGGAACAGTTACAGCCTTAGTAGGATTAACAGATTTAGATTTAACTGCGGATAATCATACCATTTTTGATACTGTTGGTGCTAACACTTTAACAATAGGTGCTAGTAATACTACAATTTCAATAGCAGGTGATTTATTAGTAGGGGGAACAACTTCAACTATTAATAGTACAACTGTTACTGTTGATGACCCAATATTTACATTAGGTGGAGATACTGCACCAAGTTCTGACGATAATAAAGATAGAGGAATTGAGTTCCGTTATTATGACGGTTCTGCTAAAGTCGGTTTTATGGGTTATGATGATTCAGCAGGTAAGTTTACAATGCTTACATCAGCAACAAACAGTAGTGAAGTATTTACTGGAACTAAAGCAACATTGGTTGCTAATATTGAAGGTAATGTTACAGGAAATGTTAGTGGTACGGCTGCAACTGTTACAGGCGGTACTCAAGCATCAATAACAAGTGCTGCTAATTTAGCAACAGTTGGTACAATTACAACAGGTGTTTGGAATGGTACTGCAATTGGTAATGATTATATCGCTAGTGGGGTTTCTGCTACTAAACTAACAACAGGTACTATACCTGCTGCAAGAATAGGTGCAGGTTCTATTACAACTGCAAGATTAGAAGATGATGCAGTTACTAATGATAAAGTAGGTGCTAATGCTATTGATACAACAGAATTAGCCGATAATGCAGTTGAATCAGACCAAATAAATGCTAATGCAGTTGTAGAAGCAAAGATTGCTGATGATGCTGTAACAGGTGCTAAAGTTAGTGGGTTTGCTATTGCTAATGCACAAGTTGGTGTAGGTACTTTATCACTTGAATTAGGTTCTTCTGCAACAACATTAACTCTTAGTTCTTCTTCTGAATATAATACATTCCCTGCTACTGGTGTTGTTCTAATAGGAAGTGAAGTAATAAAATACACTGGTAAAACAGGTGTAAGTTTAACAGGGTTAGTTAGAGGGCATAAAGGAACAAGTGCTGCAACTCATAGTGCAAATGCGAGCGTTAAACTTGAACATGCTAAACAAATTACATTAGGTGGTTCAAGAACATTAGAAATTAAACAGTTTGAAGGTGCTGATTCTAGTAATGCTACTGATTTAGCAGGTGGATTAGTACCTTATGCAGGTACAGGTGATGCTGCTAAGTTCTTGAGAGGTGATGGAGCATGGGTTACTTTAGGTGGTGGAAGTGGAACTGTTACTTCTGTTACTGCCGGAACAGGAATGACTCAATCAGGAACAAATACAGTTAACCCAACATTGAATGTTATTGGTGGTACAGGAATTACTGCTAATGCAGATGATATAGAAGTTGATACTTCTGTTGTTGCTACATTATCAGGTGCTCAAACATTTAGTGGTGCTAAAACATTTAGTGGTGGTATTACTAATGCAGCATCGTATGGGCCACATACTACTGGTTATGTTATAATGGGTGCATCTAATGATACGCTTGCTATTACATCTAATGGAGCACATAATACACATATTTCAACTAATAGTGGTACTAACTCAGGTAGTATTCTAATTCAAGCAGGTGCTAATAATCCAATAACTATTACACCTAATGGAACAGGAAATGTTAATCTTAATACTGATACAGTTAGAGTAGGAGATAACAATGCTGATGCTACTATTACTACAAGAGGAACAGGAGATTTAACTTTATCAACCAATGAAGGAACTAATGCGGGAACTATTCTTTTGGCTGATGGTGCTAACGGAGATATTAGTATCACACCTAATGGAACAGGCGATTTAGTTCTCGATGGTTTGAAGTGGCCTCAAGCAGATGGAACAGCAAATTATGTTCTAAAAACTGACGGTTCGGCTCAATTGTCATGGGTTGAAATGAGTAGTGGTGCTTCTGTAATGAATGATTTAACAGATGTAAAAGTGGATGAAACCAATTTTTCAGATTCGTTCTTAATACAAACAGATAGTGATGGTTCAGCACCGACATTCAACAATACATTAGACAGTGCAGACAGAAATCTAGGTATTGGTGCATCTGTCTTTAGAGATTTAACATCAGGAGATGACAATGTAGGTTTAGGGTTTTATGCTTTAAGAACAATGACAACAGGTAATAGAAATGTTGGTATTGGTTATGAAGCATTAGGTAATACTACTACTTCTAAATACAATGTAGCAATAGGATATGCTTCTGCTAATGGAATGTGGAATGCAGCAGATGGAAATGTTGCTGTCGGTTATCAATCATTAGCGGGTAATCAATCTGCAAATGACATAGTAGGAATTGGGAGACAAGCCGGATATAGCCATACATCAGGGGTAGGTGCTGTATATTTAGGTGCTTATGCAGGTAAAAATAATACCACAGGTGCTAGAAATATTGCTATTGGATTTCAGGCTTATGATAATGCAGATACAGAATCAGACAATATAGCAATTGGGTATGATGCTTTAGGTGGTGCTATTAATGGTGCAGAAAGAAATTTAGTTATCGGAAACTATGCCGGAGATGCTATTACTGAAGGTGATGGAAATACTTTACTCGGATATATTGCCGGTGGTGCAATAACAACGGGTGAATATAATATAACAATTGGCCCATTTTCGGGTGATAATTTAACAACAGGTAGCGGAAATGTCGTAATAGGAAGACACGACCCCGCTTCTAATACAGGTGATAATCAACTTGTTATTAGTAATGCTAAACAAACATCATTTGGCGGTAGGACATGGATTCTCGGTAATGATGATTCACAAGTTAATTCAAAGGTAAATGTAATAGCCGTTAGTAGCAATACAACATTAACTAATGTAGGTGAGGGTGTAATAGCACAAAGCGGTGCTGTTATCTATTGGACTGGTGGAACTTTGACTTTACCTTACAATGCAACGCCCGGAACTCAATACACTATAATTAATAATACAGGTAGTTCTGCAACACCGGGTTTGAATAGTAATGGTACTTTCTTAAACGGAACTCATAGTAGTATAGATGATAAAGATTCAAGAACTTATATTTGTATGACTGCGGGTAATTCAAGTGGTGGAAGCCCTAATTGGTGGGGAATAGGTTGATAATATGACTCCAATTAATTTAGGTCTTATAGGAACTGTTGCACAAGCAGCACAGGCAGGTTCAGCACCAACAGGTGTTTCTATTGCTTCTGCTGCAAGTGGTAATTATGACAATGCTGTCGCAATTACAGAAATAGCAGTTAATTTTGCTGATATGGAAATTAATGCTGATTCATTCAGTAGTAATTCTGCTTCGGATAATGTTAGTGTTGGGCCAATGGTAGATGCTTTTACAAGTCTTTCTAGTCAAGCGACTATTAAAGTAATGGGATATATTCGTGCAACAGGAGCAACAAGTTTTCAATGGGGTTTATCAGTAGATAGTAGTAATACTAGTTTAACAGCCGGAACTGCATCTGTTTCGGGAACTGCATCTACTGACCAAAATGAAACTGCTGATGGTATTGGTACAAACGGAGTTCTTACTTTTGGTGGTGGTAGAGGTGGAGTGGCTTATCCATCAGCAGGTGATACTTTGGCTTTTACTGTAACAGCAAGTGCGACAAATTCTTTTGGTACTACTAACGCTAGTAGTCTTGATTTCCAATATAATTTCACAAGTTAAGGTGATTAAATGACAAGACAAATAGTAAATATACCTGAAGGACAATCAGGAGATTTTCAAATAAAACACTTTACAAGTGAAACAACTGATTATAATTGGCAAGTATATTTACAAATGAAAAATGAAACAGATACACAACATACCGTTTTAATTAAAGAAAGTTGTTCCATGCCTATTATGCAAGATTCTTTAGCAGAATATAATGAACACCAATGGCTTTGGGATAATGCAACAGGAGATGTATTAATCGGTGGTTTAGGAATAGGTTTAGTCCATCAAAAATTAATTGATAATCCTGATGTAACTTCTGTAACTATAATAGAAAACAGCCAAGATGTAATAGATTTAGTTTGGGAACACTGTGCTAAAGATGATACCTTTAGTTTGATAAAAGCAGATATAGAAACTTGGAATCCCCCTGCCGATTCTTACTGGAATGTCGCTTGGTTCGATACTTGGATTTATGATAATCCATTAACTATGAAAGCATATAAGGAACTGATGCATGAAAAATATGGAGATTATGTAGATTCCATTGGTAGTTGGTGGGCTTGATAAACTAAATGATTATAAAAGAAAAACAACACGGAGAAATTAAGATGGCTTTAGAAATTGACTATAATACAAACTTTGGAATATTATGCAGGGATGCAATATGTGTAATATTTGATACTAGATGTTACAGAGAAATAGATAGTGAAGGAAATAAAATATTTCCTGTTGAATACAATGGAAAAATATACGCAAATGCAGAAGCGTATGCTGATGATGCATCCCCTGTTGGTGGTTTCAATGGTAAATTTTTAATGGATACTTCTAGCACTGATGCTCAATATAATGTAATAAAACAATGTTATCTTGATTTAAAAACTAAAGATGGCTTTACAGATGGTATAGATTGCTGAGGTAATATGGTTAAAAAAATAGATGAGTTGTTTTGGTCTATTTCTAATTACTTTTGGGTTTGGGTAGCATCTAGAAAAAAATAATTTTTTACAAGAGAATAAAAATATTTTTTTAAACTTATAAAATTACTAAAAAAAATTCAAAAAAAAATCCAAGCAGCCGGAGAAACTAACCGTCTAAGTTAGTTTTTTCCGACCACAAGGATTTACATTCTCTGCATTCCCATATTTTTATGGACTTAGCAGAGCCAACATATACACCATGTATTCTTTTAGGTATGGTGTATTCACCACATAAGAAGCATTGCTCACGGAGAGTCATTGCGTTTTTCCTCATCAATTAACTTCTCCATATATTCTTCGATGCTTGATTCAGTATATTTACTGTTACCAAACGCAGCAAAGAACAGAAGAGAAATTACTATAATAAAGAGTATCCATACCATTATTTCAACAGTATCCAAAACTACCACCTCACTTCTAAATCAATTACTTCTTCTTTGTTAAAAGATAAACCTTTAACAATATTTTCTTTTTGTCCATACTTCCATAAATCATAAACTAGTTCACAATCCTTTAAACAATATTCAGCCACTTTAGAATAATCCCCCATTTTCCATACAGCAGGTGCGTCTACACTATTCATTAGTTTTTCTGCTCCTAAAGTATGTTGTGCTAAATTATCTAAAGAATAATGTTCTTTATAATTTTTAGTTAAGTATTGGCTTGTATCTATGTATGCTTTTTCATCAAAGTAATTTTTAATGCAATATATATCCATAGCATCTTTTAATACTCTTAAATCAAAACCTACAATATTATGTCCTAATAGAGTTCCGCCTTTTTGGAAATGCTCATCCAAATCGAACTTTAACTCTGATAAAGGCTTTACCTGTACATTAGATTTTTTTAAATCATCTACTGCTTTATCAATGTAAATAGTACCCATATCTCCATCCCAAGTACAAACAGTTGACACTTTAAACAGGTGAGTATTTTCCCAACCGCCAATCTCATGTGATAGATTTTTAGTTTCTAAATCAATCGCTAGAACAGACATTAATCATCACCTGTTATATCAGACCATAATTCAGACAGTTTACTCTTTGCTGCTTCTTCAGGGTCAGGTGTTTTAGACTCTATGCTTCTTGTAAGCCATGCACAAAGTTTAGTTCCACCAACATTGATAATGGTACTTAACCACCAACCTTCTTTTCCTAAAGTATTAATGGATTCTGTTATAGTTTTAGGGCCATCTGTTACATCGAATATGATGTATTGTGATTCATATTTTCCCATTTCTAATTCACTTACTCCATATCTTTATGCCTTAACGATTCACTTACAACAGTCATTGCAGCATAAACATTGTCATGATGTGTTGCTTTTTTAGCACGATTGATTACACCATCAACAACCTTTCTTTCGCTATGAGACAATAGATAATACAAACCATATTGATAACCTGAATTATCTTTCTCTCTACCCTTAATCAAATCAACGAACTTCTGCAATTCATTGAAAGACTTTTGTAGAAAGTAGTACAATTCTAAATCTGCAAAAGTTAGTTCCTTTATTTCCTTCATTGTTTTCATTTCTTTTCCTCCTTTATTTTAACATATACCTTTTTGTGAATCCTCTTTTCTTCAAAATTTTCTTCTATTTTTCTCCACCACTTATATATTGTGCTTGGCCCTTTTTTTGTTTTTGTTCTTACCTTAGCCAATAGTATTGTTTTATTAACCCAACCGTCATCATTTTTTAGTTCCGCATACGCTTCCTTGAATGCTCCGATATTGGCTCTATCTTGAAGAGTCTCCTTTTCCACCTTTAAGGCTACATCTAACCACGATACCAGACTCTTATAACATTGACGGACTAACGAAGAAGCCTGTAATACGTGGTTAGTGTTCACAATAAACCTTTTAGATTTATCTTTGATACTAGGGGCTTCTGCTATACAACATAGAACTGACATTCTAACTAAATGATTATTCATTCTAGTGATAAAATTACCTGCAATATCAAAAACTTCTGCTCTACTATCAGATACATATGCTTTCATAATTTCATATTCTCTAATTAAAGCATCGTTATAATTTTCTGCATATCTCAAAACCTGTTTTGGGTTTTCATTTACTTCTTTATATCTTTCTTCCAATGTCTCATAAATCTTAACGAATCCATTTGCGTATTTATTTATAGGTGCAACTCTATTTACTTCTACACCTACTTCATTTAATACAGATTTTCTTATTTCATCTTGCACCTCAAAAGGAACTTCCCAAATAAATATTAACATTCTTTGTAGAACACCTTTTTCTGCAATAAGTAAACTCAAACCTTTAGGAATATAAGATGTACAGTAAGGACTTCTTCTGCTGTCACAAATAATCGGTTCATCTCCATCCTTAAGTTTTTTAGAAATAATATAGTTTTCTCCATGAATACTATTCATTAGTTTATTTAAGTATAAGATAACATTCTCTTTGTGTTGTGATTGTTTGAAAACACCCGAATACTCAAACTCATCATATACAATAAGTCCTTCACCCTCGAATGCACCTTTAGTTTGAACAGTTACATCAACTCTACGAGTGTTTCCATCTTCATCTTCTACTACTTCTTTTTCAGTAACATTAGACCCAATTAATGCAGCATCAGTTGTTTCAGTTACATCGAATATAGAGTATTCTGTACCATACTTATGATTCAGAATCTCAAACACTTTTCTTGCGATTGGGCCATAAAAATTAAACATTTCAGATTTACCTGAACCTGATGTTTGAAGCCACAATACAGGTACTCTAGTATCTTCTCTTCCTTGTCCTCTAACAATTATAACTTTATCTTTTGCTATTTGCCCTAATAAATTAAATGCAGTAAGTGCAGCAGGTATGTCATTATACTTTGACACTTCAGTTGCACTTTTTACATATTCTTGTATAAAGGTGGGTAGTTTTACCCTGTGGCTTTCACTGTTTTCTTCTTGGATAAATCCATATTCTATTTCATTTTCTATATTATCATATTCATTATTCATTATAACACCTGTTTCTCTTCCGAGTTGAGAGCATCTAAAACTCTCTTCGCTAAAGTATTTCCAAAACCATCTAATAAAGATAATTCTTTAACACTTGATTCACCTATTTCCATGATTGACCCAAATTCATCTATTAGCATTTGTGCTTTACTTTCACTAATACCTTTTATTGTCATCAATATATCAATACGTAAATCTGCTGTGCTGATTTTCTTTTGTTTTATTAGTCTAGGCTGATAAACAGACCTATCTATTGGCTTCATTTTACATACAGCACATATGACTTTTGCCGCCATTTTTTCGTTATCTACTAATATTATATTACAATCAGTATCTAATATTATTTTACCGATAGCACCAAGAAACTTATTATGTAAAAAACCTTCTCTACCATAAGCCCCATCAGTTACTCTCTTTCTATATTCTTTAATAGCATTACTAAGAGTACCATAAATAATTACATTATTATTATCAAACGCTCTATCCATATTATCTATTTGACTCCAAATCCTTTTATTAATTACAGACTGTAAAAAGTCAAATGATGATTTGGCTTCAAAACAAACATCTTCAAAAACATAATCTCCTATTTCTAACCATTCTTTTTCAGTATCAATCTTTAATCCTAGTGCTTCTATTTCCACATGTTCTGTTAAAGATGAGTTTTCTCTACTATCTATTATTAGTTTCATCTGATACCCTCCATTTTAATACTAATGCCCTTGCTAACTTTGTTTTACTAATTCCGACTCTATGTTGCCATCCAGTTCCATCAGGTATATTCAAAAGAGTACAAAGTTGCTTTATTGTAAACATATCGTATAGTTCATCTTCAATACTTCTCTTCTTTTTGATAATTGATTTTGCTTCTTTTAGTCTATCTCTTTCATTCATTTAACTTTCCTCCACTGAATCTACTGCTAAAGTAATGTCATAGATTTTATCACAATAATAACAATGAACATTATTTATCAACCAACACCCATCATCGTAACTTCCGTTTGATATGTTTTCTGTAATCAATTCATCTATATGTTCACAACATTTTTTCATTCGTGATACCTCCAACATTTGCCAATGCAATAACCTGCGGGAATTAATACATTATAACAACTAGGTGCATTATACCCTTTATTTACTATACCCCATACATAGTTTTTAGTCTTATTAGCATTCCAATCTAACCATACATCATCTTTTTCTGCTATTTTTTCTAGTTCACCCATAATAATTTTTGCTACTCTTTTTTTATCATCTAAAGAAAGATTCCTATTTCCCATAGTTAGTATGTCTCTATACCATTGAACTAGATATACTCTAGCGTAATGTCCCGGATTTTGAACCATTATAGCATTGTGTAAACAAGGTAATATTGGTAAATTACCAATTGGTCTAACCGCTTCAACTTCTATATCAGACATTTCTATTGGTTTAACATCAGGCCACTTTATTAGTTTGTGTCCGTATTTACTTTGGATGTATCTAGGTTTTTTTGCTAAATCTGTTATATATGATAATGGATTTGATAAATCTTCTTTTAGAATAGGGATACAGAAATAAGGTTCATCATTTTCGTCACTACTACTAAGATTCACTGTATTCGGTATTCTTCTCAATCTATTGGTTTGTATTCCGCTATCATCTAAAGACAGTAAAGGATAACCTTCATTGTGTTTGATATTTCTATACCAACTTTGAATTTGTCTAATATCATTAGCAACTTCACCATGAACAATTACATGAAATCCTTTACCACTAAAGTACATTTGAAACAATATTTCTTCACGTAAAAACTTCCTTGCCAATACTTGTAAATCAGCATATGCTACACTAAGAGGAGTTGAACCATGTGCATCTAAATCTAGAAATGCTCTATCTTTAATTACAGATGACTCTATTTTTTCTTTATCTGTAAAGAAATTAAAATCATAAATAGTATAATAACAGTTCATCTTACCGTTATATTGCTTTATCCAATCAATCATTTCTTCTTTATTCTTCACCAAATGACGCTTCATCTGCCTTGCGTTGCTCAGATGACTTCCCGCCCATACTTCTTTCGGATATTTCATTTTTATTTTCCTCCTTATTTTTATTGCTACCAAAGTTTACATTTGCACTTAGTAGTTGTTCTTGAAGTATCCCTGCTACTTCTAGTTGTATTTGTTCTATTACTAGGTTCTGAAAGAAACTTCCAAACGATTGTATATCAGATATGTCTCTATCCCATACAATAGTTAATTTCTCCTTAGCATCTAACTGAGAATATATTTCTTCTGAAAAATCTTTTACTAATTGATTCATATTAGTTAAATCAGCAAAAGTCCATTCTCTAGAACTTAGTATTTGTTTTACTTTATCTTTCATTTTTACTTCTCCTTAATCGCAAACATAATATTTCTTTTGGCATAACCATAAACAACATCCATACCAAAACCCATTTCATGCATTACTTGCATTAGTCTTACTAACCTATCCTCAATAAAAGGAGGTGGGTCGCATGGGTCTCCGCTAATATCATATTGAATTGCTACTGTAAAATATTCTGCATCACTCATTATTCTTCCTCCATTTTTTTAATCATTTTTTTCCTAAGCATATCTCCTTGATGTGCATAGCCTAACATTGAACCTCTACGAAGCAATGTTATCATAACGTGCCATTCCCAGTCAGTTAATCCACTTGAATTAGACTTGATTAAGAAAGCAACCATACCTTTTGTTAATGTACCAGTTATTATGTGACCTACTGCTTCTGCATTCCCACAATGGCAACAGACCATAGTAGTGTTATCAAATCTTGATACAGCCTCTCTTGCTTGATAATTTGCATCATCTCTCAAAGGGATACTACATATAGGGCAGTTATCTTTTTTAGCATTTTGATTTTTAGGTGGATATTTTAAATCTCTTCTTACCATTTAATCACCTTTTTCTTTAGGGTAATATATACTACCCTGATTATAAAACATATCTATCATTTTCATTTTTTATTCCTCTCTTTATATTCTTTCTTTCTTCTAAAATATTCTTTCCATTTCATATTAAGTCCATCCATCATTAGTTGCTGCGGGACACATACCATAAAAACTACAATTTACACAAGTCTTAGCATAAAACTTAGCCTCAAAATGTTTCATTTCATATGAATGTAATAGTTTTGCTATACCTTTCATGACTGCTTTCTTACTAGACTTCTTTACTTCTTCAACATAAGTATAATTTGATGCAGGGTAATACCAACCCCAATGAGTCATATTAATGTCAGGGTCTATGTTATGTTTTAGCAAGGTTTCTCTAGAACAATTCTCAAATAATATTTGATAAAACGCCATTTCTTTTCTCATCATGGTCTTTTTCCAATCCTTCCAATTACCTGTTTTTAATTCCATAGGAATATAACCTCCATCTTCTACATACATTCTATCAATGATACCCTGTAAATGTACAACATAATCATGTCCTAGAGTAAATTGGTCTCCCATTATATCTCTTGGTATTACAATTTCTGCATCTAACATTATTTCATTAACAACAGGTAAAAACTCTTCAACCTTATCTTCTATTTTAGAATCCATAAATCTGTTAGCATCATCAATAGCCATCGTCTGATACATATCGCTATAATCATCAATAGGATATACACTCAAAAAATAACTAGCCAGTTCATCACCTGATAATGTTTCAGCCTTTTTAATATCTACATCCTTGAACCAATCTTCTCTAGCATTGTGTATTATACTACCTTTACGCATAACATCTGTTTGGTCTATTGGTAATCTCATTGGGTATTGATACTCATATCTTTGAGGACACCATTGAAAAGAACCTAAAGAAGATTTAGAAATCTTCAATATTGGTTCTGTTCTATCATCACTATCTTCATATGTATCTGCATCCCATTGGTATGTGTATTCATTCGGCATTAGATTTCCTCTCCTTTATATAATAGTCAAGAAAGTTATCTTCTGTATCTTTAACATCTTCATGTCCGTTAAACCATGTTTCTCTTTCATCGAAATCTCCTAAGTGTCCTTGGTTCATGTATGTATCTCGAAAGAACCTAGCGAGTTCTTTGTCATTTTCCCAATATAAACAAAACCTAATACAACCCTCATATCCACCCCAATAGTATTCATTCATGTATTGACAAATATCAATCATACTGCTTGGTTTTACACGTTCATGTATTACTGCATCTACTATTTGGCTATGGTTTAGATAACCCAACATATATACTACTTCATCTCTATTCATTTCCATTTCCTATATCTCCTTTTATTTTTACCACCATTCATCTAGTGTTCTTTGATTCACATCTTTAGTTATTTCAGATGTCTCCCACTCCATTGCATCAAATATGGGAGTTGCTTTTCTTACAACTGATTCAGCATAATGTTCCCAATCAGGTGTAATGTTCTTAAAATCCTCTTCTGTTAATCCCGCCATATAATTAGGAACAAATGAGTTCCCTGTCAATGGATGATTAATAGTATCAGGATAATTTTTCATTTTTACAAATAAGTAAGTATCATCTATCGGTGTACTATTAGTTTTATTATACATCAATACTCCTAATATTCCTGAACCAACAGTGGGTCTTTTACCTGCTGATTTCCAACCTTTACCACTTTTCAAAGCAGTGGTTAATGCTGATTTATTTGTATCAGGTAAAGTACATCTACATTTAACATCCTCTAAATGATATGATTTTTTACATACTGTACAATATACATGAAATCTTTCTTCTTTATATCTAGTGCGTTTTAATATTTTACTTAGTTTAATATTACCTTGTAACGTATCTTGATAAATACTAGTTAAGTAATTTAATATCTCTTCTTTAGATTTATTCATAACCCACATATTCAGAACCTTTATTTGTACATCCTTTGCTAAGGCTGTTTCTGATATTCTTTTGGCTGTAAAGCCTGTCATAACAAACTCTTTTTCATCCAAAAAATAACCGTCTTTCCAAGAAATCATACCTGCATTTCTGTTCTTAGTTGCACCAACTCCTAAAGTCTCAAAATACTTTTCAAACTCTAGGGTTACTGGGTGTTCTTCTAAACCTAGAATGTTAGGAAAATATTCTCTGACTGAATCATTCAATGACTTACAAACCTCTTCTGCTTTTTCTATACTATCACATGTTACATAGATAGAATCAGTATGACCATAAACTACTTTCATTTTTTCCACCTTCTAATGAATATTGATACCTTACCAACTATGTAAATTATTTTTATTATTATTTTACCTTTCATTTATTCACCTCTTTATTTGATTTCTTCTTGGAAAATATTTCCAGTAACATTTCATGCAACTTCTCCAATTTATTGTAGTTATATTAGCAGGTTTCTTCCTACAAACACGACATACAAAAGGGGGTTTTAACATTCTATGATTATAACTTTCAAGTTGATTCTTTTCTAGAACCTTAACTTTCTTTGCAGTTTTCACACCTACGCCTCCTATCATGTTTCCATGTAACTTTGGATTTACACCATCTACAAATTAATCTATTTCTCATTATATAACCTCATAACATTTTTCACAGCAAATGCCACCTTCTTCTAAAGTGTAGGCGTTATTCGTTTTATGAAATTTACACAATTTACATTTGAATATTTTCTCAATAAATATTATTTTACCTATGGTAATTCCCCCACTTTCATAGCAGCAAATCTAATTGCTTCTCTAGCACTAGCAGTAATACTTGCTGCTACATCTACATCAGCCCAACCGAATCCCTGATACCCAATGATACCGTAAAAGGAAGCCATTAATCTCTTTACTGCTAATTGATTATTATTCCATTTCATTTTCTCATCTTTATCTGATGCAGATTTCATCTTCCTTTTATATTCATCTCTAAGTTTCTTTAGTTCTAAAACTGATTTAGGTAATATACCTAATTCATCTGTTTTATAATAAAGCATTTTTTCTTCCGTAATTGGAGAGAAATCTCTAGGTGTAGAAATGTTTACAGCAAATTCTGTTGGAACATCCGATTTAGTTTCCCAAGATATATTTCGTGCAACCATCATAGAAGGATATAGTTGTGCATAATCAAATGCTGCTACTCCTTGATGTAATCCATTAGTACCTTCTTTTAATGGGTCATAAATCATTGCTCCCTGATACTCTATTTTGTTTCCTTCTGTTGAAGAAGGTGCTTTCCACCAAGCATTACGCATGAAATATATTCCACCCATATTACTTGCATAGAAACAAGCATCAAATGGTGCTTTAATTAAACGCTGTAATGACAATACCGCTTCTGACAAATAGTTTGTTTCGTCTAATTCTTTAATTAGTTCTACATCTATTAAGGCATACTGCAAATAGGTATCAGAATCTTCTAACCAACCTCTTCTGAAAAACTCCTGTTTATCAGGAAACTTTTCACTAACCAATTTCTTAGAACCTAAGACTAGATTAGATACATAGTCTAATGATAGTGAAGGAAGAGTACCTCGTTGAGAATCATTCCATTGTCTTTCAAATGCTACGTCTAAACTTAGAGTAATTCTTCCTTTAATTGGCTGTGCAATAGGGCCAAAAAAATCTTTTGTAAAAGAATAACTATCTTTATTTTGTTTGAATCCATCTATTTCCCAAACAGGTGATAATAACCTAGCGTCTAGATTAAGTGCAGCACACCTTTCTAATAACTTAGGTAAATCGAATCTGTTTCCAAACCAAGATATTAACATATCAGGGTCTTGTTTATTTATTACTGTTAAGAAATAAAGTATCATTGCTCTCTCATTATCAAAGATAAACTCTTCTGTATCTTCTCTTACAGTATTTTCACTTAAGTTTCTTTTTGTAGGAAACCAACTATATCTATAAAACTTCTTTTCAAAATTATCATACATAACTATACAAGTAATCTTACCATCATGTTCTCCACCTTGCATCCATTCCATATCCCAATAACACTTTCTTAAATCATATTCAGGAAATCCTTTTTCACCAAAAGAACGTATCGCTTCACTATTACCCTTGTTAAATACATCAACAGCATATCTATGTGTATATCTTACGTCTGCTTCAAAAGTAGTAGTAAACTCATCCTTTACCTTCCTCATCTCTTGAGGGTTTTTACAGTAAACTCTAGTTAAAGGTAAGTTTTGTAGATTTTTATATGCTGAAAATTCTTCATAAGATACAGTTAATACTTTACTATTACCCCATTTATCTCTACTAATAATATTCTCAGGTTTAGAATCACTTGCTAAAATATAGAAATATGGTCTAAAAACAGAGTGGGGAGTGATACAGGATTCCCTTTTACCTGTATCATCCCGCCATGCTGTGTATATTCCTTCTGTTGTTTCACTAATTATCATTTAATCACCTTTCATTTGTTATATTTGTATTTCCATTTGAAGCATATAGGCCCATCATGCCACGCACCTCTTGAATTAAGTCTGCCCCAAAATGGATGGCAATATGGTGACTTATACATTTCAGGGCTTGGATGGCAAAAACCACAAAGTTTTCGCGTATCGCGTGTAACCCAAGGGGTCATATTTTTCCTAGTTATATCTACACCGCATTTTCTACAAGAGCCAATAATTTCATTTTTGGTACTGTCTTTAGAAATATCAATAATCTTCATTAAATCACCTTGGTTCAAATCTTGGTGCTTTAACTAATATCCTATTAGGGGATGTCACCAGTACAGGAAAATCGTCTTTAAGGTAAATTGTAGTTATACCTTTCAGAAAATGTGCAAACTCTCCTGTTAATTCTACTATTGCTTCTTCACCAAATACACCTAATGTTTCAGGATAAACAACAACTTTCTCTGAGTTTATCTCAGGAGAACTAATCCTGAAATCTTCATTAGAAGTAGTATGTAAAATGTATCTCGAAGTATTGGATACATCACAAGTCTTACACGCATCTTGTAATGATTCAGAAGTTAACATAACTGCTGCTTCAAATGGTACGTTTGCTTTACCAAATGTAGGCATATTATCTACGCCTTTACCTTCTAAATCAATGTTCCTAACTAAAGATATCATAGAGAAAGATGGATGACTAACTACTGATGAAATCGTAGCAGATTTAGTCTCTGTATCTAACTTAATTATCTCTCCGATAGTAACTCTAACAGACCCTTTCATAGGTTTAAGATACTTTTTTAGTTTAGGAATATCAAGGACAGATTCACCCCCAATGTGAACCATGTCCAAGTCTACGTTTATCTTTACAGAACACGCACATATTTCATTTGCGTTATACAAGGTAATTGAATTATCAGAATCATTTGCTACTATGTAAGCAAAATCCGATATAGTTTCAGTTTTAGTTGTACCTCCACTAGGCCATTTACCTTTCAAAGAAACTGCACTTAAAGCGTCTATAAATTCTTTATTATCTATTACAAATCTCATAATTTACCCTCACGTAGTTCAGGAATACCTGACCATACATTTTCACCATTGGTTACAAAAACAGTCCATTCCTTACCTACAATTGAGGGATTAGTTTTACTTGCTTGTAATTCAGCAATATAATTAGTTGTTGCACCACTCTTAATTTTATTGATGTGTATCATCTGTGTAAATCTAGCAGGTGTAGATTTATGCCAATCAGGTACAACACCAATAGGTACAGGATTAACTATATTTCCGTAAATAGGTTTCATATGTGTAATCAAAAACCTATCTGCATCAATAGAAATAAAAGCGTCTAAAAGACGATTGTAAACTCTATTTCTGATTTTCCAATCTAAAGGTTTAACTGCAACAGAATCAGTATCATGTATAATCAAACCTTCTCTCTTAGATGACCTAACCAAATGTTCTCTTAATACATCTCCTGAACCCTCATATGCTTTATCTACTCCATCAAATATAATTGCTTTAACATTTGATGTTTCAATTTCTTCTTTCACATATGTTATGAAAGAATGTGCATTCTGAAATGTTTCATTCCAGTTAACAGTTCCATCACCTTTCATTTCAATTGGGTTAAAGATTATTATATTCTCATCTCTATCCCAACCTGAATCCCAAGTAGGTTCAGCCCCATCATCAAAATCTAGAACAAATACTTTGTATCCTTCTTCAATTTCTTTTGGGGTTCTGCAATCCATTGCTGTCCCTGTTTTCCCAACTTTAGGGTCTCCTGTTATAGAACACAACAAAAAGGATTTCTCCCTTTCATTTCTTGCCTTTATCTGTTTCTTAATCCTCGCCTTTGCTTCTGCAAAGGTGTCTGTTTTTTCTTCTTCATTTGTATCCGTTTTCCAACTCATTATTATCACCATTATTAAATTCAGGGTACACATCATTACCCTTAGCCATAGCCCATTCACCCATTATAGAGTTTAATTGTAAGTAATCAACTTTAATTCTTATTTCTTTACCGGAAGGTAAATGCATCTTTAACCAGTATTCACCAGTCTCTTCATTCAACCTAACCGTTAGAAATTCTACTGTCTCTAAGTGTACAGCAAAACTATGACCGTGTATTATTTGGCCTGATATTTGATATACCATGTATATCACTCAGAACCAATCTGTATCATCTTCGAGGGGCATTTCTACTTCTACTACTTTTCCTCTCTTTGATGTTACAAATAAACCACTGACATTAATTGTAGTACCATCTAAAGAACCATCATCATTTGTTCTTTGTGATGTTCTACCTACTACAATAATATCTGAACCAACGCCGAAATCAATATCAATACCACTTGGTATCCAACATGTAGTTCCAACATAGCCATCACCATCATATTCAAAATCAGCATTTAAATCTGAAATAGATACAATTCTGTTACCATTGGCTGTTGGTGTTAAAATCATACTTGCTACATTACCATCAGTAATAACAAATCTTTCTAGATATGGTTTTGATAGATTCATTTCATGTGCTCTATCTAAATCATTAAGTGGGACATAATGTTCCGTACCGCCTAATTCCATCATATTATCAGGAATAGATACATTACTCATGTCTCTCTTTGAATCAGCATCATCAGGTAGTGATTCATTAGAAACTAGTGAAGCAAGTGTTCTTGTTGTAACACCATGAATCTTTGAACTATCCATACTGTTAATAATACAATTGAATGAAACCCAATCGAATGTTTTCGGTTCAAATGCTTTACAAGATTCTCCTTTGTAATTAAAGTAATACTTACCAAAATTACCATCAACTTCTCCTATAAATACACCACTTCTTCTAAACTCTTCTTTAGGTAATGGTTTACCATAGTTAGGGTTAGGTTCATCTCTATACTTAGCAACTGCATCTAAAGGTACTATCCACCATTTTTCATCATCTAATGGCATTGCTCCCACAGGTAATGTCTGAATGAACCTTTCTTGTCTTTCACCTTCATGATATCTAATCACTTGATAAGTACCATCTTCAAATTGATTTAGTTCAGAAACATCCTGAACTACTGCTACTTTACCTGTTTCAAGTGTAGTTTCTTTATCCATATTATATTCATTGAATACATTAGTTCTATTCCACGCCATCATATCTCTAGGTTCGTCTAAAGAAATAAACATTCCAAATGCTTGTTTCAACCAACCGTTGTTACTTGTTGTGCTTTCATTGTTTTCAGTAGATTCTTTCTTTTGAGACATCATTACACTAGCAACGTATTGTCTCCATAGATTCATTACAACTAATGGTTCTTCGTTTTTATCTAAACCATTTTGTTGACAGATTTCATCTATCTTTAGAACAGCATCTTCTAGAGTTAACCCTATACGATGTGCTCCCATTTCTACTTCTCTCATCAGTTTTTCTATATTTTCATTTTCTTCCATTTTTTTCACCTTTTTTTTCATATCATTTGTGCTATCATCCAACTTGCTAATAACTTAGGAGTTGTGGTTTTACTTCTCCACTCTGCCTCCCCGATTACTCGCAAAAATTGGAATTTCTTTGTGTGAGACATTTCTGTCTTAACTACTGCATCATGTAAATTAACACATAATACAGACATTTGTATTGAATTGTAAATCATTTTATGTACCTCGTCTAATGCTTGTTCATATTTATTTTCATTTAACATATTAATTATAATAACATACGGTTCAAGGCTTTCTTGATTTATTTTTGATAAGGGTCTATCGCTTGAAATTGATGCTTGTAATTCCGTGATTCCCCTACGAATATCACCATGAAGGCTAGTTATAAAATCATCGAGTTCTTCTTTATTGACAGTATCAATATTTTCTGATTCTAAAATCCTGTTTAAGATAAACGACATGTTATGTGTATCTAATCTACGAAATAGATAATTTGCACACCTAGACTGTAATGGATAAATGATTCTATTTCTTTCATTACATGTTATGATGAATCTACAATTATCTGAATAACGCTCCATGATTCTTTTCAATGCATTTTGTGCATCTTTAGTCATACCATCCATTTCATCTAGTAAAATAATTTTAAATGGTACATCTCCTATTTTAGATGTAGATGCTATCTCTTTAATTTTAGTTCTAACTGTCTCTAACTTCCTGTCATCTGATGCATTAATTTCATAAAAATTAGATTTCTTATGTTCTTTTAATATGTCATTCGATAATGCCCCTGCAAAAGCAGTTTTACCTGAACCCGCTACTCCATATAACAATAAGTTAGGCATATCATTATTTTTAATCCATGCCTCTGCATCTACGATTAAGTCATAATGACCTATTATCTCATCTACATGTTGAGGTCTATATTTTTCAGTCCATAACATTCATTCCACACTCCTTGTATAAACATAGACACCCTGTTTGACCTTTTCATATTCAGGTGTTGCTTGTAAAAGATTTACTATTACACTAGTTATTGTGTTAACTTGTTTATGTAACCTACCTCTTTTATTGCGATAACTATTAATGTACTCCATTATCTCTCTAATGTCCATTTCTTCGCCTTCTCTTTCTATTCCTAATTCGTGTAATGCTTTATATCTGTAATAATTTTTATTATGCCCTGCCATTATAACCACTTCTCCAATTTTTGTGTAGCAACCGTAGGCTGCTTAATTTTTATTTTTCTTTTCTCTCC
>Ga0209645_1000520_pt1 | contig 19712 bp, 14 predicted proteins | sample ETNvirenome_6_30_FD_184070 | JGI IMG/M metagenome (GOLD analysis project Ga0209645, IMG submission 184070) | Marine viral communities from the Pacific Ocean - ETNP_6_30 (SPAdes) (version 2) | ecosystem: Environmental > Aquatic > Marine > Oceanic | place: Pacific Ocean | collected 2013-06-19
AAGCCGATCCACTACTACCACAATATAAAATTGGTCATCCACTTTTTGGAGCCCTGTATGGTAATATAACAGGCGGTGCTGCATCTAACGGTGTAATACCAGGAAACAGTCGAAGAAATAGAAATAATTTTGATTGGTCTAATCCTGATGTAAATGCTTTATATTGGGCTGATAGGTTACCTTTTGAATCAATTCTGTCACCTGAAGATTACTTGAGTGCGGATCTAGAAACATTAACCGGCTCACAAGCAACAGTGATGTCAGACATTAATGCCTTTTTGCATCTTAAAGTCACCGCTTCGTTTTCAGAGGGCGCAATTGACTCAAATAATTTATATAAAAAGGCAGTGTCAAACTTTATAGCAAACGTACCACAGTTTTTCTTAAAAACTAAAAACAACAAGTTTGGTTCTCCTGGAAAGTTGACTAAATTTGTCTCTCAGTTTGGTAATCCCTCTAAGGGGTCTCAAGAAGTTACTACAGCGGCTCGAACAGTGGCTGTCGATCCTAAAAAAGCATATATGATGGAAATTGGTCTAATGAAGACTGATCAATTTAATATGTACAGTAACCCTGCTGCGTTTGGACCTTCAACAAATACAAGCTACATTTATAAGCCCTGGGAAGTCGTTGCAGCTTCAGGCTCTTGGACACCTTCGGGCTCTAATTGGCCTAAGCACCGAGGTGAGTACGCACCTTTTGCGCCGCCGTATTATTATGGACCATCGTTAGCTCGAATCACTTTTATGCCAACTGGGGATAAAAAAGAATATACTCTAAATGAAATTTTGGATAATGATCGAGGCGAAGTTTTCATTGACTTCTTAAACGAAAGCGGAAGTTATTATGATGCAACTTCAGGATCATTTGTTGACTCTTATGGAAATACACTCACGACAACGACAACACCAGCTTATTTATGGAATAGGGCGTGGCTAAACAGAATGGATATTGACGCCTCAATTAATATAGGGAATGAGTTTGCAACTTCGGCGGGGTCTTCATATAAATCATCAGATCCTAACAAATGGACAATTATGCCAAAATGGGAAAGTCCAATATTAGATTTTCCGAATATAATAAGAACACCAGAAATTCCAGCTACCTCGGGCACCGCAGCTACTGCATCTATGACGGTGGTTGATTATGACGCTCTGTTGACCGCAGCAGACTCCTTGGAATCATTTGCCATTACAGGAAGTTCTAATGCTGTTGAATTTATCTTAGCTGGCGCAGAGACTTCTAATTTGAGAGCTTCAGCGACAGAATATTTAATAGCATTTAGTTCGTCTTTAGTAGACAAAGATTCAGCGGCTGCCCAACAGATCGCTTCGGGAATTAATTTTGCATTTAGTAATGGTGACCTTGATGTCCAGGCGGTTCATACAGATACTCTTATAGCACTTACTTGCAGCGTTGTTGGGACAGCAATAAATGGAAGCGTCATTAGGAATATTGTGGGGGGACCAATCTCCCCATCATCTATGACTGTTGGGGGTCCATTTGCTGGCGGAGCAGCAGCAACTTCAGTTATTCCTGCATCTACGACAGTGGGATACAACTTTTCATCGTCAGTCAACGCTTCCGAATTTACAAGTTCTGCTCAAGGTATGTGGCATCAATACGGCTCTACACCCGACGAAGGCGAGGGTGTATATATGTATATAAAAGATATCCCAACCGGAGCCGATGAAGAATATGATCTGGTAGCAAATGTCACTGCTACAAATACCGGACGTTACAATTACGTTAAAAAGATACCTAAGTTTGTAATTGATTCAAATAGATCTGTAGATTCTTTAGCTGATTTGTGTGGTTTTGATAGCAAGGAAATCATTCGAAAAGGCTTTGATCCCACAAAAGCTAAAAGATTAGGAGAACTAGCAGAGGATGGAGAAAATTCAATATCTGAGGGTGTTGTAGCATTACCATTTTATCTAGATGAGAACGGCGAACCCAAGCTGATAACATTACAGTGTAATCCATCAGAATTGGGACCAAAAATAAAAGAGTTCCGAAAGAACTTTACAAAATACTCATTCCCACCAGCCTTAGCTCAAAAATTAATTGGTTTGGTTCCAAAGGGTTATCCTTCTATTCCAAGAACCATTAATCCCTTTGGCGGAGATGAATACGATGAAATAATGGCAGGTGAGGATATAACTCAAATACCCGTCATATATTTAATGGAGCATCGTGCTACTTTAACAAAGCAGGATCTTGCTGATATCTGGCAAGGGATTATGCCAGACCTATCACGAAAAATGAATTTTAGTTTTTCTGCCATAGATCATTATATGCCGGGGACAAACGTAGAAGAAACACCACAACAGTTCCCAGAGGTACTCAAGGAGCAGATCAATGTGGGAGCAGTGAGAGACGGTATCCCACGATATGACCTTTTAGACATAGCAGAGAAAGCCTGTAAACAAGGGTTCTTCCCGGAAATTAAATGGCTTGTGTTTAAGGTTAAGCAAAAAGGTATATCAACTTATGGTGAAATGATTATACAAGAGGTAGATGGGCCAAATGCTCTCGGTTACGATAATTCCAAAGAGTTCTTAACTCTTCAGGGACTCCCCAGTGATCAAGTGGAAAGGATCTTGGGCGATAGGGATGACTTTGCTAAAAATGCATACATCTCAAAACACTCTTTGGATAACCCAACATTTAATTGGCCTTATGATTACTGTTCATTAGTTGAGGCTATTAAAATTGACTCTAAGGTTGGTTTCCGTCCTGACCTTGATAAAGAGTATGAAGAGGTTGAGGCTAAACTAACACAAGCTGTCATTGACGAAAAAGCGGGCAACAAATAATAATGTTTGAGGATATTTAAGATATGGTCCGTTTTTTCGATCAAAAAGAAGAAGTAATAAATATCGAACTTACGCCGTATGGCAGACAACAGTTCGCCAGTGGAACTTTGTCACCAGCATATTACGCTTTTTATGACAAGTCAATTCTTTATGATGGATCTTATGCTAATATAACAGAGACCCAGAATCAAGTGACAAATAGGATCGCTAACGAGACCCCTAGGCTTAAACCTGTAACAAGATTTACGTCAACACCAGGTTCAGTTTTCTCGTTAGCTTCGGCAAGAAACAGGGATGATTTTTCACAAGACAATGTTTGGAATTCCTCTTTTTACAGAATGTTAGGCAATAGTGATCCAAACTCTGTTTATAATCCGTCTTGGAAAATAAATGTTTTAGATATAAGTGACGTTGGTTTTCATCCAGGCGCAAATTATAATGCAGAGAGCACTATCCCTCAGATGAGCGCAACCCTTAATATTAACTATGAAAGTATGGATATTCCAGATTCTGATGATAAAGTTTTAACTCTTATCAATAGTGACAAGTTTATCATAGACGTACAAGAGCTTAACACAATTTTTAAAGGAAACGGCAATTTTGACATAGAGGTGTATGTATCGGGTACAGATGGACTACATAAGTCATTAGGGTTTATAAATGATAAATCGGATAAGGCGAGTTTATTGTCAAATCAATTAGATCCATACACATTAGCTGACAGGATCCAGGGAACAGAAGATCAGATCAGCAACACTTTTCCAATACTGAATGATAGTTTTGTTGAATTTTTTCTAGACATTTCTGTTGATGATGAGATTGTTGGAATATCTTTACCAACTAACTCAACATTGTATAGTAGGAAGGTTGATAGAAACCCAATTGATCCTTGTGAACTTTCAGATGCATCAGGGTTTGATTTGAACGGACAGAATGATGGATAATAATTATGACTAAACTAATATCAGACATCCGCATTGATTCTATTGTGCTTGAAAAAAAGAAGGATACAAACACCGATAAGACTATTAATAGCTTAGTAGTATCTTCTAACATTCATTTACCACGTCAAAGTGATAATTTAGAAAAAGTAAATTTAAGAATGGTGTTCGCAGTGTCAGAACAAGCAGCACGGGTTATGGATTACATTTCTCAGCGCTACAATGAGTATAATAATATTGACCTCGGAGCCGATGATAACGTAACAAGTACGGAATATAATATCTTCTTAAGACAACAAACAAATAAAATAGGACAATATTTAAATTCTTCTAGTCCATTTTCTCCTGTATCCACTGATTTAGAAGCTCTTAGTCTTGTGACTCCTCATCGAATATCTCGCTTAGGTGAAGGCTCATCGGTAGCTAAAGATATTATTATCTATGATGTCGCCATCGATGAAATTATAGCAAACAGAAAAAACCAGATAGCACTTTTGGACTTAATAAGAATAGACCTTCCAGAAACAATGGAAGACATAGAGCAGTTGTCTCTTTATGCTTTTGCTTACGATACTGATATACCAAATATATTAAAAGACGATCCTGAAGATAATTTTACTATCAATACGGGAACCACAATTATTTCATCCGTTACTCCTTTAGGGAGAAAAACTACTTTTATTTCGGTTTCAGAAGAAAACCCTTTTGTTGGGATGGGGCAACAAAAAGTTGAGGAAAATGTAGATAGAGACAAATTAAGAATAATTGAAGAATTACCAAGTGATATTGCAGTTAAGAGATATACAAATATTGCGGATAAAGTAGAAGAACTTTTTACAACTTTCCAGAAAAGTAAAAATTATGAAATAAATAAAATTCTAAAAAAGGAAAATTATTTTTCTGATCTATGGCTCACCCGAGATACTAAAGAGAACAATAGATTTATCTTTGCCTTTGATGTCCAAGCGTATTTAGCAAAGAATGGTTTGTTTCCATTTGTATATAAAAATAATGAACTTGCAGAGATTTTAATTTCGGGAGGCAGCGATCTATCCCCACGGAAACTATCATCGATAATTTCAGTAGAAGTGTATAGACAATATGTTAAGACCTCTGGATACTTAGCAAGTAATGATCTTGGGACCATAGGGAAAAGTTCTGTTAAAGGACCGAACAAGGAGTTTCCAAAGGTTTTAGTTGAAAAAATAGAAAAAGCTAACGTAAATTTACTGGGTCTCCCTGAGACATCTCGAATCTGTTTTTATGAAGGATATGACAATTTTGGCACTTCTCAAGACGTTAATTATCAAAACAATGGAACTTATCAATATATTGCCGAATGCACTATAATAGATAACTCTCCTGATATGATGCGAAGGTTGGCAAATTCAATGTATGGTTTGAAAAGATCGACTAAGTTAATATATGATTATTTAACAGGTGATGACTCAATCACAGATCCCAACACGGGGAAACTATTAGCAGATATAAAATCTATTACAGCACCTATTGATGGAGAAAATATCAACGTATCTGAAAAGATATTTGAAACGGTAAAGACTTATGACATCTTTATAGGAGCGTTAAGTCCATCCGGTCAAGCAATAGAATTGGAACAATATTATCAAAATCAGTTTGAGATAAACGGCGGGCGTGTTGATTTACAGATTATTAAAGATCTAGAGAACATAATTGATCTTGGCATACATTTTGTATACTCTAAGCTAGAGAAATTTTATCCACAAGACCCTTTTGGACGGGCAGATAATCCAGTGGTAACTGGTTTTGCTAATAATAGAAGTCGATCTACGAGGGTAAATTTTTCAACCGTGGAACACACCTTTTCACCAACATATGAAAGAGGAAAAAACATTGGATTCGGATTAGATTATGTTTTCTCTTCTGACAACCCAAATAAGATTTTAAACAGTATTTCACTTGACGGATACAACACACGTCGATTCGACGAGTTTAAAAAGTATTTTAGTTCAGGGGCAGGAAATTCTATTGCTAGACCTGTAGGCAGTTTTGAGGATTCGTCTTATGCGTACTTAACAGCCAAAACGATCAGAACACCGGGTCGATCAACTATAGATCAAACAACGTATGCAGGTGGGAATTCCACAGCAGTCGAATATGACTTTGATCGCTATGGTCAGCTTTTTGCTGACATAATAGATATAGAACATAAATCTGAGGGTATTGGGATGCAATACCCAACGTTAACAGCAAAATCAAACGATCAAAATACCAACAACAAAATATATTCTTCGGCTCGAACGCTTTTACAGCAAAGGTTTGGAGTACATATTAAAGAAGTTATAATTCCACAGTTCACTGCTCCAAGAATTATTAATGATGATATTAAGACAACAATTTATAATTTACGAGACAAAGAGAATTGTGGTCAAAATAGTGGACCTCCTTTGATTCAAAGTGTTATTGGCGGTGAAGATACACAAAATAGCACTACAAAAACTTATCTTGATCAAGTGGATTTGAAAATAAAAAATCAAAACTCTGAACGAGACAAAGGAGATATTGATGTTAAACTTCGTGCAGAGGACAGGAAGGACCGCTCAATTAAACTACCTTTCGTTTTATTAGGTGAATTAACTTTGGATAGTAGAATTAAGAATTTTAGCACGAAAGACAATACTTTATTTAATTCTTTGACCGCTCTACGGCAAACACTTAATATAACACAAAACAATGTCGCACGAGTCATAGAAAGTGGTCTTGTCAGCGAAATGCCAAATCAATTAAAAAGTATGCTAGTTTTTTCTACAACTAATAGTGAAACCGCTCTGGGCGGTGGAGATGGAAGTCAACCGTTTGACGCCTGCCGTCCCAAGATTAAAGATTCAGACAGTGGCGATGCAGTCGGAGACCTTGTAAGTTTCTTCGATGATAGTGAGAATATTCCTCCTTACCCTCAAACTACTGATCCGATGAAAAACTATTCTAAGTTTTTGGCATTTTGGATGAATTACCGACAAGTAGCAGTTGTTGAATATCTTGATGGTTTTAGTTCTCTAAAACAAACAGATAATAATACAGAGTTGTTAAACAACAAACTTAAACTACCAGTGTGGAATACATTGAGTTCTGCCACTGCACAAGATCTTTTGGATCAAGGTGGGTCTATTTTGTGCAGGGTTCGTTTTTTGTCGAGCGAGGATTATATACAGTTATTAGCGGGACAGGAATTATCGACTGATCAAATTACAGACATCATAGAATACTTTCAACCAAAAAGAGCTTTGAATTTACCAACTTATAATGAATACTTCTATATACAAAGTGGAACTTCCGAAGTTGTTCAAGAACAAGACGAAGAGGGTGATGCAGTAAATGAACAAACTTCGGCTGCACCACAGTCATCGTTTGTCACTGAACAAACTTCGGCTGCACCACAGTCATCGTTTGTTGCGGGGTATTAATAAATGTCGGGCAAAAGAAGAAAAATAATTTTAAGTAAAAACAATCTAGATCCAATATCACGCTGGTATTTTTCTAAAGACAAGTTTGGCGATGTTTATGGGAATAAGATAATAAATCCAATTGTAACAGATCACCGTCTTTATGTATCGCCAACTCGTGACGCTGGGCTGAACGGAGGAGAAGCACATGTTCAGTGGAACCTGTCAGGCATTAACGACAATGGCGAACAAATTGCACCAAACATAACAAACTTAACAGACTTTGTAAATGCTGCCCTAGCAGATGATATAGAGAGATTTTTACAGTTTGAACAAGACAACAATCAATTTATCTTTGTAGAAAAAGCGATTGGCGATCGAGGAGAAAGATATACTAGTTTTCCAGCAGATATGCTTGAAGCCCTTCTGACCACTGCTCACTATGGACTTGAAGAGACATATACAGAAGGGACAGGTATAAGTACAGAATTGTCTCAATATTCAATGAGGAATGTAAATGGCAATGTAATTGTCAATAGAACTTTTGGATCCTTTGTTGACACATTAAGAGGTGCTCAGTTTTCATTTGGCGGCGACCGCTTTGGAGATTGGTTTGCCGGAAAATATGCGCTACTAAGAGGGGTTGTCCAGTCAGGACAAGTTACAGAGGTAGCCATGCCTCTTTTATTGGCTTTTGTTGGTGCTCTCATAAAAATTGAGGGCGAAACAGCACAGATAAAGAAACTGGCCCAATACTTTGTCTTTGCAGAAGTAGCAAAGATAGTGCCGGAATCTATACTTAGAGATGCTATACTTGCTAATAATAATTATGACCAACGACATCATTATGTGGAGATTGATACTCCTTATGTATCTACGAAACAATCTTACGATTATCTAGAAGAAATTTCTACTGGCGAGCCTTATCGTGCGGAATTAACAAGTGATTACTCGTACTTATCTCAAGAATATGAAGAAGAAGTAGTAAATGAAAATTTTGTAGAAAATTTACTACCCAATACTTACACGAGGCATTATTTTAAGTCGTTGGCACAGAAAAGGGCAACCTCTGGACCACTTTCTGCTAAGGAAGAGCGAAAATATCAAGAGTTTAAAATTATTTTAGGATTATCAAATAATGTAAAAGAAGAAGCATTATTGGGTATTTATGACAGTTTTTATTACAATTCTTACGGCGCTGCGATTAAAGATGTAGATTTGGATAATCAGGTCATAAAAAACATAGTGACCAGAAACAGTTCAGTGATTATTGATGCTACACAGATTAACGAAGTTGGTCTTGATGTAGGGACTCCGCCAATGAACATAGGTGTTGAATTTACTAGAGATGAAATTGGTAATTCAATAGACCTGGTGACGGGGGAAAACTCTGAAAGACTAACTGATGCAGGTAGTATTATTTTTGAAAATATTAAACAACAAGGTGACGATGCTCCTACAAGATTAAACCTTTATGCTACACAGTATCTTACAAATCGAAATAATGGCATAGAGGAAAAAGAAAGTCCATATGCCACCGTACAATTAAAGGAGTTCTCTCTTGCAGCAGCTTTTAGACAATTTTTAAGATTCCCAGAATTTAGTTCTCTTATCTTAAATACAACTACAGAAAACATCCCCCAGTCACTCCTTGCTTATGCACTAGGATTAGGTGGTATCGGAAATACAAATTCACGACGTAGTTATGGGTCTATTGTTTCTTCACGGGACTCAAAAAGCGAATCTTTAGGGTATAGAATAAGAAAGACTCTACCAAATGAAACAATTCAGGATTTTTACATTGGTAACGGTCGAGGGCAGAAAGTCCTAACTTACAGAGATTCGCAAGTAAAGTATGGTGTAGAATATAAGTACAGCTTGTCCGAATACAGGATAATCTATGGTACAAAATATAAATTCAGAGTTGTAAGCCCTGACCTTCCTTTGTGGGTGATGGAAAATTACCTTGGACTTTCCAGTAATGCTCAAGAAAAAATACAAGAAATTGGAGCTAGTCAAGTTCAAGTACCAGGTCGGGAGCAACAAGAAGTTATTCCTATTCCAAACATAACTTTTAACGCTTATGTCCAGGAAATTCGAGATGCTGTCATTACTGAGATCCCAATTTATGATGAGTCTTTTAATGCGCAGAATATATTTAATCTTCTCTCTGAAGATGAGGCGTCTTACTTGATTGGTGGCGATATAGGTGGTCGAGGGTCAATATCCTATCCATCCGCAAAGGTTATGGACCGACCACCCACAGCACCAGTTCTAGATGTTTTTCCTATGGTCGGCATCAAAGATCAAATAAAATTGAGTGTCAATTTAGAAACAGGAAATAATACAGGCGCTAATGCTAGAGAGATTATCAGCATTGGAGACTTGTCAGCTAAGATCACAGAGTTAAAACAATATCAAGACAAGTATACCAATAGGGCACTACCGCCAAATAAACTTGAGTACAAGAACGAGGGAGTATCAGAACTGAGAAATATTATAGTTTACAGAACTACCTCAATTGATTTGGCTGTGCAGAACTATAACGACATATATAAATCTTTTAACCCTGAGACGAATTCTGATGTTGTAGTCAGAAAGTTTACAGATAAAACCATAGACTCTGAGCAGTTTCCAGATATTCAACAGGTTTCATCATATGATTTGAGAGATACCATTGAGCCAAACGTCAATTATTATTATACTTGCGTGGTTGAAGATTTTCACGGTAACCCATCAAATCCAAGCATTATATATCGGGTCAGGTTATTGTTTGATAAAGGTCTGTTGGTGCCAGAGGTAGACACCGTTCTGCCTAATGGATTCGGCAACCAAAAGCCACAAAAAAACCTAGCTCAGTTTGTGCAAATTGATGCCTCCAACATCCAAACTCTTCCCTATGTGAATGCAGAAAACGGCGGTTTCAGTACAGAAAGAAGTTTGGGTGCTTCACTGGGCAAATCAATTGAGGAACAGGGATATATAATTCGATTAACATCTAAAGACACAGGAAGAAAGTTTGATGTTAAGTTAAATTTTGTTGTTCGTGTTGATGGCTCCCCAATAAACGAAGGAACATAAAAAAACAAAATTGAATAATACGAACTATTTATTAGGAACTTATATTACAGAATAGTTCGTTAAGAGGAAACGTTATGGCTTTTTTAGATAATAGTGGTGATATCATACTGGATGCTGTCTTGACTGATGAAGGACGTCGCAGACTGGCTTTAGGGGATGGTAGTTTCAGAATTACAAAATTCGCTCTTGGTGATGATGAGATAGATTACCAACTTTATGATAAGACTCCTACTAGTGGTTCTGGGTATGAAGATACTCGTATTCTACAGTTGCCAGTCTTTGAAGCGTTCACAAATAACACAACCTCACTTAGAAGCAAACTATTAACATACGCCGATAGCAGCTTGTTGTATCTCCCAGTTGTTAAATTAAATTCGACCTTGGGTCCAACTGCAACAGGTGGCACTGCACCTTTGGGCGGTTACTATGTCTCAGTGGATCAAAATACAACCACAAATATTTTGAGTGCCAGTGCTAATGCTGCTGCTTCAGGTGGTTATCGCTTTGCTCAAGCTGGTGCTACCGCTGATCAGTCTCGATTAATATTTGATCAAGGGTTGGATACTAGAAATCTATCTTTGGGTTATCTGGCTGGTCAAGGCGGCGGAAACCAACAAGAGCAGGCTTTGTATGAGTCTGCTTATTTAGTTGAAGTCGATAGCCGACTAATTGGTGTAACCACGCCATCGGATCTCTCTGTGGCGCAACCATCGTTTATAGATGATGACAGCATCGCTACATATTACTTTTCTCTTGGAACTGATGCTCCTTACTTTGCTAGGCAAAATGATGGAAGAGGCGGCTCTGCCGAACCAGTTTATGAAATTGTAAGAGATGGGAACGGAACCCGGAGCCAGAACTCTGTTATCGGACCAACTAACACTACTGGTAGACTAGGGTCTCGTTTGGTGTTTGGGTTAAGATCATCGTTAAACCTTCAGAACAGCCAAGATTTGTTTACTAGGCTTGGTGGTACAGCTACGATTACAGTCGGCTCAACCGCATTGAGCTTTTCATTCATCAATACGGTGATTAGAATAACAGGATTTAACACAGGATACCGTGTTGAAGTACCTCTAAAACTATTAAAATATACTTCGTAGGATATAAAATATGGCAACCAGTTTTAAAGCACTAAATAATAATGATGTAACAAGGGCACAGACAAAGCTTCACGAAGCCATCCCTATTACAGGTACTATTTTATCCGGAACTTATGGCGGATTCCCAGCAGGGACTAATATAAAAAATTATAGTCACGGAATGTTCCAGAGCGTCTATGACTATCCCTATTTGAGTTCTTCCGCTAATCATATTATTGATCTAACCGCTGGTTTTGCCTCTAATACTGCCTTGGTCGGATCAAAAGCCATCGGGATGACATTAAAAAACAAAAAGAATGATGTCTATGGCGAATTGTCTCAAATGTTGGCTGGTTATGATACGACTGGTAGTATTAATAAATTAGATGTTAGTGGTAACTTTAGTGCTGCTTCTGGTCCAACTAGAATGAACGAAGTTTTTGTAGTGAACTTTGCTAGGCTTTTGACCAAGGACGAGATCCAAAAACAAGCTAATGGTTTTACGATGACCCTTGGTGTTAGTTCTTCTTTCCAGCATGCATTCAGAAAAACAATGAACGTTTATGATATTAATGGACCAAATGCAAAAACTAATTCTCCCGCTGGTGAGTTTAACATTTTGTTTGCAACAAGTAGCCATGGTTCAGGACGTGCTAATAATAGACCTTGCGGACTAATCTTCTACCAAGCTGGTATTGCCGTAATAACTTCATCTGTATTTAAATCTGATTTTGTAGAAAATTGTGCTATGGATGCAGCAGGTCTAAATGTCGATCGACTTCTAGTTACAGGTTCAATTAGTGGTTCGGCTGATGCCTTAAGACACCGAATTCAAAACATAAGCTTTAACAACACTACAGAACTTAACTCGTCGATTTACTTCTGTAGGGCTAACAATAGTGAGTTCAATTATAGTAGTAATCCAACTTACTTAAGTTCTAGTCAAATAAGAGTTAAAACTTTATCTACGGACAATCCGGTATCCTATGTAACTTCAGTTGGTCTTTACAGTGAGGACAACGCTCTATTGGCTGTCGCTAAAGTAAGCGAGCCAATCAAAAAGACGCCAGCCGAAGAATACACACTACGGGTAAGACTAGACTACTAGTAGGGAGGTAAAAATGCCTTACCTACATTCTTTTGGCCCCGACGATATATTACGGAACCGTATGGTGACCCGCCCGAAGTTTGACTTCGTGATGTATAGTGGATCAGTTTATCTTAATAATGCTGGTGATCATTTAGGGCATAATATCACGACCGGCACAGTAAACCTATATGAGTATAATGTAGATCGTAACGGAACTACACAAGGGTTGATTTATCCCTTTGTAGCACGGGATAGCGGTCTAATTTTTCGAACTAATAATCTGACAAGAGAACAATACCGATCCTTAAATGATTCAATTCAAACTATAACGGGATCATATGTTTTAACTTCTTCAATCAGTAGAAAAGCCTTTGCTGCCTTAGCTTCACCGTTTCCAAATGGAACGGATACAGAAAAAAATGCATATGTTACGGCTCGCAAAGAATTAATTTCCCTAAAGAATACAATGAATTATTATAGGTATTTGAGTGATTCATATGCTTTTACAGGTAGTTATGTTTCAGGTATTGTTAATATGCTACAAATACCTTCTATAATATTTGGTGAGAATATTAAAAAAGGTACAGTCAATTTAAAGTTTTACTTTACTGGTACTTTGATTGATGAAGTGACAGACTCCCGTCAAAACGGGGAACTAATTTCAAAGATGGGTACACTTAGCGGCTCCACTGTTGGTGTTGTGTTATACAACGAAGGATTTCTCCTTTTGACATCATCTGCTAATATAAGTTCAAACAAGGACAAATATACTCCTGGAGTAAGTACTGTCAATTCTAGTTGGCAATACTTTGGAGCCTCCGCTTCAGGACTAGCATCAGCAAGTCTTTTTTCGGTTAGTTTTGAAGGCACTCAAAAAATTCCAACAACAACTATGTTTGCCACAGCCCAACCTGGTGATTTAAATAATTCGCTGAACCCTACTTGGATTTCATCGTCGGCATCTGACTGGAGAAGTAGAACATCTATTAGTGAGGCAGGTTATGTAGAGCCAGAGGATACAACAATTAAAAATACAATCCACAGTCAGTATTGTAATTACGAGGACGAATTTCAGAAGCAGACATACATAACTGAAATTGGAATTTTTGATGATAATAAGAACTTGATTGGGGTCGCTAAGCTGGCCAACCCTGTGCAGAAAAAAGAAGCAGACAATTACACGTTTAAACTAAAATTAGATATGTAGTACAATACCCTGGATGATACTAGGACTAGACATATCTACCACCATTATTGGAGTTGCCCTCATAGATGACCAGGGTAACCTTTGTTTAAGTGAGCACTGGGATATCTCTAAGTATGATACTCTGTTCAAGAAAGCCGAAGTAGTTGGCTCACTTATGTGGGAACTCAGAACAAGTCATAAGGTTGACTATGTTTTTGTAGAGACAGCACTAAAGAAGTTCTTTCCAGGCAAGTCTAGAGCCGATACTATTGTAAAACTGGCTAAGTTTAATGGTATTGTATCGTGGCTTTGTTTTGATACTTTTGGCGACGCTCCTGCTTTTGTTAATGTTAATACAGCTAGGACATTATATGGTTTATCTTTTCCACGAGGGACAAAAGGACCACAAAGAAAAAAGATGGTTATTGAGGCAGTGAAAGACAAAGAAAAAACTGCTTTTACATTTGAGATGGCTCGTGGCGGCAAGAACTATAAAAAAGGAACTGATGATCGTGCTGACGCTGTGGTTATTGCTAGGGCGGGGGAGTTTTTAATAAAAAATAAAAATAACAAAGGATATTTGACGGATAAGATTACATTGATGGATTGACAAACTATTTATTATATGCGCCTAACAAAAGACATTATCCGTAAAATGATCAAAGAAGCCATTGATTCTCGTGACCATGAGGGCGACATGGCTAAGCGTCAGATGTATAAGACAGCACGAGATGCTTCCCAAATATTACAAATGATTCAGCCTGGAGATAATTACCCAGCTTGGCTCCAAAGTAAGATGACTAAGGTAGCTGACTATATTGGTGTAATTAAGAATTACCTTGAATACGATCACGTTATGGGAGAAGAGCTTACCAAGAAGCAAATCGAAGATAGAAACGATGATGCTGAATCTATAAAGAAAAGCACTATCGCCCAATACGGAAAAGATAAGGGCACAGACGCCGCCTTTGCTATCGCTACAAATATACAAAAAGCCAAGGCAAAAAAGAAGAAGAAATAAACTTCTTGACCTACTAAAAACATATGGTATTATAACGTTGAAGGGAGGTGCTCCTATGAAGTACCAAGTCTTTAGCGATATGGATGGCGTCCTTGTCAACTTTGAGAGTGGCGTTCTAGAATATATGAACAAGCGTTTTCAGGAACTAAAAGATCAACCAGATCATCCTGATCACAAACTTGCCCGATCAGCAGCCAAAGAGCTTGGCGGCTGGGACGTAGTAATTAACAAATGGCACATTGCCCGCTCCGATATGGAGGGCAGCCTAAAAAGAAATTACCGCACGAGAGATTTTATGTACCGACTGGTTGAGGACAACGTTGAGTTGTGGGCAAACCTCGGCTGGGAGCGTGGTGGTAAAGAACTTTGGGATTATATCAAAGACATCCCAGGTTTGGAAATTTTGTCTGCTCCGATGGCTGAAGGTTCTAAGATTGGCAAGCGGATGTGGGTTGAGCGAGAACTGGGCGTTCCAGTAGAAAAAGTAAATCTTTCTGACAGCAAGAAGCCTTACGGAGTTTGGAACGGAAAACAAGGACTTCTGATTGACGACCGTGACAAATATATCAATGAGTTCCGAGAAGGCGGCGGCATCGCTATTAAGCACGATCCCGACAATGTTGCGTCAACGATTGAACAACTTAAGGAACTTGGACTATGATAGAGTCTGAGTTCCAACTAGGTGAACTAGTGTGGTTCACATTTGAAGGTGCTGTACCACGCTTAGGCGTGGTCAGTGCTATTACGTCATCTGGCAAGTACCGAGTCATATTTGACAAACAAGAGTACTGGATTCCAGAACAGCACATTGCAAAACACACAGGATGATTATTGTTTAACGATCCCAACTCAGCCAAGAAGAAAAGGATTCTTGACGAGATCCTTGGTAGGCCACACCGCCAAGGCAAAGAGTACCTGTATCTTTCACGGTGCTGCGATCATCACAAAAAGAAACTTTCGGTCAACTTTGATAAGAATGTTGCCAAGTGTTGGACTTGTGATTGGCGAACAAAAAACTTACGACGACTTGTGCGTCGTTGGGGCGACATCTCTCACATCAATAGATGGAAGGATTTTGACGCCGACGTTGAGCTAGGCGACCTAGACAACCTATTCGCCAAGGAAGAGGAAATAAAACAGCGAATTGACCTTCCAAATGAGTTTCAAACGCTTACTGGTCGTTCTCACCCATCCTCATCTCGTATGGTCTTTAATTACCTCCGTAAACGTGGCGTAACAGAAAAAGATATTCTTTATTGGAAGATCGGCTACTGTGGAAGTGGGGAATATAAAAACAGGGTCATCCTGCCATCATTTGATGAAGACGGATACTGTAACTTTTTTACGTCCCGTACACATGACCCTAATGTTTGGCCTCCGTATATGAACGGACCAGGGAATAAAGACATTATCTTTAACGAACTGCTGATTGACTGGGAGCGAGAGGTCACTCTGGTTGAGGGCGTCTTTGACGCAATCGTTGCCGGCGAGAACAGTATTCCTCTGCTTGGGTCAACACTTCGTGAAGACAGCAAGCTCTTTATGAAGATCGTTAAGAACGACACTCCAGTTCTGCTTGGCTTGGATGCTGACGCCCAGAAAAAAGCTATGCGATTAGTGAAAGCTTTGCTGGCTTATGATATAGAAGTTCGGATGATGGACACTTCAGGATATAAGGACATCGGCGAGATGCCAAGGGATGTGTTTCAACAACGTAAAGAAAAGGCTCCTTTTATTGATTCAGATACCTATTTATTGAGGATTGCTTTATCAGCTTGAGGTATAGGTATGAAGATTTCAATTTCTCAGATTCGCAGTATGGTCGAAGAAGCCATCCTCGATGAGAAAAAGAAAAAGCGAAAGAAGAAAAAGAAAAAGAAAAAAAAGAAGGGTGGCAAGAAAGATGCTTGCTATCATAAAGTTAAGGCACGATATGATGTCTGGCCTTCTGCTTATGCTTCCGGGGCTCTTGTGAAGTGCCGTAAGGTCGGTGCTGCCAACTGGGGCAACAAAAGCAAAAAAGAAGGAATCGAACAAGATCCTCTCCGTGATATGATCCGTGAAGCCATTTCAGAATTGGCTGAAAAAAAAAGTAATCCTCGCATCCCAAGAAAAAAGGGGCAAAAAGCAAAATCTAAAAAGCATAGCGACCTCTACACAGACGAAGATCCAAAGGGGACAATCCACGGATTGAAGTTTGCTACTGAGGCAGACGCAAAGAAAAGCGTAACTAAGATTAGAAACTCTAGTCGCTCTCACGCCCACAAGGTTCAAGCTGCTGTAGCTATGGAACAAAGAGCTAAGGCTGCTGGCAAAGCATCTGCTGCTGCGGTATATAGAAAATATATTAACTCTGTAAAGAAAACAGAAAGTGTCAGTCGAGATAGGATTAAAGAACTTGTCGAAGCAGAGATTGCTAAAATTGACGAGAAGAAAAAGAAAAAAAAGAAGAAAAGAAAACTAACAGCAAAGCCTTCTTCTGAAACAAGTCTTCGTGACTGGTTTGGGCGCAAGGGAGCCAAAGGAAGCAAGAGCGGTTGGGTAGATTGTAATACCTGTCGTAAAGATAAAAAGACAGGACGAAAGAAATGTAGTGCTTGTGGTCGCTCCAGTGGTGAAAAACGAGCAAAATATCCGAAGTGCCGTCCTACACCATCAGCGTGTAGTAAAAAAGGCAACTACGGCAAAAAATCAAAGGCAGGTAAAAAAGGATGAAAATCACAAAACAAGAACTTATAAATATAGTTAAAGAAGAGATTGAGAATGAGGTCCAGCACCTTAACGAAGTTGGCTTTAGGGCAGTTGATGATGATTTTCGTTATTCTGGACCAGCCGATGCCCCATGGGCTACTGGAGAAGATGCTCGGCGTCAGGACCGAGAATATGAAGAACGCAAAAGACGATACCCCAAGTTAAAAAAAGAGCTAGAAAAACAGGTGGCTGATCTAAAGAAACAACTCGCAGCAGCCGAAAGTGGACTGGTAGATGAACCCAGTAAGCTTAGTAAGTTTTTTACAAGGAAAAAAGCAGATCAACAGCAAGCAGATCGAGCGGCTGGACAAGAATCAATTCAACAAATAGCAGCCGAACTCAAAAAAACTGAGAAAAAACTAAAAGGTGTTACTGACTTTTTGCGAGTCGCTGGTCGAGGATAATACTAAAATGAAAAAACTACTAACAGAATGGCGACAATTCCTAAAAGAAGCTGAACTCTCTGGTGTAGAAGCATCAGTAGAGAGAGACGCAGATCTTGGCAAACACGCCGATATGAAAATGGAGATTGAAAACGCTCTGGATGATGCTGGTCAGGATTGGGTTCTTGATATGGATGATTGGCCGGCTGCTCCTGGGCGATCACCGGAAGAATTCCAAAAGGCAATGACCGAGATGGAAACCGCCCTCCAAAATTACCTGGGTGTTAGTATCAAAGGGTTGTTGGCAGGCGAGTTGCTACCAAAGAAAAACGAGAGTGTAGAAAAAGAGATCTCAAAAACGCTGTCCGACGAGGGTGGCGCTGCTGGTTTTGATCCACTACACAAGGCTGCTAAAAAGGTAGAAAAAAAGATTTCCAAAAAAGAAGTAGAAGACATTATCAAGAAAATGGATAATGTTACTAAGCACCGTGATGGCGACTACATCAAAGAAGAATATTACCACATCAGTGATGCCACCTATGATGACGGCACACTTGCTGAAGATGTAGAATTTTGGGACGATACAATTGTGGAAGCAGAATATCGTGGACGAAAAGTTAAACTAAACAAGCCAACTCGGGGAGATGTAAAGAAGTTTAAGGTCTATGTTAAAGATCCTAAGACTGGTAATGTTAAGAAAGTAAATTTTGGCGATAAGAAAATGAGAATTAAAAAATCTAATCCTAAGCGCCGCAAATCATTCCGTGCCAGACACAACTGCGATAACCCAGGACCCAAGACGAAAGCACGTTACTGGTCCTGTAGGAAATGGTAATGAAACAGGTAATGACAGAATGGAGAAATTTTCTCCAAGAAGAGATGAGGGTTATTGTTGGTGGCAAAAAGGGATATGTATGCCCTCCGGCAACTCAAGACTTAAAACTTAATACAAAGAACCGTGATGCTTCCATCAAGGCTGAACACATTCAGTACGGACCTCTCAACGTTGATGAACCAGGAGACTACTGGAAAGACATCGCTGAGTATTGGAACACAACCGAAGAAGCTGCTAAAAAGTCTAACTGTGGAAATTGTACTGCTTTTGATATTTCTCCACGAATGGACGAATGTATGCCAGGCGTAACGTCTGATGACGATGGTCGCCTTGGGTATTGCTGGATGCACCACTTCAAATGCCATTCAGCCCGATCCTGTAGAACCTGGGCTAAGGGCGGTCCAATAACAGAGGACAGCGTGTCATACGAGTGGCAAGATAGAAACCAGTTCCCAGGGGATTAATATGAGTTCCATCATTGATCAAATGATAGACGAAGAGTTAAGAATTCGTCAGCACCCCAACAAGGATATGATTATATCTGCGATTGGGAACCCTGATTTTCTTGTAACTTTTTCCGATGTAAATAAAGTCGGGATCAATCCACGAACAAAATTTAATACTCCTGCTGGCATTTACGGATGGCACTTTACTCAGAAGACAATTGACGGAGCTAAAAAGAATGAACTCTTTGCTTCAGGTAGAGATTACGGACACTTGATGAAAGTCAAGGACGGAGCTAAAGTTCTCTGGCTTGGTGATGATGGTAAAACGGGCGGTGTTCCTTCACGAGAAGAAATAAATGCTGCGATTGCTAAAAAGTATCCGGCATTTACGGAAGACACTTTTCCAATCTATAATATGCCTTCTGGACCCCCAGGTTCGGATTCGCCACCTAAACAGATGATGGCTCAAAATAAAGAGTACGCTCATGGTTTTGTTACGCCACAAGAATGGTTAGAAGATCCCAAGCACGTTGAAACTCTGTCTAAGGTTTCCCAACGAGAATATGGCGGCAGTACAGAATCCGAAAAGCTTTATGACTACGTTCAGGCTGCGGCTAAAGCATTAGAAATAGCGACTGATAAAAAGATTACTCTT
>Ga0209645_1000521_pt1 | contig 19682 bp, 15 predicted proteins | sample ETNvirenome_6_30_FD_184070 | JGI IMG/M metagenome (GOLD analysis project Ga0209645, IMG submission 184070) | Marine viral communities from the Pacific Ocean - ETNP_6_30 (SPAdes) (version 2) | ecosystem: Environmental > Aquatic > Marine > Oceanic | place: Pacific Ocean | collected 2013-06-19
CCAGTAACGCTGTTACTATCGCGACTGCCGGTTCTGAGACCATCGATGGAGCTGCTAGTGTTTCACTAAGTTCCGCCTATGGTGCTGCGAACCTTATGTTCGATGGCTCCAACTACCTCATCTGGTAATTTAAGCTATCACTTAGCTGGGGGGGCGTCCATTTGGGCGCCCTTCCTTTTTTTGGACTTTAACGCAGTAAAGCACTATTTACCATTGATGCAAAGTATGTATTGCACGTTATTATATTTTAGGAGAATATAAATGTCATCAATGCTGGAACAAGCCATTATCGATGCAACAGCATTAAAAGAGGCTGCCCTTAAGAACGCCGAAGCAGCTCTTATTGAAAAGTATGCACCAGAAATCAAGAATGCAGTTGACTCCCTACTAGAGCAAGAGTTAGGGATTGAGGCCACTGCTGAGATGGAGCAAGAAGCAGTCGTAGAGGCAGAGAACCAAATAGACGCTCCTGCAGCCTTCCTAGAGGGCATGGCTGATAACCCTGAGGATGGTGAAAGCGTTGAGATCACCCTTACACTAGAGGCTCTTCAGGAGATGGCTGAGGAACTCCTAACAGACGAAGACGACACGACAGAGATCCTTGACGAGGAAGAACTAGAGGAAGCAGAGCTTAGCTCCAAGCAAAAAAAGATTGCTGCAAAGGCCCCTCCTAAAAATAAAATCACTGGCGCTGACTTTGAAGCTTTGCGAAAAGAGTCTACCGATGAAGAAGTTATCCTTGATGAAGAGGGTATCGCCGCATTGGTCGAAGAGCTTGTCGTTGACATTAAGCCCGTAAAGACTGGTTGGGCTGGAACCCCCGAGTCAACGCTGAATTATGATTTGGAGCTAGAACTAGCTCACAGAGCCTCTACTGAGGCCAGAAAAGAGAACGAGGCACTTAAGAAAGCCATTGCAGAACTTTCTGAGTCCAAAGAACACCTTGAGAGCACCAATGGTGTCCTCAAGGAAACAGTTATGAAAATGAAGAGCGCATTTGACGAAATGAGCCTTTCAAACGCAAAGCTGTTGTATACGAATCGCATTTTGAGTAGCCCCTCCTTGAATGAGCGACAAAAAGAAACTGTTGTCGAAGCTATATCTAAAGCCGGTTCGGTAAATGAAGCGAAGGTCATTTTTGAGACACTTCAGAGCACAGGGGGCGCACCTTCAAAGAAGGCTATGCCACAATCCCTAAGCGAAGCAATTCAAAGATCTTCATCTACTGTTTTGCCCAGGCGTCAGCCTGAGCGAAAAGCCGATACTGCTATTAACAGATTGCAAATTCTTGCAGGTATTAAAAATAAATAATTAAAAGGAGGTGATACTTTATGTCTGTTTTACAAACATTAACTGAAGGTATCGTCAACCGTGATATGCAAAAGGAAGGCGCCGCTCTTCTCTCCAAGTGGGAAAAGACTGGTCTTCTTGAGGGCATCACTGACGATTCCAAAAAGAATGGCATGGCTCGTCTATTAGAGAACCAAGCCAAAGAACTACTACGTGAGGCTGCCAGCACCATGGCTGGTGGTGACGTTGAGGGTTTTGCCGCTGTTGCATTCCCCATCGTTCGTCGCGTATTCGGTGGACTCATTGCTAACGACCTAGTGTCCGTGCAGCCCATGAGCCTACCTTCTGGTCTAATTTTCTTCTTAGACTTCACAACCGCTACCGATCGCATCGGTTACAACGCAGCTGAGTCACTATATGGTGGCCAAGTTGTTGGTAGCCAGATCACTGGTGGTGTTGACCTAGACGCTGCTGATGGTCCCGAGGCTGGTCCTTACGCCCTCAACAACGGTTACGCTTCACCTACAGGTTCTGCCTTCCCCAGCACCTTTGCTACGCCTACCGTGGTGCAGGCTGGTTACTTCGGTTCAAGCGAAGATTTCGATAAGAACTGCCAGTTTGATCCTGACTTTGTTTCTGGTTCAACCGTTGCAGTCGTCATTTCAGTCCTTAAGTCAGAGCTTTCTGGCCTAAACCTAGATGACTTCATCACCGTTCAAGTGTCTGCTTCTGGCGGTGGCTCTGGTTTTGGTAACGGACTCATCTCTGGCTCACAGCCTGATGGTCACGATGCTGGTCTTCCATTAGGTGCCCGTCTTGTTCGCCGTCTCACCCGCTTGAGCGGTTCTTCACAAGACACTCTTCTTCTTACCTTTATCGGTACTGGCTCAAACGGCTCTAGCCGCGATGGTGCCAGCGATGCTGCTACTCAGCTCTCCGGTGCTGTTCTCGATGGCTTCACCGCCACTGCTGACAACAACCTTAGCTGGGCTCGCGTCGATACCTTTGAGGGTGCTGGCGCTGTCGGCTCTGTCCGTGGTGCTGCTGAGTGGGCACTAGAGAACAACCCCAACATCCCCGAGATTAACATCAAGGTGGATAGCGTTGCTGTCACAGCGATCACCAAGAAGCTCAAGGCCAAGTGGACCCCAGAGCTTGGTCAAGACCTCAACGCCTATCACAACCTAGATGCTGAGGTTGAGCTTACAAGCATTCTCTCCGAGCAAATCGCTCTAGAGATTGACCAAGAGATCCTCAACGATCTCATCCGTGGTGCTACAGCCGGTACGCTTTACTGGTCACGTTCACCCGGCCTCTTCGTTGACATCGAGACTGGTGTTGAGATCGGTGCTAGCTCTGCTGCCCCTGACTTCACCGGTACCGTCAGCGAGTGGTACGAGACACTACTTGAGAGAGTAAACGATGTTTCTGCCCGTATCCACCGCAAGACTCTACGTGGTGGCGCTAACTTCCTCGTCTGCGGACCTGAAGTCGCCAACATCCTTGAGTTCACCGCTGGATTCCGCGCTTCCGTGACCGTCGATGGCGATCGTGGTGACGCTGGTGCAGTCAAGGTCGGCCAACTCTCCAAGAAGTTGGATGTCTACGTCGACCCATACTTCCCCCGCAACGTGCTCCTCGTGGGCCGTAGAGGTGGAAGCTTCCTAGAGAGCGGTTATGTTTACGCTCCTTACGTCCCGCTACAAGTCACTCCCACCATCTTCGGTGTCGAGGACTTCGTGCCCCGTAAGGGCGTGATGACACGCTACGCTAAGAAGATGGTCCGTCCTGACATGTACGGTCTAGTCATCTGCCGCGATCTACTTGGTGGAGCTGGCGCAACCAGCTAATCACTGATTAGATAAAAACAAACATACCCCTGGTTTCTTTCGAGAGGCCAGGGGTTTTGTTTTTCACGAAGCTAATTACCACAGAGCGTAAGCTCATACCATATGTTTTTAGACATGATTATAAAAGGAGGGTTTTAAACAATGGGAACTAAAAGAGTAGGCTTGGCAAGAACCCAAGCCCTAATTGAGAATTTGAAGAGAGAATTGCAAATGAACAGTTCTACACTTAAGGATGTAAATGTTCAAATGGGTCAGGACAATGTTGTCACAGTGAGTAGTGCTTCAAAAGACCTAGCGGCATCCGAAACAGGGTCAGTAGTTGAGCTGCATCGCGCTGCTGGCGCAACTGTTAAAATGCCAGAAAACGCCACCACGGGAATGAGGTTCACAATTATGGTCCGTACTATTACATCCAGTGGTGCTTATGTTATCAACGCAGGCACCGGCAACACTTTTAGTACGTCAAGCTTTATCATTCAGCAAGATGTGACAGCCAGTAGTCACCACACTGTTTTGCGCCCCAATGACGGCAACGATGTCACGCTCACAATGACATTTAATGGCACCAATAAAACAGCGCAACTTGGAACTGTTTTTGAGCTTGAGTGTGTTGCGGCAGGTAAGTGGAGAATAACCGGCAACCACCACATCGATGCCTCCGGTACTGGTGTCTTCGCCTAAGGCATTTAAGTAGACACTAGAATGTAGAAAGCCCCCTTCTAGCGGAGGGGGCTTTCTTTTGTTGATAACTATTTATTATTTTACGGAGGACCCTATGGGCAAGAAGAGAAGATACAGAAAATTTCAAAACAAGTTTGGTAGAAAGTATGCTCTAAAGTATGGACTAAACAAGTCCACAGAAATCACAGAAGAAGTGATTTTAGAGGCTCCCGCTCCAGCAACAGTGACGGCCAAAGCCGTAGAGCCAGAGCCAACAATTGCTAAGATTCCAGAACCTGTTGCACAGGTGGCTGCCACCCCAGCACCTGAAATTATTAAGGAGGACCCGGTGGTAAAGGCCGTAAAATCTACAACTACAAGACGCAAAACAACCAAGACAGCAAAAAAACCCACTGCACTCAAGTCAGAGGCTCCCAAAAAAACACGCAGAAAAAGAACAACACGAGCAAAAACAACGAGCTAGAAGACCTTTATATTAGTCCCAACTAATTACCTAAAGGAGAATTCCACTCATGTCTGTTCCTGTTCTTACGCCTAAACAAAATCCAAGCCCTGTCGTGCTTCCAGCCACGGGGACTTATGGGAATGTTGCAGCATCCCTGCCTTTGGGTGTATACTCAACATCTGTGGACTTTTTATCTGGTGCAGCTGCTCAAGTCGCCTATACATATAGGAAACTAGGAGGAGACGTATTAGATATTGAGCTTACCGCTAATAATGTTTATGCAAACTTTGAAGAGGCGGTTTTAGAATACTCCTATCTTGTCAACACTCACCAGGCTAAGAACATTCTTTCAACAATTCTTGGGGCCCAAACAGGAACCTTTGATCATCTTGGTGAAATAAAGTCTGGATCTCTGTCATCAAGTCTTGGCGGAAGAGGTATTGAATTAAGATATCCTCAAATTCGTTTTGAATATGCAAGAAGATTTGGTAATGCGACTGCATTCGATGCGGGCCTCGGTGGAACTGTGAGAGAGTATTCAGCCTCCATCGATATTCAACAAGATGTTCAAGACTACGATCTTCAAGCTATTGTATCATCTTCAGCGGCTGCTGGTGGTGTTCCGTACGCATCCATAGACAGAAGCACTAGAATTATTGTAAATCGTGTGTTCTATAAGACGCCTCGGTCTATGTGGAGGTTCTATGGCTACTATGGCGGACTAAACGTCGTTGGTAACCTGTCAACTTATGGTCAATATGCTGACGACTCTACATTCGAAATTGTTCCAGTGTGGCAAAACAAGCTTCAAGCTATGAACTTTGAAGATATGCTCTATACTAGAACTTCACATTTCTCTTATGAGATTCGTGATAACAGAATTAGAATTTTCCCCATGCCTGTTATGAACGAGATAGAAAAGATGTGGTTTACTTTCCAAGTCCTTGATGAGGGTCCATGGACTGTTAACGAAAACAGCAAAGATGGTATTGAGGGCATTAATAACTTCAATACTGTCCCATTTGCCAATATACCGTATCAGAATATCAATGCTGTTGGCAAGCAATGGATTCGTAGATTTGCTCTTGCCCTCTCAAAAGAGACACTGGGACAAGTTAGAGGAAAGTTCGCCACCATTCCAATACCAGGGGAGAACCTAACATTGAATGCTTCTGATTTGTTATCGCAAGCGCAGACTGAGCAAAATGCTCTTCGAGATGAACTAAAGGCAGTGTTGGATGAGATGGTCTACTCAGCCCTTGCTGAGCGGGATGCAAATACAGCAACAAGCGTCAATACTCTAAGGAAGCTTACACCTTTACCAATATTCCAGGGATAGGGGGATAATATATGGCAGACGATAGATGGAAGCAGCCAGATAGTCCTCCACCACCACTCTTTATTGGTGAAAAGGAAAGAGACTTAATAAAACAAGTTAACGATGAGCTTATCGAAAGGGTTGTTGGCCAAGCTATTCTTTACTATCCAATTGATATTGGAACAACGAACTTTCATCCACTTTATGGTGAGGCTATAGAAAAAACATTCTTACCACCAGTGCGCGTTTATGCCCTAATTGAATGGAATGAATATGGGACTGAATATGCGGACAACATCGGCATTGATCAAGCCCTGCAGATTACAGTTCACTTTCACAAGAGAAGGCTGACTGATGATCAAGATATGTTTGTGAGAGCAGGTGATTTTGTTTTGTATGGTGGAATATACTATGAAATTGCTTCACTAGCAGAGCCCAGAAAAATCTATGGTCAAGTAAATCATAGTATCGAGATATCAGCAAAGTGCATAAGAGCACGACCAGGAGTTTTTGATGCCAGCTAGAAGCGCAACAGTTGTTGGTGGCCCCACTGATCGTGAATATGAGATCATGCCAGCCACCTTGGAAACCATAGATACCGCCTTTTATAACTGGTTGGATGAGACCCTTAACGTTTCAGCTACAACTAACAGAGGGTGGAAAAAGGTCCCCCTCTTGTGGGTTTCCGCTGAGAGAACATTCCAAACAAAAGCTGACAAGGACCTTAGAGATTCAAACGGCGTTTTAAAATTGCCTCTAATAACAATTGAGAGAACTTCAATTGTAAAAGACCCCACAAGAAAGGGGATTTATCAAGCACACATACCGCCTCAAAACGATGCCAAGGGTGGTGCGATTGTTGTATCAAAAAGAATAAACCAAACAAAGACTGGTGATTTTGCTAATGCTGACGCATTTAAAAACAAGCCTAACTTTGGTGTTGGCGGCCCACTACCAGGGCAATTAAACTTTCCATACAATAACAAAAAGGTGGTTTATGAAACTCTAACTATGCCGGTGCCAACTTATATTAATGTAACCTATTCAGTTGTTCTACGTGGCGAATACTTCCAGCAAATAAACGATATGCTAACACCCTTCATTGTGAGAACCGGTCAAATAAACAACTTCTTTATAAATGCAGATGGCCACAAGTTTGAGGGATTTTTACCAAATGAGTTTTCTCAAAACAACAACGTTCGAAATCTTGGGGATAACGAGAGAATATTTGAAACTCGTATCGATGTAAGAATTCTTGGTTATCTAATTGGCGCAAATAAAAATGACGAAAGACCCAAGATGACAATAAGGCAGAATGCAGTTGAAATTAAGCTCCCAAGAGAGCACGTAATTTTCGGTGATATTCCAACTACTGTATCGGGTGCCTTTTATAGATAGCAAATAGGATTTTCACTTTATCCTCTACTATTTATTACGAGAAGTCCTAAGTATCTAATACTATAGTGCATACAATAAGTGAGCAAGGAGAAATTAAATAATGGCAAGCGGAGCTAAAAAATTCAAGTTCATTTCACCTGGCGTTTTTACGAGAGAAATTGATCAATCTCAATTGCCAGCTGAGCCTACCGCAATTGGCCCCACAATTTTTGGTCGTACAAGGAAGGGGCCCGCCCTTCGTCCAGTTAGAATCGCATCTTATGAGCAGTTTGTAAATGTGTTCGGTGAGCCCGACCCAGGCGCGGAAAAGGGTGATAACTGGCGTACAAATAACTTTGATGGACCCACTTATGGTGCCTATGCCGCTAAGGCATGGCTTGCTTCTGGACAAGCTCCCATAACCATGATGCGCCTTCTTGGCGCTCAGAACATTAACGCGGTGGCCGCAGGCAACGCTGGTTGGGAGACGACTGGCGAGCCTTCAAGAAATCTCGACAACAATGGTGGTGCATATGGTCTCTTCCTTATTGATTCAGGCTCTAATGGCGGCGTGGAGGTAGGCACAAATCTCACCGGAACCCTAGCTGCCATTTGGTACCTAGAGAAGAGTTCGTCTATTGCTCTTTCGGGGACTTATAGAGGGACTACAACAAGTATAACCGCATCTGCTGGTGCTCTTCTCAAGTCTTCTGGTCCTAGCAAAGAATTCCAAGCAGTTATCTTTAAAGACAAAGCCACAGTAGAAGAGAAGATTTGCTTCAACTTTGATGTAGACAGCGATAAATACATTCGTAAAGTGTTTAATACAAACCCTTCTCAAACAAACACCGCTATCGTAACAGATAACTCCAATGGGTATCACTCTTATTGGCTTGGAGAGACCTTCGACCAAATGGTATCTAGGCAGCTATCCAACGGCTCTGCGACAGGTGGAGGCGATGTTTATGGAATCATCTTAGCCCTAACAAGTGGCAGCGTTGATTGGGATGACAGACGGCGCTCTTTACAGAATGCAGAATCTCCATGGTTCTACTCGCAAGACCTTGGCTTGAATACAAACTTTGAACTAAGCAGCGCAACACGCCTATTTAAGCTTGTCGCCCTTGACTTTGGCGAGTCAACACAAAAAGAATTAAAGGTATCCATTGAGCAGATCCGTGCTCCTGAATATCCTGAAATCAATCCCTATGGTTCGTTCTCTGTCGTATTGAGAGCCGTTAACGACACTGATAACGCTCCTGTGGTTGTAGAGAGGTACGATCTTTGCAGCCTCAATCCCGACTCACCTGATTACATTGCTAGAAAGATCGGTGATAAATTCTTCCAGTGGAGTGACACAGAGCGAAGACTTCGCGAATATGGCGACTATCCAAACCAATCCGCCTTCGTAAGAGTCGAGGTTGATGATGCTGTCGCCAATGGAGGCGCCCCAGCGGCAGCCATTCCATTCGGCTACTTTGGCCCACCAAGGTCACAGGGCTTCACATTCATGTCTGGGACAACAGGAGCTATACCTCCCGCACTTGCGCAGCGCTTTGCTAACACTGGTGTAAGCAGAGGATTTGTTCTAGGCTCATCTTCAATTGCGCATCCAGGCGGAGTGAAACAGACCCCAGCCGGGGCTGGTCGGTTTGCTGCCACGACAGTTGGAACCCTTGACTACACTGGTTCTATGATCTTCCCAGCGATTCGCTTAAGATTGAGCGCCAGTGATGGTGGAATTGACCCAACAGATGCCTACTATGGAATTCAGACCACAAAGACAGCTGACAGTATCGTCTTTGACCCAAGTTACTTTGACATGGTTCGAGACCTCCCAGTTGGTGTCAACACATTTACTACCGGTGATGCTACAGAGGACTCCTTTAAATTTACCTTGGATGACGTAATTGTAAACACCACAAGTAGCGGAAGTTACTATCTCTCTGGTTCTAGAAGGGCTGGAACATCATACACCGCACTACAGGGTACTCGCGCCCTCCTAGACGCTGGGTATGATCGATTCACAGCTCCGCTATTCGGAGGGTTTGACGGCCTAGACATTACAGAAAAGGAGCCATTCAGAAACACATTCTTAACTGAGGCTGGCTCCACTGAGCTTAATAACTATGGCGTTAACACTCTCAGAAGAGCTATCGATACAGTGGCCGACCCTGAGTTCGTTGAAACTAACTTGATGACAATTCCAGGTGTTTGGGCCCCTGCAATTACTGATAAGCTAATCACTACTTGCGAAAACAGAGCCGATGCCCTAGGAATTATTGACATCCAGTACGCTTACACGCCGGCTGGTACTGAAGGCACCAGCGATGCTGTTGCTAGACGCCCCGATGTGACGCAGGCTATCTCTACTCTTCGTGCAAGAGCAATTAACACAAGCTATGCTTGCACCTTCTTCCCATGGGTACAGATTAGAGATGCTAACGTCAACCGCCTAGTTGATGTGCCCCCCTCAGTTGCGGCTCTGGGAACATTTGGTACCTCACAAGCTAGAAGTGAGCTTTGGTTCGCTCCCGCTGGATTCGTAAGAGGGGGGCTCTCAAACGGTGGCGCTGGTATTCCAGTGACTGGCGTGAAGATGAGACTAACCTCTAAGGACCGTGATAACCTTTACACTGCAAACATTAACCCAATTGCAACGTTCCCCAACGAGGGTATTGTGATCTTCGGACAGAAGACACTACAAATCACTCGCTCTGCTCTTGACAGAATCAACGTGCGCCGTCTCATGATCTTTGTCAAGAAAGAAATTTCTAGAATTGCTAACGGCATTCTCTTCGATCCCAATGTCCAAACAACTTGGGACCGCTTCACGTCTGCTGTTAACCCATTCTTGGCTGATGTCAAGGCTCGATTCGGTCTAACTGACTTCCGCGTCATCCTCGACAGCACAACAACAACTGATGAGCTTATCGATAGAAACATTCTATACGCTAAGATTTATCTCAAGCCAGCTCGTGCCATTGAGTTTATTGCACTAGACTTCATTATCACAAGAACTGGCGCTTCATTTGACGACTAAGGAAAAACAATAGTTAATACTATTTAATTTTGTGAGGAGAAAATAAAAGATGCCATTCTGGAGTTCTGGAAAAGTTGAGCCTAAAAGACAGTTTAGGTTTTTGGTTACATTGGCTGGTATGGAGCAGGGAGCCACTTGGTATGCCAAGAGCGCAACAAAGCCTGGCTTCTCTGTTGGTGAGGCTACACATGCCTTCCTAAACCACACTTTCTATTACCCTGGAAAGGTCTCATGGAAAGAGGTTACGGTCTCTCTCGTTGATCCTGTCAATCCAGATGCTACTGGCAATCTTTTATCTATCCTTCGCAGAAGTGGATACAACGTTCCTGGCAACCTTAATGAGCCAGACGCTACTACAACTATCGCCAAGGGAAGCGCCAGCGCTCAGCTAGGAAGTGTCATCATTCGTGCTATTGACGAAGATGGTAACATCCTTGAGCAGTGGACACTCAACAACCCCTTTATCAAAGACGTTTCCTTTAATGATTACACCTATGAGCAAGAAGGTCTCTCAGACATCACTATCCAGTTCCGTTATGACTGGGCCTCTTTTGAGATTCCTGAGATCCCCGGAAGAGATCCCGGCGAGCTAGTACAGCGTAGACTATTCACTTAACAAGTGATTTTAATTAAATTATAATACTCTAAACAAAGAGGTGTAAATTGCCAAGAAATAATCAAAGGCGTGCCACCACAGGCACGTCAACCGCTAAGAAGGCGCAGCCCAAGGTTGCCCCTCCAACGTCCGTTTTGGACTTTGTTTCCCCAACAGAGATTGTGGATCTGCCAAGTGAGGGCAGGTATTACCCAGAAAATCACCCATTGCATGGGGAATCTACAATTGAAATTCGTTATATGACGGCCAAGGATGAGGACATCCTAACAAGCCAGTCTCTTCTCCGCAAGGGCGTTGCCATGGAGAAATTTCTTCAAAACATTATTGTTGATAAGAGCATTAAGTCAACTGATTTGTTGTCTGGTGATCGAAGTGCCATTCTTGTTGCTGCTCGCTGCACTGGATATGGTGAGATATACGAGACAGAGATTGACTGTCCTGCTTGTGGCAACAAGGAAGTATTCGGATTCAATCTTCGTGAAGGAAAGACTTATAGTGGTGATGACTGGGATGACTTAGAGATTAGGGAGACCGGCACCTCTACGTTCCTCGTGACCCTTCCTATCACCAAGGTGACAGCAGAGATTAAACTTCTTACTGGTGCTGACGAGGCCATGATCACGACTGCAGTCAACAATAACAAGAAGCGCTCAATGCTTGAAGGCTCCCTAACAGCTCAAGTCGCTAAGTTTATTGTTTCTCTTAACTCTGACGAGAACAGGGACACTATTTATAAGTTTGTTGAGATGATGCCCGCGTATGACTCTTATCATCTACGTAAGGCTTATCGCGCTGTAAATCCAGCATTTGATTTAACACAAGAGTACAACTGCTCTTCATGTGGTCACTCGCAAGATATGGAGGTGCCGATTACGGCTAACTTTTTTTGGCCTAACCGATGAGTATCTAGAAAACGTATATGAGCAATTATTTGGGCTCATGTACTATGGTCATTGGGACTTTCAGCAAGCGTATTCTCTTCCAATTGGTTTGAGAAATTGGTTTATTGAACGCTTGATAAAAGAGAAAGAAAAGGAAAAAGAAGCCTCACAAGGCACACAGCGTCCCAAAGAATCGTTTGGGCCACCGAAGTTCTAAGATAAGCCGGAAGTGATTCCGGCTTATTTTGTTTAAAAAACTATTTATCTAGCAGGAGTTTACTTTAATGCCAACCAAAGAAGAACTACTAAGTTTAGAAAGATCAAGAGCTGAGCGGGAGGTTGCCTTAAGAAAAGGTAACATTGAAGAGGCTGCCGAGCTGGCCCTAGTTATAAGAGAACAAGAGTTGAAAATACAAGAGCAGATAACTGAAGAAAAAGAAGAACAAGCAAAAATTCTAAAAGAACAACAAGAAATTGAAGCTAGCATATTACAAAGATTAAAAACAACACTTGATACAACTAAGCAGATAGTTCTTGAAGCAGATCGGCTTCGTTCTAATTTTGTTGCAGTGACGGGTGAGGTTAGTGATGCTAGAGATGCGTTTATGCGTCTTGCAATCGCTAACAACGACCTAGCCCTCTCGTTTGAAAATGTGCAAAAAAGCCAACTAGCCCTAAGAGAGGGTTTTTCACAATTTGTGTTCTTGTCAGATTCTGTTCGTGACTCGTTGACAGTCCAGGCAGCAACAATGGATAAACTTGGTGTTTCCTCGGAGACAACCGCCAAGACGCTAAATACTCTCACCTTCTCTCTTGCTCTTAGCCGCGAGGAAGCTCTGGCTACGCAAAGGAGCATGATTGGCCTCGCTACAGCATTGGGAGTTCCACCTAGGCAAATGATGGCAGACTTCAACGATGCGCTACCCTCTTTGGCAAAGTTTGGGCAGGATGCTATTCGAGTCTTTGAAGGACTTGCCAAGACAGCAAGGGAAACTGGCACAAGTGTTTCTAATTTAACAGCAATTGTTGGCGAACAACTAGACACATTTGAAGGATCGGCAAGAGTGGCGGGACGGCTAAACGCAGCCTTGGGCACTGACTTGGTTAGTGGAACTGAATTGCTCATGGCCACAGAGGAAGAGAGAATCGAGATACTTCGTCGTGGTGTCGCCCTATCAGGTCAGCAGTTTGAAGATATGACAAGATTCCAACGAATCACGATTGCCAATGCTGCGGGTATTAGGGATATGAACGTTGCAAATCAATTATTCAATCAGTCTCAGAATCAAGCAGCTCAAACAATAGGTGACACCAACATAACCGTTGAAGAGATGGAAGAGCTAGCAAGACAGGCAACCGACTCCATGACACAGCTTAAATTTGCGTTCTTAAGTTTGGCAAATGTTCTGCAACCAGTTGTAACTGGCTTTGCTAAGGCGACTGATGGGTTTGTAAGATTCACTGAAGCTATTGGTGGTGTGGGGGGCCTTGTAAGTATTCTGGGATTGGCAGCAACCTTTACTCCTGGTGGTACATTGATTAGGGGCCTTAGCCTTGCAAAGACAGCCCTTACGAGTCGTAGGGCGCTAGGTATAGGTGCGATGGCAGCAGGAGCTGCTTCGGCAACAATTAACGACGGGGCAATCCTAAAAAATGGAAGAGTCATAGAATTTAATGATCAAGACGATATTCTTGCAATGAAACCCGGTGGTCCTGTTGCAAACGCTCTTGGTGCTGGTGGGGGCGGAAACAAGGAAATTACTTTAAATCTTAAATTCAACAATAGAATGTTTAAAGATGAAGTGTTCAAGCTCTCTGGAAAAATGTTTGATGATTAATAATTCCATTATAGGTGTAGTTATAGCATGACTGTAGTTTTTAACGATAATCAAATTGGACAAGCCAACGATGGCTCGGATACCTATGCAAACACCAAACAGCTGTTTCTCAGCATATTTCATGTTGCCAGCCAGCTAGAGGTTAACTTTAAAGCGTTTATTACGTCGTATAACGAAAACTTTCAAACATCATATAATTCAGAAAAAGTCTTTGGTCGCTTTGATCCAATTATGACTTTCCAAGACACAACAAGAAAGTTTACAGTTGCATGGGACATTCCAGCGTTTAGCATCGAAGAGGCAAGGGCCAACTTGGCAAGGTGCAATCGTTTAGCACAGTTTATGTATCCAGCTTATGAATCAGCAGGAAGAGCGAATACCCTTGCAAAACCGCCACTTATGAGAATTAGATTTGCTAACTTAATTAGAAATGCTGCAGAAGGCGACAGCCCTTACGCAAGAGATTCAGGACTTCTTGTTGCGGTGGGTGGACTAACTATCACTCCTGATTTTGGTGCTGATGGTAGTGGATTCTTTGACCCTGGAAGTGCAACTCTGTATCCCAAAAAGATAACCATTGATATGTCTGATATAACAGTGCTCCACGAACACCAAATCGGATGGGGCCCTGAGATTGGATTTAATGATGATGAATATGCTGACTATCCATTTGGAAGAGCAGAGGGCGTATTCGAACCCCCATCTTCTAGAAATGTAGCAAACGGCGTCCAGCAGCAGTTTACAAACGAACAGACGCAGCCTGCTATTACAGAATCCCCCGTTGTTGAGATGCAAGATGGGGACGAGGTAAACATTGCCGCTGAGGCACTACTCCCGCTTGATCCAATACAAACAGAAGAGTTTGGTATGCTAGAGGGCGATTTACTCTTAAGTTATCTTGATGAAGGCTATACTATAGACGAAGCCATAAGTCTAGTAAGAGGCGAAGGGTAAAATAGCATGTCTAGATATGGTGATGCACCTATATTTGAAAACCGCGACGAGTTATACGAGGAAGCTCTTGAAGAGCGAGACGTAAACTATATACGTCAATTTAGAACGGGACGTTTGACGCAGCCCTCTGTAGCACAAAGAGCACAGCTTCAAACCATAAGGCATGTTTGGCAACTTGGTGACAGACTATATAAATTAGCCTACAAACACTATGGAAACTCATCTATGTGGTGGATCATCGCCTGGTACAACCTAAGGCCCACCGAGGCTCACTTCAAGCCTGGAGATGTTATTCGAATCCCTCTTCCGTTAAATCGGGTCTTGGCGTTGCTGAGGAGAGAGTAAATGACCGAGGTGATGATCCGCGCCGGTGCAGTGTACGAGGCCGAGCGGCGCCAACAGGCGGAACGCTCGGAGCGAGACGCCAATACACTCAGACAGACCAGGGAAGAGATAATTGCAGAAGAATTTGGAGATGAGTTCACTCAGCAAACAATTGTAAATGATTTTCAAGCCTTTATGTCAGGTAGCGAATCAAATAGAAAAACCTACGGGAGAAGCATCACAACCTGGTTCGACCCCATCGCCCCTAGTGAAATAACATGGCCGTCTTTTGACCGCGATCGAAGCTCTCTTACCGCTGCGATAGTTGGCTCAGGGGAGGGTAACTATAATTCAGCTCGCCAGGGCTTTTGTTTTCACAGTCTAAGTGAGGATCCAGTACAAAACGATCTTAGAGGTGGACGATCTCCATCTGACTTTCCAGGTAATTTTCCAAGTATTGTAAGGGAATCAAGTAATAGCAGTAATGTACCAACGGTAGAAGAAACAAAACAACAACTTATATCACAATTTCAAGAGGTTTTCAACAGGCTTGAAATATTAAATCGTGAAAACTTAACTTTTACAGAACAAGTTGCCAATAACATTGTTATTGAAAATATATTTGGAACCCAGGAGACTGAAGGTCAGGTTCTTAATGAATTGTTGGGAAGCTATAGGTGGTTTTATTATCATATTTATGCAAACGAGGGGCTTACAGGACCAATACGAGATCCTGGCAACGCAGGACGTAATAGCACCAATATATGGGATCAAATTCAGCTAGTTGAAGGCGCACGCCTCATTGCTAGAATAAGAATTAGAAAATATATTCTTAACTCATATCAAGAATTAATACAGGCCGAATTAAGAGATACTTCTACTAGAGAATTTGTTACTGAAGAGGGGGAGCTAACCGAAGAAGGAGAGGCAGTATTACAACAGGAGTTTCTTGAAGAAGTTCGTCAAAATGCCGGAATTGATAACACAAGCCCCGAAGAAATTGCACAACTTAAAAGATTAGCTGAGCAGGCCTTTTTAATTGACTACCTCCCAGACTTTGCCAACATTAACCAAACCCAAAGAAGAAAAGATCATAATAATCTTTTTACCATGGTTCACGGTCATACAGACACAATCGTTAATAAGCTAGTCTATAACGCTGCTTTAAATGGACTAGAGGATTTAATACCAGCAGAAATGTCTAATCTTGTTCCCAAGTTAAGATTATACAAAGTATTCTATAGAGTGGACGAGCAAGGTGAAAGAGGCGAACCTTATAGGCAAGAAGTGCCATTTGAAACAAATGTAAACCCCGCTTCAATTGATTTAATGACCACATCGGGAATTGAGAGAGGCCGAGGGGCCGGCATTAGAAGCTTTGACTGGCGCTTAGAGGGGCAAAACCCATTTAGTGCAAGACGAGACATTTACGCCACGCTTAAATTATATTTCCAGAGTTTGGATGATTTTATTAGGCAATTTCCAGTCCCTATTGTTGGCGGAGCAGAATCAAGAAGTTTTAGATATGTAGACCTCGTTAATATTGGATTACGTGAGAGAAACTCCAACATAGCATGGAACCCTGACTATTATCGCCTTACAGTGGATGTGGGGTGGGTAAAGCCCGATATATCTGTCTTCACCGGCGATCAGGAGACCAAAGAAAGAAAGCTCAACGCTATTGAGCAATCTAGGATGGTTATGAACCTAACCGCAATTGATCATGACATATCAATCAACGAATTTGGAAATGTAGAAGTAGATGTACAATACATAGCTTGGCAAGAAGCTTCCTATTTTGACTCTGATTCTGATGTCTTAGCCACGGATGAAATAAGAAGTCTCAGGCTTAGAAGAAGAAGGGACCTTTTGGCCGCCTCAGAAGAGTGCAATAAAGACTATATCGCACAGCTCGTTAGAAGCTACGCAAGGAAAATAAGAGATGAAAAGTACAATAGCTATCAAAGGCTAATGAATGAACTTTATCAAAATGATAAAATATTTTATATATCAGTCCCTACTTTGGAATTGCAAGGTTATATTAATTACGGATCAACAAACCAAGGATCAATCCAAGGATTTCAAAACCTATTCCGGTCAAATAGGCGCCTTGACTCCCTGTCCTCTTTTGATGCAGTTGACAACACCGCTGCTCAAAATGGAGTTCAAGTAATTAGGGACTCTATTGGGGATAGAGCACTAGGTACCGACGAAGAGGGAGAAGAGGAGACCCTTCTCGGCAGGCTAAGAGATTTAACATATGATGATTCTGAAGGTGTCACCACTGATTTACAATTCTTTTTCTTTGGAGATTTAGTAGAAGCAGCGTTAAACATAATTTCTACATACGACAACTCAGCTGAGAATAACGTTGAGGAAACTGGAGTAATTGGAAAACTACAAAAAAGATTACGTCTTTTGCTTGGACCAATAAGTTTTAGGCAGTTTATTAATACTGGTGATGCTGGGGAAGCCACTAATGAACTTTCTGAGGCTATTGCTAATTTATCCTTAGATGAAGAAGAAGAGGCAACCCCGGAACAAATTGAAAGCGAGCTAATCTATAATATTAATTTGGCCGATATACCTATCTCTGTCAACTATTTTATTGAATGGTTTATGGAGCAAGCAATAAGCAGAGAAAGAACAATATACCCGTTTCTCACTTTTATTAGAGATTTGGCAAATAAATTATTAAGATCAGTGCTACAAGAGCAAGGGCAGAGCTTTATCAACATTACAAGACAAAATCTACAGCTACGAAGTAATGTCTTTACAGCAAAGGGTGTCACCAATGCAGATGGTGAAACCATCGATGCATTGCAATCCGAAAAAAATATAATACCAATTAGTCTAAACTCTTACACAAGAATTGATGTAGACAAAGCACTAGATGATAGGAATGGGCTTCCTTTGCTGACTCCTCCGAGTGAAAATGAGGAGTCCTTTAATTACATGTTATTCTATGCGATCAATACTGAAGTTGCACAATCTTTAAATGGAGACCCAGCCGAGGATGCTCTTAAGGGCATATATCACTTGGCTATTGCAAAAGACAGAGGAATTTTAAAGAGCGTATCTTTTTCAAAGACAGATATACCTGGACTCAGAGAGCAGCGCTTTGAAACTGGTATATTAGAAAATGCTACTGGTTTGTCTATTTTAGCAAATGTGTATGATATAGAAGTGACTTTGTTTGGAAATGTCAACTTTATACCAGGCATGAAAATATATCTAGACCCCTCTGGCCTAAGTGGAGAGATTGGAAGTCCAAATAATAGGCAAGACCCCGCTTACCAATTAGGCATTGGAGGTTATCACTCAATTTATCGAGTGGAGTCTTACATTGAATCTGGGAAGTTTGAAACTAAAATATATGCGATCTTTGAAGGAACGGGCCAAAGATCAACTTTGGGATTCAATACTCCAAATAACAATGCTGCCCCGCAGGGGTGCAGCGAATCAGAAAGGATTCGCGATTTGTTATCTTCTCATAGAGAAGATATGAGGGGGGTATCATAATGACCGAGTTTTTAGGAAAAAATAGCCTAAGTGCAGGAGAGTTATTTTTTCAGAGGGCAAAGTATTCTACTAGAGCTTTCCCCAGGCAGAATGGAGAGCTATACATAAAGCCAGTAAATAATTTCTTATTTGCTGAAAGAATGCTATATGGTAGAATAAACAACAATCATGAAGTAATAGGAATTAATGAAAGTTTTTTAAAAGATTTAAAATCAAAAAATTCTCCTAAAACACCTCTTAAAGCTTTGAACTTTGTAGTAGATGCTTTTGAGGACATGGTGCTTGAAATGCAGTCTCAAGCGCTTGCTGGCAAACTGGATAGCAATGATCCATATCTTTTTGAGATAAAGGCTTATAAGTCATTTAGTAGTTCTAAAATAATGTATTTAAATTATATAAATTCTTTAAAAGAAGTATTTATTGATTTTTATGTAAGAAACGAAATAGAAGAAGAGATAAAAGATTTCAAATCCTTCTTAAAAGTTTTTTTTGAATTTTTAGAAGATGCAGCTGAAAGCATACCTGTTAGCAATGCGTCTTTTGTTGTTTCAAATATGTGCACACCTATGGCAAGTGGTTTATCAATTGATTTGACTGACTTAGATCCCTCAAACGATGAACAAAAGCAGCTAATTTTAGATAGTCCAAACTTTCCCTATTTTGTACAAGTAGCTAAAAAATATGGATTTTACATTGATAAGTTTATCCCCTGGAGAATAACAGCTGACATAAGTAATGAAATCATGCTAAGATATGCCTCTAGATATGGAGCCCAAAGTGAACGAAAAGTCCTGTCCAACTATTATCAAATAATTGGCGGCAGCGCAGTTACCGACTTGCAAAGAATGGCATTTCAGTTCTATAATGAATTGGTAGCCAGGAGAAGAACAGTAAGAACCTATGACGGCCCCAATGTCACCATCAACTGTCGACAGCCAATTACAACAGAGGAAATAACTGAAAACTATTCGCTCAATTTTTGGGTTGACAAGTACATTGACTTACTATACATTGAGAAAAGAAAGCCACTAAGTATGGGGGCTGTCACGCAATTAAAGAAAGATTGTCAACAATTCCTTTCTGGATTTAGTCTTACTTACGTTTTGTCAGTTATAAATTATAACATGCGGGGCTTTGACAAGTTTGAAGGCTCTTATGCAAACATTAGAACAAAACGTTTAAATGTAAAAGATAACACTAACTTTAAACCAACATATTAATGATTTTTCAAACACTAGACAACAAGTCAGAGTGTGTAGGCGTGTTTGTTGATGGAGAGCTTCACTTTGACTCTCTACCAGACAACCTAACCTCTACATGGAACTATTCTCAGTTTCTCGAAAATCGAGATGATATTGAGTATGCGTTTCTGTATGCTCAAAAGTCGCTTGATGAGGTATGTCCTCGACACCTTGAAGAGGCTTGGTCATCTATCAACGATAGACTTAAGGCTTTTCTGAAGGCTTTTGCTGCTGCCAAGGTTGACCTAAACAAGAATTGTTTTTTTGATCTTGTGCACGAGAGGTTCTTGAAGGAGTATTGT
>Ga0209645_1000522_pt1 | contig 19663 bp, 13 predicted proteins | sample ETNvirenome_6_30_FD_184070 | JGI IMG/M metagenome (GOLD analysis project Ga0209645, IMG submission 184070) | Marine viral communities from the Pacific Ocean - ETNP_6_30 (SPAdes) (version 2) | ecosystem: Environmental > Aquatic > Marine > Oceanic | place: Pacific Ocean | collected 2013-06-19
ATTGTTGGGATCACCCATGTATTTGTCTGGATTCGATGGTTTGAACTTTGACTTAATACTTTTTCCCAAAACTCACATACATAGTAATAGTAGTCAAGTGTATTTATAGATGCCTGGTGCAGTACCAAACGCATATAAGACTGGTAACCTAAAGAGTAGGGTCATGAACCTGGCTCAGACCTCAGTCTATCAGGTTAAAATCCAACCTCCTCCAGATGTCAGAAACTTTATAAATTCTTCTGGTAGAAAAGTCAATTACTCTGACGATGGTGAGAACATTGAACTTCTCTGCCATGAGACGGCTTTGCCTGGAACTTCATTCTCAACACATGAAGTGACAAATGATTATTCTGGTTCCCGTGAGAAGATGGCATATCGTCGTCAGTATGATGAAACTATTGACATGACATTCTATGTTGATAAGGAGTATAATGTAATTGAATTCTTTGAGGGTTGGGTTGATTGGATCTCTGGTTACAATAAAAGATCACCATTGGGTGGTGACACCAGAGAGATCTATAGGAGTGGAGCAGCTACCTATAGAATGAACTACCCAACTACATACAGGGCTCCCATCTACGTTACTAAGTTTGAAAAGAATCTGTCTGAGAAACAGATGGTTTATGAATTTGTAGATGCCTTCCCTCTTAATCTGATTTCGATGCCAGTTTCTTATGCACAAAGTGAGGTATTGAAACTCAGTGTATCTTTCTCATACACTAGATACGTTAGGTATAGGTCTTCAGAGAATCTTCTCAAGAATTATGGATTACACTTTGATCCAAAAGGACCAGATGCCTCCTGATAAATAAACTCACTGACCACCATTGTTATAGGATATTATGCCTTTACCAAAAATTGCCACACCGACATATGAGTTGGTATTGCCTTCGACAAAAAAGACAATCAAGTACAGACCCTTCCTAGTGAAGGAAGAAAAACTTCTGGTTCTTGCACTTGAAACTGAAGATCAAAAACAGATTACAAATGCTGTTAAGTCTGTCATCAAAAATTGTATTCAGACCAGAGGTATCAAAGTAGAAACACTTCCTACATTTGATATTGAATTCTTGTTCCTTAACATCCGTGGTAAGTCTGTTGGTGAAGAGGTTGATGTGAATATCATCGCACCTGACGATGGTGTCACTCAGATTCCTGTGAAGATTGACATTGATCAGATTAAGGTAACTGAAAATCCAGAACACAACAATCAGATTAAACTGAATGATGAACTGATGATGGAGATGAAGTATCCATCACTGGAACAATTCATTAAGAACAACTTTGATCTCAATCAATCCAACTTCGATCAGTCATTTGATTTGATTGCAAGTTGTGTCAATAAAATCTACAGTGAGGAAGAGGTCTGGTCTACTGATGATGTCAGTAAGAAAGAGGTCATTGAATTCCTTGAGGGTATGAACTCCATTCAGTTCAAGGATATTGAGAAGTTCTTTGAGACGATGCCCAAGTTGTCTCATACTGTTAAAGTCAAGAACAAAAACACTGGTGTTGAAAGTGAAGTCGTACTGGAAGGACTCTCAAGTTTTTTCGCATAGGTATGGCTCACATGAGTCTTGAGTCATACTACAGACTAAACTTTGCCTTGATGCAGTACCATAAATATTCATTGACTGAGATTGAAAACATGATGCCTTGGGAGCGTGATGTTTATGTAGTACTTCTTCAGAATCATATTAAAGAGGAAGAGGAAAAGGCAAAAGCTAACCGATGATGAATCTAGAGTCCGATGATCAAAATATCCCAAAGGGGCTTGATGACTTGCTTGACTCCATTAGGGGGAAGTCTGAGCGACAGGACTCATCTGCATTGGCTGTTTATGCTCCAGATCAGAGAGAAGAAGATCTGGTCTCTGAACAAATTGATGAAAGAATCCTAGCCCTTCTGGGATTAGAAGACGCTATTGATATTGACTATGCAACCTACAAAACTCTTCTCAGAGAGAAGATGATGGAAGGTAGAGCTACAAATAGTAAGATACCAACCCAAGAGACTGAAGTTCTTACTAATGAATTTAAGAGAGTAAAGAGAAATACAGGTAGATTTAAAGTCAAAAAAGAGAAGGTTAAGTTTGAAACTTTTGTTGATAATGTAAGACCACAACCACAACAATCAAAACCTCAAAAATCTTTACTTGCTCTTCCAGGAACTGTTGAGGTTAAAACATCTGATGTTGAAGTTGATGAAGAAGATAAGGTCCAAGGGATAGAGAAGTTCCTTGGTGGTATGTCGGAGAGATTAGAAAAGATTGAGAAGAATCTTAGTGACATGTTAGACATGGAAGCTAAGATTGCTGCTGATGAGAAGAAAGAAGTAGAGGCAGACAGAGTCACTGGTGAGAAGACCAAGAAGAGAAAAAGAGAGAGTTCACTAGAGAAAGGTATCAAGGGATTTGGCAAATCGATTACTGAGAAGGTAACCAAACCAGTCAAAGGATTCTTTGAACAACTTCTGAACTTCTTCGTGCAGATCTTCTTAGGGTCTGCTGTACTGGGATTGATTAAACTTCTTGAGAATCCACTGATGATTTTCAATCCACTCATCAATTTGGTGAATGGAATCATTGGAGTTATTAATAATATATTGAACTTTGTATTTGGTGGTATAGTTGAGCCAGTCAACAACATGATTGGTGTTTTGAATGGTGGTATTACAAATCTTGAGAATACCATCAATGGTATCATGGGTCTGTTCGGAGAACAGGAAGAAGAAGATAAGATGACACTGCCTAAGATTCCTGAGGCACAGGTTCCACAAATACCAACGATACCTCTCTTTGAACCGAAGGAAGAGAAACCAAAGGCAGAACCAGTCAAGGGTATGGCTGGTGGTGGACTGGTCATCAATGAATCACCAACTTTTAATGTGAAACAAGAGGTTGGTGGATACTCTGAGGGTGGTCAAATACCCAACATCAACCTAGGTAGTATTGGTGGGTGGAAAGGTGGTAACATGACTATCTCTCCTAAGGTGAGTGGATTTGAAGGTGGTGGTGAGATTAAACCAACCTATAACTTCTTATCACCTATCACCAACTTTGGTTACGCTGGTGGTGGATCTATCACAAGCAGTTCTGGTCAAACCATCACAGGTATGGGACCTGATACTCAACTGATTGCAGCTCAACCTGGTGAGATTGTAATGAGTAAGAAGGCAGTTCAAGCCTATGGTGCGAACAATCTTCTGGCTATGAATAAGGATGCTGGTGGAACCAACATACCATCTATGGGTAGTGTTCAAGGTTTCTCTGGTGGTGGTATGGTTCCTGTATCATCAGATGCAAAATATGATGTCATCATCCCATTAGACCATGTAAAACCAGAGAACATCTATAATGTTCCTGATACACCTGGTGGTGACACATTCAAGAACGCTAGAGCAACTGGTGCGGCTGGTAGAGAAAGAGATGCTCAAGACCCAGCGGTCAGAATGATTGCGGATAGAATGGCTAGTCAGGGTATGAGAGTGAGAATTTATTCACCAGAAGATGCTGGTGATTACCAGACCTATGATAACTACCTGAGAAGTCAAGCAGAACTTGGTGTCAGAATACTTCCAATCCACTTTGATGCTGGTGTGGATCCAGCAACAGGTAAGGTTGTGGGAACTGGTTTCCTCACAAGAACTAGAGCTGGTGATAAGGAAGACGCACAGTTCGCAGCTCCTATTCAAAAGGTTCTTGAGGATTTCCAGAGAGCTAACCCCGATCTGGGTAACATATCTAAAGACACAGCAGGTAATGCCACTGTGAATGTGGGTGCAGCTTCTCCAACTGCACTGATTGAACTTGGCATCATGACCTTCTGGGAGAAGAAGTATGGTAAGGACTTTGTCAATACTCCAGAGTTCAAAGCTTTCGCTAATAATGTTGCTGATGCTGCTGTCCAGGGTAGTGGTATTGCACTATCATCACAACCACAGGTTCAACCACAACAACCTATAGTTCCAGGAGCTTCTCCTAATATGAGTGAGGAACAGGTTAAGGCTCAAAAGACCTTAGCTTCTATCAGCTCAGCAATGGAGACCGTCAATCAAAGAAGGTCAACTAACACTGGTTCAGGTGCAAAACATTTAGTCCCTGGTGTTGGTACATATGTAGAAGGTTCTACTATGTTTGGGACAATCCCAGTCAATAAGTATTTCAATCTCAATGGTGAAGAGATTAGTAAGGCTGTATTTGATGAGAGATTGAAGATGGTCACTGAATCTCATCAGGCAATCCTGGACAAATCAACTCCTCAAACTACTCTCACTACACCTTCGGTTGTTCCACCATCACAACAACCTCCAGGAACTCAACCTCCTCCACCACCAAGTCAACAGAACAGAGGAACATTGAGTGTGATACCAACTCCAAACCAAGGTTCTGCACCATCTCAGAGTTCAACTTCAGCTGGACAAAAAGAAGTCCCATCTTTCTCATCAAGAGATATGGGTAACACTGAGTTCATTGTTATCAAATCCATCTATAACATTGTAGGATAATGGCATTACCAGCAGCACTAGCAGCAATAGGACCAGCACTAAAAATGTTAGCTACCCAAGGGGTGAAACAAGCTGCGATCCAGACTGCCAAGGGTGCTGCTAAGAATGCTGTTAAGAATAAGGCGAAGAACTTTGTTACTGGTAAGGGAAGAAAGAAGAAGGGTAAGAGAGGTAAGGGTGGCGCTCTGGTTAAGTCTGAAGGTAGACAGGAAGAAGGAAGTGAAGTAGGTGGTGGTGCGATTGTTCCAACTACACCAATCGTTGGTAGGTATAGGGTAGAAACACCACCACAAAAACCAGACGAAGAGGGAAAACCATCCAAGGTTAGTTACGAAGCTATCAATAATCAACTTGATAGTATTGTTGGACTAACTGAAGTCTTGAAGAAGACTTCAATGTCTAAGATGAAGACGGCCACTAATAGAAGAAAGGCTGAGAGGAAAGCAGAAGAGAAAGCCAAACAGAGAGATAGAGAAAGTCTTCTTGAGAAGGGTGCCGTTGGGGCAATTGGTGCTGTAGGTGGTGCGGTATCTAAAGCCGCTCCGTTTGACCCAATCAAGTTCTTCACTATGATTTTCCTTGGGTCATTGGTCAATTGGATATTGACTCATGGTAGTAAGATTACTGCCTTCTTGAAGATGACTCTTGCTTTGATGAACAACTTTGGTAAGTTGGTCGGAGCTGGATTTAAGGCACTGAAGAATGTATTTAAGTTAGGATTCGGTGCTATCAAAAAACTTGCCTCACCACTCATCAAGATTGGTAAGGGTATTAAGACTGGTATCAAAGCAATAGGTAATAAGTTAGTTAGAGCCTTTGGTCGGGTAGGTAATGGACTGAAGAATTTAGCCAAGGGTGTAATCAATAAGATAAAAGCCGCTGGTAAGATTCTTACCTCACCACTCAAGGCTCTTCAATCATTAACTGGAGCCGAGAAGAAGGCTGTAAAAGCAAATAAAGGTCTTAACAAACTTCTTCAACAAGGGGGAACAGCATCTCAGAATCTTGGAACTGCAACGAGAGCACCTGGTACATTGTCTAATGCCACTAGGTCTATGAGAATGAGACATGGTGATGAAGCAGCCAGAATGTATCAAGGTCTGGTTGATAATGGAATGAAGCCCAGTAGGGCTTCCCAGTATGTCAATAGGTCTATTCAAAGTGGTAAGTTGACATCAGCTCCATTACAAGGAAGTCTGGCTGGGAGTAAACCAGGTAGTCAGTTATTCAAGGGTGGTCCTGGACGATCTACCAACAGAATGATTGCTAAATTTGGTGGTAAGAATGCTCTCAGAGCTACTAAGGCACTCAAGAAAGCTCTTGGAAGAATACCTATTGTTGGTCCTCTTATTACTCTGGTAGTCTCTTTGATATCTGGTGAACCACTTGGACAGGCAATGTTTAAGGCTGGTGGTGCAGCCCTTGGTGGTTTCCTTGGTTCGTTCATCCCCATTCCAGTAGTCGGAACACTGTTCGGTGAGATTGTCGGTGAGTATGTTGGTGACCTGATGTACATCGCAACAATGGGCGGTGGTGTTGAGGCTGTTGGTCAGAAACTTAAGAGTGACCTTACTGATGCTTTGAGTGTTGGTCAGAAAGCCATGGATTGGGTTGGTAATGGTTTCGGTAGATTGTATGAGGGAATCCCAAAGATAGATGTTCCATTCGTAGGTAAATTCCCCAACCCATTATGGATGATAAATCCTATGAATCTGATGGAGAAACTTGGTATATTCCATAAAGCTTTCTTCACTAATGATCCAATGGAGAAAGGTAAAGAAGAGACTAGTGGAAATAATAACAATAACAATAATAATAATAATCAAACAACTTCTACTCCTGTATCAGCTAAAACTCAACAAACATTAAACACTGCTCTTCCAAGTACCATTAATCAAAATCAATCTATTGGTTCCCAGTTGAATAAAAACTTTGGATATAAGACTGGACAACAAGTTAAGTTCCAATATGGTGGATCTGAATACATTGCGAAAAAGACTAATCAAGGATGGCAATTCTTTGATCAGAAAGGTCTCTTTGGTATTCACAGATTGGTGAACACGAAGGGTCAAAATCAATTGATGGTTGCAGCTTTTATTGAAAGTGTTAGCAAAAAGACTTCACAAACTACCCCACAAACTACTCAAGGTGGTGGTTCAGACTTCTGGACATTGGTAGCAGTTGCTTCAAGGGAAGATGGTGATGGACAAGCGAGAGCAGATGTAGCACAATCAATTTATAATAGAAAAGCATCTGGTGCTTATGGTTCGGGAAGCATTAGAGATCTGATCTTAGCCAAAACTCAATATCAACCCACTTGGGATTATCCTAGAAAAAATGGGAATGGATATGGAAATCCAAATGATGAATGGTATGATATTGTTGATGCTGAGACCGCAGCAGCTGCAACTGGTTTGAGTGTTCGAGATATTCAAACAGCAGCTTCTCAGATTCAGAACTCACGATTCCAAGAAGAAGCAAGAAAGTTTGTTGGTGGTAGAACAGACTTTACAAACTATACAAAGTCAAATAGACAGGGTGAGGTTGTAAGAACATCTAACGCACCAAACAATTACTTTGGATGGGACTGGAATTATAAGGGAAATACCATGGGTAGTATGCCCAACTTCAATACAACTACCACTCAACCATCCGTACAACCATCCCAACCCTCAGTCCAACCACAGACACCAATGACTGGTCCTCAAAAGAGAACCTATGCCATTCTTTGTTATGGAACAAATGATTTCAGCTTGGGTGAGGCTAAGATTAAAGCGAATGCTACTGCAATGATTAGAGAATTGATGTCCAAAGGATATAATGTTGTCGTTGTTCCACCAAGTTCTCAACTTTATATTGGCAGAACTAAACAATCATACAAAGCACCATATAGAGGTGTTCATTCTGCAGCTGCTGAGGCAGGGGTCACTATAGAACTTGGAGTATATGCACCAACAGATCCACTGGGAAAATATGTACATCTTGAACCTTCTGACGCTAAGAGAATTCACAACAAGTACAAACCAGCAATCTATGTTGGAGATAGTAATGCGGTAAGAATTAAAGGTGCCATGGGTGCTGGGTTCGCTAACACTGCCACAGCAGTGAGTGGTGCTGGTGGTTTGGATATTCAACGACAGATTGGTTCAGTCCAATCACAGACACCAATGGTTCCAGGAAGTGTCACACCATCTCAATCACAACAACCTGGTAGTGGTATTAAGTTAGGTGGTTTATCAGGACATAGTGGTTCCGTGTCATACAATGGACAACAACAGGCGTCTCTGTCAGTAGCCTACAGCCCATTTGCACAAAGTGATATCACCAGTCAGGGTATGCAAATCATATCTGGTAAGGGATACAGAGCAAGTACGGATAGTATTCATAAAGGATTTGATGTCCCAGCAGTAAAGGGAACTCCAGTATATGCCTACTTACCTGGTAAGATCACACAGAACAAACGTGCTTCTGGTTATGGTAACATTGTAGAATGGGAAGACAGCATCTATGGTGAGAAACATATGTTCGCTCACCTGATGGAACCAGGACCTCTTCCTGTTGGTACTGAGTTCCAAGCTGGAACACTCCTGGCTAAGACTGGAGACACAGGAACTCCTGGTTCTTATCACCTCCACTGGGAGATTGGAGCTTCTGGTTCCGAGAAGGATCCAGCAGCATGGGTGGCATCACACCCAATCAAGGATGTTCCTCAGGCTCAGATTCAAAACCAGACACAACAACCAAGAGGAATCGTAACACCTAGTACTGGTTCGGTAACTACTGGTACTCAGACAACTCCATCCACTACACCAGCTCGGGTAACATTACCAACTCAATCACAAATGTCAAGTGGAATCAGTGGTATATCACAACAACTTCCATATGAACAAGTTGGTGGTACTACAATTCTTATGGCTCCTGGTTCTAGTCGAGGTGGTGGTACGATGGTTGGTAGAACAAGTGCAGGAACCCCAGTGATTGTAGGTTCTGGAGACGTGGTAAATAGTTATTATAAGTCACAATTACTTGGCTTCTTATATAAACAGGGTTAATGGCAAACTACTCACCAGCACAGGCAGTTAATATTGATAAGTTACAGATTACCTCCAACTCTGGGGGTGGTTCTGTAGACATCAGTAGTGTGGTGCCAGAGTTTAGTTACTATGAGAGTGTTCTTTCCAATGTGATTACAGCCTCTATGGTTGTATCTGAGAGTGGATATGAGGCAAAGGATAATGAAACCATAGCAACTAGAGGTCTCTTAGATGGTCTCCCAATCAGAGGTGGTGAGAGAGTTGATGTTGAACTGACAGACTTTAATAATAACACACTGAAGTTTTCACAAGGACTCTATGTGAATAGAGCCAGGAATGCTTCACCTGGGACTCAGAGTGATACTTACTTTATTGACTTGTGTTCTAAAGAATACTTTGCTAACGAACAGACTAGAGTAGTCAAGAGATACGAAGGTAAGATATCTGATAATGTATCTGTCATCCTCAAGGATGTCTTGAAGACAGACGGTACTATGAATATTGATTCAACAGCTATTGATTATAATTTCATCGGGAATGATAGGAAACCCTTATATACATGTACTTGGTTGGCATCAAAGTCTGTCCCACTGTCTAGTGGAGATGGTAAAGAAGGAAATAGTGTTGGTGGTGCAGCTGGTTACTTGTTCTTCCAGACTAGAGATGCTTTCAACTTCAGGTCTATCGACAGAATATTCAAGGGAGATGTAACTAAACAATACATCTATAACAACACAGGAAAGGCACCAGCTGCAGGATATGATGGTAATATATTATCATATGATATCGATAGGGATGTAGACCTGAAAGATAGTTTGTCTCTTGGAACCTATAACAATAGGTCAATCTTCTTTGACATGTACTCGATGAACTACAAGGTTGTTAACTTTGACATTGGAGAACAGAAGAAAAAGATATCACCTGCTGGTAAGAGATTTGCACCAGAACAAGTAGCGAGAGAGTTCACTCAATCACCATCTCGTTTGTTCAGTCATGTCTTGGATGTTGGTACTATCCCTAGAGGTACTACATCAGACGCTCAATTGAAGAACTGGCAGGACGATAAGACAGCATCAAACTATGATGCTGAAAAGAGTATGGTTCAATCGGTGATGAGATACAATCAGTTGTTTGGTATTCAAATCAATGTCACAATTGCATGTGACCTGAGTATCAAAGCTGGTGACTTGATTCACTGTGACTTCCCAGAGATGAAGGGTACGGGCAACAAGGAAACAAATGATGAAAGTGGAGGCATATATATGGTAGCACATGTATGTCACCGTATCACACCAAAGGATTCCTTCAGTAGTCTCTCACTGGTAAGAGATTCGTTCGGTAAAAATACAGGGTTCTCAAGTAAATGATAGAACAGGGATTATTTAAAAAGTATTTTGTAGGTAGAGACGGGTTCTACTGGTGGATAGGTCAGATTGCACCTGAGGCTTCATGGCGAGATAATAAAATAGGAATTCCTGGTGAGACTAACAAGGACACTCCTGGTTTTGGTGAAAGGTATAAAGTCCGTATCATGGGACATCATACTGCTTCACCATCAGAACTGTCTGATGATGAACTGCCTTGGGCAACCGTCATGTATCCTGTCACCGCTGGTGGCGGTACAGGTTCTTCCTCTCAGACTGCTAACCTGAGACAGGGTATGTTCGTCTTTGGTTTCTTCATGGATGGGGAAGACGGACAACAACCAGTCATCATGGGTGTGGTTGGAACTAACAGCTACACAGCTGTGATGTCGCAGGTTCCTGATGCCAAGTTCATTCCGTTCACTGGACTCTCACCACAATACGGTGACAAACCAGCTACCTATGCTTTAAAACCTAGTAGTAAGGAAGGTGAGGTTGCTCCAGTAGTTCCCGAAGCAGACGGTGAGTCAACAGAAAATAGTACTGTTAACAATAGTCCAGAACAACAGTCAACTGAAGGAAAGGATGCTGCTACTGAGACTGCAGCTGAAGAAACGACAGTAGATAATCCAGTTCCCAAACCATCTAAGTGTGAACCTATTCCTTTATCAGGACTACAACTTCAACTGTCCAATATGATTAAAGACATTGAAAAGAAAAGAAAGTCTTTGGATGATGAGAGAGCTAGACTTCTCAAAGGTGTATCAGACGAAGAGGGTAAGATAAAAGAAGACCAAGAAAGAATTAAAACTCTCATCATGCAATCTGTGAAGTGGTTCTTTGATGAGATGCAAGCCTCAGCTGAGCAGAGAATGAACCTGGTCATCAAAGAACTTGAAGGCATTATGAATCCAAATGAGACTCGTGCCGCTTCACCTCTTTTCAACGGAGCCGTTGATAATGTTATCTGTATACTCAAACAGATTTTTGAAGCACTATTTGATTACCTTACAGAATTTGTTAAAGATTTAGTCAATAAACTCATCAATGTTGCTAGATGTTTTGTTGAGAACTTCGTAGCTTCTATTGTCGCACAGGTTGATAATCTTGTAACCCAAGCTATAAACGCTATTGTTGATGCAATAACTGGGGCACTTAACGGAGCATTTGATTTGGCTGACGCTGGTTTGGGCGCTCTCTCATCAGCATTCACACTCATTCAAGACATTCTGTCACTCCTCAGTTGTGAATCTGATGATGGCTGTAAAGAGTATAGATTAGAATCTTGGAATATGTTGACTGGTGGAACTGGTAGTGGTGATTCTTTAGGTGATTTTATAAGTTCAATTGACACTTTCAAAAGTGAATTCACTCAGGTTTATGATTTTACTTTGGGTCTAACCGATGTTTTGGAGAATCAATTCTCGTTTGACCTAGATGGTATTTTTGATGTTCCTGATTGTGACATCGGACCTATTTTGTGTGGTCCTCCTTCTCTTGTATTGTTCGGTGGAACTGGTGCTGGATTTGCAGCCAATCCAGTCATCAGTGAGAGTGGTTCTATCATTGGTGTAGACGTTGTTTCTATTGGTAAGGGATACCAACCCGAGGACAAACCTTATGCAAGAATTGTTGATGCCTGTGGTAATGGGAATGGTGGTGTCCTGATACCAGTTGTTGGTACTAGTTTTGATGACCTTTGGGATTATCTGACTGGAAATAAGAAACCTGACCCTGGAGATGACAATGAGTTAGGTCAAGGGAAGAGAGGTGTGGTGGATTCATTCTGGCAAGACCGACGAGCAGAGTTGGGTGAAACAGATACTGGGGTTCTTGGGATTACAGCAACTGTGGCTCCTGATCCTGGTCTTAATGCTGTATTCACAGGAAGAATTGGTGCAGAAAGATTAAATATAGATTCACTGACTGGTGTCACAACGATTGGTCTTGGGGATACTACACCTGGAAACCTTGGTATTACTACAGTGACCTCAATTGGAGGAGAGAGTTTAGAAGTTCAGATAAACCAAGCAACTCTCGGTATCAAAACTACTTCTCTATTCGCTGGTAATATTCCACAAGACTCTGGTAGATTAAATCTCAGTAGTGTTGATACAATTTCTGGTAGAACACCAGAGGATACATATAATGTATCGGAAAGGGGACAACTTGGTATTACTGATGTCAGTGAAACTGACTCATCACTTAGAAACTTCATCAGTAATATTAGGAATAGAGGTCCCATTACTTCTGATGTGACAGAACCTATTCTTCCTGGGACAACAGATGGTGTTGAAAATACAGGTGTCATCGGAGTTATCATCAAGGATGGTGGTTCTGGATATATGAGAACATCAGATGGTTCCTTGGGTGGTATGAATAGAACTTGGTCAAGAGCTGACCAAACTAATGTAAGAAAACCTGATGGAACTTACCTACTACCAAGTAGTCCTGGTAGTTTCATTAGACTTGAGAAGGGTGATGTTATTGAGATGCCTTCTGGAACTAAGGTCGTTACAGAACCAGATGATAATGGAACAGGTGGTGGTGAGGAAATCATCGGTGGGTCTCCATATGTCATGAAGAACAATGGAAACATCACAGCTCCTTCTGTGGATAGGTTAAGTGATTTGGGTGACTATCCCATGAGTGCTGATGGTAAATATCCAGTCATCATGTATCTTGGTAGTATTATGATCGATGACCCAGGTATATACTATGAGCAGGGTGATGAAATTGTCATTGAACCTTCACATGGAGCCAAAGCTGAACTTACAGTGTCTGATGTGGGTTCTATCAGGTCTATTAAAGTTACTGAACCAGGAGAAGGTTTCAAAGAACTACCAAATGTTTATGTCAAATCAAAGAATGGACTTCGTTCTAATCTCATCCCTCAACTTGGGGTAAATAGAGTGTCTGCAGAAGCTGTCAGAGAACCAGGTGTCGCTGACAAAGTAATTCAAGTTGTTGATACGGTTGGAGGTTACGCCTAATGTCTGATAAGTCAGGAGAAAAGAAAAATCTATACTGTATCAGATACGGTAACGCTGATGGTGAACTCAAGATGGGTCACATCACTGGTGACAATGAGATTACTGCATTTTTGATAAGGAGTGGTTACTTCTACGACCATTACATTGAGTTTGGTGCTACTGGTGATAGGTCTCGTGCTGGAGGAACAATCTGTAAGTCACCTGGTTCTTTCCAAGTAAAGGCAGGTTCTAATTGTGGTGTTGAGGATAATGCTATCTTTATGATGGCTGAGAATGGAGACATTCATCTCTCTGCACCACAAGGTAAGGTTATTATTGACGCCAAAAACATTCTACTTAAAGCCAGTGGTGAGGGTGGTGGTAATGGAAAAATTACAATTGAAGGTAATGAAGCTGTTGAACTAAATGGTCATGGAGATGGTGTATCTATCGATGGTAATGCATCTGTCAAAATCAAATCTGAAAAAGAAGTTGACATCATCGGTGGGGCTCTCACCAATATCTACGGTGGTAGTATAGATATGGCTGATGGTAATGGTACATCGGTAGCTGGTAAACCAAGTAAAACAGGAATCAAAGCAGCATCAGCTGTTGGAAATTTGATAGATACTTTTACCGCTGGTTTGGGTGGAGCTATCTTATCAGGTATCACTGGTATCGGTGACCTCGAATCACAAATGAAATCTGGAACTTTTAGTGGATTCTTAGGATTATGAACGAAATTTATCACGGTATTCTCAAACACAGTAAGGAGATTGTTCTCCCAGAAGAGTGGACAGAATTAGTAAAACCGAATACAATTACAATTACTCTAACACCAATTGGTTCTCATCAGAACATCATTGTGAAGGGTATTCAGGGTAATAAAATTATCCTTCAATCGAATTCAGGGATGCCGATTGAATGTTACTACCATGTCGTTGGTGAGAAAATCGACACAAAAGAGGAGTCATGAAGCTAGGGGATACCTTTATTGGTAAAAGATTGATAGTTGGTGACCCAACTATTCCTGGTGGTCCTGTCGGACTTGGTAGAGGTCCAACGGAACTGAGAGGTGGTGCCTATGTTGAGGCACCAATGATTGTTGGTGACGACACTAAGTTTCCACTTCCTGAAGCTACCATGATGGTTGGTAGGTGTACCAATCTTGATGCTGCAGCTCTCATTCCTGGTCTCTTCAGAATAAGAAACCTTATCCCTGGAACTGAGACACCACAAGACGTTGTCATTGGTGACCCATCAGGACCAGTTGGTGTAACTATATTCTGTGGTATATCTTTCTTCACAGTTGAAGCCGCGGCTCTTAACTTAGTTACTATTAAGAAAACTGAAGTGGAAGCTGTCGCTGATGAAGTTGCAGCCATTAAGAGTGATGTCTCTGTTAAAGTTGATGCTGGAGCGAAGACCGAACTTGGTGTTGATGCAAACCTGTCACTAGCCATTAACCAGGCTCCTGTGGCATCACCATCAGTGATAGAAACTTTCCTTGACTTTTTTACTCCCAAGGGAAACTCACTGAACAATACGACCGCAATCGCTGTCAGTAAGAAACCATTTGATATTCTTCACCCCACCAAAGAGGGACATCGACTGAGATATGTTTCTCTTGAGGGACCATCAGCTGAGGTATATGTCAGAGGTAAGTTGAAGGGTACTAATACAATCGAACTCCCTGACTATTGGAAAGGTCTTGTAGACCCAGAGAGTATTACAGTACAACTGACACCCATTGGATGTCGTCAGAGTCTGTATTATGAAGAGGTAGAGTGGTGTAGTACCATTAAAGTGGTTAATGCTGACTGTGGACCCGTCTGGTGTTCTTACACAGTGTTTGCTGAGAGGAAGGATACCAGTAAGAATGTCCCAGAATACAAGGGCTTGACACCTCTAGACTATCCAGGTGATAATGATGAATATAGATTGTGATGTGAATGGGAAAGGTACATGAAGTATTTCCCTTGATAGTCTATCAGGGGAATGTTGGTGGTCATGATGACTTTAAGAAGAACTTAGAAGACATAAAGAAATATTGGTTCAATGGATATAAGTATGAATCCCCCGAAGGTTCAGAACGTATCTTTCTACATCGTAACGAAAAATATATTGATTTCTTTTCTATTCACATCAGGAAAGTCTTTGATGAATATTTTAATTCTCTCAACATTGACTATAACAAACTCTCCTATCACATCTGTAAGTCATGGGTAGTGTATCACAAGGATGACACTACACCACCTATGGCACCACATAAACACAATGAAGCCAACATCAGTTTTGTTTATTACCTGAACACTGATGAGACTTCAGATAAGTTTGTAGTCACACAACACCCAGACAAGAATGTCAATCAAGTATGTCAGGGTTTCTTTGATGTTGCTGATGAGTTGAATCTAATGACTGGATTTAACAGATATAATTGTAACATGTATACAATCACCCCAAAGGAGGGAACATGTATTGTCATGCCATCGGAGACCTATCATCAGACAATCAAGAACCAACCTAGAGTCAATGAAAGAGTGGCGATTGCTGGAGATGTCAGAGTGACACTAAAACCAGAACACTTCAGACATCATCAGGGTTGTACTCATCCTTCTCAGTGGTTGGAGATATGACTTACTATAAAGATGGAGTTAAAATAGTTCGTGACCATAGGTTACCCAAACTTATCAAACATTCTGAGATATGTTATCCACCACCCAATCCAGACTTCATTGATGATGCTGATGTCACATATCCAGGTATTGTGATTGAGTATCCAAACGGATATCTAATTGAAGATGGGGTTCATAGGATAGCTAAGTTGCAGAGAGAAGGGGTCTATGAATCCTTGTTCTATGTTGTGAGTAGATTGGAATATAAAAAAGGAATAGTTGCCATGAGTTATAATAATGAATGGATAACTTTAGGGTTGTGGAACATTGGTTCTTTAACTCCAAGAACACACGATAAATAACCAAAAGAGTTATTATTGTAGAGGAAATGACATATAGTGACGACATGGTACAGAACGTATCAACTATTGTTAATGATGCTCCGATTATACAAGATGAAGCGAAAAGTAAAATATCTACTTTAGACACGGCTAAGATTCCTTTTCAACGGGCTGCCACAAATTTAGATAGGAATCTTCATAACCAGATAACTGAGGTTAATGATACCATCTATGCCACCAAAGCTGCATATGATGAGAGAATTGATGTTCAGGGGTGTAGAACTGATTTATTTTGGAGATTGACTGGTATCACTAGTACCACACAAACAGTTGGTGGTGGTGCTGGTGGTCGTGGTCCAGATATGTACCACTTTACTTGCACTAAGTTGGGTGCCAGCTATTCAAAGGCAGCTATGACTGGTGTTACTACTGGAACATCAGCGGCTGCAACCGCTGCTGGATTAACAACTAATACTGTTACCTATTACAATGGATCTTCATATACTAATTTTAATTTAGAACCTGAAGGTGAGGGAGATGTCCTCAACGGTGTTGGTTCTGGTCTTGATGCGTATTATGCACCAGACAATCTTCATGGTTTGAAACTTTATGATGAACCATATGCTAAGGATACACTGGATACTTTTCGTGGTGTTGGAGTCGGTACGATTGGTATTGGTGGTGGGGGTGTGAATATTTTCACACAAATTGGTCTTGAGAGTTTTACTTACCCACAGAATGCACCAATATCTTTCACTCAAGCAGTAGATGATCCTGTAGGTGGTGGAAATCAATCAAGTTGGATGGAAGATTACTTTAATGAAGTTCATGCAAGCTATCAAACTACATCAAAGCTCACAATGGTTCCTACTGGAGGACACGCAGCATTTCTGACTAATGTTGACCTTCAGACAGAAATTCAAACTGATCTTGGTTCAAGTGCTGGTTCTGGCACTATTACAAATACACAACTAACTATTGTCCCCACAGATGGTGAAACTCATTCTATAGGTTCTACATCATATCCAGTTATGGGTAAATTGTATGTTCCTACGGGTCTATCACCAAGTTCAATTGATGTCGTAGTTGTATTCCATGGAACTGTTGATGAAAGTTCTTCTGATACCATTCAAGATGCATCAAATACTGCACTCACTCAATTCCTTGATCAAAGTAATCTGAATATAAGAGATAAGATTATCTTCTCTGCTGCATATCCTCAGGATCATATTTCTAATACAAGACAGTATAACCTAGCTGGCGTTGGCACAGAGACACCAACATTCTTGATGGGAGACAACCTACCTTATGTGAGAGCAGCAATTGGGTGGGTTAAGAATTCTTTGAATTCTTATATGTCAGCAAATAGTATCTCTAAAACCATTGGAGATGTTTATCTGTTTGGACATTCTCAAGGTGGAGCTCTTGTCACCAAGGTTAATACTTTAGATACTGGTATTACTAGGGTTATTGCAAATGCTCCTGGTCCTATTCAGTTTGACCAAACTTGTACAAGTGGCGGTGGATCCTCCTCTACATCTTGTCAAAAGATTGTTGCAATTTATGGTCCTACTGGTTGGGTTGGTTCCTCAACCGCTAACAATCCCATGACTATTTTGAAACCAGCTACTGATATAGACATTAAAGTTGGTCAACTTATGACTCCTAGTGTTGGTGGATACTTTGCTTCTAATAGTGTGACTGTAGTTGGAGTCGGAACTACCAATGCAGATCTATCTCCTTACCCATTTACAGGTATTGCTACAACAAAACCACAAGTTGTCCCTCTCATTACTCTTGATCAACTTCCTGTTCAGGCTATTACTGCTCCTCTCACCACTGGTGAATATGTTGACATGTTGTTCTCACAGGATCCAAACACCATTTCAGATTCACTTGCTGTCAAACAGACTGACAACCCGTATGTAGATCAATCTATTGAGATCATGTCATATAATCGAGCTGGTGCTGGTGTGTCAATTAAATATGACAATAGTGGTATCAGTAGTGGAACAAGATCTTGGAATAAGTTTTTAGACGGGATGCCTGATCCAGATACTGAGGACCCAGAGGACGATTCAACGATTAGTGAACCATCTCTTGGAGCTGATAAAATTTATTATAGAATTGGATTTCCAGATAAACCAATCCTTTATCCAGGTGGTGGTGATGCATCAGAGGGTGACACTCTAAGTGTCTCTGAGACTTCTCTTCCAATTGCAAATCTATATCAATCTCTTCCATCATGTGATAATACTGCGTTAAATGCAGCAATTTCAGCTAGAGACACAGCCGAATCCAATCTCAATTCTGATTCAGATTTTACTAATAAAATTATCACTAGTAATGAAATTAAGAGAAAAATGAATGAAGAATTTAATCTAAGAATTTGGGCATATAGGATGCAAATTGGCACATCTCAAGATGCACAAGCTGATTTCAATAGTTTTGATGCCTTGATTACAAATTCTGATTATGCTGAAATTATGAACGAGGGGTCCTTAGAGGACTTTGCATGACGGTTGGTGAACTGACACACCCCCTCTTGACGAGGATACCTAGATACCCTATTATAAGAAAGTCCAAGACAGACCACCCATGAGTTCCCAGTACGATCCCTCTGACTACGCCATCGACAACGAAGGTGACGAGTATCTGACCCGTGTCGTCGTTGATACCTGTTCCCGTACCTTCTACATGTACTCTAACGAGGGTGACACCAAGGAGATCCCTGTCGATACCGCTGATCAGTTCATGGACGTATTGGAGATCGTTCGTGGGGTGTGTGATCCTGACATCGTACACTACTCTGACCCAGTGGTCGTGGACTGACCCTGTATATTATTTCGACTTTTGATTACAAAAAGGTCCAATAAAAAATCTGGGGTATTTTTGACCCCCTTTACTTTTTTATGATTACCTATTCACCCTCTTTTTACAACGAAATCCTGGAGTGTTACGAGTATGAGACCAGAAACCCGACAATCTATGGAAATGTTATTTTGTGCGAAATGGAATGTTCCCAGGGCAGCAAGAAACGCAGGTCTGACGGACAAAGAGATGAAAATCACATTTAACGAATATTGTCGTTTGAATCCTTCTACCTATGAGCTTTCTTAAGTATAAAAAAGCTAAAATTCCCATTGATCAACTAGATCAGATAATTGAATATATTGATAATCTTGATTTGAAGTGGGAAGATAGTGGATTTGGTGAAAATACATTCGACAAGAATTATAGATTTTCACAACATGTTTGGGTAAAAGATGAATTTGTCAAGAAATTTGTTGGAACTCAATTTGAAAGTGCTAATTCTGACCCAGAATGGTGGTTTGATTTGAATGGACTTGAAGACATACAATATACCAAATATGATGGAACAGGTGGACATTATAATTGGCACAATGATGAAGTGATTGATTCTGAATCTAGAGTATGTCGTAAACTTTCAACGACAATCATGCTCAGTAATTCCGATGAGTATGAGGGAGGAGAGTTTCAATTTCGATCTCTTGGTAGGGGTGATATAGAATATGAGACCATTACACTTGAAAAAGGTGATTTCCTTATGTTTCCTTCACTGTTGAACCATCGTGTTAAACCCGTATTGAAAGGAACTAGGAAAGTATTAGTATCATGGGCATGGGGTCCATTGTTTAGATGACGAAGAGTCATTTCTTGGGAATGTGGCGGAATCGGTAGACGCACCAGACTTAAAATCTGTTGACCTTTGGTCGTGGGGGTTCAAGTCCCCCCATTCCTATGCATTGATAAATAAGTCATAATAGATATAGTGTGCGAAGAAGATGCCATTATCGAGACTTGATAACT
>Ga0209645_1000523_pt1 | contig 19662 bp, 30 predicted proteins | sample ETNvirenome_6_30_FD_184070 | JGI IMG/M metagenome (GOLD analysis project Ga0209645, IMG submission 184070) | Marine viral communities from the Pacific Ocean - ETNP_6_30 (SPAdes) (version 2) | ecosystem: Environmental > Aquatic > Marine > Oceanic | place: Pacific Ocean | collected 2013-06-19
ATTGGTCATTGATTGCACTATAGTTTTTCTCCCACGCTATTGTTTTGGGGAACTCTGAGGTAAGTTCTACTGAGATACCATTCTTTTTCATTATATAGTGTAGACCGGCGGCTTGGGTTGACTTCCCTATACCAGGTCCACCGAAAAAGTTTATAATTTTTGTTTTTTTCATATTACTGTTTCTATTTCTTTTACTCTAACCCTACCTTCGAATGATTTTGTTATTGTTAAGGGAACTATAACCTTTGGTTTATATTTTGTTAAAAACTTACCTGCTGTTTTTAATGTATACCCACTATCACACACATCATCCACAAGTAATATACTTTTATCTTTAATATCTTCACAGTTTATACAACCAAAAACTATTTTTTGTTTTTCTTTTTCGAACCTTTGGTATTTTTGAGGTATGCAAAATTTTCTCCTGGTCACACCGCAAACTTTAGTTAAATCTTTTTTAAGGGGAATATTAAGTATATTTGATAACTCTTGTGCAAAGTTTTTTACCTTATTACCTGACTGGGTTGGTGGGATAAACATTATGTAATCAAATTGTGTTGTGATAAATTTTTTTATATTTTCTATAGTAATCTCTATTAGCTCTGTGGGAAAGTCTGTATGTGTTTTATATTTACAACTTTGTACTATTTCACCTATTTTTGTAAGACCTTTGGGTGTATCATAAAAATCTATGGTGTATCCATCCACAAGTTTGGTTTCGTCCTGTGAATCATTTTCATTACTTAGTAATAATTTATACATTTAAGTTTATTATTGGATTTTTAATTCTATCTTTAAAAATATAACCATAATATGGGTTTTAGTCAATTTATTAAATACCTATCCATTATGGTTGATATGTTAAATAATGTCCTTATTATTAATTAAAATGAAATACTATGTTTGATACCTTCGTTAATCCAGAACCTCTAGAAAATGAAAAACCTTTAGTTTATGATTGTTTTAATTTCTTTAATGAATTTGATTTATTAGAGATTAGACTTAATGAACTTGATGGGGTAGTAGATTATTTTGTTCTATGTGAATCTAATGTCACACACAACGGCATACCTAAACCTATGTACTTTAAAGAAAACGAAAAACGTTTTTCTAAGTTTAAAGATAAAATTATTTATCTCCCTATGATTGTACCTGAAGGTAGTAATGTGGACCACCCACAAAAAAGTTTTGTGATAAACGCTTTGAGGGACTGTAAAGATTCTGACATTATAATTTATTCTGATTTGGATGAAATTCCTAAGGCTTCTAAATTTGATGAGGCTATTTCCAAATTACCGGAACATAATTTAGTTTGTTTTGCTGGTATGAATTGTATGTATCGTTTAAATGGAATAAAATATAATGGTGACGAACTAGATATTTGGTACGGTTCTGTCATGTATACTTACGGTTGGATTAAGAGTAGACAAATATGGTCTGTGAGAAAAACTAGAATAGAAACCGCTTACATACTAGAAGACGCTGGATGGCATTTTAGTAGTATTGGAGATTTAGAACACATCTTAACTAAATTTAGGTACTGGGGACACGCATATGATTTAGGTATGACTTTTAACGCTTCCTCTGACCCTAAAGCTTTATTACAAGATTACATAGAAAAGGGTATAGATTGTTTTAAAACTACTAGAAGAGTATCTTATGAAGGTTTAGACGTTTTACCTAAATATATTCAAAAAAATAAAGAGAAATTTTCTTATATGATAAAATAAATAAAATAAAAATAAATTAACATGTTAATATCTGATTCAAAAGAATTTATATTCTTTCACTTATACAAAACGGCAGGAACATCTTTGACACACCTCCTACAGCCCTACACAACACCTCATGCGAGTAAACACCCAAAAGTAGTTGATTATCTTAAAAATGGTGGACGAGAGACTTATGAAAAGTATTTTACCTTTGGTTTCGTAAGAAATCCTTGGGACTGGCAAGTTTCTTTGTACCATTATATGTTGATGGATACACAACACTTTCAACATAAATTAGTTTCTTCATTCAAAACCTATGAAGAATATTTAGACTGGAGAGTTCATGAAGATTGTAAACCACAATATACTTTTTTTAGTGAAAATGCTGATGAAGAATCTCCTTTAACTTTGGATTTCGTTGGTAGGTTTGAGAAATTAAGTGAGGATGTAGATTTTTTAAAATCTAAGTTAGGTATAGTCGGTGATTTACCTCATTTTGTAAAGTCTAATCATGCACCTTATAAAGAATATTATAATGAAACCACACAAAAAATGATAGCTGATGCATATCATAAAGATGTTAGTTATTTTAACTATACTTTCTAAATGTTAAATGCTAATGAAGAAAATATTAACATTGGTAATCACATTCAAAGTGGTAAACCTTTATCTGTCATAAGATTAAGGTCTGAAACTAATACATTATATTACCATTTAAATAAAAATTATCCTAATTCTTATCCTGATTTTTTAGAGAATAATGGTGGATTATACCCTTTAAATAAAAATGTTATAGAATATTATAACAAAACTATTGTGGAGGGTTTAGAAAAATGTGATTATTCTGTTTATTGGGATATACATCAGAAACAGTATGAAGATTTTCAAAAGTTTTGGGATATTAATTTAATCCACAACAGAGCTGTTGAACCTTTTTACTTTGATAGCCCTTGGAGTCAGTTTCTTAAAAACAAAAAAGTGTTGGTTGTCCATCCTTTTGTTGAGACCATAAAATCTCAGTACGAAAAAAGAGATTTATTATTTGAAAACCCCTTAATTTTGCCTGAGTTTAATTTAATCCCCTTTAAATCTATACAAACTAGTGGTGGTGGTGAAAAACCTTATCCTACTTGGGTAGATTCTTTAAATAAAATGACTGATAAAATTAAATCTATTGATTTTGATATAGCTCTTATTGGTTGTGGGTGTTATGATATACCTATTTGTTCATTTATTAAGGATTTAGGTAAACAAGCTATAATAGTTGGTGGTGGTTTACAAATTTTATTTGGGGTGAAGGGTAGACGTTGGGATAATCATGGTGTTATTTCTAAACTATATAATGATTACTGGGTTAGACCTTCTTCAGAAGAAAAACCTTCTCAGTTTGATAACGTTGAAAAAGGGTGTTATTGGTAATATGGTAAGTGTAGAGTTAAGAGGTAGGCTTGGTAATCAATTATTTCAATATTCAATTTGTAGAATATTAGCTGATAAATTAAATTGTGATTTTTCTATACCACCTGAGTGGTTAGGTAAGACTTTATTTGAAACTAGTATGGGAAAAAGTCCTTATGTTAGGTCTTCTGTTGTGTTTGATGAAAAAATTAATAAGTTTAATCCTGAGGTTTTCAATATTAAACCAGATACTCATTTATTTGGTTTTTGGCAAAGTGAAAAGTATTTTGTGGGTTACGAAAATCAAATTAGAGAATGGTTAAAATTAGAAAAACCAGATTCGGAATATATCAAGAATGAGTATTGTACTATACATTTTAGAGCACAAGATGGTTATTTGAGGGAAAATTGGGTTTTACCACCAGAATATTTTGAGTCAGCTAAAAATTATTTTAGAAATAATGTAAATAAAGATATTAAATTTGTGATTGTGACTGACAATCCACAATTATCTAAAAGATATTTTCCACAAGATATAATAATAAGTAACGACATGAAAAAAGATTTAAGTATTTTAACCCACTCTAAGAATAAAATAATAAGTAATTCGTCTTTTTCTTGGTGGGCAGCCTGGTTAGGTTTACCACATTCTAATTTGGTAGTGGCACCTAACAGATGGATTAATTACAATAACACTAAAAGTCTAGAGAACACTTTCTATCCACACGACATAAAAACTTCTAACTTTATATACGTATGATAGAAAAATATTTTATAAGACAAAAATTTGGTTTTAATATTGGTAATTTCATTATGTGTACACCGGTAATAAAAGCCTTATCTATCCATTTCAATCAAAAAATAAAAGTTTCTTTTGAGGACCCGGTAACAGCAAAACTTTTTGATAATTGTGATTTTATAGAATCTATTAAAGTAGATAGGGAATGTGAGTGTGATGGTATTACCAAAAATGTAGAGTGTGTTGTTAATAGAGTTGATAGTGGTAAATCTGAAAAGTTAACTATGTTATTTTCTTCAGCAACTGGTAGTTTAAACAAACCAGAATGGTTAGATAAATGGCAATTAGTAGAAAGTTTTTTTAAATTAGATTTAGGTCCACACCTTAACACTTATGTAGATTTATACCCATTACCACCTATGTTAAATGATAATAACTATTGTGTTATTTTAAGGGGGTGTGCGGGACCTGTAAATTCATTAAGTTTACCATCTAAAGACCCTGGAGATTCCATCTATAAATCTATTTTGAATAAATTAAATAATAAAATAAAAATAGTATTTGTTGGTAATCATGTAGATAATGAAAGATTTATAAAAAGAATGGGTCAGTGGGTTAACAACAAAGTAGTAATACTTGATTCTATTAAGGATACCTTAGCAGCCATAAATAATTCTAGATTTGTAATTAGTAATGATACTGGTTTTTATCATGCTGCAGGAGCTATGAGTAAAGACTCTTTCATTATTTGGAAGGACACTTCTTTAGTTAAGAATCAAGCTCCACATAAAAATTGTTTTTTTTCAAGGAAAGGTAACTGGGAAGTTGATTTTAATAAATGGATAGAAAATAAAATATGATAAAAGTAAAGTTAATATACGAAGACAAAAGAAAAGATGAGAGAGATGTTTTCTTTTTAAGTGGCATAAGAAAGTCCACGAATTTGATAACTGTAGTTGAAAGTGAAGAAGACGCTGATTTTGTTTTTTGTCACCGAGGAAATCCTAAAAATGAGTGGAGACCACCACAATTAAAAAACCAAAAAAAATTAGTTATAGTAGATTACAGTGACCCAAGTGGTAACGTAAATTTTAATGACTATGGGTTTTATTTTAAACGTTCAGTGGTTAACAGAACAGATGTTTCTAATTCTTTAATTTCTAAAATGGGAGAAGATAATTTTTTTGCTTTACCTTTTTCTATAAAATATATAAATGACAAAGACGTACACGATGTCCTTAACTTAGGTGTCACCGAAAAACCAATAGATGTTTCTTGTTTTTTTAGACCAAATCAAAGTGGTATGAGAGCTACAATATCTAAAAAAGTTCAAGAATATTGTAGGAAGAATAATTTAAATTGTCACATAGGAGTGAGTGGGAATGGTCATGAAAGTTATAATGGTAGAGAAAATTTTATCCAAGGTTATTATGACATCATGAATAAAAGTAAAATTATTGTAAATTGTAACCCTAATAACTGGGAGGGTGATTGGAGGCTTTATGAATCTTTAAGTGTGGGTTCTTGTGTTTTTGTTGATAAAATGTTAATACCCATGGAAAATCCTTTGGAGGATGGGGTACACATTGTGAATTATAATATTAATAATTTGGAGAATAAGTTAGAGACTTATTTAAAAGATTTTTCACTTCGTAACAAAATGAGTATAATTTCTAAAAAGTACGTTTATGACTATCACACCCCTGAAAATAGAATTAAATATATATTAAATAAAATCACAAAATGAGAGAAAACGTTTACCTTACTTTAGCAATGAAAAGGAGTGGGCATCACGCCTTTATAAATTGGGTGTGTCAACAAAATGGTAATATCACCCATTACAATAATGTGGTAGGTGGTTGGGAAAATAATAATTTATCCATACATTCTTTCCCTAAAAAAACTTATGGGGGTGGTGAAGATATTTGTGTTAATATAGAAGATTTTGATGTGGATGATTTTGATAAATTTAATTTTTCTAACTTTAATTTAATTAAGAATAGTAAAAACTTTTATAAGATAGTTTTTGTGAGGGATTTTAAAAACTGGTTATCTAGTTGTTTAAAACGTAGAGAATTTAGTGGAGTTTATAGAGATGTTTATGAAGGATTAAATAAGGATTACATCAATGACAGAAAGGATAACAAAATTTCTCGTATAAAATTGTGGGAAAAACATATTAATTTATTCACACATAACCCTCATGACTTTATTTTAGTTTCTTTCCCTAAATGGGTAAAAGATAAAGAATATAGAAAAGAAATAGCTAGTAGATTAAATCTCAAATTTACCGATAAAGGTTTTGAGGAAATTTCTTCTTTTGGTAAGGGTAGTAGTTTTGATGGTACTTCTATTAGTGATATCACTAAACTTGACGTGTTAGGTAGATATAAATTATACGAAAAAGATGAAGAATTTATTAATTTATTAAAAATACATAAACTTATAAATGACAAATCAGAAAAGTATTTGTGATGACAAATAAATTTATAGGAAAAAATATATTAATTTTAGCGTGTAGTCGTTCTGGACATCATGCAATAATAAATTGGTTAACTAACCAGTGTAAAGGTCATATCAAATATTATAATAACTGTGAAAAAGGGTGGGATGAAGGTATGTTTAAACCTAACAAAAAAAGGGTTGAGAGTTTTGGTGTTACTTCTGATGATTTTATAACCAATTTGTACACTATTGAAGATTTTAATATGGAGTATTGTAAAAAATATGATTTTTTTAACTTTACCTCTCTTCCACAATATGAAATAGATTTAGTTATAATAATTAACAGAGATTTTAGAAATTGGGTTTCGAGTAGAATAGTGGGTGGTGGTGAAGGTTTAAATAATTTAATTTCTACAAACAATGGTGAGACTCCCGCAGTTAAAAAATGGGCTATGTTAGTAAAAGAATCTTTAGGTGAGACTAATTTGTTAAAAGGTAATTCTTATAGTATAAATTTTAATGATTGGTACAGTTCTGATGAATATAGAAAACAAATCTGTTTAGATTTAGGTTTAGAGTTTAGTGATAAGGGTTTTAGAGAAGTAAGTCATGCTGGAGGTGGTAGTAGTTTTAGTGGTGTAGAAATTTTAGATTCACAAAATTTAGATGTTTTAAATAGATATAAAAAATTAGAAAATGATGAAAGATATAATAAAGTTTTATATTGGGCATCAAAAGAAATAATGGAATTAGATAAAAAATATTTTAAAAAAGAATGGAAGAAAGAAAAACAGAGGGTATAAGTGTTGGGATTTTAGCTTTTAATAATCTACCTTTACTTAAGTGGACTTGTTCATCTTTGTGGAAGAACACACAGGTACCCTTAGAAATAATGATTTTTGATAATGGTTCTGATGAAGGAACTAAAGAATGGTGTAAAGAACAATTAAATAACCCCGATAAAGATTTTTGGTATGAAGGTAATGGTACAAATCAATCCATAAGTAAAGGATTTAATACAATGGTTAGAAATGCAAAGTATGATTATGTTTTTTTATCAGATGATGACATTTATTTTATGCCTAATTGGGACAGTATAATAAATGAAATGGGTGAAGTGGGTAGTTGGAGAATACCTATGATGATTGAGTCAAATAGACCTAGTAGAGCGATTGTTGGTGACTACGGTAATTCTCCAGGAAATTTTAGAGAAGAACAATTAATTAGAGATTACAAAGATAAAGTGTGGCCAGAAAGAAGACGTGGTTCTTTTTTACCTTGTATTTTACGTAAAGATGACTTTGAGAACATAGGTGGGTATAATGAGGATTTTTTTGTGGGTGAAGCGGATTTTTTATGGAGAGCTTTTAACTATTACAAATCTTTAGGTAAAGAAATGTTATCACACCCAACTTCATACATATATCATTTAAGAAATGGTGGTGGTTTAGCTAAACCAAGACCTTCTTTTTGGCAAACTGAAGTAAATAAAATGAAAGACTACATGGAAAAGACTTATGGTCATGGTTGGTGGGATTATGATAAATTGATGGGCCATTATGAAGTTACAGATGGGAAAAGATTTTCAAAAGAAAATGAATAAAGGATTTGACATAATAATTTGTACTTGGAATAATTTTGACTATTTGAAATTATTAATTAGGAGTATAAGAGAGAACAGTTCTTTACCTCACACGATTATAGTTCATGTCAATGAATCTAATTCGTCAATATTAAGTTGGTTAAATAAAGAAAAAATAACTTATACTCATAATTCAACAAACATAGGTCTTTGTAAAGGCACTAATTTAGCAGTTAAAAAAGCGGAGAAAGATTGGTTATGTTTTTTTGATGATGACATGTACGCACTTCCAGGTTGGGACATTAATTTAGTAAATTACCACAAAGATAACAATTTAGATACCTATGTTTGGTTGGGTTCATTTATGATTGAACCTGGAGGTACAAGTTTAAATTCTGTAATCTCAAAAAATTATGGTAAAAACATTAATGAATTTAAAGAGAGTAGTTTATTAAGTGACTATAAATCTTTCTCACACAATCTAAAAAATATATCATGTAATAGTACTTGTCCCCTTTTACTTAATAGAGAATTATTCTTATCTTTAAAGGGTTATGATGAGGATTTTGACCCTGGTATTGGTGCTGAATTAGGTTTGGTAAAAAGATTCTGGGATGCAGGTGTCAGAAAATACATAGCTGTCAAAGATAGTCTAGTTTACCATTTTGGTTCTCGCAGTACTTCAAGAGTGAGAGATGGTCAAGAAGGTGTAAAAAGGGATAAACTTTTTAAACATAAATATGGAATCACAAGAGAAGATTTTATAAATAAAGAATTAAAAAAAGGAAATAAAATACAATTATGAAGAAGAAATTTTTAGACTTAGGTAAACAACCAATAGCAAATGGTTTTTTATATAAAGACCAAATACAAAATGAATATTTTTTTAACTTAGGTGTTGCGTTTGATGAAGAGACTAAGTTGGTTACTCAAACAGAATATGTAGACCCACCACTCATGTTTAATGATGATTATGTCTATAGGGGTTCGATGTCTCAAACGATGAGAGAACATTTTAAAAAATTAAGTAATTTGTTATGGAAGAATGACAATCCTATGCCTAAAGTGCTTGAAATTGGTAGTAACGATGGTGTGTTTCTTAAACATTGGCCTACAGATTCTACTGTTGCGGTAGAACCATGTGGTAATTTTGCAAAAGAAACTAGAGAGTTAGGTTATAAAACATATTCGGAATTTTGGGATACTGCATTGGCAAAAGAAATAAAATTAACTGATGGGGAAAGAGATATTATATTTGCGGCTAATTGTATTTGTCATATTCCAGATTTAGATGAAACTTTTAAAGGGATAAATTTATTACTAAAAGACGAAGGAGTTTTTATCTTTGAGGACCCTTCTTTAGCTGAAGTAATAAATAATAATTCCTACGACCAAATATATGATGAACATCCACATGTTTTCTCTGTTATAGCTTTAGACAATCTGTTAAATAGAAATGGATTAGAGATTGTTAAAGTAGAAAATTTAAGTGTACATGGGGGTTCGAATAGGATATATGCTATGAAAAAAGGGGTTGGTTATGTAGAAGAATCAGTAGAACAAAATAAAACCTACGAAAGAATTTTAGGGTTAGACAAATTAGAAACTTTTGTTAGATTTGCTGAAAAAGTAAACCAATCTAAATCTGACTTACTCAGATTGTTAAAAAAATGTAAACAAGAAGGTAAAAAAGTTATTTCTTATGGTGCTAGCTCTAAATCAACCACTATCTTTAATTACTGTGGCATCGGACCTGATTTAATATCTTACATTACTGATACTACACCAGAAAAACAGGGAAAATTATCCCCTGGAATGCATATACCGGTAATGAGTCCAGAACAAGGTTTTAATGAGACTGTTGATTATGCGTATTTAGGGGCTTGGAATTTTATCCAAGAAATAAAAAATAAAGAAAAAGATTTTGTCAATGGTGGTGGTAAATTTATTTCTCATGTACCTTTGGTAAAATTTGTATAAATTAAATCTATGAATTATACTTTTAAATCAATACATTATAATGAAGATGACCGTGCACAACGTTATCTAGATGTTTTTGAGGACTTAGGTCCGGGTCAAATTAATGTTTCATATGTTAATTCCACTAAACATGTAGTTGCTTGGCATAAACATAACATTCAAACCGATTATTGGGTATGTGTGAAAGGTTCTTTTAAGGTTGGGTTGGCCACAGAAACTGATGGTGCTCAGTTTGAGTACTTGTCCGATAGAAATCCCAGAGTTTTAAAAATACCACCTGGAATATACCACGGTTACAAAGCTCTAGAACCTGGCTCTATTTTAATGTATTATTTAACAGAAAAATATAACCCTGAAGATGAACTAAGAGCTGTACCAGGACAGTTTGGTGAAGTTTGGGATACAGAAAATAAATAAAAAATATGAGAACAACTTTAGATGATGTATTAATAATAAATTTAAGGTCTTTTGAGGATAGTAAAGGGAGTCTGATACCAATTGAGTCTGAATTAGATTGTCTGATAGACATAAAAAGAATTTTTTATGTTTACAACGTACCTAGTGGGGAGACTCGGGGTAAACACTCCCATAAAAAAACAATTCAAGTTTTAATTTGTATAAAGGGTAGTTGTGTAGTTAAATGTGATGATGGTATGGAAAGTAAAACTTTTACCCTCAATGACCCATCTCAAGCTTTATATGTTCCAGAAGGTATATGGGCTGAAGAAACTTATGAGACTTCAGATACTCTACTCATGGTTTTATGTAATACCAAATATGAAAAAGAAGATTACATATTTGATTATGAAGAATTTAAACACAGTAAAAAATAAATGGATACAATTTTAGTTACAGGTGGATTAGGTCACATAGGGTCTGAGTTGATTAGAACTCTTTCGAAAAAATACAAAGTAATTGTGGTGGACAATCTTTTAACACAAAGATATTGTTCTTTATTTGATTTAACCAATCCAATTAGTTTTTTAGATAAATGTATTAGTGAAATCACATCACAAGATTTACAAAAAGTAGATGTGGTTATTCATCTCGCAGCTATAACTAATGCGGCGGGTAGTTTTAATAATAAAGAACAAACTGAAAATATTAATTTAGATTTGACTAGTAACTTTATTGAACAGTGTGACAAAGCGGGTTGTAAATTTATTTTTCCATCCTCAACTAGTGTATATGGTACTGCAGCTAAGATAGTATATGAAGATGACCCTTCTTTTCTTAACCCTCAAAGTCCTTACGCTGAAACTAAAATTGGGATAGAGAATAAATTAAAGAGTTATAAAAGTGGTTACATGGTATTAAGATTTGGTACTATTTTTGGTTCTAGTGTGGGGATGAGATTCCATACCGCTATTAATAAGTTTTGTTATCAAGTATCATTAGGTCAATCTTTAACCATATGGAAGGAAAACTTTAATCAGTATCGTCCTTATTTGGGTTTAACTGACGCTATAAGTAGTATTTTATTTCTCTTGAAGAGTGGTGTGTGGGGAGAAACTTACAATGTTTTGACTCAGAATTATAAATTATCCGAAATATTAGATATTATAAAACAAATCACACCAATACAAAAAATTAACTGGGTAGATACCCCTCTTTTAAATCAATATTCTTACAAAGTAAGTAACAAAAAAATTAAGTCCTTAGGTTGGTTGGAGAATGATAAGATAGAAAACTCCATAAAAAATACATTAAGAAAACTTCAAAATCTAAACTTATGAGTATATCAATAAGTGCTTCTAAGTATGTTGGGTATGAACTTTTAAAATTTATTATTTCAACTAGGCACCCAATTAAATTTGTTACTACCAGCCCTTTTGATTTTTATGCTCATAAAATTATAGATATTTGTAAGAAAAATAACATACCTTGTTATCCTGATTTGGATATTAATGGTGATGAATTTATAGAGTTACTGACTACTTCTGAGGTAGATTTTCATTTTATGTTGTGGTTTCCTACTATAGTTAAAAAACCTTCACTAGAAAGTGTGAATGAGGGTTTTGTAAACTTACACCCTAGTATTTTACCACATAACAGGGGGATGCATCCATGGTATTGGTCTATTGTAGATGAAACTCCCGCTGGAGTAACTATTCATTTTATAGATGAGAATATAGATGAAGGTGATATTATTACTCAGAAAGAGGTTTTAATCAAACCTAACGACACAGGAGAGTCTTTGTATACTAAGTTGTTAGAAACAACCATTAACTTGTTTAAAGATAAATTTTATTACATATTAAATAGAGAATATCTACCTTTTGAGGTACCTAAAATTGAGGGTTCTTTTCATTTCGCTAAAGAGTTAGACCCTCACACAAAAATAGATTTAAATAAAAAATATAAAGCAAAAGATTTACTGAATATAATTAGAGCTAGAAGTTTTAAAAAAGGAGATTGTTCTTACTTTATGAAAGATGGTAAAAAATATAATTTACGTTTAGAAATAGATGAAGTTAATCTTATAAATCACAAAGGATGGGATAGTAATATTTATGAAAGTTATGAAGAACTTCCACCAACAAAAAGTCTTTTAAGTAATGCTTGGGTTGATAAGGAGTTTAGTAGACTTCCTCTTAGTAAAAAAGATTTAAAAATTGTAAAAAAAAGAAACTCATTACTACTAGAGTATATTAATAAAGGGGATTGTGTTTTAGACTTTGGGGGTTCGTTAGGTTTCTCTTATTTAGCATGTGAAGATGAAAGTTTAAAGTACCATATATTGGAGACTGAAAGTATCTGTAATATGGGGGAAAAATTATATCAAAATGTTAAGTTTCATTCTATTATACCCACCAATCTAGACTTAGATATACTTTATATTCGTACATCCTTACAGTACTCCCAAAACTGGATAGTTACGTTAAAAAAACTTTTAGAGAATAAACCTAAACTTTTAGTTTTTAATCATCTTTCTGCGGGTAATATCCCTACTTTTATATGCTTTCAAGATTGGCAGGAACAAAAAATACCTTATTGGTTTATAAATTTAGAAGAATTTAAAGAAGTTATAGGTAAAGATTATATGTTAATAAGAGAAGAAAAAGGTGATATTTTAGAAACAAACTTTAAAACTGGATTTAATGTAGAATATAGTGTAAATTTAGTTTTTAAAAACATTACATATAATGAGTAAATTTGTACACCCAAACATAACTAAACTTAGAAAAGAGAAAGAAAAAAAACCAATTTATATGGCTGGTGCTTCGGTTGGTGATTTAGAAATTAAGTACGTTACAGACGCCTTAAAGAATGGTTGGTATCATGACAAGTATTATTATGTAGAAAAGTTGGAAAAATCATTTGCTAAATACCATAATAGAAAGTATGCTTTGATGACCCCTAACTGTACTTCAGCTATCCATTTGTTATTAGCTGGTTTAGGTATAGGTCCTGGAGATGAGGTCATAGTACCTGAATGTACTTGGATTGCAACTACCGTATCATCGGTACATTTAGGAGCTAAAGTTATATTTTGTGATATAGAAAAAGACAGTTGGTGTTTGGACCCAGAATCAGTTAGAGAAAGTATTACTGACAAAACAAAGGCAATCATAGTAGTAGACTTATTTGGTAACATGGCTAACTGGAGTGAACTAGAAAAAATATCTCAAGAATTTGATATTCCTTTGGTAGAGGATGCTGCTGAAGCTTTAGGTTCAACACTTAACGGTGTTAGAGCAGGTAAATTTGGTGTGGGTTCTACTTTTAGTTTTCACAATACTAAGACTATGACCACTGGTGAAGGTGGTATGTTATTGATTGATGATGATAAATTGTATAAAAAATGTACTCTATTAAGAGATTTAGGTAGGGGACCAGAGACTAAAGCTTATTTTAATGAAATTATAGGTTATAAATTTATGCCTTTTAATGTTCAAGCAGCTCTTGGATTAGCTCAATTTGAACGTCTCGATGAGTTGATTAAAATAAAAAGACATCATTATGAGTTTTATAAAAAAGAACTTTCTCACTTAGATGTACAATTTAATAGTGAACCAGATAATGTTTTTAATGGTGTATGGATAACTGGTATGGTTCTCGGTGAAAGTTATGGGATGGATAAACATGAATTTATAAATAAGTTAGATTCTCTGGGAATACCTGTTCGTCCTTTTTTTTACCCGTTATCTTCAATACCAGCTTATAACTTAGAAAAAGACTACATTAATAAAAATAGTAACAGTTATAAAATTTCTAATAGGGGTGTGAATTTACCGGGTGCAGCTAATTTAACTGATGACCAACTAAAAGAAATATGTGATAACATAAAAAAAGTATTAGAGAGATGATAAACTTATTTAACATACCTAACTATAGTGTTAACACTAAAGATTTTAACCATTATCTTCATGGGGATATTGTTAAGAGTTTTGAGGGTAGTTTTTGTGATTATGTAGGAGCAAAATATGCGTGTTCAGTTAATAGTGCAACTAACGCTATATTTTTAGCTTTACTAAATAAAAATAGACATGTAGTCATACCTAGTATGATACCACCTGTAGTTTGTAATGCTATATTAACTTCTGGTAACAAATTAGATTTTGACGATAACACTGATTGGGTTGGAGATTCTTATATTCTCCACGAATTTGAGGATTATAAGATAGTTGATTCCGCACAAAAAGTAGATGAAGGTCAATTTATAAAAGAGGCAAATGATGAAGATTTGATGATTTTTAGTTTTTATCCCACTAAACCTGTAGGTAGTTCTGATGGTGGGATAATAGTATCCAATGATTTCGAGAAGATAAGATGGTTTAAAGAAGCAACGATGAATGGTATGACATATGCTCATAACAACTGGGATAGAACTATTAAGTTTCCGGGTTATAAAATGTATATGAATTCAATTCAATGTTACATTGCAAATGAAAACTTAAAAATGTTAGATTTTAAAAAAATGAAATTAAATGGTGTTAGAAAGAAATATAACGATTATTTGAATTATTCTAATACTTCCGACCATTTATACCGTATTGAGGTGGATGATAGGAAAGACTTTATAAAAAAAATGCGTGAGAAGAATATAGTTTGTGGTGTTCATTACGATGCTTTACATGAAGTAGACACGTATAGAAAATTAACCTCTAGACCTTATAAAGTCACTGACGAAATTTGTAAAAATTCCTCAATTAAATCTAAAAGAACTGTAAGTTTACCCTTTCATGAAGAATTGACTGAAAAAGATGTAGACACAGTTATTAAATATGTAAAAAGATTTTCATAATGAAAGTATTATTAACTGGACATAAAGGGTTTATAGGTTCTAACCTATTAAACAAATTAAAAAAAATGGGTCACTATGTATATTGTTTAGAAAAAAATGATAACTACGAAGAATTACATTTAGAGTCTATGGTAAGACAGTGTAAAGTAATTTTTCATGTAGGTGCAATATCTGATACCACATTACAAGACCCAAATGAAATGTTATATTACAATTATGTATTAAGTAAACGTATATTTGATTTGGCAAGAAAACATAACGTAAAAGTGGTGTATTCAAGTTCTGCAGCTAACTACGGTGATGGTAATGGAGTACCCAATAATATTTACGGTTGGTCTAAACTATTAGCGGAGGAATATGGTTTAAGGACATGTGAAAAATTTGTTGCATTAAGATACTTCAATGTTTATGGTCCAGGAGAGGAACACAAAGGGAAAATGGCTTCAGTAGCCTATCAAGCTTACCAAAAAGGAGATTTTAAATTATTTCCTGGTGATATAAAAAGAGATTTTGTTTATGTTGATGACGTTATAAACGCTAATATATACGCTTCGACTCTTGAGAGAGGTTTATTTGATGTTGGTTCTGGCAATGCAGAAACCTTTGAGAGTTTGGTAGGGGGTGTTGGTATAAAGTATGAATATCATACTCCAGATAAAATACCTGTTTGGTATCAGTGGTTTACAGAGGCCGATAAAGAAAAATTCATGCCTGGTTGGTTTCCTTTATATGATGTAAGTTTAGGTACTAAAAAATATAAAGAGTATTTAGAAAAATGAAAATATTAGTTGTAGGTGACAGTTGTATAGATAATTTTATTTATTGTGATATCAATAGATTGTGTCCAGAAGCCCCAGTACCTGTTTTAAAACCAGTTAAAAAATCTACCAATCCAGGTATGGCTAGTAACGTAGCAGCTAATTTAGAATCTTTGGGAGCAAAAGTTGATGTGATTACAAATACTGAACTTATAGAAAAAACAAGATACGTGGATATAAAAAGTGGTCAAATGATTATGAGATTAGATGAGGAGGATAAATGTGATAAGTATTTTGGTTCATATGAAAGTAGTGGATATGACGCTTTAGTCATATCTGACTATAATAAAGGGTTTTTGGGTGAGGAAGATATAACATCTTTTGTAAAAAAATCTAGTTGTCCAACTTTTTTAGACACTAAAAAATTTTTAGGGGATTGGTCTAAAGATGTAGATTTTATAAAAATAAATTTACCTGAACATAATATAAATCGTGGTTATAAACACGATAATTTGATTGTGACTGATGGTAAAAATGGAGCTACATATAAAGGAGAAAATTACCCAGTACTAAAAAAAGTTAAAGTTTCAAACGTTTCAGGTGCAGGAGATACATTTATGGCTGGTTTAATATACGCATACATCAAAAATAAAAATATAAGAGAAGCTATCAAATTTGCAAATGAGTGTGCAAGTAAAGTAGTACAAGAAAGAGGAGTAACCACAATATGATAGTATGGACTAATGGTTGTTTTGATGTGTTACATAGGGGTCACCTAGAATTATTTAAGTATGCGAAATCTTTAGGTGATAAGTTATACGTGGGTATTGATTCAGACGACAAAGTGAGTAAAGACAAGGGTCCTGATAGACCCATTTTTAGTGAAGATGATAGGAAAGAATTAGTTTCATCTATCAAATATGTAGATGATGTTTATATTTTTAATTCTAGACATGAATTAGAAAGTTTAATAAAAAATATAAATCCTGATATAATTGTGGTAGGTTCTGATTGGGAGGGAAAACCTGTTGTAGGTGAAAAATATGTAAAAAAGATTAATTTCTTCAAAAGAATACCTCAATACTCAACAACAAAAATTATTAATAGAAATTAAATTTCTTCTATTCTTTTTGCTTTATCATCTATGACCATATCAAAAGCTCCTTTATCTTTTCCACATATTAATTCGTGGTATTTACAACCCCAATCATTCAATTGTTCTTTTGTAAAATCATACCAATCTTTCCCTGTGTTACTTCCTCTTGCTGTCCAATAAACTATTTCATTGCCTTCATCAAATAGTTTGTTAATTTTTTCAATGTGTAGATTATTAGGGTATGCTCCTTTATAATCCCAAGCTCCATTATACCAGGGTGTTTCACAAATTGTACCATCTATGTCTACAAATATCCTCATTTTTGACTATCACCTTTTTCTACTCTATACGAGTCTTCTATTTTATCGTGGGTAGATGTTTCAAAAATAACACCATCGGTTAATGCTTCTAACTGGTGAGCTACACCTTGGTATATCGTCACTATATCACCTGATTTTAATCTTTCTGTTACTCTAGACGCATCAGTGGGGTCTATCCAAGTGAAGTTAAATTCACCCTCTCTAACATACCAAGTTTCATATTTGTCTAAATGGTAGTGCATTGAGAACTTTTTTCCTCTATGAAATATTAAAAGTTTTGCACAGTAATCTTGATTATTTTCAATATGAAGTTCGTGCCCCCATCCCTTGTGTATGTATTTACCATTACTTATTTGCGGTCTTATCTTCATCTAATTTTGCTTTAATTAAACATAAAACTATTAAACCAATAGCTGTAAAAAATCCTATTTCTTCTAACGTTATTCCCATATTGTATCTCCGTCTCCAGTTATCCACATTACATGTTCATCTGGGTATATAGAATGTGTACAATCTGCCCAAACAGTATCAATAGCTTCTATCATGCTGTCAATTATACTTTCTAACTTTAGTAAACTATCTAACCTGTTATCCAAACTATCTAAATTATTAGATATTGTATCTAATTCAAGGTAAAAACTTGGTGGTAGATAATTTGATAGGTGATTTGTGGGTCTAGGGTCTTTTTTAATTGATTCTCTAACATCGTTATTAAATCCGGTAGATTCTCCCACCCCTACTAACACTAAAAAAATTACTATTATTATACCTACGTAACCAATCATGGTAAACATTGCACTATCTCTGTATTGTCTCTTATTTTTCATATGAATAATTTTTTTACTTCTACGTCAATCTGTTGTAATTTAATATTTAACTGATTTATTTTATTTTGGTTTTCAGGACTATACTCCTTACTGTGTATGTCTTGGAGTGTTTCTTCTAGGGGTAGTTTAGGAATTCTTTTTATTTCTAATTCTATCATTTTGTATTGATTTAATAACCAATCATATTTTTGTGCTTTTTGTTCTTGATTCATAATTTTAGTCGTTTGCTTCCACGTAATTTTTACAGGGGTCATACAAATTATAACTTAATGTCAATTCCTCCCCTTCATTTATATCTCTGGATGTTTTCATTCTTAAATAGGCTCCACATTCATATAACTCACAGTTAGCTAGTTCATGATGATTAACAAAACCACCTAGTGGTGTTCTTATATAGTTTGAGTGGAAGTCATCAGAATTGTATCTAATGTGTGTTATACCTAATTCTTTACCTTTTTTTATTTTTATATTTGTAAATAAACCATTACCTTCTATAGTAGAATTTCCTATGTATAGTCCGTTTGGTAAGGGTCTGTAACTATCTTCTTTCATTTTTTTATATTTCAAATCCGTATTTTTCTTTTACTCTATCACTTATAGGTATTGACTCACCTTGTTCGTCTATTCTTACAAATGTTATATTGGTACACAATACTACACTTTGTCTCCCATTATAGACATTGTGTGTTCTTGCCTCTAATTTAATGTTTATACTAGTATTACCAATTGATTCTATCTTACCGTATATTTTTATTAGTTGTCCTTCTTTAGCTGGTCTGTGAAATACACATTTGTCAATTGCAACAGTAACCATTCTTGGTGTATCACAACATTGTGCCGCAAATGCTGCTGCAGAGGCGTCTAACCAAGCTAATAATTTACCCCCGAAAAGATTTCCATGAAACCCCAAGTCTGATTTTTTTACAGGATGTGTATTTAATAATTCCATTATTTTAAATTACGTTTTATTATTGATTCCATTTTTCTTTCATTAGTTCCACCCCATTCATCTATCACATCATTACCAGACCTCAAATAAAAATAAGGATAAAAAGGTGGTCTTATAGCTTCCGGCATATCCTCTGTTTGTAATGTTCTAAACTCTATTCCGTTTTCTAAAGCGTATTTTTCTATAGTGGGTTTAAATTGTGTACAAGGCATACACCCTTGTTTTTTAATCATTACTATTTCCATCTTATTTATTTTTGATTCAGGTCTTTCCATATTTCTTCTTCTATATCATCCATATCATAATCATCAGGCATTATAGGACTATTCCACATTTCCCAACCTATCCATGACCAAATACCAACTACTAAAATTAATACTATCCAAAATATATTACTCATTTTTTTAAATTTTTAATATACCAATTGATAGTCTCTTTTATCCCATAAATAAAGGGTGTTTCTGGTTCCCAACCTAAGTTATTCTGTAGTTTATCTGAGTTAATGGCATATCTAAAATCGTGACCTTTTCGGTCATCAACAAATTTAATGAGTTCTGTAGAGGAGATATCATTGTCTAAAATAAAATCTATTTCATTACATAATATCC